>PPYF01602687.1_pt1 | contig 174622 bp, 172 predicted proteins | sample 1559871 | NCBI WGS metagenome assembly PPYF01 (sample SAMN08240021, study PRJNA423297) | Human gut metagenome, whole genome shotgun sequencing project.
GGTTTACTACGATCGTATTTTTCTTTTGCCATTTGAGTAAAAGCCTCCAATAAAATATATTTTATAGATAGACAGTAGGCAATACAGTCTAACTTTCCTTACTATTTTATCAAATTTTCTTCAAATTGCAAGCATTTTACGCCTTTGTTTGTGTCTAAATTTTTGAGAACCAATAAAATCCCCTACAAATCAAGAAAATTAGTATAAAATATTTCCAAAAAAACAACTGAGACAAATTATTTCTTGCCCCAGTCTTGACGTTATTGCGTTTTTTATGTTACAATACTGTTTGACTGATTAAGCAAGTGTCTTTTGTCTTAATCGGTGGTGTAGAAGCAGCAACTTCTACACCTTTTTTGTTTTTTCAATATAATTATTATATCATTAACACTAAAATAATGCAAGCAAAACAAGCCAAAAAAGCGTTAAAAATAAGGATTTTTTGACGCTTTTTTATATTCACACCGCTGCATTAAATGACCTGCAATTCCATGAGTTTTAGTGAAAGGATTTTGCCAACTTCTTGTTTTTAGCTTGCCTGCACTCATAACAACCGACTTATACTGCTCATACTCTTGTTTCCATCTTCCAAAAAATAACTCTTCTAATTCGTCCTTTCTTTCTAAAAGAATCATTTGAGATAAGGTATTAGCTCCCTTTTCACTCCAATACATTCCGTGATGTTTCATACGATAAGTAATTTTTCGGTGTTGCGATTCCATAATCCCAATATTTACATCAGAAAGTCCTCTTAAAGTAGCTGGTTTTGTATATCTAAAATTCCTAAACAGCTTTTGTTTAAAAGATAAAAGTTGGTTCATTTCTTCTTCGTCTGTAATCAATCCTTCACAGGTATCAAATACTGTTTTCAACAGTTCTTTATCATGTGTTTGGATAGCTTTAAAACAAACATCTTGCAAATCTTTAGGATAAGGTTTAAAAAAGGATTTGATTTTCTCATTCAAGTGATAAGCGTCCCAAAAATGTTCATGCCGTCGGATGTTTAAAGCCTTCTTTAACTCAATAAAGATTCTACATGTATAACCTTTCCCGTTATCTGAATTAGAAATTAAAACAGTATCAGGTGTAATTTCAAAATAGTTATAGAGATAATCTAATAATTCCTCTTTTGCTTTCGCATGACTGCTATTGATAATCTCTTTTTTATTCTGCAATTCATAACGATTTGGACCTACTCGCTTTCGTCCAGTATGGACAACAAAGTGAGCCAAATCCATGTTTTTCCGTTCATCTCCTCCAGAGTTACACTTTACCATAACGCCGTCACCTTCAACATAGATACGATTACTTTTAATCTTTTGAACAGTGTTATCATCCTTTAGATAACGATAGCGCTCTTTTGCTTTCAAAAGTTTGTTTGCTAGTTTAACAACCTTTAAAACAGTATCTTTTGAAATCACAATAGAATAATCCATTTCAATAATTTTACATACTTGGCGATAAGGTAAAAAAGTGGCTAATTTTGAAATTCTGAACAGCAATTCTGGAGCATAGCGAACATGCTTCTTTAATCCCAATTTTTCATCAACTGGAATCCGTGTTCGTTTCCCATTTGTCCAACGACTCCTACTAAATGTGACTTCTCCAAAAAGAAAAGCAACTGTTCGTTCACTTTCATTGATTCTTCGATACCCTTTGGCACGCATAATCGGCGCAACGTATTTCTCAAAAGAAGAAATAAATTGATAAAATTTATCTGGTTCATCTGCTCGAAATTGGCTTAATAATTCTTTTTCACTAATCACTTTCAAATCCATAATTCTTATTTTACAAAACGCATGAATTATTTTCAAAAAAAGAATTTATTTCAGAACATAAAAAACACCGGCTAAAAGCCGATGCCTCTTGTTAGAGTTTTGAACCTCTTACATTATACCATAAAACATAAAAGGGTCTATATTATTTCTTCTTGACAGCAAATATATTTATAATTATATTTGTGTTTATGACTACAATTATAGATATAGTTATTCCATACTTTCTAATAATCTATCTAGATAATCAGAAGCTGAACGAGCACCCGCAGCTTTAGCCAATCGGTCAAGCTTTTCTCGGTTACTTGGCTTGAGCATAAACTGAAATTGCTTCTTTCTCTCAAAACTAGCATTGTTAGTAGTAAAAATAGGCTGTGCTGCTGGTTGATTAGTTTCTTCAATGATTTTGGATATTTCTTTTTCCTTAGGGGTAAATGCCATGACTATCTCCTTTTTTGTTTATACTTATAATTGTATTTGTGTTTATAAATATAATTATATTGTATCATAAATTTTGGAGAAAGTCTACTCCAATTCGTCAAAAAACTTTTTATGCTTTTTGTATAGATCAGGATTTTCTTTCATATCCGCAATAGAAATCTTCTCAATCGTGGAATGGTTGAATAATTCCTTAGCTGGCACAATCCCTAACAGATTATCTTCTCCTTTTTCTTCAGCTTCTAGTCCAAGTGCTTCTAGTAACTCTCTAGAAGAACCGTAATTAGGACAAATCATATTTGCCAAGAAATAAAGTTTGGCAGTAATATAGGACTCTCTCGTCCGATAGTCAATCACATCTTTTCTAAAAGCCTCCAAACGACTAGAAAGATTAAACTTAGCATTATAACCAAATTCAGAAGGTGTTAGTGGACTGATAATCGCATGGCTGACAGCCACCGCATTTTTTGTCGCTGTCGCAAAATCTGGACGGCAATCAATCAAGATATAGTCAAACTGATCTAATTGTTTCTTCTCGTAGTTATCTTCTAACCAGAGATAGAGCAGCATATTTTTCTTGTCGCTATTCTCCAAGTCTCGCTCAACCGCATCTAGCTGGACAGAACCAGGTATAAGACTGATGTTCTCTTTGACCTGTTTAATCTCCACGTCTCCACTTTTGAAAGTATTGGCAATTGTGTTCTTGCTCTCGTAAATATTATAGCACTGGGTCAGGTTACACTGATGGTCTAAATCAATTAAGAGAACTTTGTTCCCCTTTTTAGCCAACCACTCCGCATAGTTAAACGTTAAGGTTGTTTTTCCGACGCCACCCTTGATGGCAGCAAAACTTATGATCTTCATTTTTCATCCTCCGAATTGTTGTTATTTCTTAATATAAGCTGCTGGGCTATCAAAATACTTTGAATGGCAAATACTAAAGTATTACAATATATACCCAAATTTGCATAACCTAAAAACAAACAAATAACTCCTAGAATAAGCATGGAAAAACAAAATATACTAACAGATAATTGTGATTTTGTCATTTATAATTCTCCTTTTTAAACCTCGAATGATGCTAAAATAAACAGAGCATAAATTCCAATTCCGATAATAATTGTAAATATACCACTTGATATGATATAAAACATTGGATACTTTGTTAACAGAAGATATAAGGTTACTCCAACACAAACTAAGAAAGTAACTAAAAGAATATACGTAATTGTAAGAAAGTATTTTTTCATGAGATTCCCCTCCTAATTTCTATACTTCTATTATATCATTATAAATATATTTGTCAATATATTTATAATGATATTTATGATTGTTTTTGCTTAAATTTCTTTCCCTTTTTCTTGACCCGACTTAGAGAGTTCTTTTCGAGTCAGCACATTTTGTTTTACTTCCTGATAATTCGTATAATTCTTCAAAGTATCTTCAAAATGCTCTTTTAGAACTCCTTTCTCAATCGTTAATTGTTGAATCAACTGTTGTATATCTTCTCGTTTCGTTCCAGGTTTCACTAATTCTTCTAGCAATCGACTAGCTACTAAAGAATTTTCAGGATCCGTTTCTAAAGATAAAAATCCTCCTTCAATTTTTCTCAACTGAACAAGACGATCATCTAATTTTTTTAATTCCTGATCTGTCTCTTTTATTTTTTGATTAAAGCGTTCCTCTAACTCATCAAACTGTTTTCCATTTCGCACATCATGATCTACTAAGAAATTAAATTCTTGAATCAGTTCTTTCATTGAAGATATATAAGGATTTTTAGTGACTATCACTTGTCCATTTTGTTTTGCCAGTTGTTTCGCAACGGTCGTTCCCATCATATAACGATTTTTTTCAGAATGATCGGGATTCATCAAATAGAAATAATCTTTCTCCTTAAGAAAAATATGATAATTTCCATTTTCTAACTTATCTACCTTATGAGCAGGGATAAGAATTGTGCCAGAATTAAAAACTCCATAATCCATTTGAAGATAAATACCATTTGTCGTTTCTGATTCCACTTGCCAAGCTTCAACTTCTAATTTCAACTCAAAATCAATTTCAGTTTTCTCTTTTTCGTTTTGATACCTTTCTCGTATTTCTGATACATCATAAACAACTTGATTTAAGCGAATCCTCTTCTGAATATTTTCCAACGAATAAATTCCTTTTTTTGATAATGTATCATCACGAGTATTTCTCTCTTGTAATTTTCCATCTAATGGAGTTAGTAGACGATACTTTACATATTTTCCAGAAAAATCAATTTGTACATCAAGTGCTTTCGCTTTCATTTTGAAATCTTCCATTGAGATGGATTGTTTCAACAGAAAATCTAAGCGCTCTTTTATTTCAAACCGAAAATTATTTTGTCTGCGCCAAGCAGCATACTTTTTATGAGAATTTTTCATCGTTGGCTGAATGATTTTAGCTCCATACAAATCCGCCTGTTTATCTGAGATTGCTCTTAATTTTTTTAACGTATTTTTTTGCCATCTCATTTTTTTCATCGTGACACTATTGGTTGTGTTTACGATGATATGATTATGGAGATGATTTTTATCAACATGTGTTGCAATGACAAACTCATAATCTCCACCTGTAAACTCTAACATCGTTCTACGTCCGATCTCATGTACCTGCTCAGGAGTCAAGTGATCATCTGGAGAAAATGACTGGATGATATGATGAGCTAGAACCTGTTTTCCAGAATAAATTTCTTTAAAATCATCATCTCCTTTTTCTATTGCAGCTAACCTCTTTGTCATGATCATCTCTTCATCTGCTATGGACACGTCTGTTATCTGATGACCTGATACTAACTGAATACAGTGTTCTCCATTTTTGATGACAATTGGAAAGTTCTCTTCTATTTCTGAAATAGATTTGATAGTTGTTTTCTTTGAATTTAGAATATACTGAACCGCTTGTTTCAGATTTCCTTGCATCTTAATTTGTATTGGCGGTTTAATCGCTACCATTCATCATACGTCCTTACTATTTGTTTTTTCTGTGCGATGCTTCTCTTCTCCTCACTAGAAACTTTAGCATTGACTAAGTCTTTAATTTCAGATAAGAGATTCACAACTTCGCCGATTTCCTCTATCGTAATCAAATCATTTTCGTTGGCATGTTTGGCAATTTGGTTGATGTTTCCGCCAATTCGATTGATTGCCACTCGCAAATCTTTCAACTCCGAAAAATCAATTTGAACGACTTGCCCTTGTACCAACATATTTTTTGCATAAGACTGAAATGTCTTAACGCCCATTTCTTCCATTGTCATTTTGACTTGACGATCTTCATCTGGAGTAAAACGAACTTTCCTCTCAATAGGTCGTTTTCTATTTTCATATCGTTCCCTCATGCAATGACTCCTTTCTGCTATAAATTGAGCATTTTTAATCATAGAACTTCCCACAATGAGAAATGGGGACTGACTGACCTTTTCTTGTGGCAAGCGTAGCATTTGGGGTACCAAATGCGAATTTTAAAAAAGGTCAGAGAAAGTCAAATCACCATTTTGACTCTCTCCCCTTTTTCATTTTTGGGGAAATCCCCAAACCCCTTGACTAACATTTTAGCTCTTCTAAACTGTCAAATTTTACTGCTTTCCAAGATAAGGAAAGATTTTTTTAAACTTCGTGACTGGTTTTGAGTCAATAGATGATGACTGAATCATCTCGTTTTCCACTAATTTTTGACCCAACCTATCTACTTGTTTTGGTGTCAGCTCCTGCCAAATAGAATGTCCTGTTTGAAGTTCTGCCAGTAGAATTTTTTCTTTTAGTGCTTGTTCAAATGAGGTATCTTTTACCTGATTTAATAAGTCTATATTGTCATGATACCAATTCCTTAGAGCGGGATCATCTGTTATCAATGTTTTATATTCTTCTTCCATTTGTTGCAGTAAGTTGCTTCGAGTAAGGTTTGTTGCTTCAGGACGATATCCTAAAACAAGGTCACCATCTATAAGAAACACATAATCCGTCAGCAAGCTCATCAATCTTTCTTCCTGTGTTATATTCATCTATTTGAATCTCCTCTTCTAGTATTATTCTGTTTGAATTGTAATTTTGGAATTGGGGTATCTCGTTCAATCATTTCGAGATACCCTTGAGTTTTTTTGAGTCTTTTTCCTCTTTCGTTTGACGTTCCTGAATGGATTTTTCCGTTTTGGATTGATAATGTGACAGCTTGTCCGCAAAACGATTCTTGTCTTGTTTGACTTGGATCACTTTTAGTTTTTCAAGTTCTTTATCCATTCTTTGGATTAAACTTTTTGCTTCTTGTTGCACAATATCAAGCTGGGTTTCCAAATCAGACAATGCTTTTTTATCATCCGTCCATTTAGCTAAATAGCCAAATGAATGTTCTGCTGTATCCATTCCATAATAAGAAGCGACCACATAGGCAACGCTCTCCGCTTGAAGTTCTGCATTGCTATAAGTTAAATTTTCTGTTTGTTGGTGGTGAGAATGGTGCAATTCAGAGTGAGCTGTTTCATGTAAAAACGTTTTAATAATTTGTGCTTTTCCCATATCTTTATGGATCACAATTTCATTATTTTTAGGATTATAACGACCTCTTCTTCCATTTTCTAGCTGTTCAAAGCGAACTTGAACGTGATTATTGTCAGCAATCGTTTTTAAACTACGATAGAGATTTGCGTAGTCTAAATCCGATAAATTTTCTTTGACCGGCTGCAAAGCTTTTGGCAATTCCTTACCTTTAGTTTGGCTCACATCAAAAACAGACTTTACCTGAAAGGTCATATACGTTACTGGCTTCCCTTCTTTATCTAGCATTGGATTACCTTCAGAATCTTTTTTAAGATGAATATTTGGAGCTATAATTTTTAGAGCTTTTTCTCCTTTGTTGATATAACGTCCAAATTCTTTATTCCATTTATTTAATGACGTTACATATTTTGCATTTGGATTTTGAGCTAAGATCAGTTGGATATTTCGACTAGAATAATTATTTAACTGGCTCATTTTATCCAAATAATGTTTATAATGTTCAGAGTTTAAATATTGTTTCACTCCTTCCTTCAGATGTTGATTTAAACCTGCAATATCACCAGCCACAATCAATTCAGAAACCATCTTTGAACTTACTTCTTCAACTTCTTCTGATGTTTCTTTTTGCTTATTTGAAGAGTTGACTTTAGCAGAATTGTTTTTTGATCTGGTCTTTTTATCCTCTACTTCTTCTTGTACCTCTATCATTTCAGTTTGTTTTTCTGCATCGTTAAGCTCTTTTTCAGCTGTTCGATAAATATTAGAATTGACGTTATTCGGATCTGTTCCTTGAGTCAATTCATCATAATCTGAAATACCATCTCCATCACTATCTGGACTATCTAAAAGAGTTGTGCCTGCTTCCTCTACTCGATCAGGCAGCCCATCCAAATCACGATCCATCTCATCTTTTCGATTGTGATTGTGCTGGTGGATTTCTTCATTCTGCACCTGCTGATATTCTTCCATTTCTTTCTGAATTTCATGGTAGGTCATTTTATCAAAGATTTTGCCATCTTCGGAAATGGAATCAAGTAAATCGTAAGGATTATCATCCCAACTACTTTCTATCCGAAATCCATTTACTTCAAAATCAGATGAATCATCTCTCATATATTTTAGAATTTGTTTGTCTGACCAAACTCCCATAGCTATTGAATGCCTATCCTTTTGAAATTCAAGGTTTGAGGCAGTAAACTCTTTTTCTAACTCAATGTGTCGATCCATCTGTTCTAAAAATTTCATCTTTAATTCTTCAAATGAATTAGCCGTTATCTCATTTGCAGACTCCCAATGAGGCTCTAGTTTATATTCTGTTATTTCTTGCTTGCGGTACTCAGCATCACCATTCTGGTCAATGGTTGATCTCTTTTCCTGGTTTAAATAAAGTCCTTTCTCTTCTGCTTTTTTAAGCAGAGTATCTGTTTGTAAATTTGAGAAAAGATCATTGCTAAATCCATAGGACAGGTCATGGTTTGGATCCAGATACCGGTCAATAAAATCATAAACCTGACTAGTGTCTACTTCTAATCCAAGCTCCTCTTTTAACTGAAATACTGTCCAGACATCATTTTCTTTTACCAAATCCAAAACCTTGACAAAATTTTCTCGGTCAATGGCTTGTAAAAAAGCCTCTTCCTCCTTAGCTTGAATACGGTCAATATTTTTTTCTGATAGGCGGTACTCCTCAATCGGAGTATCTGGATTATAGCCGAATTTATCTTTAAGGAAATCTTGATCAATACGATCAATCGTAAACCCTTCTTCCACATAGTCAAATTTTTGACCGTCTTCAGAAACGAGGCGGGACATAAGAGCGTCTACCTGCTGATCTGGAGATAACGGAAACAGCTCTGCATACTGATGGGCAAATAGATAACCATCCAAATAATAGGCTGTATCTTCTCTACCACTATTCAAGTAAATATAATCTTTTTTAACATCAGAAATCCTTGTTTTAAAAAATTCACGGATATGTTTCTTTTGTGCGTCTGTAAATGGTTCTGCCATTGGTAATTCCTCCTTAAAGTCCACTGTTTCTTGAAGAGTTTGCCCAGAATCTATCTTTGATTCCTCTTCCTGTTCTACTAGGTCATCTTTCAATTTGACTCCCAATCTTCTTGCTGCATCCACGAGACTTTCATTTGGATCCACAAAAATTCCATTTCTTCTCCCTTCCTCTTGCTTGTACTCGATAACCGCATCCAGATAATCCAGATAGCTATCATAGTCTGAGCGATTAGGAAAAGGAGGTTCTTCTTTGGATATGTCTTCTTCAAATAGACCATTCTCCATGATAGACTGAAGCTCCCGACCACCATCCTTGATATAATCTTCATTGATAGATAATTGCTCAATCTTCCCGTTTCTTTCACGATAGATTCCCAAAATGATTTTCTCCTGGTTTGATTGATCCAATTGAAGATTGAGTCCTTGCCTTAAGCGCATAAGACTAGCTGGGAAAGTTGCTCCGTCTACTGTACGAAATGCAAGTAAAACGTCTTGATCACTGGAACGAATCGCTTTATCTAGATTCAATGTATGAAACTTCTCTACATCTGATAAATCTCCAAAGTAGAACGATTCTGAATCAACTATAACAGGAAGCTCAGGAAGAACTTTTAGCTTATCGAAAGCTGCACCTCTATTCGCAATTAAAATATTATCAAATTGTCCGTTTCCAGCCGCAAAATCTGATAAAGTCTGCTCTGCAGTTTGTCCTTCTTTGTAAGGAAAGATTCCAGTTAAGTGCATAAAGCTTTCTTTATTATAAGAAATGGTAACACTATTTGTATTTGCCCCTTCTTGATAAAAATAAGTTACTTGTGAATCTGCAATATTTTCTAGATACCATGCAGCCGCATTTTGAAGATGTGGAGTATAGCGATTTAGCTTTCGTAAATCTTTATCTGATACAGGATGATAATTATCCTTATGAATTGACTTTCTATCCCCATTTATGCTAAAATGAAGTAAAGGTTGAGAACGAGTTTGACTTGGTGACAAGTCATTCAAAGGTCGCGATTCATTCGCTTCTGGTAGAGGTGCTGCCACCTGAGATTCTTCAGGAAAATCCCCGAGATTTGTCTCAACCTTTTTGCGTTCCTGAATTTCTTCAGGGGCTTTTTGATTTGAATCATCTAGTTTGTTTGAACTAACTTTTTTATTTTGTTTAGAAGATTTTTCTATACTAATAGTTGCTTCTTCTGAAACCTCAGGCATAATGATAACCGCTTTCTCTCTTAACTGCTTGAGAATAGTTTCATAAGTCTCTGGTGAAATCTCAACCGTTCCTGTTTTACCATTAAGGTACTCCATCAAATGATAAGACACAAGTTGACAATCATAGTCATGATTGTAGGTCTCAATCTCATTCGCTGGATAACTAAGAATCTTCCATGTATCTTGTCCTAAGTTTCCTAATGGATCACTATAAGATTGTCCCCAATTCTCAGCTGTCAAACTGTTTAATCTGCGATTGAGATTATACGCACTGATCGCTACTTCTTCTGAAAATACAGTTGAAGTATTAGAACGTCCCAACTCTTTTTGAATGCCTTTTAAAAGTTCGTACATCTGATTTTGTTCAGGTGTCCCTTTTTCTTTAAAACGCTCAATATTGGTATCATTAATGGATTCAAAGAATGGACGGTGTTCTTTTAATTTTTCTAATGCTTCTGGCTTCAGCTGCTGCATTGGATGACTCCAGCCTGTATAATTGACTAAAGTATAGAAATAAGCTTCATCTGAAAGAGTAACACTTAGGACACCAGCCTGAATTTGACTTTGAACGGCTTGTGTTAAATTCTTTAAATTTGATTTAAAAGTTTCATAAGATACTTGTGCATGATAATCATGATCTGCTTTTTGAGCCAATTCTAGATAAGGAGTTGGGAGGTTTTGAGCGAGTTGCTCGGATAGGTCTTGCTTTTCCGTTCCAATATCATAGCGAAAATTATTGGTTAAACGATTCCCTTTTTCATCGGCTAAAGCAAAGTAAGTCTTATCATAACCTAGCTTGAAACCTATCATCTGCCATTCGTTTTCTTCATAAAGTTTAGAAATAAAGTCCTTGTATGGAATAATATCCCCAGATGAATATTGTCTGGAGAGTTTTTGGTTTTCGGTAAAATCAAATACAACCTGCAATTGTGGCTCTGTTAGCTGCTCCTGATTTTCTTCAGGTGTCCCTTTTTCTTTAATAGACTGTCTGTCTAGCAAGCTCTTTACCAATTCTTTCTCTTCATCCGTATTAGGACGGTATTTAGTGGATTCTACAAACGTACCATCTTCACTAAGTTCAACTGCAACTTTCCGTAGTCCTTTGACAAAGTATAAGTTTGGCTGCTTAGCCCACTGATTAACAAGACCCTCATCGATCAAAGCTTGGGTTGCTGGCTGGATACTTGTATTTGCCATTTGTTCAGAAATATTCTCTAAACGCTTTAGTTCCTTTTGATACCGTTTTATGGTTTCAGTTCTATATCTTGATTCGCCACGGTTAGCTCTTGCTATTTCCTCCCGAATACGCGGAATGTTTTGTACACTCATTTCAAGACCATTACCACTACGATTCAAACCAGCTGCCTTCCTCTCTTCTCTCGCTTCTAGCCTTTCTACCCGTTCTTCTTGTTCTTTAATTTCATGTAACTTATTAAATACTCGATTTTCCAGCTGATCCGCCTTTCTAAAAAAACTAGCTCCATTTCGCTTATCATTCATTGGTTGCCCGTTCGTCATGGCAAAATGACGATAGACAGCATTAGTTGCTTCTGAAAACTCATTATTGAGACGGTCTAATTTACGTCTAGCCTGACCTAAACGACTATTATCTAGCTTCTTTTCTTCAGATTCAGTGACTCCTTGTGCTTTTGAAACGTGATATTCTGCACCAGCTTCTTGCACTTCCTGAACTTTCTTTTCTGGAGATATTGGAAGATTATCAAACCAAGATTTTAATTCTTTTTTCGTTAAAACTTCTTTAGAAATCAAAACTTGACGCTCATCAGTCGCTAATTCTTTTTGCTTAAAATCAGCTAGTTCTTCCGGATAATACCCTTGATAATGATATTCTTCTCCATCAAAACTATAAATATGTGATAAGTTTGTTCCAGGAGTAACCGGCCGGCTAAGATAGTCATTCCAATCTGCTTTATCTTGATTGCGATAGAGAATTGGTGGAATATCAATTTGGACTGGGATTTCTTTTTTCAAAAAGTTCGTAATAAAATTGTGACCTGCTGGATCATTATCTACGGCAAGAGTAATCATATTTTGATGATTGTCCTCTTTAAAGAAATCAGTCGTCCGAACAACTGCTTCCAAAGCCTTTGAACTCGTTTTATCTGCCTTATACTCTTTTCCATTCATTTCCGCATAAAGCTCCATAAAGCGGCGACTAATGATTCCCTCTTTCACCCCATCCATGGCAACTAGTCGCACGTTTTGAAGTGTATCCTTATGAAGTTCATAATAACTCATCAGATCGATCGGACTTTCCGCAAAGACAAGACGGTTGGGAGTTCCAACGTCTACAGAAAAGCCTAGTAGTCCATCTGAATTTTTCATAATCTGTTTTAATCGACCACGTTCAGGATGTTGAACTCGATTTTCTATAATCCCTTGCAAGCTAGCCCCAGCTAAAAATCCTGTATGATCCTTATATTTAAAAACAATGACGGGTTCCAAATAATCGCCTTTTTTCCGAGTCGCTTCAGCCATACTGCCTTGACTCAAAAAGAAGTCAATCGTCTCATCTGAAAGTCCTCTTTCATCTTTCAGATAGCTTTTGGCAAGTTCAAAATCTAAATGCTCATATTTTCCCAAAGTGTACTTAAACGGTTCTGATTTAGCTTCTAAAGCCTTTGTATCTACTTCTGAAAATTCTCCCGTATCTAGATAATGCATTGCCTCTTTATAACTCACATTTTTTATCTCTTGAACCAAATTAATGGGGTCTCCATACTTGCCTGTTCGAGAATACCAATGCCAAGTGTTTTTGAGTGTATCAATTTTAAAGGAATCATGTTCCGCCCAATAGTATTCTCTATGAGATTTACGTTTCATTTCCATCCCTAGGCTTCTTGCGACATCCAAAATAGCTAGAGACTTTGCTTGTGCTTTTGTTAAGACCATGTTGTTTCTTCTCCTTTCGCATTTAGTGTTTCTTTTACCAACTCAAAATGTTTTTCTGAGGCTGTCAAAGGATAGACAAGGTTATCTTGTCGTGGTAGAAAATAATAAAATAAATAAGGTGCTAGTTCTTGATACATTGTATAATCTGCGTTTTGGAGTGATTTCATCACATTTGGATATTCTTGTTCTAGGTTTCCTTCTGCTAAAGAAAATACCGTTTTAATCTCCTCGAAATATCCAATTCCAATTGTTTTCTGATTCATTTTTTCCTCTTTTCTAATCAATCAAGCAGCTAGTTGTGCTTTAAATTCTTCTGTTAAATCTATCGCATTTAAAATAAATTCATCAATATCCGTTCCCTTCTTTTCGTACTCATACCAGGTATCATCTTCTGGCGAATGAGCAATTTGAGCCGCTCTTGGATGTTCTAAAACACTCGTTTTTTTATCCTTAAAAACGTGCTGCTTACTAATAAAGACCAAGGCTTCATCAACTCCTATACGGGCAATTTCATCCGGCGTCATCAATGGTCGTCCCTGAATTTGCCGATTTTCACTAGAGGAACCATTTCGAGCGCCATAGGATTTTGAATAATTCCGAATCCGAATCGTTTGTTTCCCTGATCGAGTAGAATAGTATTCCATCGTATCCTTATCATTCGTTCCTAAGAAGACATGTGTTGCACAGTTATTAAAAATCGTTTTCCACTCGCTCTTATAAAGTGATTGCAATTGATTGACCGCCTGCAAAATAATCTTGGCAGACATTTCCCGGCTTCTTATAGAAGCTAACACTTGTGAAAAGTTAGGGATTTTCCCAATTTGAGCAAACTCATCAAAGATCCATTGAATATGAACCAAATCTTTTCGACTCAATCCTTTCACTTTTCCTTGTAAAATATCATCTGCTTTGTGAGTTAGGACTTCAAAGCCAACCGCAAAAAGAATAGACGATAAAAAGTTATAAGCATTATTCGTTTCAGGAATGGCAATAAAAACCGCCGTCTTCTTCGTATTCCATGTATCTATTTCCATCGTATCTTCACTAATCAATCGCTTGACATCATCATGATCAAATAAAGAATAGCGAGCAGATAAAATATAAATTACGCTTGCCTTTGTTTCTCCCTTCGCATTTTTAAACAGTTGCCATTGTTTACAAGCATAATTACCAGGCTTACGCTCTTCTAACTCTTCAAACATTTGTTCTACTGGGCTAGGAATTTCTGGATCTTCTCGCCCAATATTTCTCAATAAATCGGATACATCTGATAAATTGGGTAGATAAAGACGTTCTCCCGTTTCATCATCTAATGAATCAAAATATAGATAACCTAATAAAGCACGTTGTAACATCAATTCAGCCTGAACCCAAAAATCTTCTCCCTGGTATTCTGATTTTTTTGTTCCTTCTGTAATAGCTTCAGAAATTCGATCTATATCTAATTCAGAATGCATATAATGAAATACATTAAATCGATCTGAATTTTTCAAACGAATCAAATCAAAGATCTTAACAGCATAACTATGTCTTTCCAACATTTTCCCAGTTTCATGTACTAGGTTTCCTTTAGGATCTGTAATCACAAAGCTAGAGTTCAGCTGCATGATGTTAGGTAATACAAAGGTGAAGGTTTTTCCGTCTCCAGGAAGTCCAATAATTAAGACATTTTTATTGAGTTGTACATTGTAAGCTAAACGAAAGTTAAATAGCCCCATTCGGACTTGCTTACTGAAAATCATGTTCTTATCTGGATCCTTATCTTCAAACCGCTTCATCTCTTTCAGAAAAGCAAAGCGAGCACTCCCTTGTTCTTCCCCTTGCCGATATGTTCCTCTATCTCCCTTATACACATATAAAAATAGAGGAAGAAGAAAACCTATACTCCCCCATAACAAGGAAGATGAGGTAAACGAAAAATTGATGAAAGAATACTGATCCATATTGGATAACAGCCAATCAAGTTGTTCCAAACTTAGAAACGGAACAGCTTCTTTTGATAAAGCGTAATAATGTTCCGCTGTATGAAAAAAGTAAAAGAAGAATATCCCTGCAATTAGATAAGGAAGTATATTTCTAGATGATTTCATTTTTCTCGCTCCTTTCCAATATCTTTCGTAACTGCAGGCATCATTCCCTTATACTGAATGTGTTTCTTATAATAGGCAATTTTCTCCTGTGGTTTCATTTCATGTGGCTTTTTTAACACCCTTTTAACAAATTCTTCCGGTTTTTTGGTAATCTCTTCAATTATCTGATCCAAAGCAGCTCTTACGAGCGCTTTATTTTTTGCTTCAAAAATCAGCTGTGTTTCATCTTTTTGAATCTGATAAGTAAAGCCAACTCCCTTCTCATTGAGGTAATGCTTTAGCTTTTCTAAATGAGACTCACTATTTTTAAATTCAAAACTATCTTTATAAGAGCTAGTTGCCATAAATCGATTAAAATTTGTTTCACCGGTAAAAGTCTGATGTTTTTGCTTGTATTCATGTCGATCATATAGCTCCTTTGAAAGAACATACAAGGCTTTTAAAATTACTTCTGCGGTCATCTTTCCTTTTAGCGTCATTGTATGAGTTGCTCTTTCTTGATCCATTTTCGACTCCTTTCTATATACAAAAAACACTTATCTTTTTAGATCAGTGTTTATGGATATTGAGTTTCTAGTGGCTTTTTTGTCATCACAAAGCCGTAAGAACTGCTTCTTTCTTCCTTCATCTCTAGTGTTAAGCGCATTTGTTTGCGCTCTTCACCTGTTTTTAAAGCCACCACATAGGTTAGGTGATAATTATTTTCTGTTTTTGAGATTTTCTCTAAAATAACCGATTGTAACTGTCCTTGTTTAGCTTCAATTGTCAATCCTTTTTTTAAAAATGGCTTTAAGCGAGCGCCGTCAGAAGAAAAATAGTAAGGCAGGAAATAACGGCTAAAGGTATCTAAACTTCCTGATTTTTCTTGCGTTTCTTTTAAAATTCTCACTTGGCGTTCAAGTGGTCGGATTTGTCGTTGACTGGCGAAAAAGAGTTGAACCGTCAGCAATGAAAAAACAAAACTAACAGTGATTACTGCTCCAAAAACAAACTGTAAAAAGACTTTCCATAAATTGAAAGACTTGTCTCTTTTCCTCTCTTTAATGGGTGCTGAGGTTGCCGTTTTAGGAGCTTCTTTCGATTGTTGGCTGGGTATTTCATCAAACGATGGCTTAGAAGAGCGATTAAAAAAAGAAGACTTTTTTGACTTCTCTTTCTTTGGCTCTTTCGGTTGCAAGAAGAGATCTTCAGCCACCCCTTCAAAGGGGAGACTGACTTCTTCCTGGAATACGACCACTCCTTTTTTATCCAATTCCTCGATTAGAAAAGCTTCCCTAACCGCTTCAAATTGACATCGTGCGTTTTCTCTCTCCAACGCTTGAAGTACTAAATCTTTATTACGATAATCTTTACTCTTCTCCTTGAATTGATCGGTCATTCGATACATTATCTATCACCTCATTTCTACGATTGTCTTCAACCAGTCGCTTCATTTCTTCCATTGTCATGTGGTGTTCAACTAAAAAATTAGAAGTCTCTTCCCACTCTAACAAACGTATCTGTGTGGTTAAATCTTTTTCTTTACTTTCTAAGTGCTTCGCTTTTTGTTTCAAAGCGACCAGTTTTTTCTGAATAGTTACTAATTCTTTTTTCTTCTTTTCAATGGTTGTCATCATTTTCTCCTTTATTGTCTCCTGATGGCATCGTTGTCTGATTTTGTACCGCTGCAGCCTGTTCAGCATTTAACGTATCCACAATTAAAATAGGTTCAATCGTGGTAATCAGATAGCGTCCATCGATTTTTGTATAAGTCAAACGCAGAGTAGATTGATTCCCTACATCCGTTTGAGCTTTAGAATAATCTTTTTTCTTTTGTAACAATGTATTAGTATAAGATACTTTTACAAGGGCAACCTTATTTTCTGTATCAATATAGATTGTTGCCGTTTTTAATTTAGCATCGACTACATACCCTTTATAAGCCTGATTAGCTGGATCATTTTCTTTATTCACTTCCTGATGATAAGCTCCTTCCGTCATAAAAGGTAGATAGCGATTGCGATTTTCCCCTAAATCCTTTTTAGTAAAATAAGCAATCAGAAAGTCCTTGACATATGACTGAGTTAATTCTGTTCCTCCTTTTTTCTTCGTAACATGCGTTACTTTTGGCTTCACACTTTTTGGCTTATGGTTCATAGAGTTCCCTAAGCCGAAAGCTATCATTAAAAGTAGAACTGAACCAACAATGATCCCAACTACTTTTAATTGTTTCAATTTTTCCATATCCAACATTTTCATAAATGAAGTTTCCTTTCCTTTTTAATTAACGTGGTATTGCAAAGCTATAGTACGCTGCTGGCCGACAGACTCGCCAATGAATTTGCGATTGATTTCCTGCGTAATTGAGCTCGCTGACTAAGAAACTACCATCAGCATTCACGACCTCCACTATGCCAACATGTCCATATTGTGGCAACGTACCATCAAATCCCCCAGCAGTAGAGACGACTGCTCCTTCAACTGGAGTCGCAGAAAGTTTCCAGCCTTTTCCGACAAGAGAGAAAACCCAATTTTGTCCATTTCCTAAGTAGCCATAACTACCAGAGAGATCTGTTATTTTCCCTAATTCTACTAAACGATTATAAGCGTACCAGGTACATTGTCCAACTGGATAACCACTACCAGCTTGAGTTGTCATGGCTGCCGTTGATGGCGGCTGTTTGATTCGGCTTCGATATTCTTCCGGAAAATTCCAAGAAGAAGCTAGAGTTCCACTTCCTTTGATTGTTTGTTTGAAATACATCAGCATTTGTTTAGCATTATTTTGACGTTGTGCCAGCTTATCCCCAGCATTGCCTTCCCAATGTACCAGAAAGCGCTGCGTCAGGGTCGCGACATTCTCATTACTCGTTAAAATAGATTTTAAAATGCGGATATAATAAGGATTATCTCCCTCTAGCATGAAGTCAATCTGCAGCTCTAGGTCATACCACTTCTTTCCTTTTGATTTTGCATAGTTTCTAAGAAGTGTATTCCGAATGGCTCCATCTGAAGTATCCGTCCACATTCCTAATCCTAAGCCACGGTGAATGACTAAAGAGCCGACACTGGCTCCTTGGGCAAAGCCCATATTGAGCCAATTTTCATCATCCCAGGAAGAAGCAGTTGCCCCAATCGGTGAACTTAAATAATCGCTTTCTGCTCGTTTAGCCTTGATGTTACTTTCTGTCGCAAAATTTCCAAGCACAGCAGCAATCCCATTGTCTGTCGCATTCGGAATTTTATTTTTAATGTGATCCCTTACAGCTCTAGAGCGTTGAGCTAAATCTCCAGACAAATTCAAATCTGTTAAAACAGAAGTCGTTTGATTATAAGTGACGCTTGCAAAGTAAAAACCCGGATTGACCGCTGTCCATTTCGCTTTTTTCTCTTTTGTTGCTTTTTCTTCCAATTTCTGATATTGGATTTCCTGATACCCATTCGTTTTAACCGTTCCTAGCTCAACTCCAGTCTGAACCTTGTCGCCATTTTTGACTCGGATTCCGCCTACTTGCTTGTAGGTAAAGCGGGCTTCAGCTGTTTCAATCGTAATATTTTCACCAGAAACAACCACTTTGCCAGATAAAACAGCTCGCAAAGCTTGACCAGTAGTCGCTTTTAGCTGCGTATTCTCATAAATCTTTGTTTGAGAAACATAACCATATCGTTTAAGTACCACCAAAGGAGCTTTATAGTGAGCTTCATCTGTTGCCAGATAAAATGGATTATCCAATTCTTGATAATTGGGATAGCGACCAATTTCTTTTATCAATTCCTGCAATTCTTGATATTCTTTGAGTTCATTTTTAGTCAGCTGCATCCATTTTATAGAAGATTTTTGATTGTAGAGTTCAGGCATTGTTTTTAGATTCTGTGGATCCTGATTGAGGTTTTTCCAAATATCATTTAACGCATCGGAAAAGTGATTCAAACCTAAAAAAGCTGCCACCTTTCCTCCTGTCCCCTCTTTCCAGGACGTCGACGGATTCCACTCATTCCCATAACGATAATTCATATAATGGAGAATATCATCAATATTCGTCCAGTATTCAACCTTATCATTCGACTTTTCCCGATCTACTTTTGAAAGATGGAGCCACGACTGATTCAAGTCAAATTCATTTTGTTGGACAGGACTTGCACCGCCAAATACCCCTATAAAGAGTCCTAAGACTCCAAAAATAAGAAAATAAAGAAAATAGGATTTGATAGAAAGTGGATTTCTAAAGATGGGTTTGAAAGGCTTAGAAATAAATCGAGCTGTTTTGCCAGTTTTACTGGCGATTTTACCTACTTTAGAATTTCTAAACTTCATTCTTGCATGACGTAGTTTCCGATTTAATTTTCCTTCCCAAGAAAATTCTTTTGGCGTCCTTGTAAAGCCATTTCCACGAATAAAGTTATACGTGCGATTCACCGTGCTATAGTTTTGAGAAATTACAAATTTCCCAGCTTTTCCTAAAATTTTGACGGTTTGCTTTGTACCTTCTTTTTGGTAGTGAGCTTGACGAATATTTCGACGAGCTGATACCCAATCACCTAGAATATCATTGTCTTGAACCATTCGCTCCCCATCTTGTCGTATTTTGAATTTCCCAGATTGAACAGCACGCCGACGTGTTCTTTTAGAAAGTGATCCACCATCCCGATCTTGCGCCTTCCGATAAATCTTTTTTGTAACTTTTTGATTCTGTTTAGCTTCCTCTAATTTTTCTTTTAAAAATTTCCCTCTTGCCGTTGGTTGAGGTCTGCGATAGAGTTTATATTGCTTTTTTGCCAGATGATAGTCTTTTTTCGCAGCTTTATACGTTACACGAGATTTGAGACGAGCTTCTTTAGAAGAAAGCTGAAGATTTTCCTCTACCCCCTTTTTTACTCGAACCCTGCGTTCTTGAAAATCTTGTTTCCTTTTCTTCAGATCCACTTACTCACCTTCTTTCTGCTTAACTATCCGTAGCAACTAATTGATAAAGCTTGGTATTTTTCGGAATGGGATTTTCAAATGGTACAATCGTATCTCCTGCTACAATCAATCCAGTTCCTTTTGCTTTTGGACGCAGTACAAATCGTTCAAGGGATGGGGTTAGGGTAAAGACTTGCGAAAGAGCTTCTAAATCTGTCAATTTTAGCTTTAACAAGACTAAAAATTCACAGTTTGCGACCAATTTTCGTCCTTCTTCCATCGAAAGAACCGTTTCTGGATTTTGCGTAATTCCTGTAGGAATAGCGCCATATTTCCGAATTCGAGAATAGAGTTCTGTAAAGAAAGTTGCTTGGATTTTATTCTTAAAGTAGAGCTGTAATTCATCAAAATAAAGCCAAGTAGTCGTTTTCCCTTGATGATTGACAACCTGATTCCAGATGTAATCCTGAATTACCAATAACGCAAAAGGTTTCAATTTCCCAGATAGCTGCTTTAAATTAAAAATAACAAAGCGATTGTTCATATTGACATTGGTTGGATGAGCAAAAATATCATTTGAACCCATCGTGTACGGTTCAGCCTTAAGAGCTAAGGCTTTTGCCACTTCTTCCGGTTGGGCTTCCATGCCCTTTTGCCACTCTCTCAAGGTTGGTTTTGGAAACTGCTCATAGGTTAAACGGGTAACCCGGTCAATCATGGCAAATTCTTCATCGGATACTTCAGAAAAGATATTTTCAAACAAGGTTGTCAATAAATTTGCCTTTTGACCAATAGGGTCACTATCTTCTGCCTGTAATTTATCTTGTTCCGGTAAATCCAGCAAATTAAAATGATTGGAAGAGCCAGGGGCAACGTTAATAATTTCTGCTCCAAATTCACACCCAATATCTACATATTCTGCTTCCGGGTCTACAATAATAATTTGGTCTTCTGTATGGCGTAAGAGCGTTGGAATAATTTCTCCGCCTTTAGCAAGAACAGATTTCCCTGAACCTGAGATACCAAAGATAGCTCCAGAACCTGTGTTTAGATCTCGTTTACGATCCAATTTAATTGGATTTTTTGACAACTGATTTTGACCATAAAAAATAGCCCTCAGGCTAGTAGATTGTAAATCAATGTTGGTAAAGGGAACTTGTGTAGCTAGATTAGCAGTCGTCATATCCCTCATAAAACGTTTTTTGACATCGATAAAGGCTTTTCCAATTGGAAGAATGGTATTTAAGGCTTCTTCCTGATAAAGATACAATTTCTCTAAGTCAACCGTGTTCTTCCGGACAGAACGTTTGACTCTTTCTGTATAATTGTTTAACTCTTCTAGACTATCAGCCATAAAGAAAATAGCAATCACGCCAGAAAACATTTTCTGATCATTGTCTTGTAATTCAGCCGTCCATTTTTCTGTTTCCCTTGAAGTTTCTTTGGCTTTACCTCCTACAGCTAAATCCTCTGAAATGCCTTCTTTAAAGCCCGTTTTTTGTCCTTTAATCATCTCTCGCCTTGCACTAGATCCAATTGTGTTGATTTTTTTAAGAGCAGAAGCTGTTTCATAAGGTTTACAATATACTGCAATAGCGAGTTCAATCCCTGTATCCAAAATGTTTTTAATCAATTTATCATTTAAAAACGTAGGATACTGGCGAACGTATAATACACGGGCGAACTGATCATCAATCCGCATGTAATCTTTTTCAAACTTAAGATAATTCGGCGAAATAAAGTCTTTTGTGGAAAGTCCACTAATGGCAATATCCTGATAATCGAAATCCAAAAACGCTTCATTTCTAAGGATTTTCCGAAAAATTGTCAATCGATCTAATCCATCACATTCTTTAAAGGAAATCCCCATCCCGCCATACTGTGCTTCAATAGAAGCTGCTGTATCATCTAAAATTCGGTCTGCTTGTCCTTTATGATCTGCTTGAGCTGTTAGAGTGATATATTTTTCAACTTTAAATGAATTCTGATCTTCTGAAAAACGATCCGCAATCATCTCATTGTATTCTTTCCGATAACAGTCACTAACATCGCCTTGTAGTTCATAACGGATATTTTCTAGGACATTATTCTCTACACGCCGATTCAAAATCAAGAGTTGATATTCATTCTCAATATCCAGGGAATTATAAATATCTGCATTGGTTTCAATAATATCAATCCGTTCCTGTTCAGTTGCCGTGATATAGCTGACGTCCCCTAAGTGATACGTTTTAGAATAACAATCCTTGGTGATTTTCATTAACCCATCAGGAAGTAAATAACGATAATTGAGGGAATTTTGAGTACTGGCTTTCATGGTTCGCCGCAATCGCTTTGCCCTCTCCTTTTCTGCTTTAGAAAGAGTCACTGTATTCTGTGACCCCTTTTTCTGGAAGAAATGCATCTTTTGAAAACTCCTCTCTTTCAAATTCTGTTTGATAAGCTCGTTCTTGCTTTGTGAAAGCAAATCGAACATGATCTCGAATAATTTCATCAAATTTGAGACCAAAAATAACAAAAGGAGGTAAAATCCCTCCAATCACACTATACACAATTATATCTGGTGCTTGAAAATAGACCAGAATAGTTGCTAGGACACTTACAAGCCCAATCCCAACTAGAAGGATTAGCTGCCGAAAGGTGACTAATCCAATCACCGGACGCTCATAAGAATCCAACTCTTTTAAAAATTCACTACCTAAGCGATTCATAACGCTCCTTTCTCGTATGATATAATAAAATAAATTTTTATAAAGGAGAATATCTTATGCAAAAAAGAAGTACCAAAAATATCCCCTCTTTTCAATCTCTACACTTTCTTATCAAGATGTTTACATCTCTTTTGATGATTGCCATGTTTATTCTTGTGTTAATTCAAATTGTAAATGTTGCACTCATCAGCTTAGCTCCAGGGCAAGATACCATTTTAATCAAGATAAAACCTGCTCTATCCCTTCATACTATTTTACAAATGTTTTTAGGAACGGGTATCATTATCGTTTTATCAGGAAGTCTTTATGTAATCGGACTGATTTTCGATTGGTTAATGTTATTAACTAATCCTTCATCCAAGTTGAGAGTGTTTTACCTCAAAGGAACAGACACAATCAATCGATGGTTTTCAATTATTGCACTAACAACCTGGTCTCTTGTTTCTTTGCCGGAACTTTTATTTAATTATTTTACAATTTTAATATCTATCGCTGCTATTTTAATTGAATCAAGAAAACATTCTAAATTACTTCAAGTTAAGATCATCTCACATTACTTCCTGGATGAAGCTGAAAACTCATCTAAGTCATCTGAAAATGAATGATATTTTTTAAATCTCAGCGAGCTTACGATTAGTAAAATAAGAGCTAGAAAATAGAATATCATGACAATAACTAAAAAGAGATATAATTTTCTAAAGGATAATAAGAATCCTATTAGTAAGCAGATATGTGGAAACATTCCTAGTTTAAAAAAAGGAAGGTAACCATCCATAAGTGTAAACTCACCAACTAGCCACTTAAAATCATCTGAACTTGCCTGATTCATATTGCAATGATGAGGTTGTTTCTTTTTTTCTTTTTGGAGAAGTTGATTCTTTTTCAAGGATTGATTTCTCCTTTCTAATTCACTTGTAATATGCTTTTCGCCATACGCTGGCTACCAAACAAGAGAAGAATATAAATAATCCCTTTGGCAATCGCTGTCAGAGCGCTCGTCCAAGCTCCTGTTGTCGCTACTTTTAATAAATCATCTGTCACAATAGCTGGATAAAGAAGAATGATGATGACAAGAATAACACCTTGTAGAATAGCGGCTAGGTATAGCTTGAAGAAATTGAAGCAAATCGGGCGCAGAGCATCCATCATAAAACAAGCAACAACGATTTTTGCGATTCCTTTGTACACGTATAAGGTAGAAGAACGCAACAAAATCAATAATTTTGTCGCAATCTGACCGATAAAATCTATCACCCAATAGACTGTTTGTAATATTCCTTTCGCTACAAAATTCAATCCTTTAAAATCAGGTGTCTTAACTTTATAAGGAGAGACACCATTCTTCGCAGCTAGTTTAATCATCCCGTTGAACATCCAACCAAAGACATCAAAAATCTGATCGATAGAGAGTACTAAAAAATAAGCCAGTACGTATTTAATCGCTAATTCAAAGAAGAGCTGCAGGGTCAATTCACCACCGTTACTTTTCAAATGTTGGTACCAATTAAACATCTCTAGTCCCATAAAAAGCAACAACAAGATAACTGCGACATGTTGCATAGAATGGGAAATATCTCCCATGATTTTATAAGCGGTTGGACTATAATCCTTGAGACTCGTGGTTAATTGATTAAGGGTTGACTGATTCACAGACACCACCTTCTTTCTTTAAAAATTAAAGGATTGAATCCCTGCGGCAACCGCTGAAAAAATCGCTTTTAACGCAACGCCTAGAACAGCTCCTAAAAGAACACTTGTAATCCCTCTATCTTTCTTAATGTCATCTTCACGTCTGATACCAATTGCCAAATCCCAAATTCCCCAGGCAGCCCATCCTAAACCGACTAAACCGCCAATTGTTCCAATTGCATTCACTACTCTTACTGCTGTCTCCATAAATTTTTTCTCACTTTCTTTTGTCAATAAAAAAGACACCAAGAATACTTGATGTCAACGTTATAATTTTTCTATTCAATTAGTTGTTAGTCTAGTTCTTCAGGTTTAAAGGTCAAGGTATAAGCCATTAAAATACCGAATACAATAATGAAAACTATTTCCCACCAATAAGTAATCGGTTGTCCTGGAAAAAGAAAACCCTGAAACTTCTCAAAATTTCCATGTGATAAAATATTTTCTAAAAATGCAGATATTATCAAAGCAACAAAGACTAAAATTCCTTTGAATATTATCCAAACCAATGCCATACTAATTAAACTCTTAAATAAGTTAAGAATAAACAGAAGAATGACAACTGGAGTCATAATCATCAAAGCAACTCCTCTCATCAAGAAATGAGGAAAGTGTTTTAAAACGGTTCCTAAAAAGGGAAGCACTTGTTTCAAGCGATTTTTCCACGACTTTTTAGGCATTTGAATTTTGAGTTTCTGTTTTGTAGGCACATAATATCTATAGCCACTTGGACTGATTCTTGTTTCCATCTGCTTTTCCTTTCCCATAACCACTCCTCCAATCTTTCTGGTTTCATTATACCAAAAATATCAGAGGTGAACTAGACTTTTTTATAAATTACGAAGCTTTTCGCTGTTTCAACTTCATAAAGCTCACGACTGCTAGCAGGGCTAGCCCAATCAATGTTAAGCCTGCGGCTGCCTTGTCACCTGTTTGTGGCAATGTTTCCATTGTACCGTCTGCTTTTTTAACAGACACAGTTTTATCAGGATTCACTACGCCTCCTACTGTTTCAGCAGCTAATTCTACTACCTGACCGTCTCCATTTGAAACCAGTACATGACTATTGTTAGTTCCGACAATCGTATAACCCGTATTGGTTTGGACGGGATTCGTCACAGGATTAACAACTTTTTGTCCTGTTGAAGTAGAAGTCGTTCCAACTTGACTCTTGCCTGCCTTATTCGCTTCATCCGTTGTTTTCGGTTGTTCTTCCGTAGGTTTTGGACTTGGAGTTGGTGTATCCGGTTTTGGCTCGTCCTTTTTCCCATCTTCTGTGGATGGAGTTGTTGGATCTGTTTTTCCACCAGGTGTCGTTGATCCAGAATCCGTTGACGGTTCCGTTGAAGGGGTACTTGGTTTTTCAGGAACTGTTGGATCAGAAGGAGTTGGCGCCGGAGTATCCGGGGTACTTGGTTTTTCTGGCGGTGTTGATGGCACAGTCGGATCAACTGGTGTTTCTGGGGTCGGTTGACTAGGTTCAACTGGAGTGCTTGGTTCAGGTGTAACCACACCTGGAGTAGTTGAGTCAACCGGTGGCGTCACATCGTCCGCTAAAATGCTTCCTGCTTGGGTTAGCACCATTGTAGAGAGTGCAAGCAGCGTAAATAATTGTTTCTTTGTCATAAAAGATCCTCTTTCTCTTTTTAGATAAACACAAGGCAACAAGACCTTTCTTATTGCCTTGTAAGAATAATCTTATTAATTTTCTTTATGTTTTTTCAAACCAAATAGACCAAAGCCTGCAAGGATCATTCCCAAAACAGACAATCCAATACCAGAAGCTGTACCTGTTTGTGGCAAAGCTGGAGCTGGTGTTTTTGGTGCAGGTGTTGGTTTCTTAGGTTGTGGTTTTTCTGGTTCTGGAGTGCTAGTTTTAATCGTGTTAGAAACAATCTCATGACCATTTACCACATTCTTGTAGGTGTTTTCAAACGTGCCTGCAGCAATCCGTTTCATTTGAATCGCTGCATCCACATCAAACTCAGAAGCATTGTCTACTTTATCTAAGAAGTCTTGCTTCATAGAAATCTCGACAATTCCTTTGGCTTTGTCATACTTCAATTCTGCATATTGTGATAAGTCTGTGCCAGCTTTAATCACCGAACCATCTTTGAGCTTAATATCAACCCCTGCAATAGCTTTATATTCACCTGTGAACTCATCACCCTTTTCATCAAAATCATCATAGAAACGATATTCTTTGAGTGCTTCACCACGATTTGCAGGTAATTTAGCTCCATCTAGGAAATAATAGAACTTATCACCTAGTTTAACAAGCTTACCATCAAGATTTTGTCCATCACCAAGTTTACTAAAGACTTGTTTTTGAACTTTCAGCTTTGGTACATGGTTGACTACTACATTTGAGTAATAGCCGTTACCAAATTGCACTTGGAAGGTTTGGTTCGTGTATTTACCTGTAAAGCCTTTTTTGTTTTGCATTGGTGTGTGGAAATATAGATCCATACCAGTTTGCACATAAGCCTTGTAAAATTCTTCTGGTTTTTCGGCAACCCACATATAAAACGCACCTTTTGGAGAAATACCTGAACGATCAATCATATCATTCAAAGCTTTAGAGAGTGTCTTACGATCTAAAACATGATACATCTTCAATCCATTAACAGCTTTGCCTTCAGCATCCTTCACTTGGAAGCGACTTTCAAGCGGCGTTACTGCATCATCTTGATAATCTTCAATGTATGCAAAGCCTTTAGCAATCGCTTCTTTGCCAGACTTATCATTCTTATTTGGACGATTCGTCCATTTAGAAACATAGTAATTGACACCTTCAGGAAGCATTTCTTTCCCATCAACAAGTTTTCCTTGCTCATTGTAATTATGCTTTTCTGGTTTCAATGGGTCACGATTTGGATTTTTGGGATCGTTTGGTTTGTTTGGATCTGATTTACCTGGCGTATGAATCAAAACCTTGTTTGACTTACGAACATAACCATTTGAACCACCACCATTTACAACCATCTCAAATACATTTTCGTAGTCTGCCGCATCATTTTGTGGACGACCCCAGACAGACAAATCAGCCAATTTGTACTCTTTAGCTAAATCTTTATTAACCGAGTTAAGAGTAGCTGTGGTTGCCTTAAATGTCAACAAGTTTTCCTTCTCGCTATAAGCAACCTCATAACCTTTATTGGCTTCTTTTGTCTTTTCCAAATCCACTTTAAATCCTTGTGGTAAGTGGTCATTAAAGACTAATTGAGTGATTGGCTTGCGACTTGCAGGAAGTGTTTCCGTCTGCAAAGCAAAACGATTAAGCGAGTTTTTAGCAACATACTGACCGTTAATATTCATCTTATCCGCATTTTCAACAGCTTTCGCAATTTGTGGACGAGTGGATAACTTGTAATCATGTACGTGCACCGTTGGCACTGTTGGTGCTTTTGGTTCTTTTTCTTTTGGCTTATAGGTTGGTGTTGGAACACCATTTACTTTTACCAACGTCAAGTCAACTTTTGGAGTTGGAACTGTTTTTTCCTTTTCAGGAGTGAACTTCTTCAACTCTTCCAATTTAGGTGTTGGAACTTCTTTCAACTTCTCGGGTGTAAAAGTCTTATGAGGTTTAGCTTCTTTATGACGTGGAGCTGTTGGTACATTAGCTGCTGCAATTTCACTCGTCAATGTAAACCAAATAGACGGAGTATAATGTCCTTCTCCTTTAAAGTCTCCCAATTTACCCCAATTAGAAACAACAATATCATAAGATGGAGCAGTGCCTTTCAACGCCATTGCACCAGCTAAATACCAAAAATAAGGACTGTCTCGATGATCAATGGCATTATGTTGATACGGTAAACCAAAATGGGCACCATCTGAATTATCCCGTTCATTTGAGTAAAACATGCCATTATCATGTTTTACAATGGAAGAACCTGAAATTTGAACAAAACGAGAAGTAGAAGTCTCTTGAACTCCCTCTACGTGATTTTTGTAAGAATTTAAACTTGAAATACCAAGTAAGCCTTTTCCTTCATTTGGCTTGTTTTTTGTATCTGAAAAATTAACAACTGTACCGTCTTCTAAATAATAACGTAATTGAAGACGAGTGCGCAAGAAATAATCCTTACTGCGATCTTTTGCGATGGCAGAAATTTCAACACCATCTGCTGGGTTTTGATGGAAACCATAAATTACCTCATCTTGAACATTTTCAGAATTCGGTAACGTAGTAATGCTCATTTCTGCTTTTGTTACTTTTTTGCCATTGAAGCTGGAATTTTGAAGATTGCCCCAAGTCACCGTAACAGTTTGCCCAACATGAGAATTTACAACTCCCAATTTACTACCTTTTACGGCTGTCATAGCTGTGGTTGTTTGATATAATTCAAACTGTTTAGCCAAACGATCAGAACGCTTTGTAATTGTTCGATCGTCCAGATAGGAAAAATTAAACACATATTCCTGAAATGGCAAGCCAATTTTTTGATGAGCTTCCGCAAAAGCTTCTTTCAATCCTTTAGCGCTTGTATAACTATCTGCACCCGTTACTGTAATACTAGCGTTTGTCTCATTTTTAAACACTAAGCCTTGTGTAACCACTTCACTTAGATACCCATCTTTATGTCTATCTTGTTCCGCTTTGGCACGTTCACGAGCAACCCGCTCATCTTCAGACTTGTTAAATTCCGCAACTTCCTTATTGAATTTATCAATTTCCTTGTTTTCTGCATCTACCTTTGCTTGACCGGCTGCATTGCGTTTTTTGATTGCTTCATTTTCTGCTTCAACAGATTGTTTATGAGCCAACTGAGCTTGGTTGCGTTTGGCAATTTCTGCATTTTCGGCTTCTACTTTTGCCTTGTTCTCACTATTGCGTTTTCGCACCGCTTCGTTATAAGCCTTTGTCTCTGCGATTTCTTGATTTTCTTTCGCTTTTTCAGCTTGATAGGTTTCAGTAGCTTTTTTATTTTCAGCTTTTACTTGATCGACAACTTTTGTATAGGCATCATAAGACGTTTTGGTTGGATCCACTTTAATTTCTTTAGTGGTCTCCGTCACTTTGGCATCTGGAAACTCAGCTTTAATCTTAGCTTTCACTTGTTCCACTGCTTGATTGGTTTGCGCTGCTTGTTGGCTAGCCTTGTCATGTGCTTCTTTCAAAGCTTCATTTTCTGCTTCAATTTGCGCATTCTTTTGCTTGGTTTCTTCAACCGCTTTTGCATGATCCACTTTCGCTTTTTGATAATCAGCCGTTGTTTGTTCAACCGCAGCTTTTTGTTTTGCTTGATCTGCTGCAATTTCAGCTTGTGCCTTTTGCGTTTCAGTTAACGTATTCGTTGTACCCTTATCAACTGGAGTATCTTGTACAACCTTAACACCAGCATTTTGAGCTTGGTTAGCTGCTTGATTAACTTGCGAATTATCTACTGTGACATTTACAGTTCCTTGGGCTTGATTCGCCTGAGCAATCGTTTGTTTAGCGGCTTGGGTTTGCGCAGGCTGACTAGCTGGCAAATTTGTAGCCGTATTCGGAGTAGTTGTTGCCTCATCAGCATAGCTTGTTTGCGCTGTTGCCACAGCTAAAGCAGCAAGTCCCAAAATAACTCCACAAGCACCATAAGCCTTGATTTTCCGAATTGATCCATACGTTTTTGTTTCATTTGATTTCATGTTTTAATTTTCTCCTTGTATTTTAAACTAATAATTAACATTTCCCATTTGATACACTAAATCACAGAGATGGTGCACGTGCCATCCGAAAATACATTAAATTCATGCTTTCTCCTTATTTCACTTCTTTTCGCTTCGTTCCCATAAAACTAAGACCAACTAAAAGTAATCCACCAATCGCACTCAAGATTGAGCCTTTTTCGCCAGTAGATGGAAGTGCTTTTTCAAAACGAGTTGAATAATTTACCTGAACTGGCTGAACAGTTGATTGACTTCCCACTGGTGATTGTGTAGCTTGTTTATGCATATTTTCATAAGAAACCAATTTACCAGTTTCATCAAAAACAGGAATAGCTTGACCGCCTGCTTTTTCAATGGCTACTTTTTGTTCCGCTAATTTTGCTTGACGTTGTGCTTCCAATTGAGCTTGATAAGTCTTCACAAGCACTTGATATTGGTTTGTCACCTCTGCTTGTTCAACTTTAAGTACAGTCAATTTAGCTTCTGCCTGCTTTAAAACTGCCTGCTTCTCAAAAAGAACTTGTTTAGCAGAGCGATAATCCATTTGTGCTTGTTTCAATATAGCTGGAGCTGCTTTCAACTGAGCAACAACTGCTTGTGCTTTCACAACATTTTCTTTTGCTTGTACTAATTCAGCAATCCGTTGTTTAACAAAACTTTTTGTTTTCATAAGAGTTGCTTGTTTAGCAACTAAAGTGGTTTCATCAGTAGAAAGAATCGCTTCAAGAGCTTTTAACTCCATTTGTTTTTGAGCTAATTCAGCTTTGGCTTGTGATAGAGCTGCTTGTTTCGCCTTAACATCTGCATTTAATTGCTTCACCGCTTCTTGCGCCGCTTTGTTTTCTGCTTCATCTGCTTTCAACGTTGCCTGTGCTTTTGTGAGAGTTGCTTCTGCCGCAGGAGTTAAAGGACTTTCAGCTTTCAAGCTATCTCGTTTAACTGTCACAAGCGCTAGCTTAGCCTTCGCTTTTTGATAGTCTGTTTCAGCTTTGGCTTTGTTCGCTTTGGCTTGTTCATCAGCCTTCTTAGCTAAATCATAAGCGCTTTGCGCCGCTTTTTGACGGACTAAGACTTCCTTACTATCAAATGGATTAGACAATGCTTTGGCGTCAAAGGTATTTGGTTGTGTAAGAGCCTTATCATACACAAAGAGGAAGTTGACTACTTGCCAGAAATCATCTTTATAAGAAGTACCAACCCCTAAATAAGCCTTCTTCACACCGCTTTCAGATAGTCCAGCTAGTGTTCCAGCGTGGAGAAATTCATTGTTTTCATTATCCTCTACACCTTCAAAAGCATTAAACATCAAGTTCAAGATGTTATTATAAATCAGTCGTTTTAACTCTCGTTGACTGATTTTCTGTTGTTTTCGAGCCGAACCAGAACCACCCATTAAGCCAATGCTTTCTTCTGTTCCACTAGTGATACCTACTTTAGCCAGTACTCGATCCAAATTTGCCCGATCATGACCTTTCACACCATTCGTTGCAGAAGTAGAAACATGTTCATTAACTGCTTCAGTTGCACCTTTAGACACTTCAACTTTCGCTGTCCCAAAGGCTGCACGAATTTGATTGAGTAAATCAGCCACAAAGAGAGACATCTCTTCTCGAACTTCGGCTGGAAGATGATTCAAATCTAAGGTATCAAGATCACTATCATCTTGATTCGCTTTAAATTGATTCTGTTTAGCGAGTGCCTTTCCCATAGCAACTAATTTATCTGTTTGAGCTTTTAACTCTGCTTTGCTGTATTTAGTAAAGTTTTGATTATACTCTCGTAAAGCTGTAATGTAATCTTGCGAAAGCGTAATCGTATTGATCGCTTCAGCTTTATGATTGGCTTTTATTAAATCAACTGTCGCCTTTTCTAAAGCTTCTGCTGTTTTACTTGCCATAGCAACCTTTTTATCTAAATCAGACTTAGAAGCACCTGTAGTTATTTGAGCTTGAAGCACTTCCTTATCAACATTTGCCAAATCACTAGCACGTTTTTGATCAACTTGTTTCGCTTCAACTAAATCTGCCTGTGCCTTTTGAACAGCCGCTTTATCTATATTCACCTTAGCTTGTGTTTGTTCAGCTTTTTCAATGATTTCTTTTGTACCTGTTCCGTCTAAGATCGCTTGTTTTTCTGCAACCTTTTCTTTGGCTTTACTTACTTCACCCTGTTTTGCCTTCACCGCTTCTTGTGCCTGTTTTGTAATCTTTTCTTGATTTGAAACAGACAATTGAGCTTGTGTTTGAGCTGCTTGACTTGCCGTCACAGCTTTCTCAGCATTTTCTACAGCCGTTTGCGTATTTTTCACCGTCTGTTCTGCTTTAGAAATATTTCCTGGTGTTGCTTCAGCAGCTACTTTCTCTGCTTGAGAAAGATTAGTTTGTGCAGTACTTGCTTTCTTTTCAGCTACCACCACTTCTTGCTTAGCTGCTGCAACAGTTGTTTCTTGGGCTTTTACCGCTCCATTTGCGGCAACTACTTTTGTTTGACTTACCGTCACATCTGCTTGAGTTACTTCTTTTTGAACCTGATCAACTTCAGTCTTTTGAGAATCTGCTTTTGATAATTCTTCTGCTTGAACTGCTTGTTGTCCTGCATTAAAAGCAGCAATTGTTGCAATAGTTGTTAAAATTGTTTTAGAAACTTGTTTCATAATGTGTTACTCCTATTTTTATTTCTTTATTTTTTATTATGAGTTCAATCTACTCATCTACTTCTCTTTCCTTTACACCTATCTGCTTTCAACAACAAAGAATACATTTCTTCATTCTTCAAAACAGATAGATGAGGACTCTATCTGTTAAGGTTTAACGATAGGTCGATGATAACCTTTGCCAGTTAATTGTAAAACAGACTTTTTTCCTCGTTTAATTCGTCTAGCAACAAGAATATTTCCTCGCTTGATTGTACGGATAGCCTGATAAATACTTGCATACTCCACAATCATTTCTACTAGTTCGAGTTTGCCATTTATATAACCCTTACGAGGAATCAAGCCGTATTTACTAGTCAACTTGACTTCTTCACCAGTATCAAGGCGTGCTGTTGCATCACCTTCACGACCTAATCGTCTTAAATCTGTGAGTGTAACCTCACTAGATGATATTTTAATTTGATTCATCTCGTCCTCCTTTAGTGTGAATCAAAGGCTGATTTACAGCCATGCCGAGTTAATGCCGTAGCATTTCTACTGTGTTTTTTATGCAGGATTAAAATTGTGGTCTAGAAAATCCCAGAAACCCCTTAGCCTTACGGGACAAGTCAACCGTGGCTTTACGTGATGCAGTCAGCGCTAGATATTTCTTTCTAGCTACACACCGCCCCTATTCTTCTTTTTATGCTTAGACTGCGCTAATCAGGACAGTGGGAGTATTCAATTGTCAAAGAACATTAAGCAGTTTTTTGACATGCTCAGGTCAAAATCTAGTAATACTATTTACATATCTGAAAACCAAAGCCCTAAGCCAATGATACAGCCAAAGAGAATAATGTGAACGTCAGTTAGCGCTAGTAAAAAGTAACTTAAAAACGAAGTATCGCCTTTTAAGAAATGATTGAGAATCGCTGCAAGAATCGCTAAGAATAGGGCACCAATTAGCATTCGAAATGCTACATAAAGGAGACCTAAAGTTAGACTGATTGTAATTAAACAAATTCTTTCAAATAAGTTAGCTTGCATTCCATCAGATTTTACAAAATAGACTGTTTCTCCGTTTTCATTAGTTCTTTCAAACCTAATATCTTTAAAATTTTTAAACATATCAACTAACTCCTTGTAAATCTACTGTCTTTTTGTAAAAGTCACTTTTTTAACCCACCTTGGATTGATGGCAAATGGAGGGTTAGCAGAGGAAAAATTCATACTGGCTCCAGTTGATAAGGAATTACCAACCAATTGTTGTAATTCTTCTAGGTTGGATATAATTGAAATTGTTTCTGTTGTTTTATCATAATACTCAATCAACATCTCTAGTTCTTCTACTGGTTTAGGGGCTTCTCGCATTGTAGCCATTCTTTCTGATTTTCTATCATTTCCAAAAAGCACCATTGTTTTCTCCTTTTTCTTAATAAAATGGACTATCTTTATTTCTCTCAAGTTCTTGTTCACGGTATCCCATCTACATTCTCTTTTAAAACAACTCCAATTGCTTCTTCTGTTGAAAATTCATCCAAAGAACTTCTGTACGTGGCAAGCCATGTTCTGCAGTTGCCGGAAACTCTACTCTTTCCCAGTTTTTCAGCTGCTTATTGTATAAATCACTGTCATAACCACTCACCAAAATTTTAGCTTTCGATTGATTCAATATTTCTAATAACTCTTGATGATCCTGATCTTCCATCTCTACTGTATATTGTTTTCTTGTCCTCGTACTCAAAACATAAGGTGGATCAATATACATACAGACATTCTCACGATTATATTCTGAAATTAAATCCAAAGCCGGCCGGTTCTCAATCTGTACTTGTTTTAAGCGGATAGCTGCTTCTTGGATAATTTCAGGAAGTTCATTCCAATGCTTCACCGCATAAGCTCTTTCTCGACCGTTCACATCACGCTTCCAACCAGACTTTTCAAAATTGCGGAAGCCATGAGACATCAAAGAACGAATAATAAAATTAGCTGCTTTATCAACTTTATTATTAGGATTAGTTTCCCAAGCCCTGTTATAAACAGTCCGACTATAAGGTGTCAGAAAGAGTTTTTCGCTTAGCTCTTTAGGAGTTGCTTTAATTACCTGAAAAAGATTGACAACATCATCATTCAAATCATTTACCGTTTCAATACTGCTCAACTCTTTCGTAAATAATACTGCGCCACTTCCAAAATACGGTTCAAGATAACTTTTATGTTCAGGAAAGAAATCAACAATTCTCTTAGCTAGATTCCATTTACTACCTGGATAACGAAGAATAGTTTTCATTTTTCATTACCTCTTAAACTAGGGCGGCCTTTCCCGAATCCTCATATTTCATTTCAGCATTCCTATGAGCAATCATTTTCGCCTCTAACCTGCGTTCCTCTTTAAGATTTTCCAAACATTTCAGCAAATAAGCTAGGGGACTTTCCGAATCAATTGGAATCCGCTCGATTATATCTAACACTTCACCACTCGTCACATACCCATCTGAAAGATATTGTCCAATCATCATTTTTTGATAGTGGGTTAATTTATAATTTTGAAATTCACCTGTAAAAAGATCTAATTGCGTAAATTTCCCATTATACCTATCAGCAATCACTTGCAGGAGAGAATAATATTCTGGTTGGATATATTTCACAGATTCTTCTGGTGTAGATAAATCCATAGCTCCAGCAGGCGAGGAAATTTCTTTTGAAATTGGATTCGCCTTTCTAGACATAGAATCTCCATTATAATCAGTATCACTATTATCAGTATCATTAGGTTCTGGAAAATCGACTTCAAGACTTCTGATTTTCCGACTTCTGGAGTTCGGTTTTTCCGACTTCCGGACTTCTGATTTTCCGACTTCCGTTGATTTTACTGGCTTAAAGCCTGTGGATAACTCAATTTTAATCTTTCCTAGATATAAACGATTAGGTTTATTTAGTCCTTTCCGTTCTTCTTCTAAGAGTTCAAACTTGGCTAATTCTTTCTTTAGTTTGATAATTTTATCTTTACCCCAACCAGTCATTTCTTTTAACTCATCAATCGTAAAGATGAAATATACACAACCCTCTGAATCAATCCACTTATTTTTGATAGATAATTCTGCTCTATCTTTTAAAATTGCATAAAGAAACTTTGAATCTGAACTCATCTTCTTATATCTATCCAATTCAAATAATGCTTTAGGTAGACGATAAAAACGTTCACTATTCTCTACTTGTTCAACCGTTATTCTTTCCATATTTACCCCACAACTTTAATAGCCATGCCTTGACTTGAAATTTTAATCAACCCATAATCTGATAACTCTTGTAATGCTTTTTCTATTTCTAAATTTGTTAATCCAGTCTCTTGAACTAAATTTTTTACAAGTAACTGTTTAGTAACTGAGTATGATCTATTTTTCTTCATATCAACCTCCAATAACATAAAAAAGAGAACAATTTCTTGTTCTCTTGATTTATAAGATATTCAATTTTTCAAATTCTCAAAACTCTAGACACTTACACGCCTTTTTTATCAATTTATTCTTTGTCCAACTTGTAGTATGTTTGATTTGGTATAGAAGCTCCAATGCTTGATGCATAAATCCACTCCTTACCTTCCAACTGTGCAAAATTTTCAGCTTTTCCTGTTAGGATAACGCCTGAGAATTCTAATTTTTCTAGGTCTTCTTTCTTAGACAAGTCTAGCTTACCAAATTTTTTCAAGTAGGTTTTAATGTCATCTGACGGAGTTACATTATTGTAGCTACTTTTTCCAAATCCACTTTTAATATATTTCTTCAGATTAGCCAAGAATCCATCTACATCTTTCATTTGGGCAAGTCTGTTACTCAGTCTCTCTCCTTCTTTGAGGTTTTTAATAGCTTCTTCTGCTTCCTTTTTGTGAACATATTCTTTTTGCGTTAGATAATCTGGACTCGTACCATATAGATTGCTTGATTGCCACCAGCTTGGATCGCTTGTTGAATTTGTACCAATCCAATACCAATTGGTCTTGAGGTTCTTAGGTATCATTGCTCGAATTTCTTTTAAACTATATGGTTTATCAAAGGTCAGAGCAACTTCTACTAATTGATTTTGCATATCTTTTACGTAAGGAAGCTCTTTAGTTGGTTCATGGGCAGATTCTCCTTTCTCCTCTTTCACATTTTTATTGTAGAATTGTGGCACTTTTTGGTTATTTTCTATTTGAATAGTTGCCCCAGATTCTGTATATCTGCCAGAATTTGCATGAAAAAGAGTTCCTCGATTGATATTAAAAATTCCAAAATCTGTCTTGTATTCACCATAGTCTAGCGGAATCCCATAAATATCTTTAGCTTGTCTACCTTTAATACCACCGTGAAACATATCTCCACCATTAGCAGACCAGGTATACGTTTCAATATTAGGAAAGGCGACGCTTTCAACTAGCTGTACCTCATTGACCACCTTCCAAGCTTGATCACTAATGAGTTTTCCTGTAATCATACGAGCAACAATATATATTCCAAAAAATACTACCACTACTGTTGTTGACCAGAGAATGATTCGCTTTCTATTTCTCTTTTTGTTTTTCTTTGCAACGATTTCAAAAGTTTCCATGATGATATCCTTTCTTTTCCAAAACCTGTCGAAGTTTATTTCGACTGCGCATGAGCTGAACCTTGACCTTGCTTTTAGAATAATGAAGCACTTCTGCTATTTCGCCTGTTGAGAATCCTTGAAAATAATAAAGATCCAACATGATTTTATCCTGTGTGGGCAACTTTTCTACTTCCTCCATGAGAAAGTCATAATCTGCTCCTTCAACAATCAATTGATTTTCCTTTGTAAAAAAATCTCGTCGCAGGATTTCCATATAATGCTTATCGCGCCGGTATTTGTCAATATAGCAGCGAATAGACACACGATACATCCAAGCTCGCATTTTTTGAGCAGGGATGACAAAATCAGACTCTAGCATTTTGATAAAAACATCCTGAACAACATCTTCTGCTTGCTCTTTTGGAACGCCTGAGCCTTGCAGATAATAGACGATTTCTTTCGCAAAGGTAATCAAGACTTTTTCATAATCATCTAGTTTGATATCCTCATCCCCCTTCCTTCACTAGTATAACGAATTGGAAGCGTTTTGGGTTACAAAAATATAAAAAAATCGGAAATAATCCGATCTTTCATTCTTCATCAGCCTGAGTTTCTCAGTCCTGTCGCAATTCCATTGATTGTGACGTGAATCAACCTTTCTTCGTCAGGAGATAACTCCCCACGGCGTTGGCGTTTGATGAGTTCCAGCTGAATATAATTCAAGATATTAAAATAACGCATGCGGTAGTCTAAACTGTCTCGCAAGTAGGGATTTTCCTCTAACAGGTCATCATAATCTTCAATAGCAAGAATAACATTCTTGGTTAATTGCCACTCATCCAAAATTGTATAATAAATTTCTTGTACTTCTTTATCTTCACACAATTGAGCATATTCAAAGGCGATATTCATATTCGACTTTGATAACACCATGTCTACATTGGACAAAAGCGATTGGAAGAAAGGCCAATTTTTATACATCTTTCTCAAGAAAGCTAGATTTTCTTCTGGATTTTCATCAATAAATTCTTTAAAGCTGGATCCAACACCATACCAACCAGGGAACATCACCCGACTTTGTGACCATGAAAAGACCCACGGAATGGCACGCAAGCCACCGATTTCGGTAATTGTTTTACGCGCAGCCGGTCGCGAACCAATATTAAAGCTGGAAATAGCTTTGATCGGGCTTGATTCAAAGAAATAATCATAAAAATGCTCATTGCCAAAAACCAAATCACGATAAATTTGATAGCTTCGTTCTACTACCTGATCCATAATATGCTCATAGCGGTTAGATGTGCTAGTATCGCTCTTTTTCTTGGTAATCATACGGTTAATCGTTGCCGACACCAGCATCTCTAAATTGTAGTACGCAGCATCTTTATTTCCGTATTTATTGCCAATGACTTCTCCTTGCTCTGTCAAGCGAATCCGGTCATTGATACTACGGAGAGGCTGAGAGGTAATAGCTTCATAAGTAGGTCCACCACCACGACCAACCGTTCCACCACGACCGTGGAAGAAGGTGATTTTTACACCAAATTCATCACCGATAGCTGTCAATTGCTGTTGCGCTTTATAGAGAGTCCAGCAGGATGATAAGTAACCACCGTCTTTATTGCTGTCTGAATAGCCCAGCATGATTTCTTGATAGTTGTTATTGGAGGCAATCCATTTCTGAGCGATTGGAAGAGATAAGTATTTCTTCATCGTGTCATAGGAATTATCCAAGTCTTCAATGGTTTCAAAGAGTGGCACAATCTGTACACGCGCAAATTCTTTATCAATGAGACCAACTTCCTTGTGCATAACAGCCAACTCTAAAAGGTCAGACACGCTCGTAGCATGAGAAATAATGGTTTGTTTAATGACAGCATCTCCTAGCTTATCTTTCAACTCACGCGCCGTTTGAAAAATCTCTAATTCTTTTTGTAAAAGGGCTGATTTTTTAGTGTGTGTTGCAGAGAGAATCCGCGGATCATAGAGAAGTTCATTTAGCAGAACGTGACATTTTTCGTCTTCAGAAAGCTTGCTATAATGCTCCACAATTCCTGCGCTCGCTAATAACTCCGCAACGCAGGCTTCATGAACACTGGAATCTTGACGCATATCAATGGAAGCAAGGTAAAAACCGAATACTTCTACCGCTTGAAGCAACTCAGTAAACTCACCAGAAATCATTGCTTCGCCTTTATTTTCAAGAAGAGACTGCTTGATAGCTAGTAAATCATGTTTAAATTCCTCAATTTTGTGGTAATGTGGCTCTGTTTTTATCTGATCAATAAAGTAAGTCTTTGTATTTTTTAGTTTTGTTTGAATGTAGTAGAAAGCACGGCGATACAATTCTTTTTCGCGGTAAATAGAATTATCTTCTGACAGATAAGCCATTTCCTGCACCGCTTCACTGACTTTTACGATACCTGTTGACAAAGAAAATTCACGGTACAAATTAGCAACTTTCGTATCGTAATAGTTCATAATCACTTCACATTGGGTCAAAGCGGATTTTTTCAACGTTTCAGATGTGACATACGGATTTCCATCTCGGTCGCCACCAATCCACATTCCCATTGTAATAGGGGTAGGATTTTTCAGGTCAATCCCGTGCTGTTTGGCTAAGCGCTTGTATTCTTCTGTTAAATTAGTCACCGCCTGCAAGAAAGAGCTATTGTAGTATTCCATCACATTGGTGATTTCATTGGTCACTTTTAATTTCTTCTCACGAATCATATCTGTTCGCATGATAATTTCGATATATCGACGAAGATTATTGTGCCATTTTTGCTCATTGAGCAAGCCCATTCGCACATCGCGGTATTTACGCAACAAGACGTGAATATGATTGGTCAAATCCAGCATAGTCGTTCGTTGCACTTGAGTTGGATGAGCTGTTAAAACAGGGACCACATTCAAATGCTCCAAAATTTCAGCAGCGTTTTCCTTTTCAGCAACCAAATCAATCGTTGTGGATAATTTCCCAAGATAATCTTGCCCCACATTATTTTGATAGTTAATCTCAAAAGCCAAATCTACATCTTCTGAAATATTGATTAAAAGAGGCAGGATTGAAAAATAACGAGAAATATAAGACATTTCCTTGTTCGATAGACTTTGAACAATCTCATTTAACCCTTCATAATTTCCAGCTGCTGCTAATTCTTTTAAAGCAATGATTTTTTCAAAGGTTTCAGGACTCAGCATATTTTTTGTAACTTCCTCTAATAAGTCCGTCAGAATCGTAACTTCTTCTTTGATAACTTCTTTATTGTTGTAATTTTCTAATTTTTGAAGTGACATAATCTACACCTTTCAATAAGCTTTTGCTCAATCTAACGTTAGCGAATAATTCTTAAACCGTGATTGGTTTCTTCAATTTCTCTATACAAACTTTCTCGTTTTTCATTGGCATCAATGTTTAACACAAAAGCAATCGCTACGGATAATACCAACAAACTATTTCCACCTTGTGATAAGAAGGGGAAGGTGACACCCGTCGAAGGAATCAAACCGGAAATTCCTCCAATATTGACAAACGTTTGTGTCAGTAGCATTCCACCGATACCAAGAGCCATCATAGAATTAAATGGATCTTTCGCTCGTATTCCCACCAGAATAATCCGCAAAATAAGGAAAAATAAGAGGGCTAAAATCAAGCTGGCACCGATAAATCCAAATTCTTCAATAACAATGGAAAAGACGAAGTCTGTCTGTGCTTCTGGCAAATAACCACGTTTTTCGATAGAATTTCCTAATCCTAAACCAAACCAACCGCCATTGCTCATGGCATAATAGGAATTAGCTAGCTGGTGACCTGCGCCTGATAAATCTTTAAAAGGATTAAAAAAGGCACTAAATCGTTTTGCTACATAGCCAAACACAGGAACCTTAGCAACTTTTTCCACACCAATCAACCAGATGCCTGCTAAAACCGCTGTGGAAAGAGTGACCAATATCCCAAGAAGAGTTGAAAACCAGCGATAACCAATCCCACTAACCGTTACCATGATTAAGGTCGTCAGCAAAAGAATGGTCGCATTCCCCAAGTCAGGTAGCACTGCCACAATCCCAATGAGCACCACGACCAGGATTCGCCAATCGTTCAGTGCACGCGGAATCAATTGATTTCGTGTTAAAGCCTGATAATCATACGTTGCGATTTCATCTTGTTGATGAGAAAACCGCTGTGCTAAAAACCAAATCAGAATAATTTTTAAATACTCAGCCGGCTGGAGACTAATCGGACCAAATCGTAACCAACCATGTGCACCATTGATTCGGGCACCAAGGAAGCGAGATAAAATTAAAAGCAAGATTTCCACAAAAATAACAATGACAATCAGTCGATTGTCTTTTAAGAAATCTAACTTTATTTTGTAAATTAAAGCAATGGCAAGTAAGCTGATTACCCAGAAAATTCCTTGATTTAAAACAGATCTGAGCGAATTCGCTCCTACCTGTACTAAAGTGGCACTTGACGTTGAATAAACAACTATCAATCCCAAAATAGATAAAATCAAATAAGGAATCAAAATGGAATAATTCAGCAGGTGGCGTTTATCAATTTTCATAGTTCACCTAATATTATTAAATTTTCACCGAACATTATACCACTTTTCAGGGTAAAAAAAAAGTATTTGACGAACGGTATTTTTTAAATCCTTGCAGTATCTAGGCTAAACTTTAACTAAAAAAAGAACAATAAGCTGAGTTTATGAATAGGATTTATAAGCATTCTTCACCATTATGTCCAATAAACCGCTTTCTTTAATATTTCAATTTGATGACAAATACTTATTTTCTACTAGTTTATTTTGCTTTTTATCTGACTTTACGTTAAAATGAAATTATATGAGAAAGAGGATTAAACCGCTTGTTGTCTTTGTTTTCTTTGTTAGCTTCATTGCGATTATTTTAGGAGCGAAGCATTATTCAGAAAACAAGGAAACTAAACAGCAAAAGGACGCTATTACACAAACATCAGCTGCTTCTCAGTCAACTGATACTTCAGATTCCGATGAAGCAGACAAAGCCTATAAACCAATCATTGACTTGTCCGGCTGGCAATTGCCAAGTGATATTAACTATGACGTACTAGCAAAAAATGTTTCTGGCGCCATTATACGCGTGCATAGCGGAGCACAAGCAAAAAAAGAAAATGCAGCTACACACTTAAACGGAATTGATAAATCCTATCAACGCCACATAGAAGAATTTCAAAAACGAAATATTCCTGTCGCTGTCTATGCTTATGTGGCAGGTAGCAACAAGAAAGAAATGCAAAAAGCTGCCGAAAGTTTTTATAAAGCTGCTTCAAAATACAAACCGACCTACTACTGGCTAGATGTTGAAGAAAAAACTATGGAGAACATGAATGCTGGTGTTGAAGCTTTTCGCGCTAAGTTATCATCATTGGGTGCTAAGAACATCGGGATTTATGTCGGAACCTATTTCCTTGAAGAACACAGTATCTCAACTAAGAAATTCACAGCTATTTGGATTCCAACTTACGGCTATAATGACGGTTATTACAACGCTGCCCCTAAGACAGACTTAAAATACGATTTACATCAATACACATCACAAGGCTCAATTGGTGGTTTTGCACATGATGTCGATCTTAATCAGCTATCTCCTTTAAAAAATCAGACAAAAACATTTAAAAAATTATTTGGTAATGGAAAATAATAACTCTGTAATAGTTTGAATCGAAAACTTTGCAGAGTTTTTCTTTTCTTCTCGTCTAGTTATCACTACTTTCTTGTTTCTAAATATGTTATAATGACTAACAAAGAAAAGTTTAGGGAGTAATGAATGATTTCTTGGTTAATCAGAATTTTTAAGGGAATTGTCATCGCGCTAGGATTTATTCTCCCTGGGGTATCTGGTGGAGTTTTAGCCACTATTTTGGGGATTTACGAGCGGATGATTTATTTTTTAGCGCATATAAAAGAGAATTTTCGTGAAAATGTACTTTATTTTTTACCTGTTGGTATTGGAATGGTTTTAGGGATTGCACTATTTTCCCTGCCAGTTGAATATCTCTTAGAGCATTATAAAATCATTGTTTTATGGGGATTTGCAGGAGCGATTATCGGTACGATTCCAAGCTTGCTAAAGGAATCTATCAGAGAATCTGATCGCGACCGAACTGATGTTATTTGGTTCGTAGCCACTTTTTTCATTTCTGGGATTTGCCTTTATTTCCTCAATAGTTTCGTTGGAACGTTACCTGCAAATTTCTTGACTTTTATTTTAGCTGGTGCCCTTATCGCACTGGGAATTCTCGTTCCAGGTTTAAGTCCTTCAAATTTGCTCTTGATTTTGGGACTGTATTCCCCGATGCTAATCGGTTTTAAATCTTTAGATATTTTGGGGACCTTTTTACCAATCGGAATTGGCGGTCTCCTCGCACTTGTGATTTTTTCAAAATCCATGAATTATGCTTTGGAAAATTATCATTCTCAAGTGTACCATTTTATCATTGGGATTGTCTTATCTAGTACTGTTCTCATCTTGGTACCAAACCCTGGAAATAGCGAAAGTATTCATTATGCTAATACTTCTATCATCACCTTCGTTACTGCTGCGTTCTTCTTTGGATTAGGAACTTGGCTGGGCGCTTGGATGAGCCAATTGGAGGAAAAGTATAAATAATGGCTAAAAAAACAAAAATTAAGAAAACTCTTGTAGAACAAATTTTGACAAAATCAAAAATCCCTCACAAAGGCCTTCAAATCAATGCTTTAGAAGGACAATTGCCCAAAGGAATAGAGCGCTCACAGATTTACAAAACATTGGCTCTAACAGGCGATAAAACAGGGACAATTATTGGGATTTTGCCCATAACAGAACATCTAGCTGAAAAAAAGCTGGCCAAAATATCTGGTAACAAAAAAGTAAGCATGATTTCGCAAAAAGATTTAGAAAAGACGACTGGCTACATTCACGGAGCAAATAATCCTGTCGGCATTCGTCAAAAACACCACTTTCCTATTTACATTGACAATTCAGCTTTAACAGATGAGACTATTATTGTATCGGCTGGAGAATTAGGACACAGTATTGAAATTAACGCAGAGGATTTAGCCCATTTTGTCAAGGCGACCTTTGCAGATTTAAAAGAGGATTCAAAATAGAAAGGAAACTGTATGAAACTCTACTTCGTTCGACACGGGAAAACTCAATGGAATTTAGAAGGACGCTTTCAAGGAGCCAATGGTGATTCACCGCTGCTTGAGACTTCTATTGAAGAATTGCACTTGCTTGGAAAAAACATGGCTCACATTAAATTTGACAAGATTTTTTCAAGTGATTTACCACGCGCAATGGCAACTGCACAGATTATCAATAGTGAAAATCATTTTTCACAAGTCGTTGAGCCACATGCCGAGTTGCGTGAATGGCAACTAGGCTCCCTAGAAGGACAAAAAGTTTCTACGATTACGGCTATCTATCCTCACCAAATGGAAGCTTTCCGTCACAATCTAGCGAAATTTAACAACTCTATTTTTGGTGCGGAATCAGTCTACAATACTACCCGACGTACAATAGACTTTATTAAATCACAAAAAGGACAATCTTATGAAAATCTTCTTTTTGTTGGTCATGGAGCGAATTTAACCGCTTCTTTACGTTTGTTATTAGGTTATGACTTTGCTCAACTTCGCCAGCAGGGCGGTCTTACAAATGGAAGTGTCACCATTCTTGAAACACAAGATTTTGAGCATTTTACACTTCTTGATTGGAACAATGTTGACCACTTAGAAGCAATTAAAACTGTGAGCGTATAAAATCACGGTTTTTCTTTATTTATAGATGAATTTCTGCCTTATTTATGATAGAATGAGGAAGGTAAACTTTAGGAGGAAGAATATGACTACTGAACATATTGAAGAATTAAATGACCAGCAACTGATTCGTCGTGAAAAAATGGCTGCTTTAGCAGAACAAGGTATTGATCCATTTGGTAAACGTTTTGAACGTACTGCAGATTCTGCCCAATTAAAAGAAAAATATAGTGATAAAACAAAAGAAGAACTACATGAATTAGCGGAAACTGCTACCATTGCGGGACGACTTATGACCAAGCGCGGGAAAGGCAAAGTCGGTTTTGCTCATATCCAAGACCGTGAAGGTCAAATTCAAATCTATGTTAGAAAAGATACTGTTGGTGAAGAAAATTATCAAATTTTTAAAAAAGCGGATATTGGCGACTTCCTTGGTATCGAAGGTGAGATCATGCGCACAGATATGGGAGAGCTGTCAATCAAAGCAACTCACATCACACATCTCTCTAAAGCACTTCGTCCATTACCTGAAAAATTCCATGGACTAACAGACGTTGAAACGATTTATCGTAAACGTTATTTAGATTTAATTTCTAATCGGGAAAGCTTTGAACGCTTCGTAACTCGTAGTCGTATCGTTTCAGAAATCCGCCGTTATCTTGATAACCAAGGCTTCCTTGAAGTTGAAACACCTGTACTACATAATGAAGCTGGTGGTGCTGCTGCTCGTCCATTTATTACTCATCACAATGCACAAAATATTGATATGGTACTTCGTATCGCAACTGAATTGCACTTAAAACGTCTGATTGTTGGTGGTATGGAACGTGTTTATGAAATGGGACGCATTTTCCGTAACGAAGGAATGGATGCCACTCACAATCCTGAATTCACTACGATTGAAGCTTATCAAGCTTATGCGGATTTTGAGGATATCATGGACTTGACAGAAGGGATTATCCAAAGTGCAGCTAAAGCTGTTACAGATGCCGAAAGCGTCCCTTATCAAGGTACTGAAATCTTTATCGGTCGCAAATTTGCACGCAAGCATATGCTAGAAGCCATTAAAGAGCAGACGGGTATTGATTTCTGGAAAGAAATGACTCTCGAAGAGGCCACTGCACTAGCTAAGGAACACCATGTAACGGTTGAAAAGCATTTTACAGTTGGTCATATTATCAATGCTTTCTTTGAAGACTTTGTAGAAGATACGTTGATTCAACCTACATTTATCTATGGGCATCCAGTTGAAGTTTCACCTCTTGCTAAGAAAAATGCAGATGATCCTCGCTTTACCGACCGCTTTGAGCTCTTTATCGTTGGGCGCGAATTTGCCAATGCCTTTACCGAGTTGAACGATCCAATTGATCAATTATCTCGTTTTGAAGCACAGGCCCAAGCTAAGGAACTCGGAGATGATGAAGCGACTGGTATCGACTACGACTATGTAGAAGCTCTTGAATACGGTATGCCACCAACTGGCGGCCTCGGAATTGGAATTGACCGCTTAATTATGCTGTTGACAGATGTCACTTCTATTCGTGACGTATTGCTCTTCCCTACGATGAAGTAAACCAACAAAAAAAGCAGCTGTCTTCAAGCTACTCGCTATCAATAATAAGGCTCTATAATTTCTATAGTGGGTAACTCCATTTGGATATTATAGAGCTTTCTTTTTATTTATATATAGATTTATAAACGCTACAGTATAAAAACTCAACTTAAAAGCACGATATCACAGTTACCTACAATCGTATCTGCATTATCTTTATAAATTGCCTTTAGCTGAGATTGTGCTTGCAAGATAATACTTCCGATTTAATTCGGTCGAATTCGACCGAATTGAAATTCATGTTGTTTAAGCTTTCCCATAAACCAAGAAATTCAATTGTATCTTTTCTTCTCATCCAATTTTTAATTACATCACTTGGTTCATGGCTTTTATATCTAGCAATATCCGTTAGACTTATATAGTCGTTTTGAAAGTCTTCAGTATAAATTTGAATAGCAAATCCTTTTGCTTCAATCGTCTCTTTTTTCACCTTAGACATATGAATTCCTCCTTTATGCTGATGTACTGTTTACAACATTTATTTTCATAATAACTGCTCTGAACAGCACACCAACGATTCATTTTTTGATTTTAAACTTTTGTAGAAGCTCTAAAATCCTTGTATTTACTTGACTATTTGCCTCTGTCATTATTACATTATGAAACCTAATTGCAACTTCTAATTCATCAAATGAAGACTTTAAATTAAAATAAATAAGACTATTTCAGTTTATCCATATCATTAATAAAGATAGATAATAACTTCCCTTTATCCGTCTTCCCTACTCCTAAATCTTTTCGCATTTCATTTATAATATCTTCCAAGTTAAATAATAAATTTTTAGGTGCATTATTGGCTGACTCGTTTCTAAATTCAATAAATTTATTTACAACTTCTTTTGATCCCCATAAGGTGAGCTCCCCAGATATTTCATTCAAATCTCTAGTCATCTCATCTTGGGAATACTCAAACCCAGTTTTACCATCTAATAAAGTTTTGCATACAATTCTTATAAATTTTGCATAAGATGCTTCTCTTTTATTCATGAGAAATTTTGACCTTTCTTGTTTATAATCTGAAATTTTTGAAATGACTGTAGTCAAAAAGGTCAGAGTTCCAGTAATAAACGCAACAATAACTATAGCTTCTAATTTTGATGCCTTTTCCGATAAATAACGTAACCCAATTGGAATATATTTATATATCAGCATAAATGATAATACAAGAAAAATTATTAACAATATTACTGTAAATATATTTAATTTTTTATTGTCTTTGTATCTTTCTTGACCTGCAAAACTTGCAAAAATCAAAAGAAGAAATAATATTATAATAAAATTGACTTCAAGATTATCCACTATATAGCTAACACTCATACTTTTCCTTTCTATAATGAACAAAAACTTTTTATAATTAAATCTAAAATTTAGTAGAGTCTATAAAATTCATGTATCCATCGTGACTATTTGCCTGTGTCATTATTATGACACGAAACCCACAAGCAGGATCATAGACACGCCCACGAAAAGGCTTTAAAATCTCAACAATAGTTTTGACAATGCTAGTCGGTGTATAGAATTCACCGCCGCGTTTGCCTTCGTGCGCTGCAAATTGTTCAATACAGTATTCATAAGCACGCCCCAGCAAGTCTTTTTCTTCTGAGCCTTCAAACATATTGATATTAGTAAAAATATCAACGACTTCACCTAAAACACGTTTATCCAAATCTGGGCTAGCATAAATTTGAGGAAGAACATTATCCAAACTTGGATTATCATCTTCAATCTCACGCATGGCTTCATCCAAGACTGTGCCAATTTCCGAAGAATGGGCATGACTCGCAATGAATTGCCATCTAGCTATTTCAGGGACGAAGAAAATATTCTCCTCTGAATATGCATCAGGATCATTCTCAAATCCGTCACCCTCTGCAAGTAATTGTTGGTATTTTTCTTCAAAAGCATCTGATACATATTTTAAAAAGATTAGACCGACAATAACTTTTCTGTACTCTGACGCTGAAATGTGCCCCCTAAGTGAATCCGCAGCATTCCATAGTTCATTTTCAAATCCAATATTTGCGTTTGATTTTTTCGCCATTTTATACTCGTTTCATATTTTAGTTACATCCATTTTACCACATTTCAAGCAAGTAAAAAAGCACGATCACAGCGCTCGTACCTATTTTAATATCTTCCTATAAATTTTTCTTTTGCAATTTTAGTATATCGTTTAATAAACTTACACTTTGCATCAGTGTAGCCGTCTCTATCATGTTCAAATTTCTTCCATAAGTTCAGCTTTAAATGTTCATATTCTTTCGCTACATTATGATTCTCACGTAAGTAATCTCTGAAATATAGTTCATCATTATCTCCGACAACTCTAATGTGAAGATGAAAGACTTTTTCTGCAAAACCTTGCTCTGTGTATCCTTTATTTAATAAGATTCGCTGTGTACTTTGACTCATGCATAACCACTTATTTTCAACAAGAATATTTTTCACTATTTCTAGTTCTTCTGCTAATCGAACCTCAAGTAATATATCTACTATATTCTTTGCCCATATATTTTGAACCGCAATACTACCAATATGAGATATTCTTACTATATATTTAGCTGGTATCAAGGACAAAATAGCAGTTGCTTCCTCATCATACCAATGCGCCCATTCTTTATTATATTTTACAAGAAATATGGGAAACAACTGCCATAATTCTTCTAAACTCATATCTTCTAATTTTTTACTCAATCTGTTCTCCACTAGTTTGCATTTATTTCTCACATTTATTATCATTATAACATTTTCAATGTGCATCAGGCGTTTATTATTTCTGATTAAAACTTTTAGCTATCACTACACGAAAAAACAAGTCCAATCTAATCGGACTTGTTTCTTTTTATTTTTATAAGGAGTTTACATAACGATCAACTGCCAAAATGGCAGCAGCAACATCTGAAACAGAGATTTTAAAAGGCATCTGATGAATGGTTTCACCTTCAATAGTAGCTTGCTTACCAACCTTGAGCAAATCATCATAGCTCGCATTTTCTAAATGCATTTCTGCCAAGGTCGTAGGCATACCAATTTTCTGATAGAAACGAATATATTTTTCCAACTCCTCTTTTGGACGGTTTTCAAGAAAGAGCTGTGTTAGCGTTCCATAAGCTACTTTTTCTCCATGAGTCAGATGATGAATATCACCAGTCAGAGCTGTAAATCCATTATGAATGGCATGAGCAGCAGCCAATCCACCACTTTCAAAACCAACACCGCTGAGAAGCGTATTAGCCTCAATGATATGCTCAAGAGCTGGTGTTACCACCTGCGCCTCACAAGCAGCCAGTGCTTGTAAACCATCTGCAAAAAGAGTTTCTTCACATTTTTGAGCAATAGCTGCGCCTGCTAAAGTCTGTCTTTGTCCTAGCATGGTCTCTCCATTTGCCTGCATAACCGCACGAGCTTCAACCCAAGTCGCTAAACCATCTGCAATTCCAGAAGCCAACAAGCGCTTTGGAGCTTGAGCAATGACCTTTGAATCAACTAGAACAAGATCTGGGTTCTTGGTGTAAAAAATATATTTTTCAAATGCTCCTTCCTCGGTATAAATTACTGAAAGAGCTGATGTTGGTGCATCTGTCGAAGCAATAGTCGGTGCAATCACGACGGGATTTCCCAATAAATCTGCAATTGCCTTAGCACTGTCAATTGTTTTTCCACCACCAAGACCAATCACTAGATCTGCTCCATCTTTTTCAGCTAAAGCAGCTACCCGATTGATTTCATTATCCGAAGCTTCACCATTAAAACTGACATGCAATATATGAAGTCCATAGCGAGTAAGACAGGATTGGAACTTCTTTCCTACAATTTGATAAACAGTGTTGTCACAAAGCAAAACTGGATGGTTTCCTAAGTTCAAAATCTGTTTTGCATTTTCAAATAAGGCATCTTCACCTTGAATATAGCGAGAAGGGCTTGCAAAAGTTCTCATAAAATACCTCTTCCTACGCAAAAATGGAGATTAGATGTACTTTTGACCATGAATGAATGACCAATCTGCTGCAAAATCATCTACTGCCTTTGAAATAGACGGCATAGCAAAAGCTGATTCAAAGACATCTGCACCTGCTGTAATAGCATGGGTACCATCAGCAAAAGCCTTGTTGACTTGTCCTACATTTTTAAAGGAAGCTGCTAAAATTTTGCTAGATGAACCTTCTACTGCAATCGCCGTTGCTAACTGCTCAATGACTGCATCTGCATCAATGTTCAAATTTTCCATACGGTTATAATAAGGAGCTAAATAATCTGCGCCTGCTTGAATGGCTAATAAACCTTGAAATGTTGTATAAATAGCCGTAGCTGTAATCTTATAACCATCTTCTTTTAAAGTCTTTATTGCAGCCAGACCAGCTTCTGTCACAGGGACTTTGATATAAATATTTTCACCGCAATTTATTCGAATTTTTTCGGCGTCTTTGATAATTCCTTCGTAATCTTTAGCAACGACTTGAACGTGAATAGAGGGGACAGGACCAATCATTTCTCTGACCATCTTTATCCTTTCAAAGAAATCAATCTCCCCTTCTTTCTTAGCAATCGTTGGATTAGAAGTGACACCAGCTAATGGTAAAATCTGGGACCATTTCCTGATTTCTTCTATATTTAAAGTATCAAGCATGAATTCCATATATAAATCCTCTTCTATAATGTATGTTCTGTACGTCCGATAATATCATCCTGAGTCGCCTTGGAAAGTACATTGAAGAATGCTGAATATCCTGCAACACGCACAATCAAATCACGGTGTTTTTCAGGATGTTTTTGCGCATCAATCAAGGTTTCTCTAGAAACAACATTGTATTGAATATGATAACCGTGCAAACGGTTAAAGAACGTACGAAGTAAAGCAATCAATTTAATTTTATCTTCTTCCTTAGACAGGGTCTGAGGATTCACTTTTTGATTGAGCAGAACTCCCCCAACGATTTCATCTGTCGGCAATTTAGAAACAGATTTCAATACAGAGGTCGGACCATTCTTGTCCATATTGTGAGATGGAGAACAGCCTTCAGCGAGCGGTGTTCCTGCATTGCGACCATCTGGTGTCGCCAAAGTACCGCGACCTTGACCAACATTGGCTGAAATAGAAGATGTTCCTGAGTAGCGGATACCGCCAATTGGACCGCGTCCATAACGGGTATTTGGATATTTAGCAATTTCATCCACATAAATATCATAAGCATCAGTCACCAGCTTATCAGCGTAATCATCATCATTACCATATTTCGGTGCATCATAAATCAACATCTCTTGAATTTCCTTGCCGCGCTCACCTGCATAGTTCGTTTCAAGCGCATGCCAGAGTTCAGCTGGAGTCAGTTTGCCTTCTTCAAAGACTAGCTTCTTGATTGCTGCTAGTGAGTCTGATAGATTGGCAATTCCAACTTGCAAACCGGAAATATAGTCATAGACAGCTCCGCCTTCTTTCAAATGCTTTCCACGACCGATACAATCGTCCGTAAGTGCCGAGCAGAGGATATCTGGTACTTCTCTTTCCAGAGAAAGGTCAATCGCATTTTCAACAATAACACTCATTCGAGTTAGATAACGTAAGGTCTTGTCCCAAGCCGTTTGCAGCTCAGCAAAGCTCTTCATGTCTTTAAAATGACCGAAGCTTGGTGCAAAACGCTTGCCAGATGCGGGATCAATTCCATCGTTCATAGTGATGAGAAGCACCTTAGGAAAATTCATATAGCTCATTCCCGTGCAACGATAACCCCATTTACCTGGCACAGCTGTCTCCACACAGCCGATAGCACTGTAGTCGTATGCATCTTCTTCCAAAACGCCTTTGGCAATAAAGGATGGAATAATAATCTCGTCATTATTGAAAGCAGGCATTCCAAAACCTAGTTTCATAACTTCTATGCATTCGTTCATAAAACGAGCATCTAGACCAGCATGGTAGCGAACTGTTAAGTTTGGCTGTGGCAAATGCGTCTGTGCAACAGATCTCAAAACCAGATATGAAAGGGGATTTACAGCATCTTTCTTATCACGTGTTTGTCCACCAATTGTCACATTTTGATACAAAGGACTACCAGCAGATGAGAAAGTATGAGCCTGACTGCGTACTTTATTGATCGTAATCGTCTTAATCCAAAGATTGGTTAAACGTTCGACAATGCTTTCTTCCGTCTCGCGACCAGCTTCCAAGTCCGACTTAACATAAGGATACATGTATTGGTCAAAGCGCCCATAAGAGAGGGAGTGACCATTAGACTCAATCTGTAAAATACACTGGATAAACCAGACAGACTGAATAGCTTCAGCAAACGTTTCCGCTGGTTCGTAAGGCACTTTGGAGCAAATTCGAGCAATTTCCAATAATTCCTGACGGCGCTCTGGGCTTGCAGACTCTGCCATATCTTGAGCTAATTTGACAAAACGCTCCACATAAGCTTTCACAGCATCCACTACAATGAAAATGGAATCATAGAAATGATATTTATCAATACTAGCCGGATCTGTCAAATCCAAGGCCTCCTTAGCTGCCCGAGCTTTTTCCTCAAAACCTTTCAAACCATATTGAAGCAATTTTTGATAGTTGACTGCCAAGTGAGCATCACCAGAGTTCATCTTTCCTTCCATGCCAAAGAAGCCAGTTTCCATATAAACCTGAACTTCTTCTGGAAGTAAAGCCCCAGCTCTAGCACGGAGGTTATTGTTTTCCCAGAAGGGAGCGATGCTCCGGATTTGTTCTTTCGTTTCCTCTGTAATATAGAAAACATCGCCATCACGCTTTTCAAAAAGATCTAATTCATTGAGTACAAATTCTAAAGTATACTCTGGGAAAATAGGTGCATCTTTATTAGATGAAGCCTGATTTCCAACAATCATGGTCTCATCTTCAATATAAAGCGTCATATTTTCCAAAATTTCCTTAAGCATATAAGCACGCTTCAGAACATTTGGCTTTTCTTTATGCTCTTGATAAGCTCTTGTTGCAAGAACAGCACGTTCAGCATCAATATAAGGTTTCTTGTCCAGCACATCTTCTCGATACTTGTTCATTCGGTCCGTTAAACTACCAAAATAACTCGTTTGTATCGTCGTTTTTTCTATTTCTTTTACATTAGTCATCACAGCACAACCTTTCTTATGAAATTATTTTTATTTCTTTCGTAACTATTGTAGCATGCAAGATGCAAAAATTCAATCATTTATAATCAATTATCAAATTAAAGATTTTTTGCACATTTGTGCTCAATCAACATTAAAATAATTTCTTTACAGTGATACAATGTAGTTTATCCTTCCACTTTCAGTTCATTACTGTAAGCAAGATTGTCTTGGAATTTAAAGAATGGGAAATAGATGAGAGTGGACATAGCTAAAATGACAACTTGGATGAGAGCACCCTGCCATCCTGCTACTAAGAAACCAGAAATAATAGCAGGTGTACTCCATGGCAAGGTCACCCCTGAAAATGGCTGCATAAAGCCAATTGCTATAGAACCATAAACAATTACAGCCGCTAAAACAGGTACAAGAATAAAAGGCAAGAACATGACGGGATTCATAACAATTGGAAACCCAAACACAACTGGTTCATTGACATTAAAGATTGCTGGAAAAGCAGCAACCTTTCCTAGTGCTTTGTATTGTTTAGACTTAGCTGCAAAGAGCATGGCTACCACCAAACCAAAAGTAATACCAGAACCAGACAAAATAAGGAAACTATCCAAGAATTGCTGAGTGACAATGTGAGCACCTTTTCCAACAGATAACTTTCCAGCAGCAAGCAAGGCTTTATTAGCATCCAGATTTGAAAGTAAGAGAGCGGTCACTACACCATTGACAACAGATTGTCCGTGTACACCAAACCACCATAGGAAAGAGATGAAAAAGGCAATACCGATTGCACCGTAAAGGGAACCAGTCAATCCTTGCAGCGGTACTTGAATCACACCGTAAATCATTTCGATAAAAGTACCACCCTTTGTCAGCATTTTAGCAAGAATATAGACTACCATGGAAAGGAAGAATATCACAAAAGCTGGAATCATAGCCTCAAATTGCTTGGCGATCGCTTGAGGAACTTGCTCTGGCATCTTAATAACAATATGTTTTTGAATAAACATGGTATAGATACTACCGACAACCAAACCAATAATAATGGCTCCAATAATCCCCTGACCGCCAAACCAAATCTTGGCAATTGCGTCTGTAATTTCTTCACCTTTTTCTGGAATATAAGAAGATTTTAAAAGAATGAAGAAAGAAGACACAGATAACACACCTGCCGGCAACGGCTCTACACCACTATTTTTAGCATAAGAATATCCTATAGAAAAACAGGAAATCAAACCCATAATCGCAAAAGTTCCTGAGTAAACCTGCATAAATGGCTCGGTCCAATTTTTCCCGAAAATGCCTGCAATCGCCTGATTGAGGCCTTCAAATGGTAACTGTCCTACAATCAGAAAGATACTTCCAACAACTGTCAAGGGCAGAATTGCCAACATACCATCCTTTAAGGCAATAATACCGCGCATATTGACAAATTTCATAATCGGCGTAATAATTTTTTGAGTATCTACTTTAGCCATAACTAAGCTCCTTGTTTTTGTTCCAAAAGCCCCAAAGCGAGATTCAATACTTTTTTACCATCTAGCATGCCATAATCCGCCATTGGAATGACCGCAATTGGAATATGGTTCTCTTCGCAAATGGCAGCTGACTTATCCAAAGTATAAGCTACTTGTGGTCCTAACAAAGCAACATCCAAGTTTGGTGCATAATCTGCTAACTTGGCCTGAGAATAAGCATCAATCTCAACCTCTAAACCAGTTTCTTTCGCAGCTATTTTCATATTATTGACCAACATTCCTGTTGAAAAACCTGCTGCACAAAACAACCCAATTTTAATCATATCTTCATCCTCCTGATGATTTATTTTTTCACTTGTAATTCTTTTCTCAAGTCAATGATTTCCTTGATAAGATTAATTTCTGTAATGCTGGTCATCAAATGATCCTGAGAGTGGACAAACAAAGCTGTAATTTCTGTCTTTGTTCCCCCCGCTTCCTGTGCCAAAAACTCCGTTTGAAGATTATGAGCTTCTAATAATGCCTGATCTGCCAATTCTAGATACTCATTACACTTTTCAAACTCACCATTTTTTGCTAATGATAAAGCTTGGTAAATATGCTGTTTAGCATCCCCAGCATGCAAGATTAACCCCATAATGATTTGATCAGCTACAATCACTTCCATATTTAACGTTACTCCTATTTTTATTTACAAAATATATCTTTCTTTTATTTGAAAGCGTTTTATTTTTGTTTGTAACTCAAATTTATCATCTTTCTCTTATTCCGTCAATATATCACTGAACAAATTCTCTTTTTTTATATTTATCGCACATTTGTGCTTATCAAGTAAAATAAAAAAGGTCAGAATCATTATTCTTGACCTTTTGAAGATGAAATAACGAGGAAAAGGAGAACTTTTATAAACTACTAATTAACTGCACTATTATCCAATTCCAACACTTTTAAAATAGTTGCTTCATCTGTAACTAAATGGTTGACATACCCAGCACGTAAAACCGCCAAAATAGCGGCAGCTTTTTGACGACCATAGGCAAAAGCCAGACTGTGAGGAACTGTTTTTAAATAATCTAAAGAAATAGCAACTGTTCGATTTTGCAACTGTTCATCAACCAACTCACCATTTTCATCAAAAAAGCGGCAACAAATTTCTCCGACAGCTCCTTCATTTTCCACTGTACGAAAATCTTCAGCCGTCAGCATATCCAACCACTGCCGATTCTTTTCATCCACTTGTCCGCCAATACCAACAACAACCACATCTAGTTCTTGCCAACTTCTTTTTAAGTCCTCAAAATATTTAGAAGACAAAATTCCTTTTGCTAAGATCTCGTCTTCCTGTATAATCGTCGCATTCATAAAGCGACAATCCCCATGGTATTTATTAGCCATACTGTAAATGAGGGTATTAACATGATAACGAGCATGAATATGGCTAGGTCCGCCAGCCAATGGAAAAAAATGCACATTATTCAAGTGCCGACTGCCCGAGTGTTCTACCAAGAGACTAAGACTCTTTCCCCATGAAAATCCAACTTTAGCATTGTCATCAATCATCCCCCGAAGCATTCCTGCCGCTGATTGAGCTAACCGCTGCTCCAAATCAGAAGGTGAATCATCCACTTGATTTGCTACGATTTCAAGTCCTTTTAACCCATACTTCTCTTTCACTACATTTTCTAAATGAAACAAACGAGTATCAAAGGCTTCAATCTCGATTTTGACAATGCCTTCCTTTTTAGCTTCAGCCAGCATACGACTCACAGTTGTCCGATAAATCCCTGTCTCTGCTGCAATTTCTGCCTGACTTTTCTCCTCTACATAATAAAGATAAGCAATCTTAGCTAATAGCCTTTTTCTTTCACTTTTCATCTTATCTCCCTCTACTTATCAGACTAGAGTCAATTTGATATTGGCTGCTTTTAGGCGTTGAACCGCGGCTGTCGGAATAGCTTGATCTGTTACCACCTGCGAAACCTGTTTCAAACCAAAACGCTTGACAGTCCCCCTTTTGTCAAATTTACTCGAATCTGTTAACACAATCATTTTGTCAGATGCTTCCGACATATATTGCACCACTTCGCTACGCATTAAATCCTTACCTGTAAAACCAAGCTCTTCATCATAGCCATCAGTCCCTACAAAAGCATGTTCTACATGGAAAAATTGAATCATTTCCTTAAGCAAAGGACCGATCGTAACTTGCGAATCGTTCTGAAATTCACCGCCTAGCAAGATAATCCTGCAAGAATCTACTTTCCTCACATAGTCTGCGATAAAATAAGAATTTGTAATAATTTTCACGTTCTTCTTAGTACGACAGATTTCTTCAGCTAACAGAGCACAAGTTGAACCAGATTCAATGATAATCGTTTCATTGTCTGCAACAATTTTTGCCGCTTCTTGTGCTATCTTTCGCTTGGTATCATAATGAAAAGAAAGCCGGACATTCAAGTCATCACCACTATTTAAGACCGCATAACCGTGCTCCCGATGAAGCAAGCCTTTCATTTCCAGCTTATCCAAATCTTTCCGAATCGTTACTTTAGAGACTTTTAATTTATCAGATAAAGTATTAACATCAATTTTTTCAAACTCCGAAACGAGCTTAACGATTTCATCTAAACGTTCCATTTTATTCACCTCATTCTTTATTTTAACAGAATTTAAGGAATAAATAAAATAAAAATTAGTTTCATTCGTAATTGTTTTTCTTTCGTTTGTTTGATATAATAAAAGAAAATAAGCAAGAAAAGAGTGTACATCATGAGTGCAGAAAAAGGAATCATCTTTAATATTCAACATTTTAGTATTCACGACGGACCAGGAATTCGGACAACTGTTTTTCTAAAAGGCTGTCCCTTACGCTGTCCTTGGTGTGCCAATCCAGAATCTCAGAAATTTAAACCTGAGCCCATGTTAGACGCTTCTAGCAAAAAGACTATCACCATGGGAGAGGAAAAAAGCGTTGAAGAGATTATCAAAGAAGTTCTCAAAGATAGAGAATTTTATGAAGAATCAGGTGGAGGCCTGACCTTGTCTGGCGGAGAAATTTTTGCTCAGTTTGAATTTGCCAAAGCAATCCTTAAAGCTGCCAAAGAAAAAGGTATCCATACAGCGATTGAAACGACAGCCTTTGTAGATCATAACAAATTCGTTGATTTGCTCCAGTATGTAGATTTTATCTATACTGACTTAAAACATTACAACACCATCAATCACCGCAAAGTCACAGGGGTCAAAAATGAACTAATTATCAAAAATATTCATTATGCTTTTTCGCAACAAAAAACCATTGTCCTGCGTATTCCTGTTATCCCTAGCTTTAATGACTCTCTAGAAGATGCCGAACAATTTGCTATTTTATTTAAAAAATTATCTATTGACCAAGTACAACTCTTACCTTTTCATCAATTCGGTGAAAATAAATATAAATTACTAAAACGTTCTTATGAAATGGAAAATGTGCAAGCTCTACATCCGGAAGACCTCTATGATTATCAGCAAGTTTTTCTTGATTATGAAATCAACTGTTATTTTTAGCTCCTCTTTTTCTCCAAAAAACAATCCATTTCTCACGAAACGGATTGTTTTTGTATCTCTTCTTGGGCGGATGCAACGACATCTGCAAGGCTGGTTTTACTCAATTCTTTTTCCATTGCTGCTTGAATTTCTGCTAATTTATCATCTAAAACTAAATGAATATTTCTGCCAATGGGACAAGATGGATTAGGATGCTCATGAAAGCTAAAGAGTTGTCCAGATTTGCCTAGGCATTCTACTGCTTGATAGACATCCAAGAGGGTAATGTCTTTTAAATCTTTCATAATGACAGCTCCGCCCGTTCCACGCGCAACGGAAATCAAGCCTGCGCTTTTCAACTGTGATAATGTCTTGCGAATAATGACAGGATTTACTCCAACGCTATCAGCTAAAAAATCACTAGTTACCTTATGTTCTTGACATTCTAGTGCTATAACAGTCAACATGTGCGTAGCAATGGTAAAACGACTCGAAATTTGCATGTAAAACTCCTTTCATTTGCTGATTCTATTACTAGTATACTTCATTTACGTTGTAACTTCAAGTGTTACTTCTCAAAAAACTCCTTGAGATGTGCAACATAATCTTCTCGCTCACTAATTGCCCGAAGTAAATCATGGTTATGCGTATGATGAATTCCATTGACCAGACTTTCGTAATACACTTCATAATAAGGCAACTTCAATGTTCTCGCCAGTTCCAATTCTTTGTTTACGTCATAAGCGACTCGCCTAAAGTCAACATCTGCTAAGCCTTGTTCATCAATTTTTAAAATAGCATACTGAGCTCGCAGATCCTTTCGCAAACAAGCATCTAGAAAGAAAGGCTGACCGATAGAGCCTGGATTGATAATCATCTGTCCCCCCGTCGCATAACGAAGAAATTGCTGATGAATATGACCATAAATGGCAATTGCACAATGATGACCTTCAAACAGACGGTCAAAATTCTCTTGTTGACCAATGTGAATCAACTCTCGGCCCCAATTTTTATCTGGCAAATGATGAGTCACAGCGATTTCTAAATCGCCAACTTTTGTCAAAAGCTGCAAAGGCAATTCATGCAGTCGGTTCAGTTCTTCAGGCGTGACTTCTTCCAAAAGATACTGGCACAAACAAATCATATAGAGATGACTAGGGCGACTAATGTCTAATTTCCCATGAAGGGCATTCCAAATGCTATCTTCCCAATTTCCCCGCACTTGGAGACTGATTGGCAAAGCAGCCATTAAGTCAAGAATCTTCCTTCGCCCCGTTCCCGGCGCCAACAAATCTCCCAAAAACCAGTAATCGGTCACCTGTTCCTTTTTGGCATCTGCTAACACAGCTTCTAAAGCTGTCGTATTCCCATGAATATCTGATAATAAAGCAATTTTTCGTTTCATTGTATCGTTTCGTCTGTCCTTTATAAAAATATTATAACAAACCAAGAAAAAACTTCCACTCCCAAGTTTGAGTGAAAGTTTTACTGCCTCATCAATCTACTGATTTCAATGCTTCCAACATGTCAATGCGTCTCAATATTGCATTGACCATAAAGCCTAAGACAATCAAAATCATGATGATAGAAAAGACTGGCACAAGATATACAAACACCGATACGGTCGGATTGAGAAGAAAGGCATCTGGAGCAATCGTCTCTAAAAGGGAGCGATGTAAGATATTCCCCAAAAACAAGCCTACGATAATACCAATAACAGACAAAAGAATGGTCTCTCGATAAATATAAAGCGTGACTTCTTTATTATGAAATCCCAATACTTTAATCGTTGATAATTCTCGAATCCGCTCTGCAACATTGATATTCATCAAGTTATAAAGAATCACAATGGCTAGTAAAATAGAGGCAAAGGTTAAAATCTGCATTACAAAGCCAAGAGATTTGACAATGACATCAATTTGTTCCAAAATGCCTGTATTTTGTACGACTGCTCGCACACCTGTTAATTTCATGAAGGCTGCTGCGGTATCCTGTATATTTTTACTAGAGGAATCTTTCAATTTTATCAGATAAGCATTTTCTTGAAATTTGCGAGCAAATACCGTTTGATAATAGTCCTGATTCATAAATATAAAATGCCCTGCGTACATTTCAGTGATACCAGAAACTTTGATTTTATAGCGTTTTCCTTCGTCGGATTTCAGCTCAAAGGCATCTCCAACAGAAACATGCATAATGGTTGCTAATTTCTGAGAAATGACTGCTCCATGCGAAGACAAGTTCAAGCTCGCTTTGCTTTGACTATCATATAACTCTATGAAATGATAAAAATCCTTGCCTGTTGTCACAAATAACGCGAGAGATTGTTCATCTTTTGCTCCTTTAATTTTTTTGGTAAATGTTTCTTGATAAATACCGTGCTTTTTAGCTATTTTTTTATCTGCTAATAAATGATTGATTGCTGCTTGCTCGTCTGATTTGAGATGATGTTTTTGCGAAATAACAGCATCATATTTGATAATTTCTCCATACTGCCGATTTCCTATACCTTCCATGGAAGAAGACATCCCCAGACCGGCAAATAAGAGAGCGACGGAGCCTGCCACACCAAAAATGGTCATCAACATTCTTTGCTTGTAACGAAAGATATTTCGAGCTGTCACTTTTTGCGTAAAGCTGAGTCGACGCCAAATGAAGTCAATCCGCTCTAGCAAGATTTTTGAGCCTTTGGTAGGTGCCTTAGGCAACAATAATTGAGATGGTTTTTCTTTCAACTCTTTGTGAGCAATATAAAGGGCTGGTACAACACCACACAAGACCGAGCACACGAAAGCAATGAGACTAATTCCCCAATAAAAGTCTAATCGCAATGCTGGATAAGTGGAGGTTTTAAAAATCGTTTTCCCTAAGATGTAGGGTAAGAAATAAGTACCTAACAAACTTCCTATTACTGTACCTAGCAAGCTTGAAACCAAGCCATAGATGACAAATTTCTTAACTACATCTTGGTTCCGATAACCCAAAGCTTTTAAAACACCTGCATTTGTGCGTTCTTCGCTGACAAAACGTGTCATTGTCGTTACCGTTACAAGGGCAGCTACCAGATATAGTACAATCGGGAAAGCATTCCCTACAGCTGAGATTCCATAAGCACGATTCCCCGTTGTTGTGTACTCGTCAGCTCCTGGAAATGTCCGACGTGTATACACGCGGTAGGTTGGTACAGACAAGCCAGCTACTTCATCTTTTGCCTTTTGAATGTCTGCTTGCCCATTTTTTATTTTTGTTTCAGCATCTTTCTTTTGCTTTTCGTATTCAGTTTTTTTATCGTTCAATATTGCCTGAACTTGGTTCAATTGCGTCTGACCATCTGCGATTTGTTGTTTTGCTTGCGCCAATTGGGCTTGACCTGCTTGGTATTCGACTTGTTTATTTCTTAAGGTTGCCTGACCACTTTGATATTGAGCCAAGCCTGCGTCATATTCAGCTTGTTTCGCATTCAATGCCTCAGCTGTAGATTGGTATTGGGCAAGTCCTGCTTGATAAAGCGCTTCTTGGCTTTTGTACTGTTCCAGTCCAGTTTGAAATTCAGCCTGCTTTTTCTCCAGTTCTGCACGAGCAAGATTTAATTTTGCTTCTTCTTGTGCTAGTTGAGTTTGTACTGCCACAATTTCAGGCACTGTTGCTGGATCAATTCCTTGCGCTTGCAACGCAGCTATCTTTACCTGCAAATCAGCTTTTGCAGCCGCAAGTTGCGTTTGACCTTTTTCTAATTTGGCCTGTGCTGCAGCCAATGTAGCTTGAGCATTTGTTCCATTTTCTTTTGCAGCAGACAATTGACTAGCTGCCTGATCTAATTGGGTTTTCGTTTGGTTCAATTGTGCCCAACCTGAAGACAGTTGAGCGGCGGCTGTATCTAATTTTTCTTTCGAGCTTGCTAAAGTTTGTTCAGCCTGTGCAATTTGAGCAGCTCCTTGCGCAAGTAAGCTTTCTTTTTCAGTTATCTGACCTTGAGCAAGCTCTAAATCTGCTCTTTTTTGATCAATTTGATCCTGCGCAACCGTTAGTTGCTGCCTGGCATCTGTCAATGCTTGTTGAGAAGTTCGAATGTTTGCTTCTCCGTCCGCAATTTTTGTCTGCGCTTGATTTTTTATCTCTGATAAACGATTTTTTCCATTATCAGCCACTAGCTTTTCTAACTCATTTTCATGTTGCTTTATCTTTTTTCGATAGGAATCTCCAAAAGAATTGAGTGTTTTTAAATCATCATACCTCAAACGAGCAACTGTATAGACTGAACTTTGAAACGTTTTTGGCGTCACTACTGCATAAGCAGACAAGGTACCACTCCCTGAGTTAGAATTGCCAAGAGAAATGGTTGATGCCAATTCACTTGAATTGACGAACCCTGTCACCGTAAAGGTATGTTGCCTCAAAGCATAATTATTGGTTCCTTCCTCGTTTAAAGTAATGCTATCACGAATCTTGTATTTTCCTTGATAAAAACTAGCCAAAGCCACTTGATTTTCCTTGCTTGGAAAATGACCTGAGACAAGCTTGAACTTAGAAATTTTATTTGTCTGAGAAAAAACTCGAACAGAAGTTGAGCTATCCCCAATCACTGTATCTGTGAAATAACCATATTCTACCTGTGCGTTTGAAATTGTATTCAGTTCTTTTTGATCAGCTTTGCTAATGCCATAGTCTGATATCACTGCCAAATCCATCATTTTCATCTGTGAAAGATAACGATTGGCTGAGTTTTCAATATCTGGACTGGCTGCTTTCAGTCCCACTAGCGTAAAAGAACCTAACATCATCAAAAACATAATGGACAGAAAGCGTCCCTTGGATTGATGAAAAGAGAGCCAGATGTCCTTATTTAGAATGGATTTTTTCATATCACCACTCCTCACTAATACTCTAGACTTGCAATATCTTGAGGATGTTCATTCAAAGTGACGGACTGAATCCGTGCATCGTGCATGCGAATCACGCGATCTGCAATCGGAGCTAAGGCGCCATTATGAGTTACAATAATCACTGTTGCTCCCTGCTTGCGCGACATATCTTGAAGGATTTGCAGCACTTGCTTACCAGTTTTATAATCTAGCGCGCCTGTTGGTTCATCGCAAAGCAAAATTTTGGGATTTTTCGCCACAGCACGCGCAATGGAAACCCGTTGCTGCTCACCACCGGACAATTGAGCAGGAAAATTATGCAGCCGATTTCCCAAACCAACTGCTGCTAATGCCTCTGCTGCATCCTGCGCATCTTGAACAATTTCAGAAGCTAATTCAACATTTTCTAACGCCGTCAGATTAGGAACTAAATTATAAAATTGAAAGACGAAACCAACATCATTTCTCCGATAGTCCGTCAACTGGTGAGCGTTGTAATATGCTATATTTTGCCCGTCAATCAACACATCTCCCTCATCATTGCTGTCCATTCCGCCAAGAATATTCAGAATCGTCGATTTTCCAGCGCCAGAAGCTCCAAGAATGATGACTAATTCTCCTTTTTCGATGTCAAAAGAAATGTCATTGTTAGCAATGATTTCTGTGTCTCCCATTTGATACCGTTTGTAACTATGCTTCATTTCAATATAAGCCATCGCCTTTTCCTCTTTCAGTTTCCATGTCCAATTAAATAAACAAGCTGTTGATTTGTTCCTATCTTTATTATAAAATAGACTCAACATAAAGGCAATCATCAATCATCAACAGAGTGTTCATTTAAGGAGTATTATGATGCAAAATCGGCAAACAGCAACCAAACAACACATCAGAGAAGCTCTCATTCAACTCTTGTTAGAAGAAAAATTTGAAACAATTTCCGTTAGTAAACTCTGCCAACGGGCAGGTATCAATCGTGGAACTTTTTATCTTCACTATCTTGATAAATACGATTTGATTGAAACGCTAAAAGAAGAAATCATCGCTCAATTGCGCAAAAATTTTGAAGAAACGACAAACACGCGTGACCTACTCATTACCAATCTAAGCTATCTCCAACAAAATTATGACCTGATTTATGCCGTTTCTCAAAGTCATTACCTCAATTTCCGTGAAACAATCCGTGAATTCATGCTTAGCATTTTAACTAACGAGCAACACAGACTTCAAACCGAATACTTTTTAAAAGAAAATTTCACCATTTCTAAAAAATATGCGCTGGAAGTTTTTTTATCTAGCGTAGAGGGCATTATCTCACTCTGGATTTCAAGTGGAGTTAAAGAAACACCTGAAGAAATGACGACTACGATTTTAGAAACCTTTGATTACGATGCTTGGCAATGATAAACTAAAAAACTCTATTTCTAATCGGGAAAATCCCTTTTAGAAATAGAGTTTTTGATTTATATCTTTTCTAGCTTAAGCTCAGAAATTGAAAGATTGTAAAGTGAGATGACAGAATACATGTTATAATTCTCTAGCGTACATTTTTATATGCAATCATATCATCATTGTTCTCTATCATCTAGGCATGATTTTCTAGCAATATCTGCCAAAATATGATTTACAAATTCTGCAACTGTTTCTGTATGTGTTTGTTTACTTCCGTAACGACGAACATTCACCGTACCGTCTGCTTGTTCCTTGTCCCCTACAATCAATTGGTAAGGAACTTTATGGGTTTGACTTTGACGAATCTTGTATTGCATTTTTTCATTGCGTTCATCAACATCCACGCGGACACCACGATTGCGCAGTTCTTTCGCCACTTTCCAAGCATAGTCAGCATGTGCTTCATTAGAAATCGGAATGACTGTCACTTGATGAGGAGCAAGCCAAGTTGGGAAAGCACCTTTGTAGGTTTCAATCAAGTAAGCAATAAAGCGCTCCATCGTAGACACAATACCACGGTGAATCATGACTGGACGATGTTCTTCACCGTCTGCTCCGACATAATGAAGGTCGAAACGTTCTGGTAGCAAGAAGTCTAATTGAATAGTGGAAAGAGTTTCTTCATTTCCAAGAGCCGTTTTTACTTGGACATCCAACTTAGGACCGTAGAAAGCAGCTTCGCCTTCTGCCTCAAAGTAATCCAAACCTAAGTCATCCATTGCTCCTTTTAACATACGTTGAGCATTTTCCCACATTTCATCATTATCAAAATATTTATGCTTGTCATTCGGGTCACGATAAGACAGACGGAAACGATAGTCTGTAATATTGAAGTCTTTATAAACGTCAATCATCAAATCCAGCACATGTTTAAATTCTTCTTGAATTTGCTCCGGCATGACAAATAAGTGAGAATCATTCAGCGTCATTTCACGAACACGTTGGAGTCCTGAGAGCGCACCTGATTTTTCAAAACGGTGCATCATACCAAGTTCTGCAATGCGAATTGGCAGCTCACGATAAGAATGCACATGGTTTTTATAGACCTCAATATGATGCGGGCAATTCATCGGACGAAGAACAAATTGTTCACCGTCTCCCATATCCATTGGCGGGAACATATCTTCTTGGTAATGTTCCCAGTGACCAGAAGTTTTGTATAAATCCACACTAGCAAGCGGTGGCGTATACACGTGTTGGTAGCCGTCATTGACTTCGCGGTCTGTAATATAGCGCTCTACGATACGACGAATAGTCGCACCATCTGGAAGCCAGAATGGAAGTCCTTGTCCAACTTCAGGAGAAATCATGAAAAGATCCAACTCTTTACCGAGCTTACGGTGGTCACGTTCTTTCGCTTCTTCACGCATTTGGAGATAGTTTTTTAGGTCTTTCTTATCAAACCAAGCTGTTCCATAGATCCGTTGCATCATAGCATTGTCGCTATTTCCACGCCAGTATGCACCCGCTACATTTAACAAATGGAAAATTTGAATACGCCCAGTTGACGGTACATGAGGTCCACGACAGAGATCCACATATTCTCCTTGACGGTAGATTGTAAGCCCTCCTTCGTCTTCTGAGTGCTCCTCAATCAATTCCAACTTGTAAGGATCATTCTTGAAAATTTCTCGTGCCTGATCTTTTGTCACTTCTTCGCGAATTGACGGGAAATTCTCCTTGACAATCTTCTTCATTTCTTCTTCGATACGAGGCAAATCTTCGTTGGAAATCTGACCAGCAGCATTGTCCGTATCATAGTAAAATCCGTCCTGAATAGCTGGACCAACTCCCAAGTGAATGTCTGGGAAAAGACGACGAGCAGCTTGGGCAAAGAGGTGAGCAGCAGAGTGACGCAAGATAGGCAGGGCGTCTTCATGGTCAGGTGTGACAATTTCGATGCTACCATCTTCTGTGATAGGGCGAGTGGTATCTATGAGTTTGCCGTTGAATTTACCAGCCAAGGCTTTCTTTGCCAAGGAATTGCTGATAGATTGGGCAATGTCAAAAGTCGTGCTGCCTGATTCATATTCACGAACAGCGCCATCTGGGAAAGTAATCTTAATCATAGTTTTCTCCTTTAATATCTATTTTATTTGTATTGGGCAATTTTAAGAGCCGAGCAATCTCTTCAGCGGTCTCCTTTTCCGATCGACTGCCGTCTGTCATGAGGCTAGGATAGCCTAATTTTTTTGCTTCCTTCCGCACCATTTGGGCAAAAAGAATGTCCCGCTGCATCCAGTTTTCAAAAGCTTGCTCAGGATTGGATGTGTCCTCTAAAACATAGGGAACCCATTCTCTCTGCCGATAATGCTTTGTCTGAAAATCAGCTGTCGGAGTCAAGCATAGATAGGAAACCGCTGGTTCTTCAAGACTTTTTACCAGGTGAGGCAGAAGCCCTGCTCCCTCCAGTAAGAGTGGTTGATCTTGATGTTCTATCAAGTAAGATGTCACATAAGGAAAAATCTCCTCATAAAAACGCCATTCTTCATCTGCCATCTCCTCTGGCTTTCTCAACCAGATTTGATCCGGACTTCTGTCCTGTCTCAGAAGGGAAATCGGCTTTGCGTTCGCTCTTGCTTGATCCATCATCTGGTCTGTCAAAGCATCTAACTTGATATGAAGCAAATCGTACTTCCGAGCAAGAAGGAAAGCAATTGTTGACTTCCCGCTGCAAGGCGATCCACCAATCATATAGAGCATAACTCTTCCTCCTTCCGACAAAATAAAAAGCGACAATCCTAAAAGGACGTCGCAACGTGGTTCCACCTTCATTCATGTACAACAAAAAAGTTTGTTGACACCTCTGATTGGCTCTAACGTAGCCACCGTTTTATGTTTGCATAAAAACAAATCGAGTAGTCCCAGCTACATCCTCTGCGTGATTCCCAGCTCCACACGCTCTCTGAAAGATTTCCTGTAGGTGATATGTCTCTAAAAAGTATTATAACACGATTGAAAAAATTTGCAAGCCCTATGATTAAAATGTATTGTGTTTTGGAACCATTCGAAACAGCACAGCTCTAAAACTACAGCTTTTATTGTGGTTCAGTGTTGCACGTTTTGGAACCATTCGAAACAGCACAGCTCTAAAACTGTGTTTCCCCCTTTCTGTATCAGTCAGAAGTTTTGGAACCATTCGAAACAGCACAGCTCTAAAACAGCTTATTCTTCTTTTGGGCTTTCTGCATTGTTTTGGAACCATTCGAAACAGCACAGCTCTAAAACGCCTTATACGCTCAAAATGTCCACAAGCGCGTTTTGGAACCATTCGAAACAGCACAGCTCTAAAACTCAAAGTTACGAGTGTTATACCGAGCAGGCGTTTTGGAACCATTCGAAACAGCACAGCTCTAAAACGGAGCTAATGCCAAGTGTGGCCGCCCCCAGGTTTTGGAACCATTCGAAACAGCACAGCTCTAAAACTTTGCCCCTTTTTTGCCCCTTATACATCTCGTTTTGGAACCATTCGAAACAGCACAGCTCTAAAACTAATACGTTTGAACTCACGCTTATCATCAGGTTTTGGAACCATTCGAAACAGCACAGCTCTAAAACGTCATTTGATTCATCACCGAGCGAGAACGCGTTTTGGAACCATTCGAAACAGCACAGCTCTAAAACGAAAATAATGATGAAAGTACAGATGAAAAAGTTTTGGAACCATTCGAAACAGCACAGCTCTAAAACCTCGTGGACCAATTTTTGTCTCGAAATTTCGTAATCGCGCCATTCGTCCCAGCTAGACTTCAGCTCAAATGATTCCTTATATTTACTAATATTATATCATATTCTCACAAGATAAGAAATAGTCCTCATCCACTACATATTGAGGGAAGTCGTATACTTTTCTTGGTTCAACAAACAGTACATTTATATTATGAAGTTGAATATATTCTACCAATTTAGCTAGTTCATGTTCAGACAGATAACATGATACATTCACAAAGACAAGCAGTTTCTTTTTAGAAAGATATTTAAACACCTGAACAATCTCTAAACTTTTCTCAAAAACAGTGTCACTTAGTGTTTCAATTTTTACACCTAAAGCATCAATCAATTCCAAAATTGTTATTTCATCATACTCTAAATCCAGCTCGTTTTCTAAACATTCAAAAGCAATTAGTTCTGTAATAGTTGCAACTAATTTTTCTAACATAGATTTCACTTCAGACTTTTCATTCAACTGTTTTTCCAAATCCGCACGAATCAATTTTAACATTGCCGGCGAATTAATATTGTAACCTAAAATATCTGTAATAAGCAATAACTCGGATTCTTTCAAGGATTTCATCTTGTTATCAAATAATTTTAGCTCATCTTCTTCCGAATAGTGATATAGGTGTTTGACAACATCGGAAAATATCAGCTGTTCCTCTAAAATAAGGAAAGTAGCCTGTTTAATTTCAATCGGTTCGTCCAGAATCGGAAAATTAATTTTCATCTGTAAAATCCTCTCCTAGAAATACTAACCTTGCATCTGAATTAGCTATGCTGGTATCCTTTTCTCCATTCAAGTAAATCATGCGAGAAAATTGCTTTTCTGTTACCGTTAAAAGGGTGATACTTCCCTTCTTAGGATTATTAATTTTTAACCGCTCAAGCATGGCATTGTTGGCAGAGCTATTCAAAAGCAACTTACTGTATACTGAAAACTGGTGCATAATGAACCCTTCTTTAATCAAGAATTTCCTAAATTTTCGATAAGCTTTACGCTCCTCTGCAGTTTCAACCGGCATATCAAACATTAAAATCATTCGCATATATCGATAACTCATATCCTAAATTCAGGAACTCCTTTCCCAGTTTGATTCAATGTCTTTATCACTTTTTTAGTGTAATCACTGACAATGTTAGATAAATACATTTCTTTCCCATTATAGAGAAAAGTATCAGAAAAAATAGTAAACAACTCTCTCTTAATTTTCACAAAGTCATTGTTCCTGTTTTCGTAAACAATCCTATCAATAATTGGGCGAAACGGCTCCATTACATCACTTGCCAGATTAAATTGATTAAACTGATTGGCATGTTTCAGCCCAAACTGAGTCATACATCCACAAACCACTACTTCCCGAGCAAACATACTTAGTATCAAGGTGTATCCGTAATCAAGAGCAGCATTAATATCATTATCTTGTTCCCTTGAAAAATCATTTCCAAATAATGTATTAAAGTAGATCCGAGCCGCGTGTCCTTCACGGTTACTAGGATCAAACAGCTCCAACCCATTATATAAATCAATAACAGACTGTGATTTTTCAAAGAAACCACAATCTCCAAGGTACATCGCTTGATTCAGAATCTTCTGTGCAATGATTGTCGTCCAGACTTCTGCCTTGACATCTTCTGACCAAGTGATTTGATTACTCAGCTGCAAACTGGAATCGTGACGTGCATAGTAGGGCATCAGCATGGCTGTTGGCAAACGCTTATCATCACAAAAAATAACTAAAATATTCTCATCAACCAGCCGCTTAATCAGCATGGTTGACAGCACAATATCAGTTGTCTCCAACAACAAGATATCCACCTCGGACAGATGAATCAATTCTGTCCGAGAGGCATCCTTGAAGATCAAGTGATTATTCTTGTAGGAAAGTTTTGAATGTGTATTTACAACAACTGTTCTCCACCCCATCAATCTTCTCCTAACTTGCTCAAGTCAATCCGTGTTTCATAAAGACCCGTGATGGATTGGTGGATGAGGGTAGAATCCTTTAATAGCGATGAGGGAGTGTAATCTCTATATCTAGGAATTTTTACACCAAGAAATTCAAAATCTGAGGCACTTCCTAATGAGGTTAACTCAAATAAGCCTGCATTCTTACTATTAACGGCTCCTAAAAAGCTAGTACAAATTTCTTCATTGCTTTTGCTGTCAAAATCCGCCACCGCTTCTTTTAAACGCTCTCCATTTTTAGTAGCCCCCACATATTTTTCATTAAATTCTAATACATAGTTGAGCAACTCTTTAAAATCATCTCTATGCTTCTTAACATATTCTATATGATCTTTGTTGATTGGATTGTTAATTCGTTTGGCATGATATAGCAGAGTTGTGAACTTTTGTGGAACAAACAATTCATTTCCTTTATGAATTTCTCCACGTTTATTATTTGTTGAAAGAATGCTAGCTAACATGCGACGGGATCCATCTTTCAATTCAAACAAGCTGTATTTAGGTAGCTCAATGATTTTTTTAATATCTTTGTATCCTTTTCCTAACAAGAAAGCTCTTTTATCTTTTTCAAAAGTAATTCGGTCTAAAATGGAAATTCCCTGAAATTCTAGTACCATCGTTTCTTTTTTCTTGACTCCTTTTTCAATAATCGCTTTAACCAATACAGCATAAGAATTTGAAATACCTGCATAACCACCATATTTCTTAGGGTCAAGATTTCTCTTTACCCCCACTAAATTTTCACTACTATCTGGTTTAGGTTTAGGAGAAGGATTAGCATTAAAAAGTCCCCTTGGCTTCCCTCTATCTAGACCATGAGTCTGTACCTCAGTCTTCTTCACAATATTAACCTGCGGATAGGAGAGAACCTTGCGAACAATTTTAAAGTCGGTTTGTTTATTCCAAGCTATTTCGCCATCCTCGCTTGTTTCAATATCAGGCCTCTCAACTACTGTACCGTCTGCAAATTTAACCTCTTTTTTAAAGAAGTTCATCAAATTTGAATAAAAGAAATATTTTGCTGTAGCTTTTCCAATTTCCTTATCAGATTTCGCAATAAATTTACGGACATCATATTTTTTGAATTCACCATATACAAATTCTGATGCAAGTTTGGGATATTTTTTCAACAAAGCTGTTCCAATAACTGCATTGAGATAAGCGTCATGTGCATGGTGATAATCATTAATTTCACGTACTTTGTAAAACTTAAAGTCCTTTCGAAATTGTGAAACTAGATTAGATTTCAAAGTAATGATTTTAACATCTCGAATCACTTTTTTATTCTCATCATGCTTTGCATTAAAACGAGCATCTAAAACCTGCGCAACATGCTTAGTAATTTGTCTTGTCTCAACTAACTGACGTTTAATAAAACCTGCTTTATCATTTTCGGTCAGACCGCCACGTTCTGCCTTGGTTAAATTATCAAACTTACGTTGAGAAATTAGACCAGCTTTACGCAATCGCATCCAATCCGCTTTCCTAGCACAAACTACTTCTATGCTGGGAACATTATCAGACTTGCCACGATTTTCGGAAGAACTCGTTAAAACTCGATTATCAAAAGAATCGTCTTTAATATAGGCTTGCGGAATAATGTGATCAATATCATATTGACTTAGATTGTTAATATCTAAAGTTTCTCCTGTATACATATCTTTGCCATTTTGGATATAGTACAAGAATAATCGATCATTTTGAAGTTGCTGATTTTCCACATTCTTAATATTTACAGGATTGTCCAAATTCTTCAATGAATCTTGTAATAATTTAAGACGTTGCTGTGAATTTCTACGTCCCCTATCTGTCGTCTGATTTTCCCGTGCCATCTCTATGATAATATTAGCAGGGTTATGCCCCATGACTTTGACTAATTCATCAACGATTTTGACACTTTGTAAAATCCCTTTCTTGATAGCAGGACTGCCAGGTAAGTCATGCACCACATTTGCAATATCATCAACATCACCAATGATTTGTGCTTTAGCAATTTCTTCTTTAAAAGAAAGAGCATCATCATTAATCAACTGCATAAAATTACGATTAGCATAACCATCATCGATTAGATAGTCTAATATTGTTTTCTTATTTTCTTTATTTCGGATACCATTAATTAACTTGTATGACAAACGTCCCCAACCAGTGTAATGACGGCGTTCCAATTTTTTCAATTGAGCCTTAGTAAAGATATCACTATATTTTTGAAGACGCTGACGAATCATCTCTCTATCTTCAAATAAAGTTAGTGTTTGAATGATATCCTCAATTATCTGTGCATTTTCTTTGTTATCTAAGAATGATTTATTTAAAATTTTACGCAAATCATGGTAGGTTCCAAGACTGGAATTAAAGACTTTATTTTCCTTATCCAGTCCAGTTAAGTTAACAATTCTAAATTCTTCAAACTCTTTATTCAAATAATTTAACAGTTTATCTTTCGTAACTTTCCGATTTTCTTTAAAGACATGGTCAAAAATCTCTTGCTTCATATTTGCATCAAAGAATTTAGCTTCACCCTGTTCATTAACATACTTAACTTTGGTCAACTCGTTGTAAACAGTAAAGGTTTCGTATAGAAGACTGTGTTTGGGTAAGACTTTTTCTTCAGGTAAATACAAATCATTTAAAGTCATGCGTGTGATGAATTTTTCTGCTGATTTTTCTTTATCAAGAATATCATCAAAATTCCATGGCGTAATTTTTTCATCCGCCTTATATTCTGCCCAGGCAAAGCGGCTGCCTTTTCGCGCCAAAGGACCAACATAGTAAGGAATTCTAAACGTTAAGATTTTTTCAATCTTATCTTGATTTTCTTTCAAGAATGGATAGTGTTCCCCCTGACGTCGTAAAATAGCATGCATTTCTTGTAGATGGATTTGATGTGGAATAGAACCATTATCAAAGGTCCGTTGTTTTCTCAGAAAATCTTCACGATCAATTTTATCAAGAAAATCACCGCTTCCATTAATTTGTAAAAGAATTCCCTTTAAGTATTTGTAAAATTCATCTTGTTTGACACCGCTTTCGATATAACCCGCATAACCTTTTTTGTTTTTATCTTTGAAAATGGCATTATACTGATCAAGAGCATTCACTTTAATAAAATCTTTCAATTTTTTAAGATCTTTTTGATGTTCCTCATAGCGTTTAACCATTGAAGCAGACAAAGGTGCTTTTGTTGAGTTATCATCTACTGTCAAAATCCCTGACAGCAATATAGCATCATAAAGATTTTTAGCGGATGCAAACAAGTCCGCATACTCATCTCCAACTTCCCCAAGCAACCCTTCCAAATCTTCTTCGTACGTATCTTTAGAAAATTGTAACTTAGCATCTTCAGATAATTGGAAATTGGTTTTAAAGTTGGGTTGTAAACCCAAAAATAAAGCAATAAGATTCCCGAATAAAGTATTTTTCTTCTCAGCTGGATAATGAGCAATAAGATTTTCTAAACGACGAGATTTGCTGACCTTTTCTGTTAGGATACTTAATGCATCAACTGTTATTTCCGATAAATGACTTTCTTCAACTGTCTTATCATATACTTCTACAAAATCCTTAAATAATGCTTGAACATTTGTGTTTTCAGCTTTTAGCTGACCTTCAATAAGAAAATGCCCACGGAATTTAATCATATGCGCCAAAGCTAAATAAACCAAGCGCAAATCAGCTTTTTGGGATATATCGGCTAGGTGCTTTCTCAAGTGATATATTGTTGGAAATTCATCATGATATTTCACTTCTGCTGCAATATTTCCAAAAATTGGATGACGTTCCCCTCTTTTATCCTCATCTACAAGAAAAGAATCATCCAAGCGCTGAAAGAAACTCTCATCGACTTGCATCATTTCCTCAGCAAAAATTTCTTGCAAATAGCGTAGACGATTTCTACGGCGTGTGTATCGACGTCTTGCTGTCCGTTTCAAGCGTGTTGCTTCTGCTGTTTCGCCACTATCAAATAAAAGAGCACCCAGTAAATTTTTCTTGATAGATTGTTTATCAGTATTTCCTAAGACTTTCATCTTTTTAGCAGGTACCTTGTAATCATCTGTTATAACAGCCCAGCCCACACTATTTGTACCAATATCTAGACCGATAGAATATTTTTGATTCATCTTTTTCCTCCTGATGTAAAGATTGATTTTTTATATAAAAGCAATTATTGAGAGCGTGAGCCTCTAAAACTAAGTTACTAAAATTAAAATGTTCATTTATCACAGTTGCTGAAAAGGTTATTTATCAAAAAATAAAAATCTTTAGAAGCTACTTATAAAATTATGAAACGAAAACCTTAACTATATCAACAAGAACCTTCATAAGTTTTAACAATTCCGTTATAATAACAAGTTCGTCCTTTTTTAATCTAATTTTCTTCAAAAACCACTCCTTAAGATACAACTTTTATGATTTATGATTTGATTATATCACATATTTTTAAATTTTCAACAAAAATAATGATGAATTTCTATAAAAATGTGATAGAATTAATAGAAAGTTGTATCTTAGTTTTAGAGCTGTGTTGTTTCGAATGCTTCCAAAACTACATCAAATCTCTTAGATTTCCACAGAACTATATATTTTAAACAGATCGTTCACACTAAGTTTTCTCATATAACAATATAATTTCCTCAGTATATTAATATTTTATCAGAAAAACGTTTACATTTAAAGAAAATTATTGTATAATAATTATGTTGGAATCATTCGAAACAACACAGCAAGTTAAAATAAGGCTTTGTCCGTACTCAACTTAAAAAGTGCGCACCGATTCGGTGCTTTTTTATTTCTTTTATTTCAATCAGGAACACAAAAAAACAGCCTCACGACTGTTTTTACTTTTATCCTACTGAGCCTTCCATACTCATGTTAATGAGTTGGTTGAGCTCCACTGCGTATTCCATTGGAAGTTCTTTGGTGATCGGTTCCATGAAACCATTGATAATCATAGCCGTTGCTTCTTCTTCGCTAATGCCACGGCTCATGAGATAATAAAGCTGATCCTCCGAAACCTTAGAAACCTTAGCTTCGTGTTCCAGTGCAACATTCGAATTGTGAATTTCATTAAATGGAATCGTATCCGAGCTGGATTCACCATCCATAAGAATCGTGTCGCACTCAATGTGAGACTTTGAACCAGCACTGTTCTTGCCAAAACGGACTTGACCGCGATAATCTGTCTTACCTCCGTCTTTGGCAACAGACTTAGAAATTAATGTGCTGGAAGTCTTTGGCGCATTGTGATAAACTTTACAGCCTGCATCTAAATGCTGACCATAATTAGCAAAGGACATGGAAAGAACAGAAGTTCTTGCATTGCGTCCATTCAAAATGCTACAAGGGTATTTCATATTGACCTTGCTGCCCAGATTTCCGTCAATCCATTCCAGAGTACCACCTTCTTCAACCGTTCCACGCTCGGTCACCAGATTATAAACATTGTCCGACCAGTTTTGAATGGTTGTATAGCGGAAAAAAGCATCCTTTTTGACAATAATTTCTACATTTGCTGCATGAAGGCTATTGGTCGTATAAGTCGGCGCTGTACAGCCCTCAATGTATTGAATAGAGCCACCCTCTTCTACAATAATGAGCGAGCGTTCAAACTGACCAGCATTTTCTCCATTGATACGGAAATAGGTCTGAACTGGCACCTGACATTGAACATTTTTAGGAACATAGATAAATGTGCCGCCTGACCAAACAGCACTGTTCAAAGCAGAAAACTTGTGCTCTGCATTAGAAATGACTGTTCCAAAGTACTTTTTGACCAAATCTGGATATTCTTGTACTGCCGTGTCGGTATCAGTAAAGATAATGCCTTGCTTGGCAAATTCTTCTTTCATGTTGTGATAGACTACTTCAGATTCATACTGAGCAACTGCTCCTGACAAAAATTGACGTTCCGCTTCAGGAATACCCAAACGCTCAAAGGTTTTCTTTATTTCATCTGGCACTTCATCCCAGTTTCTAGCCCGATCCCCACTTAATTTTTGATAATAGACAATATCATCAAATCGTATGCCGGATAAATCTGGTCCAAAATCAGGCATGGGCAATTTATGGAACAATTCTAAAGAACGCAAGCGATAATCCAACATCCATTGCGGCTCATTTTTAATTTCAGAAATTTCACGAACAACCTCTTCTGTCAAGCCCTTACCAGTAGAAAATAACGGTTTTACATCATCGTGAAAACCAAAAGCATAATCTCGTTCTTTCGTCATCTCATTCCTCCCATTGATACAATTTCTCTTCTCTTATTATACTATTCTATATTAGAAATGTCAGAATATATGCCTAAAATCGAATAAATTAAGCTAAAAAAGGCTAGGAAAATTTCCCAGCCTTCTTACATGATTACCGTACTTTTTCGGCTAATGCTTCAGCGAATTTCTCCAGATTTTCAATATCTTCATCTTCTGCTGATAGATCGACTTTGACATTTTCAGCGCCTTTTTCAGCACCTGTCGCTGCAAAAGCGCGGTCAAAATCATCTACTGCCTTACAAAATTCATCATAAAATGTATCGCCTGATCCAACAACACCGTAAATCTTTCCAGTCAAGTCAAGACTAGCTAAATCTTCATAAAAATCAACAATTTCATCAGGCAACTCGCCGTCACCGTATGTATAAGAAGCAACGATTGCGATATCTGCTTCTAGAAATTCCTCTGCATCAACCGTTGTGCATTCATCAATATCTACTTCTAAACCAAGTTCTTTTAATTTATCAGCTACAATATCTGCGATTTCCTCTGTATTTCCTGTCATACTCGCAAATACAATTTTTGCTAAAGCCATAATTTCCTCCAAAAAATTCTATCAGTTTATTATAACACATTGAACAAATTGTTGCACTTCAAATCTCTTAAAGTTCCCTACTTTTCCCTTTTACTTTTTAAAATAATCATCTTATGATACAATGAATAAAAGGTAGAGCGGAGGTCATCAAATGGAAATTTTCAAGCAAATTTTACATAAAATTAAAGAATATGATACGATTATCATTCATCGTCACATGCGACCCGATCCTGATGCATTAGGAAGTCAAGTCGGTTTGAAAAAATTACTTCAAGTCAATTTCCCTGAGAAAAAGATTAAAGTAGCAGGAAAGACTGAAACTACTCTTGCTTGGCTGGCTAAAATGGATGATGTTTCAGATGATGATTACAAGAATGCTTTAGTTATTGTTTGTGATACAGCAAATACTGCTCGGATTGATGACGAACGGTACAGCAAAGGAGATTTTCTCATCAAAATCGATCATCATCCAAACGATGACATTTACGGGGATATTTCTTGGGTAGATACTAGCTCTAGTAGTGCTAGTGAGCTAATTGCTCTCTTTGCATTAGAAAATAAACTGAAACTAGATGATTATTCTGCTAAGTTACTTTATGCTGGAATCGTTGGTGATACTGGGCGTTTCCTATATCCTGCCACAACCGCCCGAACTATGGCTATCGCCAGCAAACTTCGCGAATATCCTTTTGACTTTGCTGCTTTAGCGCGGAAAATGGACTCTTTCAGCTATCAAATCGCTAAACTTCAAGGCTATGTTTATGACCATTTAGAAGTCGATGGAAATGGTGCAGCTCGTGTCATTTTAACTCAGGAACTTCTCAAAGCCAATCATTTAACAGATGCTGACACTTCTGCTATCGTTTCAGCTCCGGGGCGTATTGACAGCGTTGAATTATGGGGAATTTTTGTTGAGCAAGAAAATGGAAATTACCGCGTTCGGCTAAGGAGTAAATTTATCCCGATTAATGAAGTAGCTAAAAAACACGACGGAGGCGGTCATCCTCTTGCCAGTGGTGCCAATGCTTACTCCAAAGAAGAAATCGAAGAAGTTTATCAAGAATTGAAAGAATTGGCAAAAAGGAAATAATTTGGTAGAAAAGACTTGTCAAATCCGCTAGAATTTGGTAAACTATCAAAGTAACGAATCTATGGCTCGCAGAGAGACCATGGCAGAAAGGAAATTTTTAAAAATGAGAAAAGATATTCATCCTGAATACCGTCCTGTTGTCTTTATGGATACTTCAACTGGCTACAAATTCCTTAGTGGTTCTACTAAGTATTCTAGCGAAACTATTGAATGGGAAGATGGAAACACTTATCCTTTGATCCGTGTGGAAATTTCATCAGACTCACATCCATTCTACACTGGACGTCAAAAATTCACTCAAGCAGATGGACGTGTGGATCGTTTCAACAAAAAATACGGTCTCAAATAAAGATCATATTTACATTACAAAGAATGTTGATAATAAGCCTTTTCCAATTTTGGGAAAGGGTTTTTTTTATATAATCAAAAAAACTTGGAATCTACGACAGTATGACTTCCAAGTTTTTACCTTTTTTCACATTCAGTATTTTAATTGTTGAATAACCAATACATGGCTATCTTTTACACCATATAAACTATGAAGTTCATTTGGTTCCATGGTTAAAAAACTTCCGGGAACAAGTTGAACTGTTTGACCAGATGATGTAAAATCAACCTTTCCTTCTAGACAGACAACAGTCACCAAAGCATCAGCCTTATGTTCAGGAATTATTTTTCCTTCTCCTAAGTGAAGGTGACGGATGATGCGGCTAGTTTCTTCAACAGGTGTTTCCACGACATCAATAGTAGGGTTCATTGTGTAAATTTTCATGTGTATTGTCTCCTTGTGTTCAACTTTAATCCTTATAATCTCCCCCGGAAAAGCCGAAATACTCTTCTAAAGATAGTCCTGAATCCGCAATCTCTTTTGCTTCTTTCCCAACATAACGAAGATGCCATTGCTCTGGCATATATCCAGTTTTGTCTTCTTTACCATTTAGATAGCGCACGACAAATCCATACTCAGCTGCATGTTTCAAAAGCCACTGGCTCGCCTTTGCTTCTGTTACTAGATTTCCGTCTGTACCAATCAAGTCAAATGCCAAGCCCGTTTGGTGTTCGCTATAACCAGGTCGGGCAGAATAACGATCTGCTGCTTCTTTCCCGTCTTGATTGACATAATTTTGATAAAGAGTAACCTGCGTTTGATAACTACGGAAACCGCTATATTGATGACTGATAGGATAGCCTTCGCGCTGCATAGTAGCAATCAACTCCAGCAATTTTGCTTTAGCAGTAGGATTTTCACCGGGATTGTAATCTGAAGATAATGGATAATGTTTATTTGCGATGACAATTTCATCGTATTTTCCTTTTACACTATAGTAAGAACCATTATAATGAACTTTTGCTTTTTTCTTTACTTGCTCAGAGGACGCAACTTTTGCAGACGTTGCTTTTCCTTCTTGTTTCGTTTCCACATTCGTTTTCTTTTCCCCACAAGCTGTCAAAAGAAACAAACTCGCTACTAATAAAATCCCAATCCTTTTTTTCATCTGTATCGCCTCATTTATAGAATTTTCTAATTTTCATTATAGGCGTAGATATACTGTATGTCAATTCAAAAAAGCATGCATTTGCACACTTTTCATTTTTTCTAGTTAATCATTTAAGACGACCACTTTCCCAAATCCCGCTTGACTTTCGATATAAGAATGGGCTGCTGGGATTTGCTCTAACGAAAAGATTCGTTGAGGAGATACATTTATCTGGTAAGTATCAATATAGCTAAAAAGTTCATCAATAAGCTGCTGGCTCACATTGCCTGAATAAAAACTCGTCAAAAAACTATTATTTTTTATTTCTACGATTGGGTCAAACTCCTCTACATACCATTTGCCACCTAATTGACCAGTGTTACAGATAATTCCTGCACTTTGAATATGGTCAAATGAATTTTTTAGAGTAGCCGGACCGACTAATTCAAGGATTTTATCAAACTTTTCCTCAATTTGCAAAACTCCTTTTGCATCTAAAATAATCTCATCAAAACCTAGATATTGAAGCAAATCTTTTTTAGCAAGAGAACGAACTGCACCAACTACACGATTCTGTGGGAATTGCGCCTTTACCAATTTTAAGAAAGCTAATCCAACGCCACTTGTCGCAGCTCGGACTAAGATTGAGTCTCCTTCTTTTATCTGCAGATTTTTGAAGGAGCCAAAAGCGGTATAATAGGTCTCTGGTACTGCTGCTAACTCAGAACAAGACAATTGGCTATCTACGGGATAAATCTGCTCATTTGGAAGTAGAGCATATTCAGCATAAGAACCGTCAAAGGCACGTCCCATTTCACCCCATGATAGAGACAATTTTTTGTCCAATTTGTAAATCTCTCCTTGTCGTTTCAACCACTTGTCCTACACACTCAATCCCCAAAGTTCGAGGAAATTGAACATCTGGAGATAGACCTTTCCGAGTAAAAATTTCTGAATGATTGATCCCAAAACCTTTAATCTTGACTAGAGTCCAGCCTTCTTTTACATTCGGGATTTCTCGTTCTTCTAGAACAAATTTTTCTGGACCAGCAGGATCATAAATCACCATGGCTTTCATTTTTTGATTCATAGAACTTCTCTTTAGCTTGCTAATTCTAGTAGTTTTCGTACAAAGTCATTTGCAGGCTGCATTTTTATTTCCTGTGGCGTGCCATATTGCTGAATTTCTCCCTTATCTAAAACGAGGATTTTCGTGCCTAGTTTCAAGGCTTCTGTTATATCGTGTGTGATAAACACAACTGTAATGCCGGTTTCTTCATGCAGTAATTTTAATTCACGCTGTAACTGATAGCGCGTAATAGCATCCACTGCTCCAAAAGGCTCATCCATTAGCAAAATATCAGGCGTTGCAGCTAGTGCACGGGCAATCCCCACTCGTTGCGCCTGTCCGCCCGAAAGAGCTGCTGGATAGCGATTTTTTAGCTGAGTATCCAAACCAAGCATGGCTAACTTTTCATCTACAACTTTCTCTATTTCCACTTGATTTTTCTTTTGCAAATTCAAGACATAAACGATATTCTCAGCAACTGTCAAATGCGGAAAAAGCCCATTTCCTTGAATCGAATAACCGATGTTTCGTCGCAATTCAATCAAATCCGTGTCCTGCACATCTTGACCATTGATAAGGATTTGCCCTTGATTCGGCTTGACCAAACCATTTATCATCTTTAACAATGTCGTTTTGCCTGAGCCAGAAGTCCCCACAACTGTCAGAAAAGTGCCGTCTTCAATCTTTAGATTTAGATTTTTGATAATGTCTTGATTTCCATAAGATTTGCTAATTTCTTTGTATTCAATCATTTTTTCAAAATTCCTTTCTCTACAAGATAGTCATGAGCGACTTTAGCCGGCTCTTCTTTGTCATTTTCTACTTTGTGGTTTAGTTCTGCCATTTTACTATCTGTTAAAATACCATCTAATTTTGCCAATGCTTTTTTCAATTGTGGGTATTTTTTTAGAGTAGCTTCTCGAACAACTGTCCCTGCCTGATAAGAAGGATAGATTTTTTTATCATCTTTCAAAACCACTAGATTGGCACCATAAAGCTGTCCATCTGTGGTAAAAATATCAATCGCATCAACTTTTCCGGATTTAATAGCCTGATATTTCAGTCCGCTATCCATATCCACTTGAGATTTGAACTTCATACCATAGGTAGATTGTAAACGTGCAAAACCGTCTTCACGACCAAAGAAATCATACTCCGCACCAAAAGTTAAATTAGGACTAGCTTTAGCAAGATCGCTAAAGGTTTTAATATTGTATTTTTCTGCTACATCCTTGCGAACGGCTAAGCCATATGTGTTATTAAAGCCAAATGTATTTACCCAAGCAAGTTGATATTTCTTGCGGTATTGACTTTCAAGCGTCTTAAATTGACTTTCATCATACGAGCCTGATTTTTTGAGAATAACTTCCCAGATTGTACCGGTGTATTCGGCATAAATATCAAATTCCCCTTTAATCATCGCTGGATGGATATTGGCAGTCCCACCACCGACACCTTTAGTCATTTTGACCTTCAGATTGGTGTATTCTTCAATGACTTGTTTTTGCATTTCTCCTAAGATATAGTTTTCTGTCTGTGGCTTGGTCGCAATCTTGACCGTTCCACCCATTGGATTCATTTGCAAAAATGCGATGATTCCTGCCATCAAAAGAACTATAGAGCTGAAAACAGCTAACCATTTTTTAGATACTTTTTTATGACGTAAGATTGATTTTTCAACCAAAGAAAGGAGAAAATCAAAGACCAATGCCAACAAAGCTACTAAAATACTTCCGACCAAGGTCAAGGTTTGATTATTAGTGGTAATCCCACGGTAGATCGCAACCCCCAGACCGCCAGCACCGACGAAAGAGGCAATCCCAGCTAGCGCAATGGTCATCGTCACCATATTGCGAAAACCAGACATCATGACCGGAAAGGCAAGTGGCAACTGAACCTTGGTTAAAATCTGCTTGCGAGTAGAACCCATTCCTTCTGCTGCTTCAACGAGAAGCGGATCAACACCTGTAATACCTGTATAAGTGCTCCGTACCATAGGTAAAAGTGCATACAAGGTTAAAGCTACAATTGCTGTTTTGTTACCAATTCCTGTAATTGAAATCAAAATCCCTAAAAGGGCAATAGAGGGAATTGTATAAAGAATATTCACTATTCCGATAACGACACCAGCCCAGCTTTTTTTGAAACTGATGAAAATTCCAAGTCCAACTCCCAAAATTAAAGCAAGTAAGATAGACAAGCCCGATATCCAGACATGATCCCACACCATACTAAATAGAAACTGCCATTGATTGGTCACTAATTTAATGAACTCGTTCATGCTTTATCCTTTCTTGGCTTGGTTAAATTTGCCACGATACGCTCCAAATAAGTCTCAAATTCATCAATTTCTAGGTCAGAAAATCCGCTGTAAAAGATTTCAATTATTTCCTTAGAAATCGCATTATACTCATCTTGCAGACCTTTGGCATAGCCCGTCAAACAAATCATCTTTTTTCGCTTATCTTTTTCATGATAGCACCGCTCCACAAGGTTCATGCTAATCATTCGGTCAATCATTTTCGTAAGAGTATTCAACGTCAAGCCAGTCTTCTCCGATAATTCGGTTTGACTCTGATAATCTTTTTGCCAAAGCGCATGTAAAATGCGTCCTTGCTCTCCGTTAAAGGCTTGAATTCCTCGTTCTAACAAAATGTGGTTCATCAGTCGATTGGACAAACGATGAATTTTCCCGATGTAAAACCCACCATTGATTACTTTTTTACTCATTTTCCTTCTTTCTAAAATATACGATATAGAAGTTTACGTTTATTCTACTGTATAGAACATTTTTTGTCAAAGATTTTGTTTAAAAAAAGAAGCTGGGGCAAAAGTGCCTAGCTTCTATTATTTATGCGTTATGCTTGCAAAGCGCAGCGGTTTGGAGAAATTCATTAGGCGCTTCCGTACTAATGAACCACTGTGGAGCAACAAAATCAAAAACTTTTAAATGATTAACTTTTGTTCCACACTATGAAATAATCTTTTGTACCCGTTCCCTTAAATCAGGAATTACGGTTTCTGCAAACCAAGGATTCTTAGCCATCCAAATTTGATTTCGTGGTGAGGGGTGGACAAGCGGGAAAAATTCTGGCAAGTAGTCTTGATAATGTTTTACCGTATCAGTTAGTTTTACAGTTCCTTTTTGATGAAGGTAGTATTTTTGAGCATACTGACCAATGAGAATCGTCAATTCAAGATCTGGCAGCAATTCTAAAATCAGCTGATGCCATTTTTCAGCAAAGCCCTTGCGAGGCGGTAAATCGCCTGATTTTCCATGACCTGGGAAATAAAAATCCATTGGAATCGCAGCAAAATAACCTGAATGATAAAAAGTATCATAATCAACCCCCATCCATTCACGCAAGCGATCACCACTCTTATCATTCCAGTACAAGCGTGTTTCCTGCGCTTTGATGCCCGGCGCTTGACCGACAATGTTAATACGTGCCGTTTTAGGCGCTGCAAAAAGTGGCTCAATTCCTCGCTCGGTATATACTTGATTTTGTGAATCAGCCATAATAGCTTTCTTAATATCTTCTAGCGTTTCCATTTCTTGCCTCTATTTTTGATAATTTTTCATCATGTAGCTTTTCAAATCAGTTGCTTGCCGTCCTGTGATTGTCCGAAAATCATCTGTCACAATGTCCAAACAGCCTCGGCTTCCAGCTTGGTAAAGAGAAGCCAGCACAACACCGAAACCTTTTGGTTGGTCATAAAGGACAGCAAATTCCTCAACTGTCACCGGCTGGTAGCTAATCTCGTGACCAGAAACCTCGGACAAAAGATTAGCCAGCTCCAACATTGTGTAATTGCGTTCTTGAGTCAAAACATACGTCTTTCCCTGTAGGACAGGCGACATAGCCAGTTTGACAATAGCTTCTGCACTATCTTCTCGCGAAATAAAGCTCATTTTGGCATTTTCCATTGGATAGATGACCGCCTTGCGCTCTATTAACTCAGGTAAATAAGGTACCAATGGATCAGCATACATAGCATTTTTGATAATGCTGTAAGAAAATCCAGCTGATGCTAGACGAGTATTGGCATAAGCAAAGAAAGCCGCCATGTGAAAAGGGCTATTAACTTGATCGGCGAAAAATCCAACAAAGATAAAGTGCTTAACTCCAGCTCTTTCTGCCGCAATAACTGAATTTTCAAACTCGGGTACACGCACAATACTTGGATGAGAAATACTTGGAATGTAAATCAAAACATCCGTTCCACGCCAAGCCTCGACCATAGAATCCACATCTAAATAATCAGCTGCTCTAACATCAATCCCTGCTGTTACATATTGACTTGCTTTTTTGGGACTTCGAACAGATAGCCGAATGTCATTAGAATTTAAATGTTTTCGTGCCTCAGCAACAACCTTTTGCCCCAATTGACCTGTCGCACTCGTAATTGTGTAAATCATAATGGTCCTCTTTCTTTGAAAGAAACTCAACTATTTCTAGCTGAGTTTACCTGTTTTATTTAATCAGTTCATAAATTGCTTCAGCATAAATAGCTGCTGCACGGAAAAGATCTTCTACATCTATAAATTCATTTGCTTGGTGCATGGTATCTGTATAGCCTGGGAACATGGCACCATAAGCAACACCGCGTTTCAAGAGACGACCAAACGTTCCTCCACCAATGATTTGCTCATAACCTTTCAGACCTGTTTGCTTTTTATACACATCTAAAAGTGTCTTCACAAGCGGATCTTCCATTGGAACATAGTGGGGAACATGCTCGTGCTCGGACAATGTCACCTTTTCTACTGGTAATTTTTCCAACTCAGCCTTGATAGTTTCTGGATTGGTTCCTTGTGGATAACGGAAATTGAGGGCAATGGTGTTGTCACCACTTGCCTCATCAAAGCGGAAGACTCCTGCATTCATAGAAAGAGCACCCATTTTTTCATCTATATAATCCACTTTTAAAGCTTTTCCTGCATGGTCTTCTAAAAGAATGTTCCCAGCCACTTCAAGATAGTCTTTAGCAGAATCTGCAAAATCAAACTGGGTCAAGAATTTCGCCAGATAAGTCGCGCCATTGACACCGGATTGTGGAGATGCTCCGTGAGCGGATTTCCCAACAATCGTAATTGTTATTTGACCACTCGGTAATTCTTGGTATTCAAATCGAAGTCCGTGTTCTTTTGCAAATTCGTCCAATTTATCTACAAGATTTGGCACATTTCCTGATACCACTGCTGTTGCAGATTCAGGAACCATATTTTCACGAAGTCCGCCAGTAAAGCTATGCAAGCGCGCAGCTCCGCCATTTTCCCCTGCAAAATGAAGATATTCGGTGATGTTTCCTTTTTCACCATTGATAATCGGAAATTCTGCATCTGGCGAAAAGCCAAAATCGGGCTCTGGCAGACCAACGTGTTTGAAATAATAGTCCATATCAGCCCAGCCGGATTCCTCATCTGTACCAACTACAAAACGAACCTTCTTAGATGTCGGCAAGCCTAATTCTTTGATAATTTTCAGTCCATAATAGCAAGCCATCGTCGGCCCTTTATCATCGCTCGCACCACGCGCAAATAATTTACCTTCCTTGATAGTTGGCGTATAAGGATCTGTATCCCAGCCGCTTCCAGCCGGCACAACATCCATATGCGCAAAAATTCCAAGCACTTCTTTTCCTTCGCCATATTCAAAATGCCCTGCATAATTGTCAACATTTTTCGTTGGATAGCCATCACGCGCAGCTAGTTCTAAGAATTTTTCCAAAGCCTTAACAGGTCCAGGCCCAAAAGGATGTTCTTTATCTGCTTTCGTGTCATCTCGCTCAGAGTTAATTTCCAAAAGGCTAAACAAGTCATTCAACAGAGCATCGCGACGTTTTTCAACTTCTGCTTTAAAATCAATCGTCATAAAATCAGATTCCTTTCTATCAACGTTTTTCAATAATCTCATCCACTGGCAAACGATAACTTGGCTCCAGTTTGTCGTCTGTGTAACCAACGGTAATTAAAAGTTCTGGACGGAAGCGTTCATCAATATCTAGCACTTGATTGACTTTCGACTTATCAAATCCAAGGATAACGTTGGAACCAATTCCTTGGTCAGTCAAAGCCAAAACAAGATTCATTGCCACCAAACCAGCATTTAAAGCCAAATAATCGCTTTTTTGCTGCTCAGAATAATGCCCATATTCAACCGGTAAATTTTGCATATAATATTGTAACAATTCGTCGGACATATTATTGACCCCAGCCACACGAGCAATTTTCCGAGCGCGTTTAACTAAGTCTGTATCTGTAAAAAGAGCAATCGTCACAGGTGCTTCTGTGATTTGGTCTTTGTTTGCACCAAAAGCAATCTCAGCCAACTCTGCATTTTTCTCACGAACAACTACAAATTTCCAAGGCTGGCTATTGTGAGCACTTGGCGCTAAAGTTGCAATTTCAATCGCCGTCCGCACATCTTTCGGATCAACTGCTTTATCATTGAAATGCTTCGTTGCATGACGCTTTTTATTTAATTCAAGAAATTTCATAAGGACTTTCCTTTTCTTATTATACTAATTTCATTTTACCATAAATTGGAAGAGCTTGCAGAGGTTTTTCACGAGAAATAGTCTGATGAACTTGCTTCCCTAAAATCTAGTAGTTGGTCATCTTTTTATCTGTAGATTTGCTCAATTTCTCCTGCACGGCCTCCGCCACTTTTCGCGGTACACCCACTTCGACAATTTCATCAACACTAGCTTTCTTGATATTGGCCAAAGATTTAAAATGTCGCATCAGATTTTGCTTGCGTTTAGGCCCCAGTCCTTCAATGCCATCTAGTTGCGAAGAAAAGGAGTTTTTTGAGCGAAGCTGGCGGTGGAAGGTAATGGCAAAGCGGTGCACCTCATCTTGAATGCGTTGTAAGAGGAAAAATTCCTGCGAATTGCGAGATAACTCAACCACTTTCAAAGGATCGCCAAAGAGCAATTCATGAGTCTGGTGCTTGTCGTTCTTTTGCAAACCAGCGATAGGAATATCTAACCCTAATTGATGTTGAATGACGTCTTTAGCAACGTTGACTTGGCCCTGACCACCATCAATGACAATAAGATCAGGCGGTATTAAACCATCTCGCATAACCCGACTGTAACGGCGCTTAATCACTTCTCGCATACTAGCATAGTCATCAGGACCGACAACTGTCTTAATTTTATACTTGCGATAATCTTTTTTGCTGGGTTTCCCATTGACAAAGACCACCATAGCTGAAACAGGACTAGTTCCCATAATATTGGAATTATCAAACGATTCAATCCGAACTGGAGTGGGAATATTGAGCAACTGACCTAGATTTTCAATAGCTCCCTGTGTTTTTTCAACAGATTTCTCCAACAAATCAAACTTCTGCTGCAAACTAACTTGCGCATTTTTAATAGCCAAATTAACCAGCTGTTTCTTCTCTCCTCGCTGAGGTTTGAGAATCTTCGTATCTACCACAGCCTGAACAGCTATTTCATCAATATCAGATGGAATCAAAATTTCATTGGGAATCAGATGAGATTTTTCCTGATAAAATTGACCAATATAGGTCAGAAAATCCTCATCGGGATTATTGTAATAAGGAAACATATTCACGTCTCGCTCAATGAGTTTTCCTTGACGGACAAAGAACACCTGCACACACATCCAGCCTTTGTCTACATAATAACCAAAGACATCCCGATTCTGCAAATCCTTCGCCATGACTCGTTGTTTAGTGCGAAGCGTCGCAATGCTTTGAAGCAAGTCGCGGTACTCAGCCGCTTTTTCAAACTCCATTTTATCAGCAGCACTGGTCATTTTCCTTTTCAGCTCATCAATAATCTTATCATCATGCCCTTTGAGAAAGTCTGATACTTCTTGAGCCATATCTTGAAAAAAATGTGGTTCATTATGGCAGATAGTGTGAGCTCGGCACTGCCCGATGTGGTAGTAGAAACAAACCTTCTCAGGCGGATTAGTGCATTTGCGAAAAGGGAAAATTCGATCCAGCAGGCGCTTAATTTCATTGGCAGCACCTACATCAGGATAAGGACCAAAGTAGAGACCCCCATCCTTTTTGACCTGACGCGTAATAATTAGACGCGGATATGTCTCATTGGTAATTTTGATAAAAGGGTAGGACTTATCATCCTTGAGCATGATGTTGTACTTAGGCTGATTTTCCTTGATGAGATTGATTTCAAGTAGCAAAGCTTCAATGTTAGACTCCGTGACAATAAACTCAAAATCCTCAATCTCAGATACCAGCGCTTCGGTCTTAGTATCATGGCTCCCACGAAAATAAGAGCGCACCCGATTGCGCAAATTCTTAGCCTTACCTACGTAAATAATGGTACCATTTTTATCTTTGTGAATATAGCAACCTGGACTGGTTGGCAGCAATTCTAATTTTGATTTAATCAAGTTATTCATAATTATCATTATAGCAAAAATGAGCAAAAGGAAGTAAAAAGGAACACAGAAAGCCTAAATGATTTGCAATATAAAGAAAGAGGACAACAACGCCCTCTTTCAATAACTGAGATTCCAATTGTCTTAATTGACAATGGTCTTCGTTTCGATATTATTCAAAATCAAGATATTCTTTTTCAAGTTCAAGAACTTCTTCCATCGTTGCACATTCTGTAAGAGCACGTTGAGCGAGTTCTTGCATCTTCTTCGTATCCAATTTCTTCATCAAGCTACGTGTACGAAGAACAGATGTTGCACTCATTGAGAACTCATCCAGACCGATACCAACTAGAAGCGGAACAGCAGTTTGATCGCCTGCCATTTCACCACACATACCAGCCCACTTACCTTCAGCGTGAGCAGCTTTGACCACTCGATCCACTAAGCGAAGGATAGAAGGGTTGTATGGTTGGTACAAGTAAGAAACTTGTTCATTCATACGGTCAGCAGCCATTGTGTATTGAATCAAGTCATTGGTACCAATTGAGAAGAAGTCAACTTCTTTTGCAAATTGGTCAGCAAGCATTGCTGCCGCTGGAATTTCAATCATGATACCAACTTGAATATTGTCCGCAACTGCCACACCCTCTGCAAGCAATTTAGCTTTTTCTTCTTCCAAAATGCCTTTTGCAGCACGGAATTCAGTCAACAAAGCAACCATTGGGAACATGATACGCAATTGTCCATGCACAGATGCACGCAAAAGTGCACGTAATTGTGTGCGGAACATTGCATTTCCTGTTTCAGAAATAGAAATACGAAGAGCACGGAATCCAAGGAACGGATTCATTTCTTTTGGCAAATCAAAGTAAGGAAGTTCTTTGTCTCCACCGATGTCCATTGTACGGACAACAACTGGTTTGCCATTCATTCCTTCCAAGACAGCCTTATAAGCTTCATACTGCTCATCTTCTGTTGGGAAATCTTGCGAATCCATATAAAGAAACTCAGTACGGTAAAGCCCGACAGCTTCTGCGCCATTTGCATTCACACCTTCGACATCTTTAGGTGTACCGATATTTGCAGCCAGTTCAAAATGTTTTCCGTCAGCTGTTACTGTTTCAGCATCTTTCAGCAAATCCCATTCAGCTTTTTGCTTTGCATAGGCTTCACCCGCTGCTTTAAAGGTTGCAACTTGTTCTTCTGTTGGATTGATAATAACCTCACCAGTAATTCCATTCACGGCAACTGTATCACCGTCTTTTACTAATTCGGTAATGTTATTTGTTCCAAGAACCGCAGCAATTTCAAGAGTACGAGCCATAATAGCTGAGTGACTTGTACGTCCACCAATGTTGGTTACAAAAGCTTTAACAAAGTTTTTATCTAATTGAGCGGTATCAGAAGGAGTCAAGTCATGGGCAATCACAACTACTTCTTCATTAATCATAGCAGGGTTTGGCAAGCGTACACCAAGCAAGTGAGCCAACACACGTTTGGTCACGTCGCGAATATCTGCCGCACGTTCTTGCATGTATGGATTATCTTCCATATTTTCAAAGAGAGTGATGAACATATCTGTTACTTCTTTCAGACCTGCTTCAGCATTCACTTTTTTTGCACGAATTGTTTCTTTAATCTGACCAATCATTTCTGGGTCAGAAAGTACCATTAAATGAGCATCAAATACTTGAGCTGCTTCTTCTCCAAGGCTTTCTACTGCTTTCTCACGGATAACAGAAAGCTCGTTCTGTGAAGCTTCAAGAGCTACATCCAAACGAGCCTCTTCTGCATTTGTATCTTCGACTGAAGCAGTCTCAAATGATAAATCCGGTTGAACGAGTAGATATGCCTTAGCAACAGCAACACCGTCAGATGCTGCAATTCCTTTTAGCATTTCTGTCATGTTAAGCCAATCCTTCTTTTGTCATTGTTTCTGCGATTGCTACAATTGCATCATCAGCGTCTGCACCTTCTGCAGTAATTGTTACATCAGCCCCTTGACCAACACCAAGGCTCATAACACCCATGATTGATTTAAGGTTTACTGATTTACCTTTGTATTCAAGAGTAATATCTGAAGCAAATTTGCTAGCAGTTTGAACTAACAAAGTTGCTGGACGTGCGTGAATACCTGTTTCTGCCACAATGTGGAAATCTTTAGAAGCCATAGTTTGACTCTCCTTTAATGTAATCTTTTTGGGGTCTCATGTGATAACCCTTACAATTCTAGATTATAACATCTTTGTAAAATTTTTTCAAGAATTTTATGTGTATTCAGCAAGTCTTTTTTATGAGAATTACTGAAATTTCATTAAAACGAGATTTTCACTATCCAATTGATTGACACATTTTTAATCCATTGTTCCCTAAGGAAAGCTTAGTCTAACGAAGCCCAAAACAGGAGTTCATCCTATCTTTTTCTTTTTCCAATAAAACACTATATCTAGTATCATGGTATTTAAAACCCCAAAACAAAACACAATATTTAGAACATAATAGTTGACAAAATTCCCTGCTTTGGATATACTAATTCCATACTGAATTTAAAGAAATTAGGAGTTCATTATGGTAACTATTTATTCAAAAAATAATTGCGTTCAATGCAAAATGACAAAACGCTTCTTAGACACTAACCATGTAGAATATCGTGAAATCAATTTGGACGAACAACCTGAATACATCGATCATGTGAAAAGCTTAGGCTTTAATGCTGCTCCAGTCGTTCAGACTCCAACGGAAGCATTTTCCGGTTTTCAACCAGGTAAATTGAAAAAATTATCATAATTTATGATATGTACATAATGGGAGAAATGGTTAAAACTGCGATAACTAGACAAGACCTTCTCCATTCACTTTTTATACTCGGAAGAGTACCTTTGATGAAAACTTTGTTTTCTTCGTTCACCACCTCAACACTTTTCAAAACTGTTGAGTAACTTTGTGGGGTGAGACTACGAACTAAAATTTGCAATTTTTAGTTCTTGCCCACCCCTCTTTCTTTTGCCAATAGCAAATCTAGTATTTAGAAAAGGAACACTATGGGACTCAAACAATTAGAAGATGTGACGTATTTCCGTCTCAATAATGAAATCAACCGTCCAATCAACGGACAGATTATGCTTCACAAAGATAAGGAAGCCTTGGAAGCATTCTTTAAAGAAAATGTTGAACCAAATACGAAAAAATTCTCTTCTATCACAGAAAAAATTCACTATTTAATTCAAGAAAACTATTTAGAAAAAGAATTCATCCAGCTTTATTCACCTGAATACATCGAAGAGCTAGCCAGCTTCATTCATGAACAAGATTTTCATTTTAAATCTTTCATGGCAGCTTATAAATTCTATAATCAATATGCTCTCAAAACAAATGACGGTGAATATTACCTTGAAAGCATGGAAGACCGCGTTCTTTTCAATGCGCTCTATTTTGCCGACGGTGATGAAGCAATTGCCAAAGATATTGCCAATGAAATCATTCATCAACGGTATCAACCAGCAACTCCAAGTTTCTTGAATGCCGGACGTGCTAGGCGTGGTGAATTAGTTTCTTGTTTCTTGATTCAAGTCACTGATGATATGAATTCAATCGGTCGTTCTATCAATTCAGCTCTGCAATTATCTCGGATTGGCGGTGGCGTTGGGATTTCCCTCAGTAACCTGCGGGAAGCGGGTGCCCCTATCAAAGGTTATGAAGGGGCTGCTTCTGGTGTAGTACCAGTTATGAAGCTCTTTGAAGACAGTTTTTCGTACTCTAATCAATTAGGTCAACGTCAGGGAGCCGGTGTTGTTTATCTTAATGTCTTTCACCCAGATATTATTGCTTTTCTTTCAACTAAGAAAGAGAATGCCGATGAAAAAGTACGGGTAAAAACCCTTTCTTTAGGAGTTGTCATTCCAGATAAATTTTACGAATTAGCTCGTAAGAATGAAGAAATGTACCTTTTTAGCCCTTATTCTATTGAACGGGAATATGGCGTTCCATTTGCCTACATTGACATTACCGAAAAATATAACGAATTGGTTGCCAATCCTAAGATTAGTAAAACGAAGATTAAAGCTCGTGATTTAGAAACTGAAATTTCCAAGTTGCAGCAGGAATCTGGCTATCCTTATGTAGTTAATATCGATACTGCTAATCGTGCGAATCCAGTAGACGGCAAGATTATCATGAGCAATCTCTGCTCCGAAATCCTGCAAGTCCAAGAACCAAGTCTCTTGAATGACGCTCAAGAATTCGTTCGTTTAGGAACAGATGTTTCTTGCAATCTCGGCTCTACCAATGTGGTTAATATGATGACTTCGCCAGATTTTGGTAAGTCTATCCGTACCATGACACGTGCGCTGACATTTGTTACAGACAGTTCTCACATCAAAGCTGTTCCGACTATTGACCACGGCAACAGCTTAGCTCACACTTTTGGGCTAGGTGCTATGGGCTTGCACAGTTATCTGGCTCAACAGTTGATTGAATATGGTTCAGCTGAATCAGTTGAGTTTACCAGCATTTACTTTATGCTCATGAATTATTGGACACTTGTTGAATCCAACAATATTGCTCGTGAGCGTGGCATGACTTTCCACAACTTTGAAAAATCTGATTATGCCAACGGTACTTACTTTGACAAATACCTGACGGGTGAATTTGTACCTCAGTCTGACCGTGTCAAAGAACTCTTCACAGGCATCTTTATCCCGTCTGCAGAAGACTGGGCAGAGTTACGCGATAAGGTTAAGGCTGACGGTCTTTATCACCAAAATCGCTTAGCTGTTGCGCCGAATGGCTCTATCAGCTATATCAATGATGTCTCTGCTTCTATCCACCCAATTACACAACGCATTGAAGAACGCCAAGAAAAGAAAATCGGAAAAATCTACTACCCAGCAGCAGGACTGTCAACTGAGACGATTCCTTACTATACTAGCGCTTACGACATGGATATGCGTAAAGTCATTGACGTTTATGCAGCAGCTACTGAGCACGTAGATCAAGGGTTATCTCTGACCCTCTTTATGCGCAGCGACATTCCACAAGGACTCTACGAATGGAAAACCGAATGCAAACAAACGACACGCGACCTGTCTATCCTGCGCAACTATGCCTTTAACAAGGGCATCAAATCAATCTATTATGTCCGTACCTTTACAGATGACGGCGGCGAAGTTGGAGCCAACCAGTGTGAAAGCTGCGTGATTTAAGGAGGACTAAAATTTCTCTTGTTTATGCTAGTACAACAACCGCTATATAAGCCTTTCAGGATATTAAACTATCTGCAAACAATAAGAATCAATTGGAATAAAAGAAAGTAATCAACATGAAAATCTATTACAAAGCCATAAACTGGAATGCCATTGAAGATGTCATTGACAAGTCCACTTGGGAAAAGCTGACCGAGCAATTCTGGCTCGATACGCGAATCCCCCTCTCCAACGATTTGGATGACTGGAGAAAATTATCACCTGAAGAAAAAGACCTTGTTGGTAAGGTCTTCGGCGGATTAACATTATTGGATACGATGCAATCCCAATCAGGCGTTGAAGCTATCCGAGGGGATATTCGTACGCCTCATGAAGAGGCTGTGTTGAATAACATCCAATTCATGGAGTCTGTTCATGCCAAATCGTATTCATCTATTTTCTCAACCCTTAACACGAAATCAGAAATTGACGAAATTTTTGAATGGACGAATACAAACCCTTATTTGCAAAAGAAAGCTGAAATTATCAATGAGATTTACCTCAATGGAAATGCTCTTGAAAAGAAGGTTGCCAGTGTCTTTCTGGAAACCTTCCTCTTCTACTCTGGTTTCTTTACTCCGCTCTACTATCTTGGGAATAACAAATTAGCCAATGTAGCTGAAATCATCAAATTGATTATCCGCGATGAATCTGTCCACGGAACGTATATTGGCTATAAATTCCAATTAGGCTTTAACGAATTGCCAGAAGAAGAACAAGAAACTTTCCGAGAGTGGATGTACGACCTGCTCTACACCCTCTATGAAAACGAAGAAGGCTACACAGAAACCTTATATGACGGTGTCGGCTGGACAGAAGAAGTCAAAACTTTCCTTCGTTATAATGCTAATAAAGCTCTCATGAATCTTGGTCAAGACCCACTTTTCCCTGACACAGCTGATGACGTCAATCCGATTGTCATGAATGGTATTTCAACCGGAACTTCTAACCACGACTTCTTTTCTCAAGTCGGAAACGGTTATCTTCTTGGTGAAGTTGAAGCCATGCAAGATGATGATTACAATTACGGGTTATAAAATAACATCTGATAACACAAAAACACGAATGAAGCAAGACTAGCAAGTAGCTGAAACTAAAATCGTTCGTGTTTTTATTATATTATTGTAAATGATTGTACTATTTTTACATCGCTATCGAAACATCGCAAACAGCATAACGAGAGCTGCTGGTGTGTTGTTTAAAATATGCACAGCTATTGAATCTTTCAGATTTCCTCGACGTGCAAAGGCAGCATAAAGCACTAATCCCATGGCAAAATAAAGTGGAAACTCTGTCCATTTTGAAATATGAGGAAGTGCAAAAATGACAGATGTTATGATGGCTGCTGATATTTTTTGATCTTTCTCAAAGAAAAAGATTGTCGCAAAACCACGGAATACTAATTCTTCAATCACCGGAGCTATTATTGCAACAGTTACTACATATAACAGAGCAAAAAAGATATGATTAACAGACATAATTTTTCCTAGATTTTGTAAAGCACTATCGTTACTGGTCGTACTTTGCCCTGTTAAAAAGATGTTTAGATAAGTTCCTAAAACCGCTACTACTCTTGCCGCTAAAAAGAACAACAATGCTTTCCCAAAATCTCCCCAAGAAAATGACAGGACTTTGATATCCTCTGAGACATGTGTCTGGTATCTCCTCCATAAAGTGCGGATAGCAAAAAACATGAGCACAAGGTAGGCTAACACCAGTAAAATTTCTATATACACGGGCAAATCTTGCCCTCTAGCTAGAAACAACATAGGAATGCCATTGATAGCCATGACTAACACAATTAGTCCCAATAATTTTACAATTCCAAGTCCAATATGGGCTATTTTTTTCATTAAAATTCTCCTCGTATAACTAGTTATATTTCATAAGATTGGGACAGAACTTATCTTGAAAAATTTAAGTTCGTAGTCCCACTCCCGCAAGGTTGAAGCTGAGACAAAAGTGCTCGGCTTCCTTTGTTTATTAAAACGCAGTGGTTGAGTGGACTCTAATACGTTGATAAATCAACTCTTACAGTCCTACTCAACCGTGCGGAGGTGGGACGATGAAATCAAGTTTCTACGAAACTACTGATTTCTGTCCCACTCTCGCGCTTCTCTTTCTGCTTCATCATAGGTCTTCATCAAGGCTAAAACATCTTCGGAACATGTAACGATTGGCAATTTAAAATGGCAAACCTGCTCAATTGTCTTTTGGAGACAATATTGTCCATATAGAATAAAAGCAAGTGCTACATAAGGAAATAAACTGCCTGTAATCAAAACACTATTTTTAGTAATGAATACATTAAATGATGTTAGTATATCAAAAATCGTCAAGATTGTCACAACGTCTAATAAAATAGTACCATATTCCAGATTTTTGAACATCTTCTGATCAAGTTGTTCATTTAATTCATCTCCATTTGTTGACTGCTTTTGAATCGTTCGACTAGACTGTAGTAAATAAATCGTCATGCAGAATAAAAGCAGATTGAGCACACGAATAATCCAACCCCAAAGTATGCTATTTAAAAAGATTGGAAAATGGAAATTTCCGAGCCAACTACTTGCTACAAAAATTCCTAGCAAAACACTCACTACTAGTAAACCATTAATTTTCATCTATTTTGTCATCGCTATTCTCCTTTAGATAAAATACATTTTCTACGTTTTCACCAAAAATATGTGCAATCTTCAAGGCAATGATGATAGACGGAGCATACTCTCCCCGCTCAATCAAACTGACGGTTTGTCGAGAAACTCCTGCTTTTTTAGCCAACTCTGTTTGATTTAACCTATCTCGCGCTCTAAGTTCTTTTAATCGATTTTCCAGCTTCATATGCTCCTCTCCTTTCATCTCTATTGTAACTCATCCACGTCATTTTGACAACTATTATTGTCAAAAACAACATTATCATTGCCAATTTGATGTAGGAATTTATCCAATTCATATAAAAATCCCCCAAAGTTAGTTTGTATCCAACTTTGAGGGAATTCTTCAACATGATGTTGATTTTCTTGCTTCAACTAGTCATTATTCTTTTTTGAACGTTTTGCTAAGATGAAGATGACAACTCCTAAAATGACAATTCCTACTAAACCAAGGAAGGTTACTTTTTCACCAGTTGACGGAAGGAAGCCACGTTTATTTTGTTTTGGTGCTTCTTTGACAACTTTGTAATTTACTTTGTAAGTAGAGAAGTGTGTTGTTTTAAAGCTAATCGTTTGGTCTTTGTTAAGAACAAAATCAAATTTTTCTGCTTGTTTTCCGTCTTTCATAGCATAAACAGATTCCACCGTAGCACCTTGCTTCACTGGCACTGTCACTAATGTTGAGCTAACTTGTGATACTGTTTCGCCTTTTGGATTGGTCAAGGTAATGTCATAGCTGTCTGTGTTTTCTTCAATCGTCTTTTTAACTGCTAATTTGAGATTAGCTTTCACTAAATCTACATTTTGCAAGCGAACACCCGTGGCTGTATCCACTAAGGTATCAGAAGTTTCGCTTGGTTTAGGTTTTTCAGTATCCGATGAACTAGATGTAGACGTTTCATTTGTACTTGACGAAGATTGAGATTGAGATGTAGACGAAGTGGAAGATGACTCACTTGTACTTGAAGATGGTTCTGAGCTAGAGCTTGGTGGCGTTTGCTCATTTTTAATCTTTTCTTCCATTTCAGCTTCTAGAGCTTTCATTTCTTTAAAGACTTCCTCTGCACACGCCATACTAGACGCAGTCACTTCTTCTGACGAAGCTCCACCTGCAGCTGCGTATTGTTCATCTAATTTGGCTTGTTCTTCAATCAATCGTGCTTCCAAAGCTTTCCATTTTTCTTGAATGCTATTGCCAAATAATTTTTGATGTTTGGCTGCCATATCGTAAATGTGTGACGCAACCCAGTACCAAGAATCTTTGTCATATTTCGTTGTATCAACTTGATAAGCAGCATAAGTATTGTTGATATTTCCATAGTATGGCAAGTATGGTGCAAATCGAGGACTACCGACAGAAAGCCACATTGTGCCACCACCCATGCTAGCAGGGATATTATCTTTCAATTGGAAAATATGAGCTTCCATTACATTTGGATTGCCAAGAGGATATTTGTAGACTGGATCTACTTTTCCACGTTGAGGAATGCCTTTCCCGTCCAATTCCATTTGATCAAGGGGCTTAAATGGCGTTCCTTCAAAACGGTTCCGCTGCATCCGCATCACATCTGCAACGCTGATTTTTTTATTGCTAGATTGCAACAAATCAAAATATTTATCATCATAATTGACTGGTGCGTCTGGGTTCAAAGCCTTAATACCAGCCCAAGCCCGTGAACGATCAGCTTCTGCCATTGGCGGATTGTAAGATTGGGAAATATGGAATTTACCATCGATTTCCTTATAAGAATTAGCATCACGCGCTACTTTTTCCACATTTTCTGAAGCAATGACATTTTCCTTGTCATTAAAATCAACACTTCCTAAGAAGAAGGTATTAGGGAAAATACTGTATTTATCATCTGGATATTTAATGGCAACATATTGATGACCAGACAAGATTTCCATGTACCAGACACCTGTCTTATCTGCAATTGTCACAATGTTCCCTTCGGCAGCTCCTTGCTTTCTGACAATTTCTGCGATGAGCTCCACACCTTCACGAGCTGTTTTGACATGTGGCAAGACAACCGTTGTCATAATGGATTCTGCTAAACCTTTTTCCACATAAGGATCAACTTTCTGGATAGCTTTATTCGCCTTAGCTGATACTGTAGCAGAAATGGAAACTCCATGCTCATTGAAGCCTACTTCATCAAAAATACCTTCTTTTGGTGTAACATCCGAAACAGAAGTATATTTATAGCTATGTGCGGGTAATTGCCATTCAAAGCCATTGGCTTCATCAATCAGCTTTTCTCCCGCTTGATTGTCCTTGGCTGGATGAACTTTAAAGACTTTGTTATGATTAGGCTCCAAATCCTCTGTACGGCCATACAAAGTAGAGCCGTCTGCCGTCAAGTTCTTCCCGACAATGAAACCTGTACAGGCTTCTACTGCTTGAAAAGGAAAGAGCATAAGAGCAGATAACAGAATTGTTAAGCGAAAAATCAATTTTTTCATATATTTCTCCTTTTATGATTGCATGTTGAATACATCAACTTTTAAGAGTGAGCATCACTCTTATCACCTTTTTAAACCGTATACCTTAAATTTAGTATACTATTTTAAATCTATTTTAGCAAGCGCTTTCATGTATGTTTTGTGTGTTTAGGTTCTTTTTATCTCAAAATTCATAGTAAAAAAACCAGAAAATCATTTCTGGAATTTTTGTTCATATCGTAAAATTTCTTGCAGTATTTCTCGATAATCAGCTGTCTCTAAATAATACGTTAACTCTTCGGGAGTGTAGGAATTTTTTCTCAAAAAGAAATCGCTCGGCACTTCTAATCCTAAAGCATCCAAAACGGTCTGAGAAAATTCTACATAAGCAAACCCAATGGCTATAATAACATTCTTATCTTTTACAACAGGCTGATGGAGAAAATTTTCTTTTTCCAAAAAAGAAAAATACTCTACCAACTCCATATACAGACCACCTGTGTAATACCGGCTTCTCAACAAACCAGCTTTTCCTAAAAACATAGGCGATGAGGAAATAGCCGCTACTATCGTCCGCTTTGTGTCTACCCTCTCCAAAAAAGAGATTAGTCTGGAATCATAAAGGCTAACAAATGGCTCTAGTGTGCCTGGCAATATGATACAATCATACTTTATATTTTGTACTTCTGCAAAAGTAAAATCTGGAATAACTTGCAAACCTTCTTCACTCGTATAGACTTTCTTTTCTGAAGCAAGATAATCCAAAGATTGTCCAAAAGAAAGACAAAGTGTTGATGTCAAAGTTGTGATTTCCTGCAATGAACATGCTGGATACAACAAAACTGCTATTTTCATAGATGCTCCTTCTAGAAAAGGTGCGACATGCTTCTTTTACAAGATTTTTATTTCCTATGTTTATCAGGATCCCAAACGAAACTTGCGATGAAACTGAAAGCAAATGTTAGTAAGCCAACAACAATTGACAGTAACAGAGCGATCAAACGGAGGAGTAGCAATAATATATTTGGATTTTTTTTCACTTGAAGTGCAGCTACTTCGGCATCTAAGCGATTAAATTCTGTCTGAATACGACGGGCGACTTCTTCCACACCCTCGTCATTCATCTTTTTGATATCTGAAATATCAATAGGTTGTCCAAAATCCATGTCTACACGTTCGCCTTTTGCTAAACCTTTCAGACTCATCGGTCCTACATAAACAACTGGAAGAATGCGCACCTTTGCCATTTTAGCAATCAGTGCAACGCCACCTTTCACATCTGTCGAATGTCGGCTTCCACTTGGAAACATAATCAAAGACCGATTGCTTGATTTCAACATCTTGACGGGGTATTTAATAGCAGATGCTCCTGGATTTTCACGGTCAATTGGAAATGCGCCACACATGCGAATCCACCAGCCGAAAACGCGATTTGTGAACAGTTCTTTCTTTGCCATAAAGATAAATTGCTTGGGTCTTGTCGCAAAAGCCATGTAAACAGGATCCCACCAAGTACGGTGTGGAGCCACTAAAATATAATTTTCCTCTTGATCTGGAATGTTCTCCAAATGGTGGTAGTGAGCATTACCATTTAAAGCCCATAAAATCAACATCACCAATCTTCTTAAATATCTATAAAACATAGGCTCTCCCTTCTTATCCTTTTCATTATACCTTATCCAATGCCTACTCGCAAACTTTTTTTGCTTTAAAACTGTTACAGCTGAATGGATTCTATTAGAAATTTTACTAAAAAAATGGTATGATTAACCTCATGAACATGAAAGAATTTACGGGATTAACCCACCAGCAAGTCCAAGAAAAAATTTCACAAGGACTCACCAATGATTTTACAGTCAATACAAGTATCAGCACTTGGCAAATCATCAAGCGTAATGTTTTTACGCTATTTAATGCGTTAAACTTTGCCATTGCCGTAGCACTCGTTATTGTACAAGCCTGGAGCAATCTGGTCTTCTTTGTCGTTATCTGCTTCAATGCTTTCTCTGGTATTGTCACAGAGTTGCGCGCCAAGCACATGGTTGATAAGCTCAATCTCTTAAATAAAGAAAAGATTAGTGTTATCCGTAATGGGCAAACCACATCTATTAATCCAGAAGAATTGGTTCTAGGTGATATGATTCGTTTGAACGCAGGTGAGCAAATTCCAAGCGATGCAACTGTTTTAGACGGTTTTGCAGAAGTAAACGAAGCTATGCTGACAGGAGAAAGCGACCTCGTCCAAAAGGAGATTGGGGATCAACTGCTCTCAGGAAGTTTTCTTGTCAGTGGTCATGTAATAGCTGAAATTACTCATGTTGGAGCTGACAATTACGCCTCTAAGCTCATGCTAGAGGCTAAAACCGTTAAACCAATCAATTCTCGCATCATGAAATCCATGGACAAGATTGCAGGTTTCACAGGGAAAATCATTATTCCTTTTGGAATTGCACTCTTTCTAGAAGCACTTTTGGTAAAACACTTGCCTGTCAAAGATTCGGTTGTCAATACTTCGACAGCTCTTCTGGGAATGTTGCCAAAAGGAATTGCACTTTTAACAATTACCTCGCTTTTAACAGCAGTCATCAAGCTGGGCTTGCGAAAAGTCCTCGTACAGGAAATGTACTCCGTTGAAACGTTGGCTCGTGTTGATATGCTCTGTCTTGATAAGACAGGCACCATTACACAAGGAAAAATGCACGTCGAAACAGTCAGCCCGCTCACAGAAGATTTATCAGAACAAGCAATCTCTGAAATTCTTAGCGCTTATATCGCTGCAAGTGACGACAACAATCCGACTGCTCAAGCAATCCGTAAACAATTTACAAGTCCTTCTAATTACCAAACGAGTAACACTATTCCATTTTCTAGTGACCGTAAATGGGGAGCTATGGAAATGTCGGACTTAGGTACTGTCTTTCTCGGTGCGCCTGAAATGCTCTTTAACAAAGAGATTGAGATTGCCCAAGCAGCCCAACAGCGTGGTTCGCGCGTACTCGCTTTAGCCATTAGTCCTGAACGCATTGACCATAAACACATTCACTTACCTAATAATGTTCAACCTATTGCTATTTTAGAAATTACAGATCCGATTCGTGACGGGGCAGCTGATACCTTGGAATACTTACGCTCACAAGAAGTTGGCTTAAAAATCATATCAGGTGACAATCCAATTACTGTATCAAACATTGCTGCAAAGGCAGGTTTTTCAAACTACCAAAGTTATGTTGATTGCTCAAAAGTAACGGATCAAGAGTTGATTGATCTGATAGAAACGACTGCTATTTTTGGCCGCGTTTCTCCTCATCAAAAGAAACTTATCATTCAAACCCTGAAAAAAGCAGGGCATACCACAGCAATGACTGGTGACGGAGTCAATGATATTCTAGCCTTACGGGAAGCAGACTGTTCCATTGCCATGGCTGAAGGGGATCCTGCAACACGACAAGTTGCCAATCTCGTTTTGCTCAATTCTGACTTTAACGATGTTCCTGAAATTCTCTTTGAAGGACGCCGCGTCGTTAATAACATCGCCCGCATTGCACCGATTTTCCTCATTAAAACAACCTATTCGTTCATTTTGACAATCATTTGTATTTCTAGTATTCTGTTGGGACGAGCAGAATGGCTCTTAGTCTTTCCATTTATCCCCATTCAAATCACCTTGATTGACCAATTTGTTGAAGGTTTGCCGCCCTTTGTCCTCACCTTTGAGCGAAATATCAAACCTGTTGAACAAGATTTCCTTAAAAAAGCAATTTTCAAGGCACTACCTAGCGGGCTAATGGTCGTCTTTAGCGTTTTATTTGTCAATATTTTTGGTGGACTGCATGGCTGGTCACAAGTGGAAATCTCAACTTTACTTTATTATTTATTAGGCTCTATCGGCTTTCTATCTGTTGTTCGTGCCTGCCTGCCACTTAATCTCTGGCGGATTCTGCTGATCCTCTGGTCCCTCGTAGGCTTCTTTGGAACAGCCATTCTTCTACAAAAATACATTGAAATCGCTACTCTAACCAGCAATAGCTTCCCTATCTACATTATTCTGATGATTCTCTTTACAATTACTTTTATTGTCGTGACACACATACAGAACAAACGGGAGCAAAGTTTATAAATCTTAAGAATAATACCTACAGGCAGTAAGAAAAACCGTACATTTTTGTCTTACTGCTTATTTTTGTTACTTCTTTTCCTCTACATCATGATATAATAAGGGTATATGGCAGAAATTCTTTTAAAAGACGGTGAGCGAGTCAATCAGCTCTTTTCTACTGACGTCAAAATTATTCAAAATCGAGAGGTCTTTAGCTACTCAGTAGATAGTGTACTCCTCTCCCGTTTCCCAAACTTACCTAAGCGCGGTCTTATCGTGGATCTTTGTGCTGGAAATGGTGCTGTTGGACTTTTTGCAAGCACCCGAACCAAGGCTCAAATCATAGCGGTTGAAATTCAAGAGAGACTGGCAGATATGGCAGAGCGCTCTATTGAGCTAAATGGTCTAACCCACCAAATGCAGGTCATTCAGGATGATTTGAAATATCTCACCCACTATATTGACGGTAGTAAAGTGGACATGATTTTATGCAATCCACCCTATTTTAAAGTGGATGAACATTCTAATCTCAATGCAAGCCGACATTATCTGCTTGCACGTCATGAAATTGCGACCAATCTGGAAGAAATCTGTCGAATCTCCCAACGAGTTTTAAAGTCCAACGGACGTTTAGCAATGGTGCATCGTCCTGAACGATTCCTTGATATTATTGACACCATGATAGCGCATAATCTAGCTCCAAAACGTATTCAGTTTGTTTACCCAAAAGCAAATCGCGAAGCCAATATGCTCCTCATTGAAGCTATCAAAGATGGTTCCCGTGACGGGTTAAAAATCCTGCCACCGCTTTTCATTCATAATGAAGATGGCAGCTACACTCCAGAAATTCATGAGATTTACTATGGAAACTAAAGCCTACATGTACGTTCTGGAATGCGCCGATGGCTCTCTCTACACAGGGTACACGACCGATGTCAAAAAACGACTTTATACGCATAATACTGGAAAAGGCGCCAAATACACGCGTACACGATTACCCGTTACTCTTTTATATCAAGAAGAATTTCCCGACAAACCTTCTGCCATGTCAGCCGAAGCCCTCTTTAAAAGAAAAACACGACAACAAAAATTAGAATATATTGCAGATAAGAAAAAGTAGAAAGCGGGAGGTCTTTCTACTTTTTTGCAATGATTTATTGGTTATTTTTCTTAGAAATGACAGCAATAAAGACACTCAGAAAAACAACACCGATACCAGCTAAATATGACATGCTAGTCCCTGTACTTGGTAATAATTCTTTGGTTTTAGCTAATTTTTTGTCACTTGTAGTAGGCAAAGTATCCTTGTTCCTATTCGTTTGAGAAGACTTTCCATTTTTATTAGACGAATCAGAATCTGTCAACCCAGCATGGGAGTTTTCTCCTTTTTGATCTTTGTTATTAGAATTTTCCTTTGTTTTTTTATCATCTTCATGCTAAACATTAGATGAAGATTGATTTTCTAGTGGTACAAGGGCTTGAATAGCAGTCTGTAATGCTTCACATTCTGCATCAATCTCTGCTTGTGTCGCATCATCTTTTTGTAAAATAACTTGTGCTTCTTCTACTTGTTCTTTTAAGTTCGCAAGTGAATCCTTTGTATAATGCATAGTTTCCGCTAATTTTTCTTTTGCCGAAGAAAGAGTGGTTCCCAACTTTATCTTATCTACTCCTTCTTTGGTTAAAAGCAAATCGTCAATTGTTCCCCATGAACCTTTATTTGCTTTCACAAATACTCCCAGTGTCACCTCTGTCTCTTTTGTTAATGTAAAGCTCAATTTAGCTATCTGCCAATTTGACCAACCAGCTAGTTTGATTTTTTCACTTTGAACATTTACTGCCTCAGCACGAGCAAAAGCATAAATATCTTCAGAGCCATTCGTATCACCACCTTGAATTTGAGCAGAAAATTGATAAGTTCCTGCTGGAAGTGTTACCTTTCTTTCAACGCCAGTTGTATAATCGCTTGTGCCATTGTAGAAATTCATGGCATACTTGCCTGTTTTAGGCGTGTCTTGTCTACGCTTGATAAAATCGTTAAAAGTATAATCTGAAAGATCTTCTTCCTCAAAGCTAGAATTTGATAACAAACTCTCTTGCAGCTCTGTTTCTTCATTCTTATCATATTCTAGATTTGTATTCAACCCAGTATAAACATATTTAAATGTCGCAAGTGATGGCAAAGCTTTTCCTGTAAAATCAAACAATGCTTGATTATCCCATTCAGAGCCACCGTAATTTTCCTGATTAACATTTGGATCATACCCAATGACGGCACTAGAAGCCCAGCCCGAACCGTATTTTTCCCAAATAGGTGTATTTACTTCTTTTCCTTTGGAACTAACCGGTGTCCAAGCTGGTTCCCAATAAAAGATGCCTAATGCACTTGCTTTATTGGCTGCATCAATGACATCTCGTAAGGCATGCGATTGCCCTTGAATAGAGGCAGGATAGCCACCTACCAGCATTTGATTTTGTGTTCGGATAACATTTTGTTGACCATCTCCATCTTCTAATGTATAGGCATAAGAAGTCTCTGCTACAAGTGTCTTTTTCCCATACTTTTCGGTCACTGTCTTTAAAACTGAAGTCAGATTATCTAAATTACCATGCCAAAAACTATAATAACTAGTAGCAAACACATCATAATCAATATGGTGATCTGATAAACCTTTTGCGTAATTCAGTATCGTTTCCGTTTTATCTGGGTTAGTAAAATGAAAAGCTATCAATATAGTTGCATCCACTTCTCGCACTGCTTTGGCGCCTGCTGCAAACAACTGATAGCGTTCCTCTCCTGCTTCACCTGCTATCCCACTACTCGTTGTTTCATTACCAACTTGAACCATTCCTACATTTACACCAGCTGCTTTTATTTTTTCAAGACTAGCTTTGGTGTATTGATATAAAGCCTCTGATTTTTCAGACACATTCATATTTGTCCAATCTTTTGGTGGAACTTGACGTCCTGGATCAGCCCAAAAATCTGAATAATGAAAGTCCACTAGTAGCCGCATACCATGTGCTGTAGCTCGTTTTCCAATCTCAATCGCCTTTTCTATATCGCTATTTCCAGCGCCATAACCATGTCCGTTATGATCATAAGGATTATTCCATACTCTGACGCGAATGTAATTTACACCATTTTCTTTCAAAATATCAAAGATATCTTTGACATTCCCATTTTCATCTTTGTACTCTACACCACTTTGTTCTTGAGCAATTACTGTTGAAATATCCGTCCCCATGATAAAATCAGATGATAAATTTTCTACTTTATCAACACGTATTTTAGTATTTTCATTAGCTTTAATAGGAATGACTCCTCCAAGCAAACAAAGACTAGCAGCAAAAACAAGCGACAATCTTAATCCTATTTTCATACAGTTTTCCTATTTCTACTTAGTTTAATATTTTAGTGTTCGCTTTAAAAAACTGATAAAACAAGAAATAGGTTTTATCAGTTTTTAAACGAACATTTTATAAGAAGGCTAGTTATTCAAAATGCGAAAGAACGAATTGCACAGCGCCTTTAGGATCACGTGTCAATTTGATATATTCAGCACCTTTTGTCGCAACAAGTTTGATGCCCAATTTATCCGTATCTTTCTTAATATCTTCATAGTAAGAATTGACTTGTGGAGCTAGTACAATCATGTCAAAATCTTTCATAATATCGTAGTGCGAACCATAAGCACCAGCTGTTGAACTGAGGTCTATGCCTAACTCTGCTGCGCCTTCTGTTAGTGCATTTGCTAGCATGGCGCTTGTCCCTGCACCGGCACATAGAACCAAAATATTATGATGCTTTCCATCTGCAACCGCTTGAATTTGATCGTCTATTTCAGCTTCTGCTGCTTCTTCAAGCTCAATCACTTCTGCCTTTTTCGCTTCTTCTTCTACTAATGAATCATCGTACGCTTTAATAAATGGAAGGTAGATGAGAGAATCAACTACAATCAACAGCAGCATCAAGACAATAGATAAGATTCCTGCACCCGTACCTAAAATCAAGCCAATCGGTGCTGGCGTTGCCCAAGGAAGGACATACATAAAACTGTTCATACCTAACACATCAACAAAGAACTTGAAAGCACAAACATTGATCATTGGAGTGATTAAAAATGGAATAAAGAAATAAGGATTTAAAATAATCGGTGTTGCAAACAACAATGGTTCATTGACTGCAAAGCAAACTGGAACAAAGGAAGCTTTCCCGACAGCTTTTAATTGCTTAGATTTTGCAAAGAGCATGAAGAGGAATGGAACAACCAATGTTGCACCTGTACCACCCATTGTGCCAACAAAGTTTCCAAGTCCAACTGTCAACACGTTTGAAGCATGGTGACCTGCTTTTACCAACTGTAAATTCGTTTCCACATTTGCATAAATAATCGCGACAATAGCTGGTTCTACAATTGAAGGACCATGCACACCAACAAACCAGAAGAGCGCCATTGCTCCCCAAATAATCGAAATTCCTAAATAGCCATCAGCTGCGGTAAATAAAGGTTGGAGAAGTGTGATAACGGCTTCTGCAAACGAATGCCCAAAGAAATAACGCACGATTGTATCAATCAAAACAGCAGCAAATACTGCAAATGAAAATGGAAAGACGTCACGGAAAGTTTGAGAAATTGTTCCAGGGACTTCTTTTGGCATCTTAATAGTAATGTCTTTCAATACACAGAATTTATAAACATTCACCGTGATAAAAGCTGCTACAAAAGCCGCTAAAATCCCTTTTGTTCCCATGTAGCCATTGGCTAAACCGTTTTCAATTTGATCCACACTTAAAAGGAGGAAGCTCACAATGGAAGCCAACATAACAGAAACCGAATTGATAGTCTTGTTGGTCGGCATATTGCGGTTCATTGATTCTGACAAACAACGAGCAGTCGTAGCGGACACGAGAATAGCTACTACCCCCATAGAATAGCCATATACTTTCCAAAGCCAGGTGGAAACATCATTTGGCAACTTAAATCCAAAAATTTCTGGAATTGCTGCTAGCAAGATAAAAATACTTGAAAATAAAATGGCAGGCATGGCGGCTAAAAAGCCGTCACGAATAGCGCCAAGATAAATATTGCGTGATATTTTTTCAAAGAAAGGTTTTCCTTTCTCAATTTGTTTGATAATTCCGTTCATGGAATTAGTCCTCCTTGTATTGATTTTTATATAATTCAATAAAATCTACGATCAATTCTTTTAACAATAATGTCGTCATCAAATGATCTTGACCGTGAATAAAGATAAATCCTAAATCTAAATCTTCCCCAGCTGCCTCTTGTGCTAAAATCTGCGTTTGTGAATTGTGGGCTAAATTTAAATTTTCATCTGCTTCTTTTAAAGCAGCATCTACATTTGTAAAATTACCTTGACGAACCTCTTTCAGCAAATTCAGTAAACAACTACGTGCATCCCCCGAATAAGCTACGATTTCAAATCCTAACATTTGTAATTCGTTTTTATTCATCTTATCTCCCTTCTTAAATCACAATCTTTGTTTCACTAACATGCTTGTACCAATAAGCTGATTCCTTAGGGTAACGCTTTTGAGTTTCAAAATCAACGTAAAACAAGCCATAACGTTTATTGTAGCCATTTGACCACGAGAAAACATCCATTAAAGACCAAAGAAAATATCCTTTTACCACAACACCAGCATCAATAGCTTTGCTTAAAGATTGCAAATACACTTTCAAATAATCAATCCGCGGCTTGTCCATAATGATGCCATTGTCAAACTCGTCTTTATAGCCCATTCCATTTTCAGTGATATAAATCTTTTGATAATGTGGGTAGTCTTTTTTAATTCTCAATAAAAGGTCATACAAACCTTCTGGGTAAATAATCCAATCCCAGTCTGTTCGTTCAATCCCTTCCTTATAAATCCGTTCTCCAATGCCTTTCACTTTATAAACCGAAGTGCCTTTATCACCCGTTCCATTATGATGAATAGTTGATTCGCCCTGATAAGCCTTAACAAAATGACATTGATAATGATTGATTCCAAGATAATCATTTCGATGACTAGCTTTTTTCATTTCTTCAAAGTCGCTTTCAAGGAATTCATAACTAGCGTTGTTAGCAGCGCAAATTTCATTAAGAGCTTCCATTGTTTCCTCAGAATAATACCCCAGATAAGTAGCATCTAGCAAGAAACGAATAGAAAGCGCATCATCCAGAAAAGCTGCATGCTTATCTTCTTCGCTGTCTGTTGCTGGGTATTTTGTTTCCAAAGAATGCACCACTCCAATTTCACCAAGGTAACCTTTCTCCTTGAAAAGATTTACTACACGCGCATGCGCATACATCATATTGTGAAGACATTGAATCACCTTACTCAAATCATACTGAATCCCCGGAGGAAAGACACCGAGCAAGTATTGATTGGTCGCAACAGGATAAATTTCGTTAAAAGTGCTCCAATGATGAACCTCTGGAAATTCTTGAAAACAAAATTCAGCATATTCCACAAACGCTTCAATCGTATCACGATTGAGAAAATCACCTTGATCAAACAAAACTTTCGGAGTATCAAAGTGATGCAGTGTAACAAATGGCAGGACATGGTGTTTCGCACATTCAGCAAATACACGGTGATAAAACTCTACTCCTTCTTGGTTGACCTTGCCATGTCCCTCTGGAAAAATACGGCTCCAAGCAATAGACAAGCGCAAACCATTGACACCAAACTTCTCACACAGCTCAATATCTTTTGGGTATTGATGATAGAAATCACTAGCCGGATCTGCTAAAAATCGTCCTTGTTTTTCTAAAAATTCATCCCAAGCGACCGGACCTTTTCCACCTTCTTTTGTAGCTCCTTCTACTTGATAAGCAGCTGTTGCACCACCAAAAATAAAATCTTCTGGTAATTGAAACATGTCTTCTCCTTTACAATAATCTTTGAATATGAATCACCAAATACACCTTTTCATTTGGATGAAGTCCTCCACCCAAATGCTGACGAATGACTTCATAAATATCTTCGCCAATTTGATAGGCTTCTGGATAATCCTTTTTAATATGCTCTTCTAAATTCTTCATGGAAACTTTTGAACCGCTGTCATCTTGATCCAAACGCTCAATAAAGTATGTCAAATGAATCATCAAACGGTCGTAAAAATTACTATTCTTTTTTGTCCGCTTAATACCATGTTTTAAAAGTTCCTCTTGCACCAAAGCAATCATTTGTCGGGTCAGTGTTTGTTCATCTTTACTAATCACGACATCTTCGCCTTTCGCATTGATAAACTGTAAGGCTAACCGCCCAATCTCATCTTTTGGAAAATCCACATCCAATTTTTCTTTTAAAATCACCAAAGCGTGCTCAGCAATTTTGTACTCCGTCGGATATTGCTTCGACATATCCGGCAAGTGATTACTTTTATAAGTATTTCTTTGCAGCGCTTGATAACTACAATAAATATGATCTGTCAAAGTTACATAGATGTACTCTTGAACTGGAAATTGGAACTGTTGAATACCATAATCAATAATTTCATAACTAGTCGTGATAAAGTCCAAGGGAACATCTTTTAACAAAGCAGAAAAGTTTTCGCGCGATTCTTCACTTTTCAGTTGAAAGACTTTTTCTACTCGTTCTTCTGCCAACAAATCCCCTTTTTTCTTTTTAAAAATGATACCGAGCCCCATGACAACAGCCTGTTCACCACTTTCATTTTTGACCACCGCAACATTATTATTTAGTGGCTGGACAATTCGAAACATTCATGTCCTCCTTCCTAACAATCTTTTTGTAAAACATAAAAAAACCATAAACAAACCAAGATTTTTTACTTGGGTCATTTATGGTCTCGCCTAATTTATTAGTTACAATCCATGTTTTATTTAACTTTATGAATAGAGTTTAACACATTTTCAAACTTTTGTAAACCCTTTCTTGCTTTATTTTTTAAAAATTTATACAAAATGGATAATTTGTGTAAATTTAAAATCTTTCATTTTATACTTAAAAAAATAGCTTACTTCTGTGCAATACCATTTGGGATAATGACTTCTTTGAGTAATTTCTCTTCTTCCTTGATGCGATTATACAAAACTACCGCATATAGAGGAAATAGAATACAAAATGAAATTAGTGCATGACAAAGTAATGCTAAACCAATCAACTCTGGAACGATGTTCAAGAAATAATTGGGATGTTTCACATAGCGGAAAAGCCAGTAATCAACAAATTTATGATTCTTAACCAGCATCAATTTTACAGTCCAAATTTCACCTAAGAGCTGTGTCACAACATAGAGCATAAACATTGAAAATAGCAACAGTCCAAATCCTATAGCACTAAGCGCGTCAAACCGAACCTGACGTATCGTAGCTTCAGCAAAGCAAGAAAGGTAAAATAAAATGTGAAGAATAGTGATATACTTGGTATTTTGCACGCCATATTCGCGCCCACCATTTGCCAATATCGCTTTCTCATTCTTCATCGATATTTTTAGAAATACCAACCGAAATACAAATACCGCTAAAACAATAAGTCCTGATAAAGTCATACGACCTCCTTATAATAAAATAATCTATTTTATTATATAAAGAGGGGATTTTCTAAGTCAATACATTCAAAAAATATCATATAAACTGTAGAAAGAATTTACAAAGTTGTTAGTTCGATTTCGTCTACAATTCGTTTTACATCGGCTAGGTCTACTTTTGGAGTCCATTGCAGGCAGTTAGCTGTTGCATAAGCACAGGCACGAATGACAGCTTCTCTATCAACTCTCCCCTTACTTTCTAAAGCATGGCAGAGACTTCCAAGGAAAAAGTCGCCTGACGCAATAGGATTTTTAACATGAATTGTTGGAAACGTCAGTTGGAAAACATCATCCTGCAGGCGTGCTACGACTCCTTTTCCTCCCATTGTCACAATGAAATAAGGAATTTTAGTATATTCTTTGAGAAGTTTTGCTGCTTCTTCTGCAGTTTCAACTGGACATCCTGTTAATTCTGCTAATTCTTCATCGTTAATTTTTACAATGTCAGGCTGTGCTGTGAAAGCTGCTTTTAGTGCGGCACCACTTGTATCTACTACTAAATTCACATCTTCTGGCAAAAGACGACCAATTTGTGCAATATAATCATCTGGCATCCCTTTCATCAAAGAGCCAGAAAACACAACGCTATCGCCAGGTTGAATGTGCTTTATAAGATTTGTGGTGAATTGTTCTAATAAATCCTTATTCAGCTCAAATCCAGCTTCATACACAAGATAGGTCTTTCCTAATTCTGTATCAATCATAATTGTACAAGTACGCGTATTTTTATCAACCTCTGTCACAACAAGCGGAATACCATCTTCTTCATTTAATTGTTGAATATATTCGCCCATTTTGCCACCTAACATTGTATGAATGCAAAAATTTCCTTGCTCTTCGCCTTTCTCGCAATTCAGGACATAAGCCACATTAAAACTCTTTCCGCCAGCATTCTCATGCACTTGATTTGGTCTGTTGACCACATCTTCTTTAAAATGACTAAGTAAAACTGTCCGATCCAAAGCTGGATTTGGACAAACTAAATGAATCATGTTTCTTCCTTTCTTTTTTTCAATCAAAAGCCAGACTATTTCAAAAGGAATAGCCCAGCTTATTGTTATCTTATTCTTCTATTTTGCATTTGCAGCGTATTCTTCATTTCGCTTAATCATTTGTTTTCTATACCATGCAAAGATACCAATATAGAACACTAGAAAGACAATAACACCAAAGATAGCTTTGATATCGCCTGTTGTAACATTTCCGATTGTCCAACCAAGTAATTTTTCAATTGGACCTTCAAGAGTAGAGTGGGTAATCAATTGTGTGCTAGCTACCCCTTTAGGAAATGCATCTACGCCTTTCGCTAAGTCCGTAACAAATGGCGCAATAAGGGTTCCAGATAGAAGGAAGAGCGGAAGCAATAGAGTTCCAAATACAATCATCCGAATGAGTTTACCACGTGTAACAACCAGAAGCGCTGGAGTAACCCCCATTGCAATAATCCCAGCAAGTGGCAAAATACCATTTCCGACTTTGGAAAGAAGAACTGCTTCTACTAGCATAATTGGTGCTAAAACATTGGCACATGCCCAGATTTCTGCACGACCTGCGATAAATGGCCAGTCAAGTCCAATATTGAATTTACGTCCTTGAAGACGTTTTGTTGCAACATTTGTAATTCCTTGTGAAAGAGGTTCTACTGCCGCGATGAACCAAGAACCAATAAGTGAGAACAATTCCAAGCAGACACCAGCTGTCAAACCAAGAGACAACCAACCTTTGATAACAAGTGACCATTTTGCTGCTTCGGCAATGCCAGATACTGGATGTGGCGTTCCCATAATCCCTATCACAATCCCAAGGATAAATCCAATAAAGAATTTAGAGCCCCAAAAACCAATTTTCTTATTCAATTTTGCAGCGTCAAAGTCATATTTATCCAACCAAGGGAAGAATTTATCAAAAATCTTATCCAAAACCATGATAACTGGATTCATCATGTAGTTCATGTGAGTAGAGGTCATTGGCGAGGAGCTAGGCGCATTAAGCAAGTCATCAAATGTTGGTTTCATTAAGTCAGAGTTAATAATTTTCATTACTCCGACAAGTACGACTGCAAGCGTTGCTACAAAGAGCGACACACCTTGGCTAACACCATTATTATCCGCATACCACTTAATCAATAGACCTGTAATTGATAAATGCCAAATATCAAAAATATCAACATCTAAGGTATCCGTTTTTTTCGTAATTAACATCACGACATTAACGATGAGCATAATGAGTAAGAAGTAAAGCGTCCAAGCAGAACCCCATGTAATCGTCGCCAATGGTGCCCAACCAACGTCTGTAATATTAAGTTGAATTCCTGTGTTTTCAACGAATTTCGCAAGTGAAGCCGAGAAAGCGCCATTTAACATACCGATAATAGCACCAATCCCCGTAAGAGCTATGGCAAGTTTAATACCGCCTTCTAAAGCTTTGGAAAACTTCACTCCAAAGCATAAAGCAAGCACCGTTAAGACTATCAACATGATAATTGGTGCCCCCATATCTAAAATGGGTTTAAAGAAGCGATTGGCTAAGTCAATAATGACATTCATAAAAAATCCTCCCGATTTTATTTTTTGAATGATAGTGAACGAAAAGTGAACTAACTATTTCAGTAGATAAAAATTGTTTTTATCTAGCGTTTCAATTTTTCATTTTTTTATTTTTTCCAATGAATTACTTTAACTAAGTCCATGTTCCTTAATAGCTGCTTCAATATTGTCATATACTGGTGCACTCATGGCTGGAATACGGAATAAAATTGGTCCTGCTTCAATAACAGGAATCCCCGGTTCAAATCCCAAATCCGTGGCTGCTATTGGGGTGAAAATATCATAACCTTTTATCAAGTCTTCATTCACATCTTTGACCATTACCGCATCGCATTGGACATCATAGCCGCGATTTGAAAGTTCTTCTTCAAGAGCATTTTTGATTTGGTGGCTTGAGTTTACCCCTGCTCCACAGGCTGCTAAAATTTTAATCATTGTAAAATCCTCCATTTTTATTTTTAATGATTTATTGTTTCCGATATATAATGAAATAGTTTATCTTCCTCTTCCAACTTGGATAAGGACTCTAGGTTGCCGTCAGCAGTAAAGAAGTCCATCAATTGAGCCAAGATATTCGTTTGACTGGCATTAGAATTATTGATAATGAAGAACAAAAGCGATACTTGTACTTCATTTGACGGAACAATCATATTATGAAAAGTCACCGGCTGATCCAAGCGGACTACAACCACTTTTTCTGCTAAATTATGAACAATATCCGTATGCGGAATTGCTACATTCGGCAAATCTTTCCCTAAAAATTCCATGTCCAGCCCCGTAGGAAAGGACTTCTCTCGTTCAATTAAGGCATTCTTATAAGAAGACGTTACAATGTGTCTATCTTCAAGAAGGTCAGCAACTTGATTAAAAAGGTCTTCCTGACTGTCGGCTTGCAGACAAAAGACTAAATCTTTATCGAATAACTGATAAAGTTCCATCATATTCCCCTTTCTATTTTGTTTTATTTTGTTTATACACAAAGTATATCATTATATGTAAACGGTGTCAATAGTTTATTTTGTTTTTTTATGTTATTTTTTGTTTGACAATATTTGTGTGAGATGTTATGATGTTGTTGTGAAATAAAAAAAGGAGGTATAACAATGAAAGTTATACTAGGTACAGACCGTGATGGTTTTGAGTTAAAAAATAAAGTAAAAACTCATTTACTCCAACTTGGTTATGACATTAAAGATCTCAACGAACAAGAAGGTGCTGCTGATTTTGTCGACTCGACAGACGCTCTTGTTGAAGAATTACGAAAAGATGATACTGCCCGTGGTATTTTGTTTGACCGTTTTGCAGTTGGTTCTTATATGGTTGCGAATAAACACCGTGGGATCATTTGTGCTGCTGTTTCAGATGAGCATTCTGCCATGATGACCATTCGCCACAATTCTACACGCATTATCACTCTCGGTGCAGCTATTCTCGGTGAAGAATTGGCAAATGCCTGTGCAGAAGCTTATTTAAAAGCTGACTATGATGCTGGGCGTCACCAAGTTCGCATTGATATGCTTAATAAATTATGTTAAAGGGTAGGAGGAAAAATTATGAAAATCGCTCTCGGCTGTGACCATATCGTAACAGATACAAAAATGAAAATTTCTGAACATTTAAAAGACCTCGGTCATGAAGTCATTGATGTCGGAACCTATGACTTTCACCGGACTCATTACCCAATCTTTGGTCGTCTGATTGCAGAAAATGTTGTTTCAGGAAAAGCTGATCTTGGAATTGCCCTTTGCGGTACAGGAGTCGGTATTTCTGCTTCTGCTGACAAAGTTCCCGGTACTCGTGTAGCTCTTGTTGGTGACGTTCTAACCGCACACTATGCAAAGAAAGAACTCAATACAAATATCATCGCTTTTGGTGGACGTATTCTTGGTCAAAATCTTATTCACAATATCGTTGATGTCTTTCTTGAAACAGAGTATGAACCAACAGAAGCCAACAAACAATTGATTGAAAAAATCGATAATAGCATTGAAGTTAGCCCTGAAATCGCTAAAAATGACCATATTTTCGATGAAGAAAATGCTAAATGGGCTCGCGGTGAATACCACGACTAAAAACTCAATACTCAGAAAATCAGGCTCAGTCTAATATGGACGAGGCCTGTTTTTTAATAGGATGTATCAATACCGCACGAAAGATACAAAACAAAAATCACCTGCTCCTATATGAACAGGTGATAAAAATATTAACTATAAAACATTTGTATATGATTTATACTTTTCCTTGACCTTTGGTGAGATATGATCATCTGTGATTACTGCATCCAAACCATCCAACTGATAGAAACAATAGAAAGAATAGCTGTCAAATTTGCTATTATCTGCCACAATGTACTTTTCAATCGCATTGTTCAAGATAATGGCATTGCCATTTCCTTCTTCTTCATTGGCAGTCGTGACATTATGACCGTCAATTCCATTGACACCAATAAATGCTTTAGAAACTTTGATTTCTTTCAATAATTTATTAGCAAATTGTCCGACAAACGTTTGTGTTTTCACCCGATAACGACCGCCAATCAGAATAATGTCACAATTGGGATTATCTTTTAATTTTTCAAAAATAGGAAGCGAATTTGTCACAATACTCACACTTTTATCAGCCAAATAATCTCCGATAAAATCCGTCGTTGTTCCCGAACCGATAAAAACTGTATCACCAGAAAAAATCAAATTGGCACATTTTTGAGCAATTGTTCGTTTTTCTTCAATATTTAACATTGTTTTTTCAGTATGGGAGGCTTCGTTCAAGCCATTTTTTACTTTTTTATGAGCTCCTCCATGAACACGAGTCAACAAACCTTGCTTTTCCAAGTCAATCAAATCACGACGTATTGTCATATCTGTTACATCTAGTAACTCTTTTAATTTCTTGACAGAAACCACTCCTTGCTGATCCAATTCTTGGAGAATCACTCTATGCCGTCCTTCTTTCATTTTGTCTCCTTTCCAGTTTTATATAATTTTATTCCTCAAATATATTATACAACAATTTATTCATTTTGAAAAATTAAAAACAATATTTTTTTGATTTTTGTAAAATATTGTTTGACTTTGTTTTATTTGTGTTCTATAATTAAACTATACAAAACAAAAGGAGTCTAAAGATGACAACAAAACAAGAAAAATTAAAACGTTTATGTGATAAAAACAGAATTATCGGCGCTTTGGCTATTGACCAACGAGGGGCTTTGCGTCGTATGCTTGGTGAAGACACTCCAGTTGAGCAATTGGAAACCTTTAAAGTGCTAATTTCGAAATACTTAACAAAATACGCTTCTTCTATCCTTCTTGATCCAGAGTTAGGTTGGAAAGCGGCGGAAGCTCGTGACAAAAACGCTGGATTATTAGTTGCCTATGAAAAAACAGGTTATGACAAAGCTGTTCCTGGTCGCTATCCTGACCTCGTCGAAAATGTCTCCGTCCAACGTCTCAAAGCAAACGGTGCTGATGCTGTGAAAGTCTTACTCTATATAGATATTGACGAAGATAGAGCAGTCAATGACGTCAAAGAAGCCTTTATTGAGCGAATAGCTTCTGAATGCAAAGCAGAAGACATACCTTTTTTCCTTGAGTTAGTTTCTTACGATGCCAAGGTGACGGATGAAAAAGAATATGCTAAACTCAAACCTCGCAAAGTCATTGAAGCAATGAAGCTTTACTCACAAGAACGATTTGGTGTAGATGTTCTCAAAGTTGAAGTTCCAGTCAATATGAAATATGTTGAAGGATTCGCAGAAAATGAAGTTCTTTACACCAAAGAAGAAGCTGCTGCCTTCTACAAAGAACAAAGTGATGCCACTTCTCTTCCATTTATTTTCTTATCTGCTGGAGTATCCGCACAGCTTTTCCAAGATACACTTCGCTTTGCTAAGGAATCCGGCTCTACTTTCAACGGTGTCCTTTGCGGTCGTGCAACTTGGGCTGGTGCTACCAAAGCCTATCAAGAAGGTGGCGAAGCTGCTACAATTAAATGGCTTGAAACAATAGGTAAACAAAATATCGTTGAATTAGATGCAGTTCTCCAAGAGACTGCTACGCCTATTGTATTTAAATAACTTTGTATCTCCTTATAAAAACATAAAAAGACGAATTGCTATTCGCCTTTTTATTATTGTATAATTACTTATCACCTTTATTACGGATGACAAATCCTGTTTTCTTCTCACTTGAAGTATTACGAGGTTTTTTGTGGTCTTTGCGGTAACGCTTTTCTTTGTCAAAGCGATCGTGGCGACCACCCTTTTTGTAATTGTCACGCCCATTAGTACGGTCACGACGATCATTACTACGACGCCCATTTTTGCTGTTACGATTGCCTTTATTAGCTCCCGAAACATACTTAAATGGTAATGGCTTTTCACGCGCAATTTCTACTTCTGGTAGAGTGTCTGGATCTTGTACGGTTAAGGTCAATATATATAAAGCCAATTCCTCCGGTGTAAATTCAGCTGCCAGCTTGCGAGCATCTTTGCCAAACTTTTCAAATTGGTTGCGAATACTTTCATCTGCAAAATCTCGCTCAATCTTTTTGAGTGCAACTTTTTTCTTAGCTTGAAAGGCTTCTTCTGCCGTTGCTGGCTTCATACCTTTCATCCGTTTTTTAGTTAAGCTTTCAATGACTTGAAGATACCCCATTTCATTTGGTGCAACAAATGTAATGGATTGACCAGATTTCCCAGCACGACCTGTCCGTCCGATACGATGCACATAACTTTCGGGATCTTGTGGAATATCGTAATTGTAAACATGCGTGACACCAGAAATGTCCAATCCACGTGCTGCGACGTCCGTTGCAACAAGAATATCTAAATTACCATTTTTGAAGTCACGAAGAACACGGAGACGTTTTCCTTGGTCTAAATCGCCATGAATCCCCTCTGTGCGGAAACCACGGATTTTAAGTCCACGAGTCAATTCATCAACTCGGCGTTTGGTACGCCCAAAAACGATAGAAAGTTCTGGTTGTTCCACATCCATGAGACGTGTCATGGTATCAAATTTTTCATTTTCTTTTACACGGATATAATATTGATCCACCAGTTCTGTTGTCAATTCTTTTGCTGCAATTTTGACATGTGTTGGCTCTTTCATAAACTTCACGCCAATCCGCTTGATAGCATCTGGCATAGTAGCTGAAAAGAGAAGGGTCTGACGCTCTTCCGGCACGCGTGAGATGATTGCTTCAATGTCTTCTAAGAAACCCATATTGAGCATTTCATCCGCTTCGTCTAAAATGAGCGTTTCTACATGATTGAGTTTCAGTGCTTTGCGCTTAATGAGGTCTAATAAACGTCCTGGAGTTCCAACGACAATGTGCGCGCCTGAATGGAGAGCCTTGATTTGCTTTTCAATGCTAGATCCACCATAAACCGAGCGAACTTTCACTCCTTTGCTTCGACCAAAGCGGAAGAGTTCCTCTTGACTTTGAACAGCCAATTCACGAGTTGGTGCAATGACTAAAGCCTGAACAACAGGATTTTCTGTGTTAATTTTTTCGAGAGTTGGAAAACCAAAAGCAGCTGTCTTTCCTGTACCAGTCTGAGCTTGTCCAATCACATCTTTTCCTGCCATAGCAAGCGGGATTGTTTGTTCTTGGATTGGACTGGCTTCAACAAAGCCTGCTTTTTCAATTTCTGCTAACAATTCAGCAGACAAATGTAATTCATTAAATTTCAATTTTTTCTTCTTTCTAAAAAGGTAGTGCGAAGCTACCTTATAAAACATATTTTGCTTTCTCATTCAGTAAATTTGATACCAGTATTCCAATAGAAAAGACTTTATCTTAATTACTTGCCAAAAGCAACTGAGAAAGCTGACTATTTTGTAACTTATCTAGTATAACACAAAGAATGATAAAAAGATAGGATTTCTGCTAACTTTCTTTTTTTATATAAGATTTAACTTGAAAATGTAGCTATTTGCTTTTATAATGAAAAAGAGTCGCTATGAATAAGTTTTTACGCTTTGCCTTTATCCTACTGATTGTAGCCATGCTAGGGGCTGCTGTTATTCAAATTTTCCAACCCCAACTTTTGGGTTCTGACTCAGCTTACGGTCTTTCCGTCTACTGGCAGCGAGAAATCAGCTTTTGGAACTTAGACCTTATGCCTCTGTTGATTGGTGTTCTCATTAAATATGACTGGTTTTATCTGCATCTAGTACTCTTAGCACTAATTCTTGGCGGGCTAGGTTTTGGAACCAACCATCTGCTAGGCTACCTATAACTGCCTAATAATGCCAACCTTCTAGGCTGGCTGGAAAACTATTTTTTGGTTCTGCTCCGGCTGCTGGGCTGGTATTTGGAAAGTAAAAAAAGAAATAAAAGTGATGAAGCTAGGTCCTAAATTGGGGTAAGGCTACATCATTTTTATTTTTTATTGGCCAACCATTTCAAAGCTTTGGTTAATACAATCCAAAGAATAAGACTGATAATAACTATATAAATCCAAGCATTTTTATCATTAGACAACGGAAGTGGCACATTCATACCAAAGAATCCCGTGATAACTGCTAGGACTGCTAGGAGGACTGAAATGATTGTTAAAACAGTCAAATTATCATTCAGATTGTTGTTCAAAATATTGTTGTAAGAACCTGACAATTGACTGAGAACTTGAGAAATCAAGTCTGTCATTGCTACTAATTGGCGAGCTTCAATCATGACATCGTCAAACTGCTCTTTTTCAATTTCATCTAAATGACGATAAAGTGCATGTCCTTTAATGTGCTCTAACAGCATACGATTTTGCTTTGCAGCTGCTACCAAGTAGACTATGGAAGTTTCCAAGTCTGCTAAAGCAAAGAGATTTTTCTTAGTGGTTGTTTTGTGCAATAGACTATTGATGTTATCCTTTGTTTCATCCATTTTTTCAATTACAGGATAATAAGAATTACACACTAATTCTAAACTAGCAAATAGAAATTTATAAACTGTTACAGGCTCATGGTGTTCGACATAATTTTTCATCATATCTACAACATAAGTATTTGCTTTATTGCTAACTGTTAAGAGTTTATCTTTCTGTACAATAAAGGTCATAGGAATAGTTTCATAATAATCTTTATCCCTTTTTAAGTTTAATACGTTGAAAATAAAAACGACTGTTCCTGTTTCACGATTGTAATCCATGTGTGCTCGTTCATTTTTATCTAACGCGTACTCTATCGTTTCTTCATCAATATTGTATTCCTTATAAGAATCTGGATGTTGACTTAAAATATCTGCATCTAAGTTTATCCAAGACATTCCATCTTTTAATTCTTTTTCAATAAACACCCTTTTCTCCTTTATTGACTTTTAATATAAAGAATTGAAAAAGATGCTCAATTCTTCACCAATCGTTATTACACTTCTTTATCTATCTAAACGCTTAAGATTCTAACAAACAAACTCACTTAAAACCCAGTTCTGTTTCAAAAATTATTATGAGAAAGCTCGAATAATAGCGTAATTTTCAAACTTTGCTCATATGCCGTGCAAGTCTCACATTTTCTTTAACTGAGTTCAAACTAAATCCTCGGAAAATAGATAAATCCTCCTAGAAGCAATTGCTTCTTCTCCAGATTTCCTAATTTTCTGTCGGATTTTTAACGCTCTCACATCTTCTCTTCCAACTTGACATCTGGATATTTATCGGCAAACCAGCGCAAGGCGAAGTCATTTTCAAAGAGAAAGACTGGCTGGTCAAAGCGGTCTTTGGCTAAGATATTGCGACTTGAGGACATTCGCTCGTCCAGATCATCTGGTGAAATCCAGCGAACAGTCTTTTTGCCCATGGGTGTCATGACTACTTCGGCATTATATTCATTTTCCATGCGGTGCTTGAAGACCTCAAACTGAAGCTGACCAACAGCTCCCAACATATATTCACCAGTCTGGTAATTGCTATAAAGCTGGATAGCTCCTTCCTGTACCAATTGCTCAATCCCTTTGTGAAAAGATTTTTGCTTCATGACATTTTTAGCTGCAACCTTCATGAAAATTTCCGGGGTAAAAGTTGGAAGCGGTTCAAATTCAAACTTGTTTTTACCGACGGTCAGGGTATCTCCGACCTGGTAGGTGCCGGTATCGTAAACTCCAATAATATCTCCAGCCACCGCATTTTCTACATTTTCACGTGACTCAGCCATAAACTGGGTGACATTTGAGAGTTTGACAGCTTTTTTGATACGGGTCAGATTCACACTCATGCCGCGCTCAAATTCGCCCGATACGATGCGGACAAAAGCGATGCGATCACGGTGTCTTGGATCCATATTGGCTTGGATTTTAAAGACAAATCCTGAAAAATCCTTATCCAGCGGGCTGATTTCCTGATTGTCTGTGGTTTTGTGTCCGTGAGGTTCTGGTGCAAACTCCAAGAAAGTGTCAAGAAAAGTCTGCACTCCAAAATTGGTCAGGGCTGAACCAAAGAAGACAGGGGTTAATTCCCCATTAAAAATAGCTTCCTGTGAAAATTCATTTCCTGCTTCCTGTAGGAGTTCAATATCCTCTAAAACCTGAGCATAAAATGGATTGTTGCCAAATATTTTTTCTCCCTCTTCGATGCTGGCAAAGCGCTCATCACCTTTATAAAGCTCCAGTCGCTGATTGTGCAAATCATAGAGACCTTCAAAGGATTTCCCCATCCCAATCGGCCAATTCATCGGATAGCTGGCAATGCCAAGTACTTCTTCTAGTTCTTCCAGCAAATCAAGGGGTTCACGCCCGTCGCGGTCCAGTTTATTGATAAACGTAAAGACTGGGATATTGCGGTGTTTGACAACTTCAAAGAGCTTTTTAGTCTGAGCCTCAATCCCTTTGGCAGAGTCCACCACCATGACTGCGGCATCCACGGCCATGAGGGTGCGGTAGGTATCTTCTGAAAAATCTTCGTGCCCAGGTGTATCAAGAATATTGACCCGTTTTCCGGCATAGTCAAACTGCATGACAGAAGAGGTCACTGAAATCCCCCGCTGCTTCTCAATATCCATCCAGTCAGATTTGGCAAAGTTCCCGGTCTTCTTACCCTTGACCGTACCCGCTTCACGAATCTCACCCCCAAAATAGAGCAATTGCTCTGTGATAGTTGTTTTACCGGCATCTGGGTGAGAGATAATCGCAAAAGTTCGGCGTTTTTTTATTTCATCTTGAATCGTCATTATATCCTCTTTTTCTTTTTGATTAGTATTTTTTATCTCTATATCACAAACTCTTACTACATTGGTCTGTCCTTAACTCTTTCAACCTACCTATTATAGCGGATTTAAAGGATTTTTTCAATTGCTTAGAACATATAAAGAAGCTGGGGCAAAAGACTCAGCTTCCTTTGTTTGTATAGTCATAATTATAAGACGCAGTTTCTTGATATAAGAGACTACATTTTAGAATCTCACAATCACACTAGCAAAGAGAAAAATTACCAATATAACGATTAAAACCAGTAAATAGATAATCCGTTGTTTCCTCATTTGAAGTTCTTCTTTTTCTTCTGTCGTCATGGAAAAAACAGCCTTGTTTCGGTTTAATAAGTACAAAATCAAGCCTTCTCCCCGTTGACCGCCAGCTGCCAAAACTCCCCAGAAATTAGGATGCTTCATCCCACGCGAACCGCAGCGTCTAATTCAACTAGTTTAAACAATTGATACACAAACAGCCCATTTGTTACGACGAGTAAACCAATCAAGGTCAGCAGATAACTCTTAGAAATTGGAATGATAAAAATAAAGAAAAGAAACAAGAGACAAATATTACATATAAAGGCCAGCAAAATCTTTTTGTTGCTCTTTACAACGTTTGTCGAATCCTCTAAGTGCTGAATCATGCGCTCATATCCTTTCAGCAATTCATCCAAACTAACCTGATACAAATCACTTAACTGCAAAACATACAAAATATCCGGATAAAATTTTTCTGTTTCCCAATTTGAGATGGTTTGTCTAGATACATTTAATTTTTCTGCGACATTTTCTTGTGTCAAACCACTCATCTGACGTGCTTCTTTTAATTTTTTCCCAATTTCCATTATCCCTCTCCTATCTTTCTACCTTTATTTTACTATTTTCGTTTATAAAATCTAGCAAAATTTTTTACATTTAGAAAAAATCCTGCCAAATAAATTTGACAGAGGATGTAATGCTTAAAGCTTTAAACTAATTTTGATTGCTTTTTCCATCGCCTTTTAAAATATTCATCAAAAAGGAGCAAAGCGGTGGCCAGAACCAGTGAGACAAGTACGTAGTTCACCCAGATTCGGTCTCCTTTTATAAGCGGGGGATGAGTCATCAATCCATAATTTCCACCAGTTATGGCATTGACACCAACTAAAAACAAATCCAAAGCAAATGTGTAGCCCACAATCTCATACTTCTTCAACAGCTGCTTGTCATAGTGGTTGATAAGATAAACCAGCGAATTAACCAAGAGACAGTAATGCCCCAGAAGAAAAGAAAAGCTGGTGATATGCGGAAAATCATAGGGGTCAAAAACTGGATAACCAATGGCAAAAATCGCCCCGCTGACACCTAAAAGTGCAAAATACTGCTTGCTTCGGCATTTATCTGGCAGCAGCAACATGGCAAACATGGCTAAGCGGCAATGATAAAAAGGCAGATTATTTACAAATGAAATATGGAAACCAAAATACCAAGAATAAAGTATAACTAATTGAAAAGCTTGTAAATATTTAAAAGTTTTTTGATACAATGGGTTTTGCGCATAGTGAACTGAAATGTAAATGAGGAACAAGAGAATTCCTATCATCGTCACATAGCCCATAGCAGAAATGGGAGGTGGTGCTGTCTTTTGAGTTGTTAAAAAATTAGGGAACTATATACCAGTTTACACCAAACAGAATATGTAGAAATTTCGGTAATAAATATTATTCCCAATTGTCAAGTCAAGTGCATTATTTAACAGTGCATGTATATATGCTTTTCCTTTATTTTGCAACTCGGTTTCAAATCTATCCATATTGTCATCTAATATATGGTCTAAATTTTTAATCAACTCTCTATTGGGGTCAAAATAAATATCAGCAGGATTACTAAAAAAATGAGGAACTTTTGGGGTTACTTCAAAATGGTTCAAAAAATCCCAATCAGAAACTTTTCTAAAACCGTATAAATGCTAATAATACTCTTCGCTACTATCAAAAGTGTTAAAAAGACATATAATATCCTCTCCATTTTCTGTTAACAATCCTGTATTAAAAGAAGCATAAGATTCATCCTTATTTACAACAACATATTCCTCTCCTAATTCAAATGCTCTACTAAATGTATGTATCACATAACTGTATAAGATATTGTTCTCTTTAATTGAATTAGCTGAAGTCCAGTTCTCGCTTTCTGCTAACTCGCTTAATTCTTGAAGTTTGGAGTTTAAACTTTCTGGTCTTCCTAAAAATGCAAAATTCCAAATCATTTCGTCCGAATTTTTATCTTTAGCCAAATAATCTTTAAGTGCTTTCATATAGTTTACTTCCTTCATTTTAATATATCTCTATTATATCTATATCAAAATTTTTAGATTTCGTGTAGTAGAACTTTACATTTTTATTGACAAACATTCCTGTTTTCGGTATAATACAATCAAGAAGTAAGGAGTACCAGTAATGAAGTTTGAATTTAAGTCACTATTTGATTTACAATCAGCTTTTCCTGATGAACAGTCATGCATAGACCATTTAGAAAATATGATTTGGGGCGATGTGATTATCAGCCCTTTTGATGCTACTTCAAAGGTTTATAAGTGCAAAGGAAATAAATACCGTTGTAAAAATACTGGCAAATACTTCAATATCAAGACTGGCACTCTTTTTGACAATACCAAAATTGAACTGCGTAAATGGTTCATGGCGATTTGGCTTGTAACCTCCCACAAAAAAGGGATTTCTTCAGTGCAACTATCAAAAGATATTGGTGTTACTCAAAAAACGGCATGGTTTATGTTAGAACGTATTCGCAAATGTTTTGGTACTGAAAATAACAATAGCCTTGATGATGTTGTAGAAGTTGATGAAACCTATATTGGCGGTAAAAACAAGAACCGTCATAACTCAAAGAAAGTCAAAAATGCACAAGGACGTTTGCTGAAGGACAAATCCGCAGTAGTTGGTATGGTACAACACCAAGGGAAAGTCAACACTCATCATGTGCCAGATACAAAAACGAAAACATTGACTGAGCAAATCGTCAAATATGTCAAAGAGACTGCACAACTTTACACGGACGAATGGCTAGGTTATAATAAAGTGGCTAAGATGTATCAACATGACTTTGCAAATCACGGTGCTCGTGAGTATGTACAAAGCGATGTCTATACTAACACGATTGAAGGCTTTTGGGCTGTATTGAAACGTGGCGTATTAGGGATTTATCACTCATGGTCTAAAAAATATCTTCAGGACTATGTAGATGAGTTTGTTTTCCGTTATAACACTCGTGATTATTCGGATAGTCAGCGTTTTAATCTTTTACTTTCAAATGTCTGTGTCCGTACTAAATATAGGGAGCTGATTTATGGCTACTAATACACTAAGCGATTTACATTTTGAGTTAGAAAGGTCTATCGCACGAAGAGTTGATAGCAAGCTGATTGGCTATCAAGTTAGTCTTTCTGATAGATTTTATGACAAGTATACAAAATTCTGGGATAAAAAGTATAGTTTTGATTTTGTTACTAACCATCGCTCTTTTTATGCTCAGCTAACGAAAACTTGTGTTTATGATGCGTTGAAAGAAAGCATCAAAAAAGTGGATAGAAAAGCAATTGCTAGACACATAGCGGAGCTGGAAGCTTTGATTGATGTCGCCGAAAGCAAAGAGGAATTTCAGAACTTTTTCAAGAAAAAGTATCGTCTGAAATTCCCTGATTTGAGTGACTGTGTTTATCCAAAGAAAAAAGAACTATCTGATTTTGATAAGAAACTCTGGATAGCCATGCACTATAACCCTAGAGATAACAAGGGGGAACAATAATGATAACATGGTATGATTATATGGTAAGAGCCAGCGAACATGCTGGAAGTGACGGCGACTTATGGTTTCGTTACCTCTACAAAGTTATTCAAGATGACGAAACAAAACTGACTGATGAGGATGTGGAACAACTATTGAAAAATCCTAGTCTAACTCCTTTCCAAAAAATAACTCTTCAGGATGCTTTGACAGAAGGCACTCATACTAGAAAGCATGTCTTGCAAGCAAACCGTAAAAGTCAGCCCAAAGATATTCTAAAGCTGTTTAGAGAGGGGAATTATGGATAAGAAAGTTTTATTTGAAGCCCTCAATACAGAACTAGCCAAGGAAAATATTGACCTAGAAATTATCTGTGTTGGTGGGTTTGTTCTGGAGTATTACAATCTCCGAGGGACACAAGATGTCGATGCCTTTTATCAAGAAGATGCCAAAATCAGAAGCATTATTGAGAAAGTTGGTAATGATTTCGGAGTAAATGAACCTGATGAGTTATGGCTGAACAACAATGTTGCAAATATGAATAAACTACCGCCACGGTCTATCTGTGAGAAGGCATTTAGCTATTCAAATCTAACTATTCTTGTACCACCACTATCTTACATTCTCGGAATGAAACTAGACAGCGGACGAGATAGAGATAGGCAGGATGCTGGGGAAATTATTAAACTAGTGAAAATTCGTTCTATAAAAGATGTTATCACTAAACTAAAAGAATATGGATTTCAACCCGATATTTCGATGGTTTTAGAAGTCTTTGAAATCGCCTATGGTATGGAGTGGTTGGCAGAGTATATGAGAGAATACTCTGAAGAGTTTAGACATTATTAAAAGACGATTTCCGTTTGGAAGTCGCCTTTTTTTGATAGTCTTGAATACTATATGTTGTACCTAGTGTAAACTGGTATATAGTTCCCAAAAATTATTCAGCACAGCTTAATTTTCCTGTCTTACTGTTTCTTCTTGTTCTTGTCTAATTTGTTTAAAAATCAAAGAAACCACGAAAATTGCTAAAATCAAGGTCAATGAAACAAAAATATAATTAGCAATCATTCCATGATTTCCAACTAAAGGTGGTACTTTCAAAAAACCATAATTTCCGCCACTCACCAGATTTACAAATATCAATAAAAGATTCATACTAAAGCTAATCTCTACAATTCGCCGTAAATTCAACTGCTCACTATCATAATGATTCAGCAAATATGTGAGAGAATTTCCCAAAAGAGCATAGTGACCAATCAAATAGGAGACTAAAGTGATGTGAGGAAAAGCAAATGGGTCAAATAAAGGATAGACCAATGCACAAATAGGTCCAAATACTCCTAAAAGCGCAAAATACTGTTTATAGGTTGAAGAATCAGGCAGTAGCAAAACAGCAAACATCGCCAATCTGCAATGATAAAAAGGAAGTGATTCAGAAATTGGTGACAAGGTCACAATATACCAGCCATAAAGCACTAAAATTTGTAAACCTTGTACAGCTTTCAAAAAGTTCTGATAGCGCCTGTTTTTATGATATTTTACAGCACTATACATGACATAAATGATTCCTAAAAACATCATTCCATACCAAAATGGAGTTAATTGAGGGGCCTCCGTTTTATGACTTGTAAAAAATTCTTGTAGATTCATCTCCTACTCATCCATCCTATTACTTAATTCTTTGATAACACTTAGCTTTCTTGTTGTAGCGACAATACCTAACTTCTTTTCAAGAAAATTATTATTTAACTTCTTTTTTCTGGCATCTCTTGGTAAATACATATAAAGGCAAGCTTCTCCAACTGCAAATATTTCGTCTGTAAAGTTCATTGCTTGTAGTTCTGCCAATTGCTCCGTTGGAATGTGATTGTTTGTAAAAACGAGATGAATCCGTGACGAATCCAACTCCTCAGAAAAGGGATTTCCTAAAATAGCATTTTCTAAATCGGACTTTTCTTTTACGATAATGGATAAATTTGCACCAATGTTTTCCAATATCATCTGATGCATGTGTTGGGCTAATTCTTCAGCTGGTAGGCTTGTTTCGCAAATCACATTGCCTGATTGAATATAACTTGAAACATTATCTAAACCAGATTGTTCCAACATTTGAACCAAATCACTCATCTTAGGAATCCGATTTGGTCCTGTTAGCATCACGCCACGAAGGAGGGCAAGATACTGTACTTGACGGTTACTCTTCATTCTCCAATTTCTCCACTAGACTGGCTAAGTTCATAGAGTTACTTCCTTTTATCAGCAATTGGTCCGTTGGTTTGAGTGCTTCTTTAACAGTCTTGACTAAGTCAGAAAATTTATCTTTTTCAGCATTTTTTACAAAATAATGGGCTTTTCCAGGCGGGAAAATTTCCCTAGCATAGGCAAATAGAGCAGCCATGTCCTCTCCATAAAGGAAAATTTCTGAGAGAATTTCTGGATTTAGGCTAGTTATCATGGCACCGTGCATTTGTTTAGAATCAGCCCCCAATTCTTTCATATCAGCTAAAACTGCCAGTTTCCGACCTTTTTCATTAAACGGAATCGTTGAAAATGTCTCCAAAATCAATCGCATAGCGGTTGGATTGGCATTGTAAACATCTGAAAGGATATCTGCACCATTTTTAGCTTTCTTCCACTCGGTGCGATTTCGTGTTAATTCAAGCGTGGCAAATGCTTTTTGGATCTTATCTTGTGTTACCCCTTCTTTCAATGCCACATAAGCTGCAATCATGGCATTTGTTGCATTGTATTTCCCAGTTACTGGAAGGTCAATGGTGTTATCTAAGAAATTGGTTTTAAAAGTCAAACTATCTTTTCGTTCTTCTAATTTCGTTAGGAAAATATCTTCATCTGGACCAAAACGGACTACATTTTGCTGGCTCGGTAGAAAATCATTGATAATCTTGTCCGCTGGAACGATTAAAAGCCCCCCCTCTTTCATGCCGTTGGCAATTTGCATTTTTCCTTTTGCAATTTCATGACGACTTTTAAAGAATTCTAAATGCGCTTCGCCAATCAGCGTCACAATACCTACTTTTGGCTGAGCAATTGTGGACAGAAGGTGAATATCCCCCATGTGATCTTGTCCCATTTCCAAAACCAATTTTTCGGTGTCATCTGGCATGTGTAAAACCGTATAAGGAAGACCAATTTCATTATTGTAGTTTCCTTGCGTTTTATAAGTCTTGTAAGTTGTTGACAAGAGGTGAGCCAGCATATCTTTGGTCGTCGTCTTACCATTAGAACCTGTGACCGCAAAGACATCTACCTTCATTTTTTCCAGATAATACTGTGCCAAACGCTGCAACGCTGCCAATACATCATCAACTAAAATAGAAGGATAGTCGTCCAATTCTTTTTCTGACAAGGTTGCCACAGCACCATTTTCAAATGCTGTCGCAATAAAGTCATGCCCATCACGCGCACCCTTAAGAGGCAGAAATAAATCTCCCTCTCCAATCAATCGGCTGTCAAATTCTGCCTTTCTAAATGTACAATCTGGAAATAGATGAACATCATTTTTGGCTTTCAAAACAGAAGCCACTTCATAGAACGTTAATTGCATTTTTCTCACCTATATGTCTTAAATTTCTCTAACTCTCTCATTATACCACAGAATAACCTACTTTTACACATACTCGCTAAAGACATACTAAAACAATAGAAAAAAGAACCTTTCGGTTCTTTCAATCTTGTCTCACAACAAATGTTTTTCATGTTTTGTAAACGTTTCTTGGGCTAAAAGGACTAATTTCTCAATCAAATCCGTATAAGAAATGCCCATATTTTCCCAAAGCAGCGGATACATCGACCATTGAGTGAAACCTGGCATCGTATTTAGCTCATTAAGGAGAATCTCGCCCTTATCAGTATAAAAGAAATCGCAACGAGATAAACCAACACCGCCGATAGCATGAAATGCTTTTTCAGCATATTGACGCATAGTGGCAATGACATCTTCTGATAGTTTTGCAGGAATATCCATGGTGATTTTGTTGTCAATGTACTTGGCTTCGTAGTCATAAAAAGCAACATCTTTCACTACCTCACCTGGCAGACTGCTTTTGGCTCCTTTATTTCCAAGCAAACCGACTTCAATTTCACGCGCATTGACACCTTGCTCAATCAAGACACGGCTATCATATTTGAAAGCCAGCTCAAGAGCAGAGCGCAATTCATCTTGATTTTCAGACTTAGAAATGCCGACGCTAGAACCCATATTGGACGGTTTGGTAAAAACTGGATAAGTTAGATTGGCTTCTACTGCTGCAATCTTTTCGTCTATGTTTTCCCCTTCAATCACTGCTACATAGGGAACTTGCGGAATGCCAGCAGAAGCTAATACACGTTTAGTCGTGATTTTATCCATAGCCACACTAGAAGAAAGGATATTGCAACCCACATAAGGCATTTTCAACACTTCAAGAAATCCTTGGATAGACCCGTCCTCTCCCATTGGACCATGAAGAACAGGGAACACAACCGCTCCTTCTTCGTAAATATCACTTGGTTTAATCTTTTGACTTTCAACAATACTATCGTTTGTCATTAATTTTTCATCATCGGTAGGTTTGCTTGAAAATCCTTGCGTCTTGATGAAATCACCTGCTTGTGTGATGAAATAAGTCTTCACAAAGAATTTATCATAGTCAATCGCACGCATGACACTCTCCGCTGATAAGACAGAGACCTTTCTTTCCGCACTGCGACCACCGTAAAGGAGAATAATTTGTTGTTTTGCCATTTTTATACCTAACCTTCTTATCTTAAAAGAAATCTACAAATTTAATCGCTTTTTAGTATATCATATTTTAAATTGTTTTTGAATAGAAAAAGAGCTTCCATTTTCTTTTAAAGGAAAGCTCTATTTTCTTTTTTACAATTCTGTGCGATTCTCAATAGCCCGAAGCAGCGTCACTTCGTCTGCATATTCAATGTCAGAACCAACTGCTAATCCACGAGCCAGGCGCGTTACCTTGATACCAGCTGGTTTTAACACCCGCGAGATATACATGGAAGTCGCTTCACCATCTGCTGTCGCATTGGTTGCCACAATTACCTCTGTTACCTCACTATCCATCAACCGTGTAATGAGACTTTTCAGATTGATGTCATCAGGCCCAACACCATTCATAGGAGAAATCAATCCCTGCAAAACATGGTACAAGCCATGGTATTCTTGAATATTTTCCATAGCAGAAACATCTCGGCTGTCTTCTACAACCAAAATAGTAGATTGATCCCGTGTCTCATCGGTGCAGATAGCACAAGGATCATCATCTGTTAGATTACCACAAATAGAACAATAGGTCAGCTCACGTTTTGCTGCAAGCAAATTTTTAGCAAATTCATTGACATCATCATCACTCATACCAATCGTATAAAACGCCAAACGCGTTGCTGTTTTTATACCAATTCCTGGTAATTTAGAAAAGCTATCAATCAATTTTGCAATCGGTGTTGGATAAAGCATAGTATCCTTTCTAATTCATTGGATGTTGTTGTTGATACAAGTTAATAATATCACGAGTTATACTATGGCTAACGGTTGACGATAAGTTTGTATTGTGCGGGAACACAACTGCCACTGCAATCTGCGGGTTGTTACTTGGCGCATAAGCCACTACATTCGTATTAATGGCTTCCCTTCCACCCGCAAAGGTTTCTGCTGTCCCTGTTTTGGCGCTAATCGGCACTGCTTCACCTTGTGACAAAGTACGCCCTGTAGTAAATCCGCTTGTACCATGAACTACCTGATAAAAACCTTGTCGAATCAAATCCATATTCTCTTTTGAAATATCAACTTTATTCAGCTCTTTGGTTGACTTGGATTCAATCAGCTTTCCAAGCCCGCCCGTCTCATTGTTGTCATAAATTCCTTCTACTAAGTGTGGTGCAATACGAGTACCGCCATTAGCTACCGTTGCAGCATATTGCGCCAACTGCATTGGAGTATAGTTATCAAACTGCCCAAAAGCATTGGTTAAGTAGTTCGCAAACGTATAATTCTTAGGTGTGTAGCCTTCTGATTCACTTGGCAAATCAATTCCTGTAGATGCTCCCAAGCCATATTGAGCAAAAGCTTTACGCAATTTGTCCATAGAGGAGTTCAAATTCGTTAAATCAATTGCCATATTGGGCGTATAAGGCGTTCCCATCATATTTAAAGCTAGTTGAACCATATAAGTATTGGATGAATATTCTAGTGCCTCTAAAGCCGTAATTTGACGAGCCCCATATTGCGTGAACCAAGAAGTGATGGCAGAGGAGCCTCCAAAAGAAATTGGTTGATCCGTCATGACTTGATTTCCTGTGATGGCTCCAGATTCCCAGCCAGCTGTTAAAGTAGCTCCTTTCACCACAGAACCCGGTACAAAGTTGTTCATAATCGTTCCAAGAGAGTCTGTTGTTAGTTCTCCTGTATTGGTATCGTGCTTCAGACCAGCCATGGCTAAAATAGCACCTGTTTTAGGATTCATCGCAACAGCATAGACCCCTTCAGAATATGTCGCATTTCCACTCGCTAATTCCGCACTAAAATACTTTCTCAAAATGTCTTCTACACCGTTCTGAAAAGCTAAATCTGTTGTTAATTTTAGATTATTTCCCTTACTACCATTGGAAATATTTTTCACGCTTTCCATATTTCCATTTTTATCAAGATTGATTTCTTTGACTGCGCGTTTTCCTTGAAGTGTAGACTCATATTGTTTTTCCAAATAACTCGTCCCAACACGATCATTAAGGGAATATCCTTTTTTCAAATAAGTATCCACTTCTTCTGCGGGTAGCCCTGCCTTTTCACTTGAAACACTTCCGATGATAGAAGCCAAAGAAGTATCCAACACTTTCCTGTCCCAGCTGGTGGTAATACTGATACCAGACAGTTCTTTCGAGCTAGAGGCGATTGTCGCAATCTGATCAGCTGATAAATTATCCGTACGAATATTTCCCGTTTCAAAATTAGAAATAGCATTCATCTGACTGAACAAATAAATAGCTTTTTTATCTTCATCTGAGTAGTTTAACTTTGCTACATCAACACTCTTAACGGCATTATTATAAATCTTAGACTCTGCCAAACGATTTCCATCTGTACCATATTTTTTATTTTTAGGCAGCTGATTAACGACCTTCTTATAAACCTCGCTGTCTGCCAAATAATAATCTACTTGTTGACGCTCAGTAACATCTGCGTTGGAAATAGAAACCAATGGAAGCAATTTTTGAGCAATTTCTTTAATCTCTGCAGCCGTCATTTTGTTGCTACGTGTGAAAGAGACGACTTGCTTGGTTGTATTCTCAACCAACGGTTTCCCACTCGCATCATAAATCTGACCACGAACCGAACTGGTCGTCACTTTAGTCTTGCTAGCTGTCGCTAATTTTTTTGTATAAAAACTCCTATGGATAACCTGCATATATCCCAAACGCACAATCAAACTCATAAACAGTAAAATCACAATTCCAAATAATAAATTCAAACGTCGTGGGATTGAATGGCTATTAAATGTTCTTTTTTTCTTAGACATGGTATCTCTCATTCTAGTCAAAATGCTATCTTTTATTGTACCATAAATCCACCTAAATGAAGTCGTGGAAAATGGAAAACACTGAGAAAAAATACAAGCTAGAAAGAAAAAACTCTCAACACCTTAAAAAGCCCTGCTTGCGCAGAGCTTACAATATTTTATTGGGCTTATTTCCCAAGATAGTATTCGTTGACAAGATTCAATTTTTCATCAAATTCAAATACAAGTGGTGGGAAGTTAGGAATTTCCACATTCATGATTTCGTCATCTGACAATTGTTTGATGTGTTTTACAAGGGCACGGATAGAATTACCATGTGCACCTACGAATACATTTTTACCGTCTTTCAAAGCTGGAGCGATTTTATCTTCCCAGAATGGAAGAGCGCGTTCCAAGGTTACTTTCAAGTTTTCTGCATCTGGAATAACAGAGTCATCAAGGTTTGCATAGCGACGATCAGTGTGTGCTGAATATTGATCATCTTTTGCCATAGCTGGTGGCAATACATCATAAGAACGACGCCAAATATGAACTTGTTCGTCACCCCATTTTTCAGCTGCTTCAGCTTTGTTTTGACCTGTCAAACCACCATAGTGACGTTCATTCAAACGCCATGACTTTTCAACTGGCACCCAAAGTTGACCTGCCGCTTCAAGGGCAAGATTTGTTGTTTTGATAGCGCGTGTCAAAACAGATGTGTAAGCTTGGTCAAACTCAATACCAGCTTCTTTAATCAATTTACCAGCATCAATAGCTTGTTGCGTCCCTTTTTCAGACAAATCAACATCAGCCCAACCTGTAAAGAGGTTTGCTTTGTTCCATTCAGACTCACCGTGGCGAGCAAAAACTAATTTTACCATTAGAAATTCTCCTTTGATTTTTGAAAACTGTCTCACAGTCACTACTATATTTTACAAAATTTTTTCAAAAAAATCCAGTATCAATGGGATAATATTTGATTTTTGATAATTTACTTTATCCAAGCAATGTACATCAATTCCTTAACTATTTTTCGAGCACTCAGGGCAAATTCCGTACATCAAAACTTGTGTCTTTGTAATTTTATAACCTGTTTGTTCTTCAGCTTCGCGCTTCAAATCAGGAATATCCACATCTTCAAAGTCTGCAATTCGACCACATTTCTCACAGACAACATTCAGATGTTCATGCCCCATAAAATCAAAATAGGTTGTCTTATCATGGCTAATTTTAATTTCTTCTACAAAGCCCTCTTCCACCAAAACTTTGAGATTGTTATAAACTGTTGCCAAACTCATATTAGGAAAGTCTGGAAGTAAATCATGATAAATTGCTTCCGCACTTGGATGTTCATGCGTCCGAATCATATAGGCAATGACTGCCTTTCTAGTCTCTGTAATACGCACTCCTTTTGTTTTTAAGCGTTGAATAACGTTTTCATAATCACCTTGAACTGTGGTTTCTAAATAAGGATGTGAGTTCATTTCCTACCTGCTCATGATTTTTTCCTTTATTATATCACGAAAATAGGAAAATGCGTATTTAGAATGATTGCAAATAAATGCAAATGATAAAGTCAGTCTCCTTGTCTGCCCTTTTACAAGAAAAAAACCTATTGCTCAACGCCAAAACGTTGAAACAATAGATTTTTTAAAATTGCATTATTTTACAGCGTCTTTAAGAGCTTTGCCAGCTTTGAATGCTGGAACTTTAGAAGCTGCAATTGTGATTTCTGCACCAGTTTGTGGGTTGCGACCTTTACGAGCTGCACGTTCACGAACTTCAAAGTTACCAAAACCAATCAATTGAACTTTTTCACCAGCTGCAAGGTATTCAGTCACTGCTGCAAATACAGCGTCAACTGCTGCTGCTGAATCTTTCTTAGTCAATTCTGTAGCTTCTGCTACTTTTGCAATCAAATCTTGTTTGTTAGCCATTTAACAAATCCTCCAAAAAATTTTATGAGTTAGCAGTTACTAACTCTAACAAGTATTATCATATCTAAAAATTACTATTAGGTCAAGCACAAAACGAACTTTTTTCTATCTTTCCAAAAATATCCAACTTATTCATAGCGAACAAGAACTGCCCAAGCATTTTCCCCAGTATGTGTTTGGATAATAGAACCCGTTTCTAAAACAGGAATCGGAGCTGTCACAAATTGTTGCAACACCTGTTTCATCTCATTTGCCAACTCAGCAGTCCCTGCATACGAGATTCCAATCTCAGCCACTTTTTTATCTTTTAAGCCTTCAGCTAAATCATTGACCCATTTTTTAAAGGTTTTTACACCACGCCCCTTAACAATCGGTTGTAATTCGTGGTTTTTCATTTGCATAACCACTCGAATATTAAGCAGCGAACTGAGAAGACCAGTCACACGACTAATACGACCGCCTTTTACAAGATTTTCAAGCGTTGAAACACCAATATACAATTCTGTTTTTTCGCGCACTTCTTCGATTTTTGCTAAAATAGCATCAAAGTCTGCACCTTCTTTTGCTAGTTTTGCAGCTTCAACCACTTGAAACTTCAATGCTTGATCCGTAAAGGAGCTATCAATCACTGTTACATCCACATTTGCCAAGGTTGCACCTTGACGTGCAGCTTCGACCGTTCCAGATAAAGCATGCGACATATGAATAGATATGATTTTATCGGCAGTTTCTCCGAGTGTTTCAAAGATTTCTGCAAAAACACCAACTGGTGGTTGACTGGTCTTCGGTAGATTTTTACTTGACTGCATCAAATGAAGAAATTCTCCTTCTTTTAAGTCAGCGTCTGAATAAACAACACCGTCTACCATTACAGACAAAGGGACGATTGTAATCTCTAAATCCTCTACAACTTGCGGTTCAATCGTAATAGATGAATCCGTTACAATTTTGATTTTTGTCATGTTTTTCCTACTTTTATAAATTTTATCTATTTAATTTATTATATCAAAAAAATAACTTTTTGTGGAATAATTTTTCTGGATAAAATATGTAAAAGATGTGTAAGAACCTCTTACTTTTCTAAATAGGCATAATTATTAAATTTTCAGAAAATAATTGACAGTCTTTTATTTTTTTGTTAGCCTAGTGATGTATCTTGCTGAAGCAATTGCTTTTAAGAAAGGGTTGATAAATGAAACAGACAAAATTTTTAGGAATTCTTTGTCTTGCTCTGGTTATGATTTCAATTACAGTTGGTTCAAGCCACTTTTCGTGGTGGCAACTGCTATATGGAGATAAGCAGACCGGGCTGCTATTTTGGGAGTCACGCTTGCCAAGGACAATTAGTATTCTCCTAGCAGGCTCTAGTATGAGCATTGCCGGGCTTCTTATGCAGACTGTTACACAAAATCATTTTGCTGCTCCTAGTACAGCTGGAACGGTCGAGGCTGCGAAATTTGGTATGTTGCTTAGTTTATTTTTCTTTCCGTCAGCCACATTAGCGCAAAAAATGCTATTTGCTTTTGTATCTGCTATTTTTTTTACGATTATTTTTATTAGATTTATCAGAAAATTCTCATTTAAAGAAAAATGGTTGTTACCGCTTGTCGGAATTATTTATAGTGGGGTGATTAGCGCAGCTGGAGAAATCATTGCTTATCGTTTTGATCTTGTCCAAAGCATGACTTCATGGACACAAGGCTCTTTTTCCATGATTCAGAAACATCAATATGAATGGTTGTTTTTAAGTTTAATCATCTTGATTGCGGTATGGAAACTATCAGCCACGTTTACCATTATGAATCTAGGGGAAGACGCCAGTCATAATCTAGGCATTTCCTTTTACCAAATGGAGGGAATGACGTTGTTTCTCATTGCATTGACAACAAGTGTGACGATGATTACAGTCGGCTCTCTTCCATTTATCGGAGTCATTGTTCCAAACATCATTCGGAAATTTTATGGTGACCATATCACGCGCATTAAAGGACTGACCGCATTAACTGGTGCCTGTCTCATCTTAGCCTGTGATATTGTAGCGCGTCTAGTCATTCGTCCCTACGAAGTCTCCGTCAGCTTGATTTTAGGAATTTTGGGTAGTTTGGCGTTCGTGTATCTTTTGTGGCGAGGTGCTGCTCATGAATAAAATGAAGAGTCAAACAAGAAATCTCTTACTTCTATTGCTTTTGTTAGCCAGCTTGAGTGGCTTGTTATATCTCATGCCGATGGACTATCCTTTAACAGGTTTTATTATGAAATTGCGCTTGCAAAAGTTACTAGCCTATCTCTTAGTCGCCATAGCTGGAAGTCTTGCTACAATCAGCTTTCAAGCAATCACAGAAAATCGTTTTTTAACACCAAGCATTCTTGGAATAGAATCTCTCTATGTCTTTATGCAGACGATTTATCTTTTCTTTGCTAGCAAATTCATCGGCAATACCAGTCATCCTTTGCTTGAGTTTATCTTAGTCTTACTCATACAGTGCGGCTTCTTTTTCTGCCTGCAACCTGCATTAAAAAAGCTACTCCAGCAAGGATTTCTATTTATTTTATTGATTTGTATGGCACTAGGGACGCTATTTAGAAGCGCTAGTACATTCTTGCAAGTGCTAATGGATCCTAACGAATATGATAAACTGCAGACAAAACTTTTTCCTTCCTTTCAACGAATGAATATGGATATTCTATCTGTCGCTACAATCATCATTGGACTAGCAGGTTTGTATTTGTTAAAGAAGAACGCTATTTTGAATGTTTTTCATTTGGATAAAAAGACAGCGACTATTTTAGGTGTAGAAGTTGAAAAAGAGCAAAAAAAGATACTATGGGCAATTGTTTTGCTGACTTCAACGACAACTGCTCTCGTTGGACCTATGATGTTCTTCGGCTTTATGATGTCCAATTTAGCCTATCTGTTAATCAAAGAATACCAACACAAATGGTTGTTCTCAGTAGCAATTTTACTCGGTTTTCTTTCTCTGACCACTGGGCAAATGCTGGTAGAGCGCGTCTTTCAGCTCCAAATCAATGTCAGCATGGTCATTGAGCTTGTCGGAGGGCTATTCTTCTTTTATCTTTTAGCTAAGGAGGCAAAACGCTAGAATGCAATTAAAAAATGTTGGCAAATCATTTGGAAATCAAGCAATCTTAGAAGATATTCAACTGAATATTTCACCGAGCAAATTCACCGCCTTTATTGGACCAAATGGTGCTGGAAAATCAACGCTGCTTTCTATTATGAGCCATTTGCTCAAGAAAGATCAGGGGTTTCTCAGTATCAAGGGAAAAGAAATTGAAGCATGGAACTCAAAAGAGCTCGCCAAAGAATTAACCATTTTAAAACAAAAAATCAATTACCAATCTAAATTAACGGTTGAAGAATTGGTTTCTTTCGGTCGCTTTCCTTATAGTCAGGATCGTTTGACAAAAGAAGATTTCAAAAAAGTAGAGCAAGCACTTGAATATCTGGACATTCTTGATTTAAGAGACCGTTTTATTGATACACTCTCCGGAGGCCAATTGCAGCGCGTTTTTATCGCCATGGTGCTCGCTCAAGATACTGATTTTATCCTCTTGGACGAGCCGCTAAACAATCTAGATATTAAGCAAAGTATTTCCATGATGAAAATCTTGCGTTCTCTCGTTGATGACTTAGGAAAAACGATTATCATTGTCATTCATGACATCAATATTGCCAGTCAATATGTTGATGAAATTGTCGCCTTTAAAGACGGAAAAGTCTTTTACCAAGGCACAACCAATCAGGTCATGAGAAAAGAAATTTTAGATCCATTGTATGAAATGGACATTACCCTTGGTGAAATCAATGGTAAAAAAGTTTGTATTTATCTATAATATTAATTTTGGAGGATTTCTAATGAAAAAGAATACAAAAACACTACTTCTATCTCTCTTCACAGCTATTGCAGTTGTGCTACTCGCTGCTTGCGGAGCCAATAAACAGACCAATTCAAAAACGACAAATTCTTCATCTGATTCTAGTGAAGTCACTGTCAAAACAGCAAATGGAGATGTGAAAGTCCCTACCAACCCTAAAAAAATTGTAACGCTAGATTTAGGTGCAGCTGATACCATTCGTGCTTTAGGTAAAGAAAGCAGCATTGTCGGTACGCCAAAGAAAACTCTTCCTACTTACTTAAAAAATTTACCAAGTAGCATTAAAAATGTAGGTAACATGAAAGAACCAGATATGGAAGCTATCGCAGCTTTAAAACCAGACTTGATTATTGCTTCTGGTCGTACAGCTCAATATGTCAAGAAACTCAAGGAGATTGCCCCTACTGTATTATTCCAAACAGACAACAAAGACTACTGGGGTTCTACCAAGAAAAACATCCTTTCTTTAGCAAGTATCTTTGGGGAATACGGAACCAAAAAAGCTAAAAGTGAATTAGCTAAATTAGACAAAGAAATTCAAACTGTTGCTGCTGCCAATGAAAAATCAAATAAAAAGGCTCTGACGATGATGTTAAATGAAGGTGCAATGTCTGCTTTCGGAGCTAAATCACGTTTTTCTCTTCTTTACAGCACTTTGAAGTTCAAACCAACAGATGCTAAAATTAAGGAATCAAGACATGGACAAGAAGTCAGCTTTGAAAGTATCAAACAAATCAATCCAGACATTATCTTTGTTCTGAACCGCACTCTTGCTATCGGTGGGGACAATTCGGCCAATAAAGACTTACTGAATAACTCACTGATCCAAGAAACAAATGCAGCTAAAAATAAAACTATTGTAAACTTGACATCTGACCTTTGGTACCTCAGCGGAGGCGGACTCGAATCAACAAAATTGATGATTGAAGATGTAAAAAATGTAGCTGGGAAATAATATAAAAGAGCTGAAGAAAACCTTAAATGAATTTTCTCCAGCTCTTTTATCGTCCCCAACTTCTAATCATCTTCTACTGCGAAACCATCATTTGTGATGAAATGATGTTCTAAAATTCCCTCATTTCCAAATAAAACTCCGTGGAGAACACCGCCATAGACAGCTCCGCCATCCATACCAATTTTTTGATCCTGCGTTTGCCAAAGGCGACTTGTCCCAGGCATCTCAGAAAAAAGATAAAAAGTCGGAGTATGCCCAAATACAATTATTTTCCCTGTTTGATTGAGACCTTGATGAAAGGGCTCACGTATCCAAACTTTTTGATAATCGCTTGTTTCATGCCAATCTTTTAAAGTTAAGTCAACTCCAGCGTGTACAAAAATATAGTTATCTGTTTCAACAAAGAAAGGCATCTGACGAATAAAAGACACGAGGTCTGGCGCCTCTTCCGACACGCGCTTTGCGTCTTCAACTCCATCAACAGGAGTATCTAAAGGTCGCCCCAAAATGGAATTGATTGTTGTATCTCCACCATTGCGACGATAATGAGCATAGCCGCTCTCAGGATTGTCCAACCAAGTTAAAAACATGTACTCGTGATTCCCAGAAATACAAATCGCTCCTTGCTTTTCAACAAGTTCTTTCACACACTCCAAAACAGCGCGGCTATCTTCCCCACGGTCAATCAAATCCCCTAAAAAGATGAGTTGGCTTTTTCCATCCCATTTTTTGAGTAATTCTTTTAGCATTTTTGCTTTTCCATGTACGTCACCAATTACAAAATAATTTGTCATGATTACCTCCTGATAACAACTCATTTAGCACAAGCCAAAAGGTGTTTCATTTTTTCAAGAGCTCTCTAGCCTGCGTGAGGGCTGCTTGGGTCACATTTTCACCCGCCAACATTTTGGCAATTTCTTCGACACGCTCCTCATCTGATAACAAACGAACAGTTGAAACAGTCGAATGTTCATCAGATATTTTCTCAATGAAAAATTGATAATCCGCAATGGCAATCACTTGTGGCAAGTGCGAAATTGCGAGGACTTGTCCGTTTGAGCCAATTTTATGAATCTTTTGAGCAATAGCTTGTGCAACACGTCCCGATACGCCTGTGTCCACTTCATCAAAGACAATGCTAGTCTTGCCTTCCTTACGAGAAAAAGCAGATTTGATTGCCAACATCAAACGAGACAATTCACCTCCTGAAGCAACCTTAACGAGTGGTTTGTAATCTTCACCGGGATTAGTCGAAATATAAAATTCAACGTGTTCATTTCCTTCACGACTAAATTTCCCTTTGGTAAATTGAACTCGAAAATTCGCCTTTTCCATATAGAGGTCTTGCAGTTCTTGCTGAATCTCTGCTTCTAACTGCTGGGATAATTCGTGCCGAGCCTGACTAAGACTGCTTGCTAGAGAAACCAAGTCTTTTTCCAGCTTTTTCAGCTCTTTGTCCAAATCATCTGATGAAAGATTTTTCCCAGTAAGTAGAGCATATTCTTTAGAAATCTGCTCAAAGTAAGCTAGGACATCATCTACTTGACCACCGTATTTGCGAGTAATACTATAGATTAAATCTAGGCGATTTTCTACTTCTAAGAGACGGCCACCATCAAAATCCAAGTCTTCTAGAATATCCTCCAAACGCTTTGTCACCTCTTCCAACACATAGTAAGATTCAGAAAGGTTGGTCGCAATTTCTTTGTAAGTGGCGTCGTAGTCTTCAATAGCTTCCATGTCATTCATGGCAGATCGAACATTTGCTAAACTAGAAAATTCTTCATCATCCAGCATGGCATAAGCATTGGTCAAAGTGTCTGCAATCTGCTTATGATTGAGCAACTTATCACGTTCTTGATTTAAAGCTAAATCTTCACCTGCTTTTAAATTAGCTGCTTCAATCTCTGCAATTTGATATTCCAGCATGTCAATCCGCGCTTTATTTTCTTCTTGATTCTTTTGAATCGTCAAGACCTGCTTGCGCAACTGACGATACTGATCAAAAATCTGTTGATAATCAGTTTTGAGCTTGAAAAATGCGTCATCTCCAAACTCGTCCAACATGGCAATATGCAGCTGCGGTCGCATGAGTTCTTCTTGGTCGTGCTGACCGTGAATATCCACCAAATGCTGTCCAACGGCTCGTAAGACAGACAAATTAACCATTTGACCATTAATACGACTGACACTACGTCCATTTTGAAAAATTTCCCGCCGAATAATCAGCTCCTCTGTCATATCAAGTCCTTGCTGCTCAAAAATTTCAACCAAAGCCTTACTTTGTTCAATCGCAAACAGCCCTTCAATCTCTGCTTTTGATGCACCGTGACGAATCACATCTGTTGTCGCGCGGCTTCCTAGCATCATGTTCATAGCATCAATGATAATAGACTTTCCGGCCCCTGTTTCACCTGTCAAAACAGTCATGCCTTGCTCAAAATTGAGGGAAATCTCTTCAATAATTGCAAAATTTTTAATGGAAATTTCAAGTAACATAGGCTATCTACCAATTCCTGATTTGTTCCAATACCTGATGAGCCATTTCTTCACTACGGAAAATAAGGAGAATCGTGTCATCATCGGCTAAAATACTAAAAATGTCATTAGAGAAATCTTCTACAATTTGTCGCTTCACAAAAGCTGCGCTTCCAGGGACAAGATTGAGATTGATCATATTTCCCAATAGCTCAAACTTTAAGATATTATTGTCTGCTAACTTCAAACTCGTACTAGCTGATTTCGGTAGTTCATAAATATAAGTGTTATTTTTCAGCGGAATTTTGACAATGCCCAATTCTTTAATATCACGCGAAACAGTTGCCTGTGTTGCTGTAATTCCTGATTTCTTCAAATATTCTACAATTGCTTCTTGTGTTCCAACTTCATAGTCCGACACAAAATGTCTAATTTTTTCTAATCTTTCCTTTTTATTCATCTTTAAATTCCTTATGTGCTGTCTCTACGACCGTTGTAATCATTGTTTTTACTAGATTTTCTGGGTGAGAACTTTTTTCTAAATAGGCTAAAAATTCCACATTCCCATGCCCACCTTGAATAGGGGAGAAATCCAGACCTTGGACAGAAAATCCGGCTTCAACCATAAAGTCCGTTACTTTTTCTAAAACTGCTTGATGCACTTTTTTATCTTTCACAATCCCATTTTTGCCAATTTGCTCTCTTCCTGCTTCAAACTGAGGTTTGATGAGAGCCACAACTTTTCCATTTTCAGCCAAAATCTTATACAGAGCTGGCAAAATGAGACCAAGCGAGATAAAACTAACATCAATGGAAGCAAAGCTAGGTGTCTCCTCAAAATCAACTACTTTGGCATAACGAAAATTAAACTGCTCCATGCTGATGACGCGTTCATCTTGGCGCAATTTCCAAGCCAATTGATTGGTGCCGACATCTACCGCATAGACCTGTCGTGCCCCGTTTTGTAGCATGACGTCCGTAAAACCGCCCGTTGATGCCCCAATGTCCAACGTGACCTGATTTTCAACTGAAATTTCAAAAATCTGCAAAGCCTTTTCTAATTTTAAACCACCACGGCTAACATATTTGAGCTTTTCACCTTTGAGTTTTAACTCAATGCCTTCATCAATTTTTTCGCCAGGTTTATCAAAACGCTCACCATTCGCAACAGCAACGACTAAGCCCGCCATCACACCGCGCTTGGCCTGTTCTCTTGTTTCAAAAAGCCCTTGCTTATAAGCTAGAACATCTACTCTTTCTTTCGTCATTGAGTTTTAAACTTTCTATTATCTTTCTGATAGCCGCGCCTGAAAAAGCAATCTCTGCTTCTACTTCTGCCAATAAATATTCTGTTTCCTCTAGCTGTTCTTCAAAGAATCGCTTTGCTCCATTCAAGCCCAAAATAGCTGGATAGGTGGCTTTTTCTGCTGCCACATCTTTCTGCGGTGTCTTGCCCAAGTCTTCAAAGTTTGCTGTGATATCTAAAATATCATCTCGCACCTGAAAGGCTAGTCCCAGCAGCTGACCTATTACTTTCAATTTTTCCTGCTGTGATTCTCCTACTTCAGCAATCAAACCCGCAGCAACAAACGGATAGGTCAGGAGTTTGCCAGTCTTATTGGCATGAATATTCTGTAGCTCTACTAAACTGATGTCCTTTCCTTCACCCTGCATATCAAGGACTTGACCTCCGACCATACCAAAAGTTCCAGCCGCTAATGACAATTCTGCAATCAAATTTACCTTGATTTGACTAGGTAGTGCCGCTTCTGCTATCAAGGCATAAGAATCCAAAAAGAGAGAATCTCCCGCTAAAATAGCCATTGCTTCGCCAAATTTCTTGTGGCTGGTCAAGCGACCACGACGATAATCATCATCGTCCATAGCCGGCAAATCATCATGAATCAAGCTACCTGTATGAATCATTTCAAGTGCTGCTGCCACTTGGAAATGTGCTTCTGTCAGTTCAAGTCCTAGACCTTCTAACAATTCTAAAAGTAAAAGAGGACGAATTCGCTTACCGCCTGCATTAACTGAGTAAAGAATCGCTTCTATCAAATCAGCAGATACTGCTTTTTTAGCATAAAAAGTCTCAATAGCTTGCCCAATTCTAGCTAATTTTTCGTCTTGTTTCATTCCATTTCCGTTTCTGTGCCATCAGCCTGCATAACTTTTACCAGCGTTTTTTCTGCCTGATCTAGTGTTTTTTGCAATTCTTTTGAAAGCTGCATCCCCTTTTGAAACTCAGAAATCGCTTCTTCCAAAGGAACATCTCCGTTTTCTAACTTTTGTACAATGACTTCTAAGTCTGCTAAATTTTCTTCAAATTTCTTTTCTTTCGACATTTTTTACCTCAACTTCTATCTGACCATCTCGCATCAAAATGGTTAATTGATCTTTTTTATTGACTTTCTCAATAGATTCTAACACCTGTTTATCTTTTTTGACAATAGCATAACCCCGAGCCACAATTCGGCTAGTATCCAGCATGAGCAAAGCGTCAGACAGACGCTTGACTTCAGCCACTTTATGGTCATAAACAACTGCCATATTGCTGCGCAGAAGCCGTTCCAACTGAGCTACACGCTCTTGATAAATCTGAACCTGACTTAAAAGAGCTAGAGCCTCCAAACGATGTTGTAAAAGCCTTGCTCGCTGCACTTCCTCGTTATAATATTCGCGAATTTTTTGCTTGAGCCGTAAATTTAGTTGATCTAATTTTTGCAGGTAGCTATCATATAGTCGTTCTGGTTGTCGAAAAATGACAGACTGACTCAGCTTAGCTAGTCGCTCACGATTGTAAGTAAGACGATTAGACATGGCGGCTGCTAACCGATTTTGTTGCTGCTGCAAGTGTGCTAGGAGATCCAACTTTGTTACAGGTGTTGCTAATTCAGCAGCCGCTGTCGGCGTTGCAGCCCGTCTATCTGCAACAAAATCTGCCAAGGTCGTATCCGTTTCATGCCCTACACTCGAAATAATCGGAATGTGAGATTCAAAAATTGCACGGACAACCACTTCCTCATTAAACGCCCAGAGATCTTCAATTGAGCCACCACCTCGACCGATAATAAGGACATCTAAATCATTTCGCTCATTAGCACGACGAATATTTTCAGCTACTTCAGCAGACGCTCCTTCGCCTTGCACCTTCGTCGGATAAAGAATTATCTCAACTCCCGAAAAACGACGGCTGACAGTCGTTATAATATCGCGAATCACTGCACCACTAGGACTGGTCACTACTCCAATTTTCTTTGGAAATTGCGGTAAAGCTTGCTTAAAGCGCTCCTCAAAAAGCCCTTCCTCGCCTAGCTTTTTCTTGAGCTGCTCAAACTGAATTGCCAAAGCTCCGATACCGTCTGGCTCCGCTTTTTCAATGATAATAGAATAAGATCCACTTGGTTCATAGAGTTGAACACGACCGATGACATTAATCTTCATACCCTCTTCCAAGTCAAAACCTAACTTCTTATAAACACCACCCCAAATTGTTGCCTGAATGACTGCTTTTTCATCTTTGAGAGAGAAATATTGGTGATTAGGTCGCCTACGAAAATTAGAAACTTGCCCCGTCAGATAAACTCGTTCTAAATAAGGATCTTTATCAAACTTTAATTTTAAGTATTTGGTCAAGGTTGACACGGATAAATACTCAGACATTCCTCTCCTTTCATTTCCTGTAATGCTTCTTTATTCATAATTTTTATTATACCAAACAATCTATAAAAAATCATTTCCAGCCCTCAACGAAAAAGGAAAGACTAGTTTCCCATATCTTAAGCAGAGCCTAGCCCAACAAACTTGCCAAAATATACAAAAGATAGATATGCACAGGATAGAAAATGTAGAAAAACAACTTCATACCACACCCCTTTTCACCATTGTAAAAATACATTGGAACAATCGCAAAAACCATCATCCATTGTACAGACATTGGATCTGTCAGATACACAAATAAAGAGACTCGTGCTAATATCACCATTTGTGCTATGCGGTGTCTGCGGAAAATATAAAAGAGAAGACCAAGGTAAACCATGATATACCCTCCTTCAACCACGAGAATGTTCGGAATAGCCATGATAAAAAAGGAAATAATCTGAACCATAAGAGGTGGTACATTCTCACTCGTTAGATAACTCGATAAAAACAAGACCGGCAGAGCCAGAAGAATCGGCAAAAGAAAAAGCCCTAGCCCTTTCCAAAATGGACGAACTTTCTTTTCCTTCACCCCTTCAACCATCAAATCCCAAGCACAGATAGATATGCCTGCTAGGAAAAAGGCGCCAAAAGCACCAAACATTTCGTAGATATGAGCTAAAAACATAAGAAAAATAGCTAAAATTTTCAAGTTCGTTGCATTCGATACTTTCTTTAAAGATTGTAACATCATAAATTCTTCATTTCATTTTTTTCAACAAGCATAATCTTACCGAAAATTTCCCGTTCTTTCCATTACATAAACTTACATTTTTAGAAAGAAAAGTGACATTTTTGTAAGGCAAAAAAATAAAGTCAAGATAAGAAATCTCAACCTCATTAAATACAATGTTTTTTCATAAGATAGTAGATATGGAAAAGATTATTCTCCCTTTCAACTTATAGCTGAACCTCATGAGCTAAATATCAAATTTATTACTCCAATAAACAGTCAAGAAAAGCTAAATTTTCTAATTTTTGAATGCTTCTGCAGACTTTTTCATTATAACATATTTTCATTTTTAGCTAGCTTCTTCATCCACTTAGGGATTTCTTTGCTGATTTCTGTTGGCAAGACTACATAGTTTTCTTTACTTAACTCCTCTGCAATGGCTGAATGCAGATAGACTGCGGCAGTTACACGTTCCAGTAAAGAACTACTATTGAACTGCCCTACAAAGCCTGCAATTATCCCTGCCAGAGTATCTCCCATGCCACCCGTTGCTTGATATGGACCTCCAATGGACAGTTGAAAACAGTTCTGATTTCCACTTTGAAAAATAGTCGTTCCATGCTTTTTTTGAACAACGATAGTTTTAACAGGAAAAGCATTAACTGCTTCTTGACTTTTTTCAACCGTTTGCTCAGCTATCTTTAGTCCGCTCAACCGCTCCCACTCTTTTTGATGCGGGGTAAAAATCGTCTGTGCTTTTGGAAATGGCAGAGCTTCTTGGCTAAAGAGAGAAATAGCCCCACCGTCCATGATGAAGACTTGATGTTCACTGACAAGTTCCACTACTAGCTGCAAAACGGATTTTTCAAGTTTACTTTCAGCTAAACCTGGTCCAATCAATACTACATCTGCTTTTTGGACTTGCTCGGTCAATAGCTTTTTATCTTGTACATCAAAAGCCATTGCTTCTGGTAAATGAGCATGGAGAGCTGCGATATTTTCCCTATCCGTCGCAACCGTCACTAGACCAGCTCCGCTATGAACTGCCGCTAAAGCTGCCATGATAATCGCTCCACCAAAAGGATACGTCCCGCCAATCAACAACAAACGACCGTAATCCCCCTTGTGACTATTGAGCGAACGTGGCTGAATAATCTTTTTCAATAATGTATAGTCTACTACTTCCATGTTTGCTCCCTTCACCTATGCCAGTAGAGAAGTGACACCCTTGTTTACCTTTGTTTTACCATAAAAGAAATAGACGTGTCGCATTCTATTTCTTCAAACTCCGCTTGCACGCTCGATAGGTTTGCTCCATGAGCATAGTAATGGTCATCGGACCAACCCCTCTTGGTACAGGAGTGATGAGACTCGCGATTTCAGATACTTCATCAAATTTCACATCACCAATCAATTTACCATTTTCATCACGGTTCATGCCAACATCAATCACGACCGCGCCTTCTTTGACAAAATCTTTAGTCACAAAATGCCCACGGCCGATAGCGACAACTAAAATATCAGCTTCTTTTGTAATCTCTGACAAGTGATGTGTCCGTGAATGTGTCAGAGTTACTGTTGCATTTTTAGCAAGTAAAAGCTGTGCCATGGGCTTTCCGACAATGTTACTCCGTCCAATAACAACAGCACGTTTACCTTCTAATTCTACACCGTACTCATGAAACATTTCCATAATGCCAGCAGGTGTGGAGGGAATCATGACAGGATGACCACTCCAAAGGCGTCCCATATTCATTGGGTGAAAGCCATCCACATCTTTATCAGGGTCAATTGCTAACAGTACCGCCTCTTCATCAATATGCTTTGGCAGCGGCAATTGAACTAAAATACCATGCCAATCTGGATCTTGATTGTACTTTTCAATCAAAATCAGCAGCTCTTCTTGGGTTGTTGTTTCTGGCAGACGCACCACTTCACTTCGCAGTCCTGCAGCCAAAGCTGACCGCTCTTTATTTCTCACATAGATTTGACTAGCTGGGTTATTGCCCACTAAAATCACTACAAGTCCAGGTACCAAGCCTGTTTGGTCTTTTAGTTTACGAACTTTCTCCGCTAATTGTGCTTGTAATTTTTCTGCCAAAGCTTTTCCGTCAATTATTTTTGCCATATAACTCTCATTTCTATTTTCTTCATTCTATTATAGCAGAAATTCATTCATTTGCCCTATAGACTTTTTTATAGAAAGTTATAGAGCGAAACCAACCTTGTCTTTCCCCCTTTTTCTACCATTTTATGAAAATTTACACAAAAAACAGAAAAAAAGGAGCCAAAAAACTTAAAATTACCTTAAACCTTAAAACTATTTTAAGGTAACTGCTTTAACATAGAACACGGTACCGATTTAGTTTAAAAATATATAGAAGGGAAGAAGATTATGCAAATAGCCAAGCAGGCTTTGAATTACATCAGTAGAAAAAGAGTTAAAACGGTTCTGATTTTTCTGATACTGACATTTATTTCTACTGCTTTATCCAGTAGTTTTTCGATTATGAAAACGACGGACAATATCGAAAAAAGGATTTATGATGCTTCAAATACTGGCTTTACAATAACTAGCAAAACACTTGAACGACCACTTTCACTAAAAACAGCAGAAAAATTACTTGAGAATAAAGAAATTTCAAAATTCAACTTCAAATACGATGCTTTAGCAAGTTTGACAGATAAAACTGTTGTTAAGAAAAAACAAGGTGTTACAAGAGACAATCAAAACCCTGTCCTCAACAATCTGGTTGCTGCATTAGGAACAAGTGATTCTACTCTAGAAACAACCTTTGCAAGTGGTGTTTTCAAACTTGAACAAGGAAAGCCAATTCGTAAAGGCGATAAATCCAAGATTCTCATCCATGAAAAATTAGCTAAAAAGAACCATTTAAAAGTTGGAGATAAACTAAAACTAAAGGGAGCTTCCTTAAAGGATGAGGATGCTAAACAACTCCATGAAGTAGAGTTTGAAATTGCTGGTATCTTCTCTGGAAAAAAAGAAGAGAAACAAACAGGTTTAAGCTCAGATGCGACAGAAAATACTGTCTATATGGACTATGAATCGAGCCAACACTTACAAGGCTACAAACCAGCTGATTATAAATTATCTGCAGCCGTTTATTTCGTATCAAATCCAAATCAAATTGATAAAGTCATCAATACAGTCAAAAAGTCAAAAATTGATTGGAAGCAAACTGATCTTGTTAAAAATTCTAAGGCTTTTGAAGCAGTTTCTTCTTCTGTTACCAGTTTCAAACAGATTATTAATGTTTTAACTTTCAGTATCATTATTGGAAGTATCATCGTTCTTTCCTTGATTCTCATGTTCTGGTTGAGAGAAAGGATTTATGAAATCGGAGTACTATTATCTCTCGGTATTTCAAAAGCGATGATTATCTCTCAATTCATACTGGAACTGGTTATCATATCAGTATTTAGTATGGCACTAGCTTCTATTAGTGGCTCTTATATTTCCACTATGGTATTCAAAGGGTTTATAAAAGGCGGTCAACAACAAGATAGCTCATCCGCTATTTTTGAAAATATCGTTCCGCACTTACATGCCTCTACTATTCTGATGACTTATGGAATACTGCTCATCATTATTTTACTTGCAGTAGTAGGTTCATCTTCTATTATCCTACATAAAAAACCAAAAGATATTTTAACCGATATAAGTTAAGGAGACAAAACATGACAATTTTAAAAATGGATTCAGTTAGTTACCAATACAATAGCCTACAAGAAAATGTATTGAATCAAATCACAGCTTCATTTGAAGAAGGAAAATTTTATGCTATTATAGGGAAATCTGGTGCAGGAAAATCAACCTTGCTTTCCCTTCTTGCAGGACTTGATACTCCTACAAAAGGAAAAATCCTCTTTGAAGATCAAGACATCGCTCAAAAAGGCTATAACCATCACAGACGGAAACAAATCTCCCTGGTTTTCCAAAATTATAATTTAATCGATTACTTAACTCCGATGGAGAATGTTCGACTCGTAAATTCTCAAGCAAATAAAGATAGCTTACTACAACTTGGACTCAACGAAAAAGAAATCCATCGTAACGTATTACGGTTATCAGGCGGTCAGCAGCAACGGGTTGCTATTGCACGCGCTCTTGCATCTACAGCACCAATTATCTTAGCAGATGAACCAACTGGGAACTTAGATGAAGGTACTGCCATGGACATCATTGAAGTCCTAATTAAATCAGCTAAACAAAAAAATAAATGTGTGATTGTGGTGACACACAGCAAAGAGTTAGCTAATAAAGCAGACGTCGTCTTAGAGTTAAGCAATAAGAACTTAGTCGAAGTCACTAAGAATTATAAATAAGACCTCCAAGGAGAAGAAATTATATGTTAACGATAAAGAACGCTCTTGCCTATGTATGGCGCAAAAAAATAAAAACACTGATTATCTTTTTAATCCTGTTAGCCATCTCTACTTTAACACTTGGCAGTATTGCTGTTAAAAATGCAACAGACGCCGCTTCAAAAGAGACTTTCAAAAATATCACTAGCAGTTTCTCAATGCAGATTAACCGCGAAGTGAACCAAGGTACCCCTCGCGGAGCAGGAAATCTTAAAGGCGAAGATATCGAAGCTGTGGAAAAAATTAAAGGTATCTCTGGCTACATCAAACGAATGAATGTTGTCGCTGACTTAATTGATCACCAATTGGTTGAATCTGGAGAAACCGACTTTGAAAGCGAAGATAGAAAACAAAAATTCGGCCGTGCCATTATGGCAACAGGTATCAACGATTCATCTAAAGATGATAAATTTACCGCAGAAACCTTCAAACTAGTTGAAGGTAGACATATCAACAAAAATGATAAAAATGTTGCTTTAATTCATAAAGATTTTGCAGAAAAGAACAAACTTAAAGTCGGCGATACGATTAATATAAAATCGAATACTTATGACTATGATAACGTTCGCAAAGCTAATAAAACGACTAAAGTGACAGTTATCGGAATTTTTGACGGGAAAAATAAAGGAGGCGTTTCTAGTCCTCAAGAATTGTATGAAAATACCTTTATTACAGACTTAGAAACAACTAAAACTTTACAAGGTTCAACAGATAAAAACGCTATTTATCAAGATGCTACTTTCTTTGTAAATGGTAGCCAAGATATTGATAAAGTGATGGCAAAAGTAAAAGAAATATCATCTATTGATTGGGAAGCCTACACCCTTGTTAAGAGCACAAGCAACTTCCCAGCACTTCAATCTTCTATTAACGGTATTTACGGCGTTACTGGAAACCTCTTAATCGGAACTCTAATCTTTGGAGCGATTGTTCTTACCCTAGTCTTGTTCTTATGGATCAATGGTCGTAGAAAAGAAATGGGAATCATGCTTTCAATGGGAATTAGCAAAACAAAGATTTTCTTCCAATTTATCACAGAAGTTCTCTTTGTAAGTATATTTAGCTTCATTGGTGCTTACTTTGCAGGTAGTGCTGTCAGCAAGGTGATGGGAAATAGCATTTTAAAACAAGTTACCAGTGGTATTGCTGAAAAACTAGCTCGAGAAGGTAAGAGCGCCAATCTTGGAGGCGGGGCTGAAGTGGATGGCTTTAACAAGACCCTCACTAGCCTCAATGTACATGTATCTCCTGATGATATGACCAAAGTGGTCATCTTTGGACTTGCCATCATCATCGTTTCTGTCCTCATTGCTTCAATCACGCTCCTTAGTAAGCAACCAAAAGACTTACTAATGGGAGATAACAGCAAATAAGATATCAATGAGTTCAGACAAAATCGGTCCGTCAGCTAAGTTGACGGACCGATTTATTTTATAAACAGCTAGACTGACTCTCGGATGAAATGACGTGAGGTTCGCTTTGTCGACTTGGTCGATAAAATGAACCGCTTTGGATTGGCTCTGTCGACCCAGTCGAAAAGATAAATAACTTTTAGTTTACCACGTCGACCCGGTGGACGAGATAAACTACTTTTGGTTTGCTCCATCAGCCCGGCGGACGAGGTGAAACTCTTTTGATTTACTCTGTCAGCCCGGCGGACGAGGTGAAGCTCTTTTGGTTTGCTCCGTCAGCCCGGCGGACGAGGTGAAACTCTTTTGATTTACTCTGTCAGCCCGACGGACGAAATGAAGCACATTGGATGTGGCTCACTTGCCTATTGTTGCCCTCTTTTTTGCTGCCAGTCCTACTGATTGTTTACTGATTTTTACAGTTCTTTTGATGTGCTTTCAGCTTCTTCATGGCCCAGTCGTAGTGACTCGATGTGCAGCTGACAAAGTAGGAGCCAAGGGTACTCCCACCAACCCATTTATAAACGCTCTTTGAAAACAGCTCTTCATTTGTAAAGGCTTCAGCCAGGGTTAGCACTTTTTCCTGTGATTGATGAAGCAACTTGATTGCTTTTTCTAGCGGTGTCTGTTGATGTTTTTGCCAAAATGCCACATTCATCTCACCATAGCTTCTCCAATTATAAGGTGCTGGCAAAAACGATTTTTCGACACCATTTTGATTGGAATGCACCCAATCCAAAAGCAATTGTTGCCACTCATAAAGATGAATGAGAACATCTCTGAGGTTTTTATCCCTCTTCCAATGCGTCTCTTTCTTTTTTTCATCTTTTGAAAAATCAAATGGAGTCTTTAACTCTTCTTCTGTTAATTGGGAAATCAATGACTGCAGCTTTGCATATTGCTGCGTCGCTGCACTGATCAACTCAGTCTTGCTAGTAGGTCTTACCATGTTGTGTTCTCCTTTTTTAATAAATCATACAACAAATAACCTGACAACCTCTGTCATATTTTTAGTTTTCTCTTTATTTTTGTCTCATTTTTTCTTTGATTTCACATTGGCAGTCGCAATTGCCACAACTTCCTTTTCCCCTAATGATATGGTACATAGCTGCACCTGCTAAAAATAAAATAATAACAAATACAATAATCGTGGACATGATTTCTCCTATACTGTTTGATGTGCCAGACTATCTAAAGTGATAACCTCTACTTTTTCTTTGCGCGGTTTTCTAAAGATGAAGTACAGACCAGCCACCATAACGATAAGTGCAAAAATAGTCAAAACTGAAATTCCTTTTCCATACAGCAAGACTTGCCCGAATTGGTAAATCACAAGACTGACATTATAAGCCAGTAGGGTTTGGAAGGAAATAGCAATCCATGTCCATTTAGCATTGCCCATTTCCCGATGAATAGCACCAATCGCTGCAAAACAAGGAGCACAGAGCAGATTAAAGATAAGGAATGAGTAGGCGGAAAGTGCTGTATAATGCTGTTGGAGATTGCTCCATAGTTCTTTCGTAGTCTCTGTCGCGTCTGTCACTTTATACAAGATTCCAAAAGTCGAGATCACCGTTTCCTTAGCCAATAAGCCCGTAATAGCCGCAACCGTTGCTCGCCAATTGCCAAAGCCAAGAGGGCTAAAGATCCAAGCCAGCCCTTTTCCTAATGCCGCTAGGATACTATCTTCTGTTTCAACCGCCTGCAAGCCAAAGTTATAGGAACTAGCAAACCAGATGAATATATTGGTCACAAAGATAATCGTTCCAGCACGCTTAATGAAGCTCAAAGCCTTTTGACCAGCATAGCGCAAAACCGTTTTGACTTGTGGCAGGTGGTAACTCGGCAGCTCCATGATAAAGGGCGCTACTGCTCCACCGAGACTCGCTGTCTTTTTCAAAGCAATCCCTGATAAGACAATCGCTCCCATTCCGACAAAATAAGCACTTGGTGCAATCCAAGGATTACCGGGGAAGAAAGCTCCCGCAATCAAGGAAATAATCGGCAATTTGGCAGAACAAGGCATAAAGGTTGTTGTCATAATGGTAATTCTACGGTCACGTTCATTTTCAATGGTTCTACTCGCCATGACACCAGGAACGCCACACCCCGTCGAAATCAACATGGGGATAAAGGATTTTCCAGACAATCCAAACCGTCTAAATAGACGATCCATGACGAAAGCAATCCGGCTCATATAGCCGATGTCTTCCAAGATGCCCAAGCAGACAAACAAGACGAAAATCTGAGGCACAAAGCCTAGCACAGCTCCGCAGCCTGCGATAATCCCATCAATAATTAAAGATTGAAGCCAGTCGGCCACAGCTAATTGCTCTAGCAGTGATTTAATACCATTTGGAATCCATTCTCCAAAGAGGACATCGTTTGTCCAATCGGTTCCCATCGTTCCAATCGTTTGAATGGAGAGAAAATAGACCAGCCACATAACAACTGCAAAAATCGGCAAGGCTAAATAACGATTGGTCACAATACGGTCAATCTTGTCTGACAAACTTAATTTAGTAACATCGGCTTGCAGAGCCATTTTAACTGCCGATTCAATAAACTCATACCGCGCATTGACAACAATACTCTCTGCGTCTTCTGTGTAGATTTCTTCCGTAATCCGAATCGCATCTTCAATCTCTGTTTTTTGAAAATCAGACAATGCCAGCTGTTCAGATAATTCTTTATCGCGTTCAAAAAGCTTAATGGCATAAAAACGAGCTTGTTTTTGAGGTACTGCATTCCCCAAAATACGGATAATTTCTGACAAAGCCGCTTCAAAATGATTGTCGTAAGCTGGATAAACCTCCTCCTCTGCCTGGTTCATCACTCGCATGGCCTGCTGCATGACTTGGTCAATCCCTGTCTTTTTCAAAGCACTGGTCGCTACGACCGGCACACCCAGTTGGTAGCTTAATTTTTCTGTATCAATCCATTTTCCTTGTTTTTCAACGACATCGCTCATATTTAAAGCCAGCACAACCGGAATCCCCGTCTCAATCAATTGCAAGCTCAAGTACAGATTCCGTTCCAAGTTGGTCGCGTCAACCACATCCAAAATAGCATCCGCATTGCCACTTAACAGATAATTTCTACTAACCATTTCCTCTGATGTATAAGGAGACAAGGAGTAAATTCCCGGTAGGTCTTGGATAATGATTTCTTTATTTTTGCGAAATAACCCACTTTTCTTTTCAACCGTTACCCCAGGCCAATTTCCCACATGCTGGCTACTACCGGTTAGAATGTTAAATAAACTAGTCTTTCCACTATTCGGATTTCCCGCAAGCGCTAATTCTTTCATCCTTTTGCTTCCTTTTCACCTTTCACAACACTAACCAGACTCGCTTCTGACTTTCTCAATGTCAAATCGTAGCCTCTCAACTTAATTTCTAGTGGATCACCTAATGGTGCAACCTTCTGCAACTGAACTTTTGTATTTTTCGTCAATCCCATGTCCATCAGCCTCCGTTTTAAAGCACCCTCTGCATGAATTGCTTCTATATACGCCACATCTCCAACAGCTAACTCAGATAAAGGAAGAGCTGAGCGATTGCTATCTTTCAGAACAACGTCCAACTTTTCCAAAATAGATTTGTCCAAAGCAATCCTAGCAGCTCGAACTAAGAGAATGGCTGTATCATTTGTTTTTGAAATGATTTGAATAAAACTGCCTATCTTAATCCCTAAATCTGCTAAATGACGGACGCTCGCTTCCTCCAGATCGATTCCGACAATTTCATATTCTGTTAATAATGTTATCCGAGATAAATCCATACTATCTCCTTTTCTGTTTGTCAAGAAATATGCTTACTATCACCATTAGTATACCACTTTTTTCTAAGAATTTCTGACAATTCTAAGGTAGATAGGCAAAAATTATTGCAAAATAAATACCCCCTAAGCAGGTGCCTAGAGGATATCTTATTAGAGACTAGCAAATTAATACAACAATTCATAAATTTCCATAGCAATCAAATCAATGCTATCAAAAGTATAGGTTTCACGCGCTGCAACATCGCGAAGAGTGAATACTGAGCCATTTTCTTCATCATAGCTATAAGCTACTTCTGCTACAACAACCCCGTCACGTTCAAAATTACGTTTCAAATTGCCGCCATCTTTTGTCATAGCATCTAAACGATTGATAATTCTTACTAAATGTGATTCCATTTTCCTTCTCCTATTCATTTATACGTTACTATTTTACCACAAATGAAAGATGAAATACCAGTAAAAGCCCTGTTTTTGATAAATTTAACACAAAATGAAACGCTTCAGTACAAAAATCTGTCTTTTAACACTTTATTCTTGCAATGTTTTAGAATACTGATATAATAAAACTAAGAAGTTTGACTATTATTGACCAATTGGTATTAGTCAAACAAATTTTAAAAGAAAGAGGTAGCACATGCTTTGTCAAAACTGTAAAATAAATGAATCAACCATTCACCTTTACACAAATGTGAATGGAAAACAACACCAAGTTGACCTCTGTCAAAATTGTTATCAAATCATGAAAACAGACCCAAATAATGCTCTATTTCGTGGAATGACCAATATGAATAACCAAAACAACTTAGATCCTTTTGATGACTTCTTTAGTAATCTCGGAAATTTTCAAAATCATCAAGAACCACAAACCCCTCCGACTCAATCTGGAGGCGGTTACGGCAATGGAGGTTACGGTTCCAATCAAGGTGGAGGTGCACGCCAGCAAGCTCCGCAACAGCCTAAAGGCCTCCTAGAAGAATTTGGTATCAATGTAACCGAATTTGCTCGGCGCGGTGAAATTGACCCTGTCATCGGTCGTGATGAGGAAATCGTCCGCGTCATTGAAATTCTCAACCGTCGAACAAAGAACAACCCTGTCCTCATCGGAGAGCCCGGTGTCGGTAAAACAGCTGTTGTAGAAGGCTTGGCCCAGAAGATTGTGGACGGTGATGTTCCACACAAACTCCAAGGAAAAGAAGTCATCCGTTTAGATGTAGTCAGCCTAGTGCAAGGAACTGGTATCCGTGGTCAATTTGAAGAACGAATGCAAAAACTCATGGAAGAAATCCGTTCTCGTCAGGATGTGATTTTATTCATTGATGAAATCCATGAAATCGTTGGAGCTGGTGCAGCTGGAGATGGGAATATGGATGCCGGTAACATCTTAAAACCCGCTCTTGCTCGCGGTGAGCTTCAATTAGTTGGTGCCACAACTCTCAATGAGTATCGCATTATCGAAAAAGATGCAGCACTGGAACGCCGGATGCAGCCAGTAAAAGTGGATGAACCAACGGTTGAAGAAACCATTACTATTTTAAAAGGCATTCAAAAAAAATACGAAGACTATCATCACGTTAAATATACAGATGATGCCATTGAAGCGGCAGCTGTCTTATCCAATCGTTATATCCAAGATCGTTTCTTGCCAGATAAGGCTATTGACTTGCTAGACGAAGCAGGTTCTAAAATGAATCTGACACTTAATTTTGTTGATCCCAAAGTTATTGATCAACGCTTGGTAGAAGCTGAAAATCTCAAGGCACAAGCTACTCGTGATGAAGATTTTGAAAAAGCTGCCTATTTCCGTGACCAAATTGCCAAATACAAAGAAATGCAGCAAAATAAAATGGCAGACCAAGATACACCTATTATCAGTGAAAAAACCATTGAGCATATCATTGAGCAAAAAACAAATATCCCAGTTGGTGACCTAAAAGAAAAGGAACAATCGCAACTGATTAGTCTAGCTGATGATTTGAAAGCTCATGTCATCGGTCAAGATGATGCCGTTGATAAAATTGCCAAAGCCATTCGCCGTAATCGTGTCGGACTTGGCTCTCCTAATCGACCAATTGGTTCCTTCCTCTTTGTCGGACCAACCGGTGTCGGTAAAACAGAACTTTCTAAACAATTAGCGATTGAGCTCTTTGGTTCAGCTGACAGCATGATTCGCTTTGATATGAGTGAATATATGGAAAAACACAGCGTAGCCAAGCTCGTTGGAGCACCTCCAGGCTATGTTGGCTACGAAGAAGCCGGACAATTGACAGAGCGCGTACGCCGCAATCCTTACTCTCTCATTTTACTTGACGAAGTAGAAAAAGCGCACCCAGATGTCATGCACATGTTCCTGCAAGTTCTTGACGACGGACGTCTGACAGACGGACAAGGGCGCACAGTTAGCTTTAAAGATACGATTATCATTATGACTTCAAACGCTGGTACTGGCAAAGTCGAAGCAAATGTTGGCTTTGGAGCAGCGCGTGAAGGACGGACTAACTCTGTTCTCGGTGAATTAGGCAACTTCTTCAGTCCAGAATTTATGAACCGCTTTGACGGTATTATCGAATTCAAGTCCCTTGATAAGAAAAATCTCCTAAAAATCGTAGACTTGATGCTTGAAGATGTCAATGAACGGCTTGCAACAAATGACATTCACCTCGACGTGACAGACAAAGTCAAAGAAAAATTAGTTAATTTGGGTTACGATCCGAAAATGGGAGCTCGTCCGCTCCGTCGGACAATCCAAGATCACATCGAAGACGCCATTACTGACTACTACCTTGAACACCCAGATGAAAAAGAACTCAAGGCTGTCATGACAAGCAACGGTAAAATTGTCATCAAATCAACTAAAAAAGCTGAAAATGAAGCCAACCAAGAAATCCAAACACCAGCAGCAGATGACAATGCTAATTAAACATGAAAGTCACTCCTTAGAAGTCTAGGGAGTGACTTTTTAGTTACTGAACACTGTATCTCAAAATTGTCTTTAGTTTCTCCGGAGCGGTGCGATTTTTATTGTTCAAATAAATTTCACGATGATATGCTGTGCAGCGTTTTAACCTATTTTCTTGACAGAAAGCATCCATTTTCGCGAAGGTCTGTGGCTCATCGTCAAATGGTCCTACATGAAGCATTGCAACGCTGCTTCCTTCACTTATTCGTTCAAAGCGAATCTCATTATAAAACGGATTTGGTTTTTTCACTTTTACTTTTACGAGAGCTGTTTCAACTATTTCATTTGTAATAAATTCTGGCTGGGCAATCATAATCGTATAAACTAAGTCGTCTTTTACCAAAGTCTTCTCTGATTCTGTTTGCTGCCAAATCCCTTCCAAAGGGTAAACGGTAAAATCAGTAAATTCCTGATGATGAGCAGTTTTTTTATACTCCATTTTAATCGCATAAGCGAGGGAATAAAGAGCAGAAACCCTTTCTGAAAAGTCAGCTTTATTTGGATTTCCTTGACCATTTAACATGATAAATGACTGCACAGGGTGTTCAATGACCACAGGATTTTTTGGAACTTGATAAAGTTTTTTATCTAATTTTCTCCATTCATATTTCATTTGTTTGCTCCTTTCATTTTTCTATCATGAGTATAACAGAAGAAACTTGTCGTCTGATGTCAGCTTTTATATAAAGGTAACATTTGTTTGAAGATTTTTCTTCTGTTTTTCCATATTTTTTATAATAGATATTCTGTTTTTTCAAAATAATCAGAAAATTTCAATTTTTCTATTGTTTTTTTGGAATAAGATGTTATAATAGACAACAAGAAAAATAAAAAAGGAGTTACGTTATGTTGATGATAGCTATTATTATTATTTATAGTATCTTATCAAGGCGTAGCTACCGTTTTAAAATGGGATAATCATCTCCATTTTTACATGACTCCGCCTTATTCTCATTTGGGATAGGGCGGATTTTATTTTTCAAAAATAAAGGAGTTTTTTATGATAAAAGAAAACACAACTGCATCACTTACCCCTAAATCATTTTTGCATAAAGTTCTAAACGGAACCGCAATTGGTGTTATCGTAGCCTTGCTGCCTAACTGTATCTTTGCCATTATTTTCTCTTTAGACTTTTTCAAAAATAATGCTTTCTTTGCAACTTGGAATGTGGCTAACGTTCTTTTCCAAGCCACTTTATCTGCCGTAATTGGAACGCTGGTTGCCTTGGAATTTAATTTCAAAGGAATGAAAGCTGCGCTTCTGACAGCCATTGCTTTTGTTAGTTCTGGTGCTTCTAGCAAACTAGCTGGAGCAACGGAGTTATTAGGATATGTTCAAAAGCAAAAAGCCCCTGCTGAAATTACCGCAACTGCAAACAAAATGGTTACTGGATTCTACACGACCGGTACAGGGGACATTATCAATGTCATGCTAATTTGTGCCCTTAGCGTTCTCGTATTGCTCTGGCTAGAAGGAAAATTTGAATCCTTTAATTTCGTTCTTCTGCCAATCGTTGGATCGCTTCTTGCGACTGTGGGGCTATTTACACTTCCTTATGTCAAAATGATTTCTAGCTTAATTGGGCAAGGAATCATCTACTTTACGGATCTTCAGCCTTACTTAATGAGTGTTCTCATCTGTGTTACTTTTGCTATCTTAATCGTGGCTCCAATCTCAACTGTTGCAATCGGTCTTGCCATTGGACTAAATGGACTCGCTGCCGGTGCTTCTGCTATGGGGGTCGGAACAACTTGTATCGTACTTGTTGTTCATTCATTCTTCGTCAATAAACCTGGTGTAACTGCTGCTGTCGCCCTTGGTTCAATGAAAATGATGATGACCAATGTCTTTGAACATCCAATCTCTTATGTTCCTATCATTGCAACTTCTGTTGTAACTGGACTATTGGTTCCCCTCTTCACCATTACCGGGACGCCTGCATCAGCAGGTTTTGGATTAGTTGGTCTGACTGGACTCTTCGCTTCTGTTACAGGCGGACTTTCCATGGGACTGGCAATCTTAGCTTGGCTTGTCATCCCAACAATCGTTGCCATTCTTTTCCGTCTTCTCTTTGAAAAAGTACTCAATTTATATACAGCAGATATTTTCAAATTTGAACCTTAAAATGCTTGAAAGCCTTGACAGCACTTGATTTCTGCATTATGATATTAGTAGCATATAAGAAAGAGTGGAAACGATATGACAGTCGCAACTTTTGGAGAAAAGCAAGAAGACGTTCAATATGTGAATCGCTATGGCGTTTATGCAGTTATTCCAGATGAAAAGCAAGAAAAGATAATTTTAGTGCAAGCCCCCAACGGCGCTTGGTTCTTGCCCGGAGGCGAGATTGAGCAAGATGAGGATCGCTTGACTGCCTTAAAACGTGAACTGATTGAAGAGCTTGGTTTTACTGCTCAAATCGGTCAATATTACGGACAAGCAGATGAATATTTTTATTCTCGCCACCGCGATACCTATTTTTATAACCCTGCTTACATTTATGAAGTAAGCCAGTATGAGCAATCGCAGGCACCTTTAGAAGATTTTAATCAGCTCGTCTGGTTTCCAATCGAAGAAGCTATTTCCAAATTAAAACGTGGCAGTCATAAATGGGGAATTGAAATGTGGAAAAAGAATCATAAAGTATGAGAAATTGTTCACATTTCTTATGAAAAAGTGCTATAATAGGAATAGAATATAGGAGGAAGTCAGATGAAGCTTATTAACACGACAAACAGCCATGCACGCCTTGTACAAAGTCAATTAGAAAGTACAGATGCTACACTAGTTGAGACTTTTTCCGCTGGAAATACAGACGTCGTCTTTACGCAAGCACCTTTTCATTATGAAATTCTGATTTCAAATAAACACCGCGCCATTCGCGAACAAGAAGTTGAAAAAATTCGAGAATTTTTTTTGAAACGAAAAATTGATACAAAATCGATTGACGCTTCTCGAATTAAGACACTCTATTCAACAAACCTCATTGAAATATCCATCCCAACTAAATAAGCCCGTCAAGGCTTATTTTTTTGTTTAAAAAAGAGTGAATTCGCAACTAAGTGCTCAATCCACTCCCGTTTTATTTCTGTCTGACATAGTTCATCATGTCGTATGGTAATGTATTGGCGGTTTCTTTGAGAGAATAATTTTCTAAATTATTGACATTTTGACGGAGAAATTTTGCATAACTAGCTGAAATCAGCTTTTCGTGTTCATATTCAAAAATAATCTTCCGCTCCAAATAATAGCCTCGTAGCATTTCCTTGATATTATTCGGTTTGATACGCGTGATAACCCGCTCAATAAAAGCACCGCTTTCAATAATTGCTGTCTCACGGATACGCGAATCTTGCAAGAAATTGATAAGCGCAGTATTATAAACGCCCTTCAGATTTTCTAAACTGCCGATAATCACTTCTGTATTGGCTAGATACAGTTCGGCAATCTCTTCTCTTTCAGCCTTACTAGGCTTTGCTCTATCTTGATTGAGCCAATTACGGAAAGTAGAGCCAAACGTAACAATCTCATGTAGCAATAAGCGAGTCATTCTGAAAAAGCTAATCAAAAAATAAGTTAAGCGCGAAGCAAGATTGCGGTTGATTCTTTGCTCCATATTCCATAAATAACGTTGGTAAATGGAATAGGCACGGTTACTCATTTTTCTTTCTTCGTAGGCTTGTTCCAAACCGTCACTTTCAATACTCAGCATCAGCAATTGTAAATCTGTCAAATCTTTTTGAACAGATTTGCCTTCCTACTCCAGAATAAGATGCTCGATTCGTCCATGATAATTATCAATAGCCGCATAAAGCGGAGCTTTGACTTTGGTATGCTTCAAATCTTCTTCTAATTCTTGGACAACGTCATTTAAAATAGCAATATGCATGAGGTAGTCTGATGATTCTTCCTTATTTTCTGATAAACGAGGCAACACTACCAGTCCTGTCAAAAAACTAAGCAATGTAACTCCAGCCACCAAGAAAAGCAAAAGGGGATATTCCTGCTCTAAAGCTGTTGGAATCAAGAGAATGGTTGCAATGGATACGGTTCCTTTTACGCCTGAAAAAGTTAACAGAGCAATATCTCTCCAATATTTCGACATTTTCTTTTTCAAACATAGGCTTCTCCAGAAATAAAAGCCATAAATCATGACAAAACGAATGACAAATAGCACAATCGTCAGCAAAAGAATCGTCAGAAGGAGCCAGAGATTATCATAAACTGGGCTTTTCAAAATGGGTTCAGCTATCGTTTCCAACTCAATTCCTAAAATGACAAAGACCGATCCATTCAGCATAAATGTGACAGTTTGCCAAATCGTATCTGTCACGGTATCAACTTGAGCCTCTAATAAAGTAATCCTTTTAAAACGACTAGCCTTAAAAATCCCTGCCACGACAACTGCAATAATCCCTGATACATGGAGTTCTTCGGCTAAAAAGAATGTCAGCAACGGTAAACTTAATTCTAACAACAACTCTCCTGCTGTGTCTGAGGCTCGCACCGTATACAGCAGCTTTTGCAACTGACGATTTAAAAAAGCAGTTAGACCACCCACAATAAAACCGCCAATGATTGAAAGGATAAGTGAGGTGCTGGCTTCCTGAGCTGAAAATTTCCCTGTTGTCCAAGCCGTCAGGGCAAATTGAAAGGCAACCAACCCGCTCGCATCATTTAGCAAGCCCTCCCCTTTCAAAATATTTTCTACACGTTTTGGAAAGGTAAAGCGCTCAGATAAGGACGCAAAAGCCACTAAATCAGTCGGACCCAAGGCGGCTCCAACCGCGATACACGCTGCAAGAGGAAGGGACACCCATAGCCAATGTGACAAAAAGCCAAGACTCAGAGTTGATAGAAAAATAACTGGAAAAATCAGATAAACAACAATCTTCCAGTGCTTAAGAATACTGGTAATATCGCTTTCTTCTGCTTCTCGAAACAGTAGCGGCCCAATGATTAAAGCTAGAAACAGCTCCGTCTCTAAATGAAACGTTCCAACTGGAATGAAAAAGCCCAAGCCAATCCCTAATAGAATTTGTATGAGTGGCGTCGGCAAGCTTGGAAATAGCTTGTTGGTGGCATTTGAAACAATCAGAACAGATAAAAAGATAATAATATAAAGGAGTAAATCCACATTTTCCTCCTTTATTTTTGTTTACAGCATTTTTCAAAAAGCATCTTCTGCTCGGAGATTTTTTGCTCAATTTTCGATAAATCACGATGTTCAATCATTTTTTGACAGCGCTCCATTTCAAGATTGACTAATTTTTTCTTAATCCGAAGCATTTTTTTGCTCATCTGCACATCATTTACTTGCTTTGCTAAGATTTCTCCATTGGTTGAATCTAGATATTGACTACGCAAGCAGTTCAATTTTTCATGTAGATATTGCTTATCCATTTTTCTCTCCACTTAAGTCATTTTTAATTTCTCAATCATCACTAAAAAGGGGGGCTGATTGATTTGGTTGATTGTTTTATAAAGGGCGACAGTAAATTCCTGCTGCGGCAATTGACTGACAAAGTCTAAAACTGCATCTCGCTCCACATCACCACCTTCATGCCCATAATAAATCATGATTGCAATCCGACCACCAATTACTAAACGCTGACATAATTTTTCTAAGGCCTGTATCGTTGTATGTGGTTGCGTAATCACCGACTTATCTGCCGACGGAAGATAGCCTAGATTAAAAATAGCCGCTTTAATGCTTTCAACATATTGATCCACATTTTCGTGGCCTGTCAAAAGCAGTTCAACATTGTCCAATTTAGCTTCTGCCAAGCGCTTGGTGGTTTGCTCAATGGCTTGCTCTTGAATATCAAAAGCATAGACTTTTTTAGCCAATCGTGCCAAGAAAAGCGTGTCGTGCCCATTGCCCATAGTGGCATCAACGACAATGTCTTCATCAGTCACTACTTCCTCTAAAAAAGCATGTGCCATTTGTAATGGTCTTAACATATAAATCGTTGCTCCTTTGCTTTACACCCTTGAACGCTGCCGCGACGGTTCATTTCTTGCTCAATCGCATTGAGCACTTCCCATTTATTGAGGCTCCACATGGGTCCAATGAGCATGTCCCGTGGCGCATCTCCTGTAATTCGATGAATGACGATATGTTCAGGGATTATTTCTAATTGATCACAGATAATAGCAACATACTCATCTTGGCTAAGCAACTGCAAGCGTCCTTCATGATAATCTCGTTGCATCCGTGTGTTAGTCATTAAATGCAAAAGATGTAATTTAATCCCCTGAATATCATTGTCTGTCACACAGCGGCGAACATTTTCTATCATCATCTCATGGCTTTCACCAGGCAAACCATTGATTAAGTGGGAAACTATCTCGATTTTTGGAAATTTCCGCAGCCGTTGAACCGTTTCAACGTATAATTCATATGAATGTGCGCGGTTAATCAATTGCGAAGTAGTTTCATAAGTCGTCTGCAGGCCCAACTCTACCGTCACATGCATACGTTCAGATAATTCTGCTAGATAGGCAATCGTCTCATCAGGCAGGCAATCTGGTCTGGTACCGATATTGATACCTACAACCCCTGGCTCATTGATGGCCTGTTCATAACGCTCACGAATAACTTCTACCTTATCGTGGGTATTGGTGAAATTTTGAAAATAAACTAGATATTTTTTGACTTCAGGCCACTTTCGATGCATGAAGGCAATTTCTTTATAAAATTGTTCACGAATCGGTGCTTCAGGAGCTACAATCGCATCACCAGAACCTGACACCGTACAAAAAGTACAGCCACCATGAGCAACCGTTCCGTCTCGATTAGGGCAATCAAAGCCAGCATCAATCGGAACTTTAAAGGTCTTCTCTCCAAATAGTTTTCGATAATAAGCATTTAACGAATTATATGGTTTCATAACCTCCATTGTACCACAAAATAAAACAGAACTCGCGCTCGGAGTTCCATTTACACTTTATTCATGTCAATTGGCTTCCATTGGTGCTTTTTCAAATCCACACAGCCATTCGTTTTAAAAGTCACTCCTTCAGCCCAGAGGAGATGTCGCTGATTTTCCCATGCTGGTGCTAAGCGTCCTGCTGCATTGACCACACGGTGGCAAGGAAATTTTCCATAAAGTTCTGCTTGAGACAGCATGCGCCCCACTAAACGAGCATTTCTTTCTCGCCCTATCAAATGTGCAATTTGTCCATAGGTAGCCACTTCTCCTACAGGAATCTGCTCAACTATTGACAAAATTTGAAGAATCAGACGTTTATCTAAAACTTTTACCACCCTGCCTCCTCTAAACTGTCTGCTAATAATCTATTTTTGCTTTCCTGCAAAAAGCCATTGGAAGCGCACCTTATCATAGTATGGAAATTCAATATATAAAATCCCCACTCCTAATAAAGGGCTCCCTAAAACATCTGTCGGATAATGCACACCCAGATAAACACGTGACATTACAATGAGAAGAATCATCGCAATCAATAAACCTTGCAATAAACGTTTTGTCTGTACGGTTTGCACTCGTTGGCTAACAATAATCAACAAAGTACCAAAGATTAAAGTCGAAGCCAAGGCATGTCCGCTTGGAAAAGAAAAACCACTTTCTACCACTAAATGTTGAAGTACAGGACGTGGACGTTGATAAACGCCCTTTAATAACTTGACCAACAATCCTGTTAACACCAGATTGCCTCCCAACAGCAAAGCCTCACTCCACCATTTTTTATAAAGGAAAATCCCAAGTAAAAGAGCAACCCAAGTTACAATAACAGGAGTATTGATCAGACTGGTCAAGCTAGAAAAAAACACGGTCAATGCATGTGGCAAATTGCCACGCAAAGTCGTTTGAAGTAGACTATCAATTCCTTTTAATTGACCTGAATGAAACTTAACAACGTATCCTAGAATTACAAAAAGCAAAAGGGCAAAAGAGCCCTTGGTTAAAAAAGTTTGTTTATTTTTCATATTTGATTAAAATCGGTTTTAAAAGCAAATGAATGAGCCAGAAGGCAACTGCAAAAACCACACCTTCTAATAGATTAAATGGAATGACCATTGCAAATAGATAGTTTGCCACGCCCAGAATCTTTGAAATATCAAAATTAGCAAATGTTGCATAGAGTGGAATAGCATAGGTATAGTTGAGAATCAGCATTGCCAAGGTCAATCCGAGCGTCCCCACCACAGAAGCGATTAGAAAACGAACGGTTGTCTGCTCTTTTTTCCAAATCAAGGCAAAAGCAATTACGAAAACAGCAACCGCAATGATATTCATCGGCAAGCCAATATAAGTATTGACGCCTTGATTGTTCAGCAGCAGTTTGAGAGCTGAACGAACCAATAAAATACTCAAAGCACCACCTAAATCCCGCACCACTAATCCCAGTAGGATTGGTAAAATACTGAAATCTAGCTTTAAAAAGCTAGCCCCCGGTAAAATCGGGAAATCAAAGAACATCAGCAAAAATGAAATTGCTGAAAGAATGGCAACAACAGCCATTTTGCGTGTATGTGTCATAACAGGTTCCTCCAATTTATAAAAATTAGAGAAGCTGGAAGGCTTGCTGAAGAATGGTTTCTCCAAATCAACGGAACCTTTGAAATAGTATAAGAAAATCTCCTTAAATAAAATTTAAAAGCTGTAATTTTAGACCTTCTTCATTGCCTTTCGTCTTCTCCCATCCAGACTGTACTGTCGGTTGTGGAATTACACCACATCAGCTTACGCTCGCGGACTTAAAACAGCTATCCAGTTGGCAAAAATTTTGTTTTTAAATGAAGTGGCACTACAAAGATATACCATGAAACTCCAACGCTATATAAAAACAAAAGATTGTCAACGGCTGTAAATTACCGCCGGTCGGGAATTTCACCCTGCCCTGAAGACCCTTTAATCATAACAAAAAAAGCCTGCTAGAGCAAGCATTTTATCCGATGTCGTCCATTCTTTTAAGAAATCCTATTTTAATTTGTCATGTGCATAGTGATGTACTAGCTCCAAACCTGCAAAACTCTGTTGCCGCAAGGCTTCATACACCAGCATACAGACTGTATTTGACAAATTCAAACTTCTGACATGTTCATCATTCATCGGAATCCGCAGGGCTTTTTCAGAATGAGCACGCATAAAATCTTCTGGCAATCCCTTATCCTCACGCCCAAACATGAAATAGTGATTTCCAGCAGTTGCAAAATTTTCTTCCGCATAAACCTTCTCCGCAAACTTAGAAATCAAATACAATTGTCCGTCCATTTTACTCATGAACTCTTCTAAATTGTCATAATAAGTAATGTCCAGCTTATCCCAATAATCCAAGCCAGCTCGTTTCATCTTACGATCATCAATCGGAAATCCCATTGGTAAAATGATATGAAGAGGCGAATTGGTCGCCGCACAAGTCCGTGCGATATTTCCTGTATTTTGAGGAATTTGTGGTTCAAAAAGAACAATGTGATTTTGAAATGTTGTCATATCTTATAGCCTTCTCATCTATCTTAGTGAACTGTGATTGCTACCAAGCAAAAAAATAGCCACACTGCCCGGAGTCAAGCTCAGCAGACAGCGTGGTTTAAGGCTCATTAACTTACATCACAACAGGTTTGAGGTAAATCAATGAGGGTACTTTCTTAGTATATCACTTTCTTAGCACATGTCAACAAAAAAAGCTTTATTTTTTCATATTTTCTAGATTTATATGACGAATTTTCAAGTTTTATCTTTTTATTTTCAATTACTAGACTCTTCTGAATAAAATATCTCTTTTTCTTTCTTCAAAACGATGAAATTTTTGCAAAAAAAGGGTATGATAGAGGGGGATACTTGGGAGGTATAACATGAAAATTATTGTCGTTGGTGGCGGTAAAGTAGGCTCTGCACTTTGTCGTTCACTTGTGGCTGAAAAACACGATGTGATTCTCATTGAGCAAAACGAAGCCGTACTGAATCGCATCACCAAGCGTTATGATATTATGGGCATTGTTGGTAACGGTGCCAATTTTAAAATTTTAGAGCAAGCTGATGTAGAGCATTGCGATATTTTCATTGCCATGACAGAGCATGACGAAGTCAATATGGTATCAGCTGTGTTGGCAAAAAGAATGGGAGCAAAAGAAACGATTGTCCGAGTGCGCAATCCAGAGTATTCTAATTCTTATTTTAAAGAAAAAAATATCCTTGGTTTCTCTCTCATAGTCAATCCTGAATTACTAGCAGCACGCTATATTGCAAATATCATTGAATTTCCAAATGCGCTCTCTGTTGAGCGATTTGCCAATGGACGCGTCAGCTTAATGGAATTTAAAGTTAAGCAAAATAGTGACCTTTGTCAGATGACCATGTCTCAATTTCGCAAAAAATTTGGCAATGTCTTGATTTGTGCCATTAACCGCAATGGACAATTGCTCATTCCAGACGGTGAAATTACCATTTTGCAGAATGATATTATCTATGTCACCGGAAATCGGGTAGAAGTCATTCTTTTCCATAATTTCGTGCGACCCAAAGTCATTAAAAGTTTGATGCTCATTGGTGCAGGAAAAATCGCCTACTATCTACTTAATATTTTAAAAAATAGCAAAATCAAACTAAAAGTGATTGAAATCAATCCAAAACATGCTGAATGGTTTAGTCAAGAATTTCCACATTTACATATCGTTCAAGGTGACGGTACTGCAAAAGATATTCTTCTGGAAGAAAGTGCGCAGCACTATGACGCTGTTGCCACTTTGACTGGTGTCGATGAGGAAAATATCATTTCATCTATGTTCCTTGAAAGCATGGGTGTGCAAAAAAATATCACGAAAGTCAATCGGACTAGCTTGCTTGAAATCATTGATAGTCAGGAATTTTCAAGCATTGTAACACCAAAGAGAATTGCTGTTGACACGATTATGCACTTTGTCCGCGGACGTATGAATGCTCAATATTCTGATTTACAGGCCATGCACCACCTTGCCAATGGACAACTTGAAACTCTGCAATTTCAAATAAAGGAAGAAAATAAAATGACTGGAAGACCACTTTCCAGCCTCAAACTGAAAAAAGGTGTCTTGATTGCTGCCATTATCCGAAATGGAAAACCTATTTTCCCAATGGGGGAAGACCACATTCAAATCGGTGACCAAATCATCGTCACAACTCTGATCCAAAATATCACACAAATATATGATTTGTTAGAGAGGTAAGCCATGAATAGAAGTATGATTCGTTTCCTCCTCTCAAAATTGTTAATCATTGAAGCAGGGTTACTGCTAATTCCACTCATTGTAGCGTTTATCTATCATGAACCCAATCAAAACCTGCTCTCAATTTGCACCACAATTGGTATTCTCTTAGCAGTCGGATTTTTAGGTATCTCTTTTAAACCTAAAAATCATCACATTTATGCCAAAGAAGGGGTCCTGATTGTCGCCTTATGCTGGATACTTTGGTCCTTTTTTGGAGCTCTTCCTTTTGTTTTTTCGGGACAAATTCCTCATCTCATTGATGCTTTCTTCGAGATCAGTTCAGGCTTTACAACAACTGGAGCTTCAATCTTACCAGACGTTTCTGTTTTGTCGCATTCCCTCCTCTTTTGGCGCAGTTTTACCCACTTAATCGGAGGTATGGGAGTACTTGTCTTTGCTCTGGCTATTATGGAAAATAATAAAAATAGCCATTTGGAAGTGATGCGAGCAGAAGTTCCTGGTCCTGTTTTTGGGAAAGTTGTCTCTAAATTAAAGGACACTGCACAAATTCTCTATTTGCTGTATTTAGCACTTTTTGCTATTTTTGTAGTGATTTATTATCTGGCAGGAATGCCTTTATTTGATAGTTTTATCATTGCCATGGGAACAGCGGGAACAGGAGGTTTCGCAGTTTACAATGATGGTATTGCTCACTATAACAGCTCTCTCATTACGTATCTAGTCAGTTTTGGAGTACTTATCTTTGGAGTGAATTTCAATCTCTATTACTTTTTACTATTGAGGAAATTTAAAGCATTCTTTGGCGATGAAGAATTGCGAACTTATCTCATTATTGTAACATCTGCAACTATATTCATCTGTCTCAATGTTTTCCATATTTATCAAAATCTTTCCCAGACCTTAGAAGTTTCTCTTTTTCAAGTATCTAACATTATCACCACTACCGGTTTTGGGCTTGGTGACATTACATCTTGGCCACTCTTTTCTCAATTCATCCTTCTCATTCTCATGTGCATAGGAGGGTCCGCTGGTTCAACCGCCGGCGGTTTAAAGGTGGTTCGTTGCTTAATGCTGGTTCGCATTGCTAAAAATCAAGTATTGTCCACCCTATCACCAAAGCGGGTATTGACTCTGCACGTCAATCATAGTGTCATTGACAAAGACACCCAGCATAAAATCTTAAAATATCTTGTTCTGTATACGATGATTATCATCTTTCTCATTTTTATCGTCAGTTTAGACAATAATAACTTGATGACAGTCGTCAGTGCTGTTCTTAGCTGTTTCAACAACATTGGACCAATGTTAGGAACAACTGATAGCTTTGCAATCTTTGGTCCTATGTCCAAACTTCTACTCTCTCTTGCCATGATCGCAGGGCGTTTAGAAATTTACCCAATGATCCTGCTCTTTATGCCACAGACATGGTCAAAACAATAGCATATCGCCTGAAACTCACTGGTCATAGAACTAACATCTCAGACTGTAGACAAATCACCATTTTGTTAGGTTTGTCTTTTTTTTAGTGGAAATGCTTCTTTGCTAATTTTTTATTTTCTTTTATCAGCTAAGTCATAAATAAAATCCGTAAGAAACCTAAATTTCCTACGGATTTCGTTTGTATATTCTTTTATAATTACAAGATTTTGTAAGTTAACAGTCTCACAATGTTAAAATTCAAGAGCAAGTATTTTGACAGGGTTAAATTCTAGGTGATAAAATAGTTCAAAATAAAAACGTTTTCAAATAAGAAATAATTTTATTCTTTAGCTTCACCAGCTCTGTTTATTAAACTACAAATGATTAAGAAGTACAGAACAATGCCTTTAGAAGTAATTACTAAAGA
>PPYF01241629.1_pt1 | contig 174595 bp, 153 predicted proteins | sample 1559871 | NCBI WGS metagenome assembly PPYF01 (sample SAMN08240021, study PRJNA423297) | Human gut metagenome, whole genome shotgun sequencing project.
ATTTGTCCAGAAAGCTGTATAAGCTGACAGGCAATGTGTGGCTTGGGACAATCCTCATCACCCTGCTGGTAAGCTGGGGTACGGTTTCGTCCATGGGCTATAACACCTATATCGAGCAATCGGTGTGGAGCAACTTCTTCTACATCTGATGCCTGCCCAATGCGCCGGCGCGCGGGTAGTGCTGCGCCCCGGCGCGGGCTGGCAATTTTGAAGAAAAACAGGGCGCTTTTGCGCCCTGTTCTTTATGTGATATTCGCCTCAATGGCGCTGCACAGAAACTGCGCGGCGCCCGCGCCTGCGGCGCTGTCATAATATGCGGTGAAGCGCTCGTCCTGCAAATACATCTGCGCAAGGCCCCTGTGCGCGGCCGCGGAATAGTGCGGCCATGTGAAGCACAGCCATTCTTTGTGAAGCTGCGCGGCCTGCAGCCCCAGGCTGCCGCCGGGCGCCGCGTTTTGGGCCACGGCCTCGCGCAGCAGGCCAAACAGCTTTTGCCCGGCGGCCTGCATTTGGGCAAACTGTTCTTCGCTCAGACCCATCAGCTTGGCGTTTGCGGCCTCCACGGCCTCTTCGCCGTAGGCTTTGCGCGCCTCGGCGCCATACTGTGCCTCGTTTTTCTGCACAAGCGCCTGTTTGAAGCAGGCAAATTTTTCTGTGTCCTGCATGGAAATTCCTCCTTCCTCTTGCTCAATGGTTTTGTCCAGTGTGGAAAGAAGGCTGTTCAGCGCGTCTCGCCGGGCCAGAAGTGCTGCGCGGTGCGCGCGCAGGGCGGCCACGCGTGCCTCGCCGCGCAAAGCGGCCAAAGGGCGTATCTGCGCCAGCGGCATGCCCAGCGCGCGGTAGAACAGGATGCTCTGCAGCGCATCCACCTGTGCCGGGCCGTACAGCCGGTAGCCCGCCTGTGTGACGCGCGCGGGCGGCAAAAGCCCTATTTCATCGTAATAATGAAGCGTGCGCACCGAGACGCCCGCCAGGGTTGCCAGCTGTTTTACGGTGTATTCCATGGCCTGCGGCCCCCTTTCCAAAATGATCTTACACGATGACGCAGCGTGAGGGTCAAGCATTTTTTAAGAAAAAGGCGCAAAAAAGGCGCAAAAAAGGCGGGGCTTTACGCCCCGCCGTGCTGCCGGATATGATGTTCTACGCGCCGGACAATCATGTCCAGCGCCACCAGGTTTTTGCCGCCTTCGGGCACGATGATGTCTGCATAGCGCTTCGACGGCTCTACAAATTGCTCGTGCATGGGCTTTACCGTGGTGAGGTATTGCTGCACCACGCTGTCCAGGCTGCGGCCGCGCTTTTTTACGTCCCGCACCACGCGCCGCAGAATGCGCACGTCGGCGTCTGTGTCCACAAAAATTTTCACGTCCATCAGCTTGCGCAGCTTTTCGTCTGCAAAAATGAGGATGCCCTCCAGCACAATGACGCTGGTGGGCGCGATGAGCAGCGTCTCGCTGGAGCGGTTGTGCACTGTGAAATCGTACACCGGGCAGGCGATGGTTTCGCCGCGGCGCAGGGCCTCAATTTGTTCTACCATCAAATCGGTGTCGAAAGCGTCCGGGTGGTCGTAGTTCAGCTTGCACCGCTCTTCATAGGGCAGCTCGTCATGGCGCTTGTAGTAATTGTCATGGCTGATGACAGAGACATCCTGCCCAAAACGCTCTTTCAATTTTCGCGTCAGGGTGGTCTTCCCGGAACCCGTGCCCCCCGCAATGCCAATGATGATGCTGTCCATGCCAACAGCCTTCTTTCCGCGCTTGTGCGCTGTTTTTTTCAGTATAGCAAAAAAGCAGGGCAAAAGAAACCATTTTGAAGCAAAAAACGCCCCGCAAAACGGGGCGTTTTTTAAAAAATGCTTATTTTTGCTCTTCCCAAATGGGGTGCTTGAGCATCCAGCGGCCATATTCGTCTTTATAGAAGATGTCGCGGTTATAAAAGCCGTCCATGATGTTCCAGAACTCGGTTTCGGTGTAGCCGCAGAACTCGCAGAAATCGCGCACGCACAGAGGGTCCAGGTTGCCGTCGTGCTCTTTTACCAGCTGAATGGCCTCGTCGCGGTTCAGCATGCCGTAACGGATATAGCGCGCCGTATAATCTGTGGCGGTGGCATGGCCGAATTTGGGGTATTTCAGCCAAGAGTGCACAAGGTATGCGCGGGAATCCACCTGGTCGAAATTTTCCACATGATGCGTGCGGTCCCACTCGTGGGAAAGGTCGTGGAAGCCGCGGCTTTTGGCGAACTGATAGTTTTTATAGCTGTTCCAGGGCAGGAAATAGCTCAGATAGAACGGGTCCAGCCGGGCCAGATCTTCGGCGCTGGGGGCCTCGGTGAGGGCCAGGTCGTTTTCGGTGACGCCGTAGCCCAGCAGCTCTTCCCTGGGGAAGCCCACAGCCACGCCGTTTTCTATCTGCCCGCGGGCGGAATACGTCTCTTCGTCCGCATTGCCGCCGTATTCAAAGCTCACATTCTCGCCATAGCACAAAAACGGCGTGTTGAACTTCAGCGCCATGTGCAGCGGGAAGGTGTAAATCAGCCTGTCCACATACCAGGTGGGCTTGCCGTACTTTTCGAAAAAGGCGCGCATCAGCTTTTTCTGGGCGCGGATGTTGGGCTTGCAGGTGACGATGGTGCAGCCGAACTCTTCCGAAATGTTTTTCAGGTTGTGTTTGCCCGCCTCTGTCATGGGGAAGTTATCTTCCACAGAGAACAAAATGGGGTTCATGTGCATCACTTCTTTTAAAATGTGCACCTGAAAATGGCTGTCTTTGCCGCCGGAAACGGCAACCGCGCAATCGTACCCGCCCGGGCCGTTCATGCCGCGGTATTTGTCGCACAGCGCCTCAAATTCTTTCCAGCGCTTGTCCCAGTCGATGTTTTTCCGGCTTTCGAAGTGGCGGCATGCAGAGCACACGCCCTCTTCGTCAAACGTGATGCCGGGGCGTGTGTCCGGCATGGTGCATTTTTTGCAATATTTCATCCAAAGGCCCTCCTTTGTGTGCCGTCAAATTGGTTTGACCGTGTTTATTTTACCCTATCTTGGCGCACAACACAAGCAAAAAGCAAAAAACGGGGGAAATACGGCCTGTTTGCGCGGGACGGTTGAAATATTCACAAAACGGTGGTAACCTTTTGAAAACACCGGGTGCGGCAGACGGCGCGCCGCCTGCGCGGCCGGGAAATGTTCTGTGCGCCGGGCCCGCCCGGCGGGAAAGAAGGAGAACGATGGAACGCTTACAGCAGTTTACACAGCTTTTGTGCGGCAGCTTTGACAACGCCGCACAGTTTCGCCAGATGCAGGCGAAAGGGGAAGCGTCCTTCCCCTTTGCGCGGCATGTGAACACGCCCTGCAACGAAAAAATACGCGGCCTGCCGCAGGGCTTCGACGGTGTGTTTGTGGTGGAAGAGAGTTACTACACGGTGAACGGCCGCACCCATGCTTCACCGCATCTGTTTTTGTTCACCCAGCAGGGGGAAAATATAAAGCTTACCTCTTACGACCTGCCGCAGGGCTGCGGCAAAGCGGGCTTTACCTTTGAGACAATGGGCGAGGTGGCGTTCGGCGATCTGAGCCCCTCGAAGAAATTCACCCCCGCCGTGTACACCTGCCGCGGCGGCGTGTGGGAGGGCGGCAGCACCAGCATGTTCACTCCGGCGCTGAAATTTACGCTGTTCGAGCGCTTTTCCAGCGAAGGGCTGGAGGTGTCTGAGACAATGGAGATGAATGGAAAGCGCACGTTTGGGTATGACGTGCCCATTTTGTACCGCCGCACGGAAGACACGGCACAGGCATAAAGCGCAAACCCGGGGCCCCGCTGCGGCGGGGCCCCGGGTTTTGAAAGAAGAGGCAGGCATATGTTCACACAAAACGGCGTATTTTCTCTTCCATGGCGCGCACGTCCTGTTTGGAAATGTGGGCTTTGTCCACATAGCCATAGATGCGGCCCGCAAAATCGGCAAACCCGGGCGAAAGGCGGCGCAGCTTTTCCGGGTGAAAGCGGCAGGCATACATGGCGTGGATGCCCACCAGCGCGCAGAACTTCAGGGCGTTGAAATGCGGGCGGAAGGGCGGGGCGAAGGGGTCCTGCCGGGGCGGGTTCTTATACACGTCCTCCAGAAGGTCTGCCATGCGGATATAGCTGGGCGTTTCGCTTTTGTCGAAATACCCCTCTATGATTTCTTGGGAAATGGGGAAGGGGGCATGCGGCGCATCTGCCGCCGCGGCAAACGCCTCGTAGGTGGTGCAGTATTCCGCGCCCCTGTAAATGACGGGGTCATATTCATGCTCCACAGGCACAGGGCGCAGGATGTGGCAGCTTTTGCCCGCAAAATATACTTCGGCAATGGCGGTGCTCATCCAGATGAAAATATTATCCGCCGCGGTAATCCACTGCTTGACGCTGCCGGCAAAAATCACATGGAAGTTCGGCCGCTTTTCCGCCAGCGCGGCCAGCGCCGGGCTGTTCCATTCAGAGGGGTGGCGGCGGTACACCAGCTCTACCTCCGGGTGCAGGGCCAGATACCGGTCGAACCATTCCAGCGTCTGCGCCATGCTGGTGCGGTTGGTGCGGGCAAACTGTGTGAAATCTTCCCCCGCCATTTTAGAGAGCTCGGCCACCTCTTCATCGCTCATAGAGCCATAGCCAAACGAGGAGATGTACAAAAACAGTTTTTTCTGCGCGTCCAGCCCGAATTCGCGGCAGAGCTCCTGCTTGGTTTTGAAATAACCCTGAAACTCCGGGCGCAGGAAATCCATCATCACGGCGCCTGTCACCGGGGCGCACTCATCCGGCACGCCATGCGCCATCAGGCGCTGGCGCGTTTTTTCGCCCCAGCACGTCTGCACGCATTTTTTGGCATTGCCGTTGAAGTTGAACCAGGGGGCAGCCTCCTGTGTGTCGGAAAGCATCTGTTCCCAGTGCAGGTTCACCACCTTGCGGCACACGCCCACGTTGTTGTACACATGGCTGTTGATGGCCTCGTCGTCGTACATGCAGCTTGCCACCAGCACCTTCGGCTTTTTCCAGGTGAAGTATTTCAGCTTCTTACGGTCCAGCAGCTGGTGGATGGCCACGGTATAGCCGCGCTTTTCCAGCTCTGCCTTCAAAAGCAGAAGGCTTTCATATTCGCGCACCACATGCTCGTACAAAAACAGAAAATCAAGCGCCAAGGAAAGCGTCCCCCTCTTTTGCATCGTTGGTTCCAAACAGCACTTCGGCGTAGGTGCCAAGGCCGTGAACGGCGTCGAGATGGAAGCCGTCGTAGAACATTTCATTTTCAAACGTGGCCTCCGGCTGGCATTCGAAATCGCGAATCTGCGCGCCCGTGGCGGCAAGCGTCTCTTTTACGCGCGCAAGCTCGCTGCGGATGCCCAGCGCGTCCAGCAGGTATTCCTGCACGGCGCCGTCCACCGGCGGGAACACAAAGGTCAGCGCAATGCCGCGCTGGCGGCAGAACCCGGCCAGCTCCACAAGGGCCTGCAAATTTTCCTCGTTTACGCTGTAGGCCGAGGCCTGCGGCGTCACGCTTTGCAGCGCGGCCAGCACCTCGCCCGCGTTTTGCACATTGCCCGCCTCGTCTGTTTCCACAGCGGGCAGCGTGCCCTCTTTTGCAATGCCGCCCGCGCCGTACAGCGTGGCAATATAGGCAATTTGGTTTTTGCGGTAGGGCAGGGCCTCGCCCGTCTCGCTGACAAAATCGGCCTGCGTCCAGTGGCCCTCGTCCCGGCTGGCGCCCGTCTGCACGCCCTGCAGGCGCAGCAAAAGCTCGTTGAGCATATCGGCATTGCAGTCAAAATTGAACAGGTAGGCAAGCGGGTTTTCCACCAGCGTGCGGATATGCTCCATGCGGTTGCGGTCATCCCCTGTGCGCAGGGTGTAAAAGCTCACTTCAAAATAGCAGGTGTCCAGGTTTGGGTTCTCTTCTGCAGCCAGGTAAAACAGGTCGATGCTCTCGGCCATCGAGGCGCCGCCAAAGGCCAGGTTTGCCCATGGGCGGCCCGTCAGCTGCGCCACCTGTTCCATGTCGAAGTGCGCCATGCGCGAATCGCCCAGCAAAATGGCGTTTTGCGGGCTGTTTAAATAACTGCGCACGCGGGTGATGTAAGAATCTTCCTGAACGGCGCCGCCCTTGAGGCCGAAGTAGTCATACGGCTCAAAGTAGAGAAAGACGCCGAAATACACAAGGACAGGCGCGCACAGCAGCGCCAGCACAGCTGCAATTTTTTTCAAAGTGTGCGCCCCCTTTCAGAAATTGGCATACAGGAAGCTGACGGCGCCCGTCAGATACCCGTTGTTGAATAAAAAGCCCAGAAAGATAAGCCCGGCAAAAGCATAATAGCACAGCCAGCGCCAGCCGCCCAGCCCCAGCAGCACAGGCGTGGCCTCGCCCTGCACGCTGCGGCGCGAAAAGCGGCGCACGGCGTCCAGCGCACAGCACACAGCAAAGCTGAATGCAAGGAAGGCCGCAAAGGCTGCGGCCAGCAACGGCTTTGCATTGAAGCCGGACAGGATGATGCCCCACACCTGCGCCAGCACCTCACCGGGCGAGCCGCCCGCAAACTGCGCCGTCAGCACATACAGGGCGTCCTGCACGCTGGCCGCGCGGAAGAACACCCATGCGGTATGCACCAGAAGAAAGGTGAACAGGCACTGCCACACGCTGGCAAGCTTTCCGTCGCGCCGGATGGGAAGCAGGGCGTAGGCCTTTGCGCGCACAGGCTCCAGCACGGCGCCCGCCACCTGATACAGCCCGTGCAGAAGGCCCCAGATAAGAAATGTGAGGCCCGTGCCGTGCCACAGGCCAGACACGGCAAAGGTTGCCAAAAGGTTTATATATTTGCGCGCCGTGCCCTTGCGGTTGCCGCCCAGGGGAATGTAGACATAATCCCGCAGCCAGGCCGACAGCGACATGTGCCAGCGCCGCCAAAACTCTTTGATAGAGCGCGAGAAATAGGGCGTGTTGAAGTTTTGGGGCAGCTCCAGCCCCAGAACGCGCGCACAGCCCTGCGCCAGCATGGAATAGCCGGAAAAATCGAAATAGAGCTGAAAGGTGTACGCCAGCGCCCCCACTGCCAGCACAGGGCCGGAGTAGGCGCGCACATTGCCCCACACGCCGTTTGCCAGAATGGCCAGCAGGTCTGCCACGCACACTTTGGCCAGCAGGCCCTGCGCCATCAGCACAAGGCCCGAAACGGCCCTGTCTGCGTCAAAGCGGCGCGGTGTTTGCAGCTGCGGCAGAAAGCTGCCCGCCCGCGTGATGGGCCCGGAGGAGATGAAGCCAAAAAAGCTTATGAACAGGCAAAAGTGCACCGCGCTTTGCGGCACGGGGCACGTTTCCCGGTATACGTCTACGGCACAGCCAATGGCCTGCAGGGTGAAAAAGCTGATGCCAAGCGGCAGCACCAGCGAAAAGCGCTGCGCCGAGGCGGAAAGGCCCAAGGCCTCCAGCGCCTGCAGCGCGCCTTGCGCCATGGGCAGCCCGGCCAGGGCGGCGCCCAGCGCCTTCAGGCCCACCAGCAGGCCAAGGTTCAGCCCCACGGCAAGCCACAGCCTGCGCCTGCGCGCGCTGCCTGCAGCGCGCGCCATCCAGCGCACGGCGGCATAGGTGGCCAGGCTGTCCAAAACCAGCACCGGCAGCCACACCGGCGTGGCAAAGGCATAGAACAGCCAGCTTGCCGCCAGAAGAACGGCATTCTGATATTTTTTCGGCACAAGGAAATAAGCCCCCGCACAAAGGGGGAAAAATGCAAAGAAGGAGAGTGTGTTGAAGCTCAAAGCACGGTGCCCCTTTTCATTCGGATGTTTTGCGCCCGGCGCAGCCCGCGGCCGGGCAGCTGGCACAAAATACTTTTACAATTATAAAGGCGGGCGGCTTTTTTGTAAAGGAAAAGCCGCCCGCGCCCGGCCGCAAAAGGCGGCGGGCCGCGCCCCTTTCGGTTGATATTTGGGCCGTTTTGTATTATACTGTTCTGTGTCTGTATGCAAATAAACGGCCCGCGCCGCGGGCGAAGGAGAGAGGCAAATGGCCCAGACCGTGATGGTGACAGGTGCAGACGGCTTTATTGGAAGCCACCTCACCGAAGAACTTGTGAAAAAGGGCGAGAAGGTAAAAGCCTTCTGCTATTACAATTCGTTTGGCAAATGGGGCTGGCTGGATACGCTGCCCCAAGATATCAAAAATGAGATTGAAGTGTTTATGGGCGATATCCGCGACCCGAACGGCGTGCGCACGGCCATGAAAGGGCAGGACGTGGTGTACCACCTGGCGGCGCTGATTGCCATTCCCTTCAGCTATCACTCGCCGGACAGCTATGTGGATACGAACATCAAGGGCACGCTGAACGTGCTGAACGCCGCGCGCGACGTGGGCACAAAGCGCCTGCTGGTCACCTCTACCAGCGAGGTGTACGGCACGGCCCAGTATGTGCCCATTGACGAAAAGCACCCCTTCCAGGGGCAAAGCCCCTATTCTGCCACCAAAATTGGCGCGGACAGGCTTGCCGAGAGCTTCTACCGCTCGTTTGGCCTGCCTGTCACCATTGTGCGCCCGTTCAACACCTACGGGCCGCGCCAGTCGGGGCGGGCGGTGATTCCCACCATTATTACGCAGCTGCTCAGCGGCGCGCAGGAGATTAAACTGGGCAGCCTGGAATCTTCGCGCGATTTCAACTATGTGAAGGACACGGCGGCCGGGTTTATGGCCATTGCCGCCTGCGACAAGGCCATTGGGGAAGAAATCAACATTGCCACAGGCAAGGACATCTCGATTGGCCAGCTTGCCGAAGAGCTCATCCGTCAGATAAACCCCGCCGCACGCGTGGTGTGCGACGCCCAGCGCGTGCGCCCGGAAAACAGCGAGGTATGGCGGCTGTGCGGCAGCGCGGAAAAATTGCGCGCCCTGACGGGCTGGCAGCCGGCTTACACCTTTGAACAGGGCCTTGCCGAGACGGTGGAGTGGATTCGCGGGCATATGGATTCGTTCCGCACGGGTGCATACGTTTTGTAATTGAAATGACAAATTATACAAATTGGAGAGAACTTGAATGCAGCACACAGCCATAGACGGAACCGCCAAAAAGCGCCGCGCAGCCCTTTGGGCGCTGTGTACGGCGCTGGCTGTGCTGTGTGCGGTGGCTGTGACGTATTATTGGCGCGTGTTTTACGCATACACGGCCGTTCCGGCTGTGCCCCTTGCGCTGTGCGCGGCTGCGCTTGCGCTGTGCGGCGCCGTGGCCGTTTGGGCCTGCGTCTACCTGTGCCGCAGCTTTGCCGCGCGCGCGGCGCTGGCCATTCTGCTGTGCGGGGCGCTGTTCTGCTTTGCAAACCCGCCCATGCAGACGCCGGACGAGAGCACGCATTTTCTGCGCGCCAACGCCATCAGCATGGGCCGCTTTGATTTCGACTATGACAGGCCCTACCCGGCCGATGTAAACGCGCTGATAGAGGCGTTTCCCGGCTCGTATGTGAACGCGAACACCACCTTCTGGCTGGAGCACGACGAGGCCGGCCAGCTGATGGGGGGCGGCTCCAGCGCCAATTATGCCATTAAGCAGTTTGCCGACGGCACGCGCACCGGCATTGCGGACGGGTTTGCCCGCTATGCGGCCCTGTGCGAAAGCGGCGACGCGCCCGGCGTGGCCGAACCGCAGATGTTCCAGGTGCTGCCGTATCTGCCGCAGGCGCTGTGCATGGCGGCAGCGCGGCTGCTGGGGTTTGGGGCACTGGGGCAGCTGTATGCCGGGCGCCTTGCCAACCTGGCCGTGTATACGGCGCTGTGCTGGCTGGCGCTGAAAAACTGCCGGCGCTACCAAACCGTGTTTCTGGCGGTGATGCTTTTGCCGCTGAGCCTGTTTATTGCAGCCAGCGCCAATTATGACGCAGTGGTGCTGGGCTGTTATTACCTGGCAGCCAGCTATTACTGCAAAGACGAAATTACAGACAGAGACATTGCGGTGTTTGCCGCGGCGTTCCTTCTGATGAACGCCATCAAGCCATACATCAACCTTTTGTGGCTGGCTTTGCCGCTTATTTTGCCCAAAAAGGCGTGGAAATCCCGCTTTCGAAAATGGCAGGTGGCGGCTGTGCTGCTGGTTGTGGCGGTGCTGGCCGTCACCAGGCTGGTAGATTGGTATGGCACGGCACTGCGCTATGATTACCCGCCGGTAGAGAGATATTTGGGCGACACGGTGAACCAGGTGGAACAGCTGAAATTTGTGCTGGCAAACCTGCCGCGCACCTTTATGGTGTTTGTGGGCTCGCTGTACGAGCGCGGCTTGTTTTTGGGCGAGCTTGGCACCTTTGGCGCCATGGACCTCTCCATCCCGGTGGTGCAGCTGTTCAGCGTGCTGGCGCTGTGCCTTGGCGCGGCGCTGGCCGTGCATGAAAAAAGCAGCCTGACACCCAAAAGCGCAGTGGGGCTTTTGGGGCTGGCCGTGTTCTATGTGTTCGGCGTGATGGCAGCGCAGTATATCACCTATACGCCGGTGGGCCTGCCCCATGTGGCGGGCGTGCAGGCGCGGTATCTGCTGCCTGCATTTCTGATGCTGTTTGTGCTGGCGGCCGCGCTGTTAAGCCATGTGCTGGCGCCTGCCCGCGCAGGCGGGCGCCGCGCCGAGGGGCTGGCGCTTTCCGCATGCGGGGCAGTGGCGGCCATCAGCGCCGTGCTTTTGTTCCAGCACTATTTCGTGGGGCCTGTGTGCCTGGTGCCGTAAGGCGCGCAGCGTCCCGTTCCGCGGCGCTGTGCGCGGCGAAGAAACCAACGCAGAGAGGATGAACGCTTTGACGGCTTTTCTGGAATGCCTTGCCACGTTCTTCGCCGTGTGTGTGTTAAGCGTGTTTGCGGCAAAAAAGTGGAAGGTGCCTGCGGGCGCCGCGCCCTTTGCCGTGCTGTGCGGCACGGTGCTGTGGTATTCGGCCATGGCCTGCATCAACCAGCTGATGCCTGCGGGCATTTTGTGGTTCGGCATGGCCATCGCGGCGCTGTGCTGGCTTTGGCTGCGCCGCAGGCAGCTGAATTTCCGGGCGTTTGTCACCCCGGCCACTGTGTTTTTTGTGGTGGCGGGCGTGGCTGTGATTGCCCTGCTGGCGGTGCGCCAGCCCGTGTTCACCCAGTGGGACGAATTCAGCTTCTGGGGCCTGGCGCCCAAGGTGGTAAAAAGCACCGGCCAGCTTTACACCTATAACCCCGGCGAAATGCGCGTAACCACCTATGTGCCCGGCCTTATTATGCTGGACGAGGCGTTTCAGTTTCTGGGCACACAGTTTGTGCAGTGGAAGGTGTTTGCGGCATACGACATTCTGATGTTTGCCGTGTTTGCGGCCGGGCTCTCTGTGCTGGAGCGCAAGCACTGGCACATTGCCGTGCCCACGGCGGCCGTAATGTGCCTGCTGCCGTTTTTGATGACGATGTACTTCCGCGAGATTAACATGGTGACGGTGTACATCAGCGCCTATGCAGATTTGCCCATGGGCCTTTTGTTCGGCGCGCCGCTGGCGCTGTATTTTTCGCAGGAGGAAAAGACGCCCGCCATTTTGTGGACGTGTGTGATGGGCGTGGCCTTTGTAAGCATTACCAAAGACACAGGCTTTGCCCTGGCCCTTGTGGCGGCGGCCATTCTGTGCTTTGACCTTATTTTTGTGCAGGCCAAAAACAGCGTGCGCCTTACAGGACGGGTGGGCGGCCTGGCCGCGAAATGGACGTATTCGGCCTGCCTGATGCTGGCCCCGCTTGCCACCTATTTTGGCTGGGCTCAGCACATGGCCATGACGCTGGGCGTCAGCCGTTCGAATTTGGGCGGCGACCGAAACATGAGCCCGGTGCAGCTTCTGGCCACCGGGCTGGGCGAGCTGTTTGGCATCAACCGCACCGAGCGCTTTTCCCGCGTGATGGGCGAGATGTGGCAGGCGTTTTACTCCACAAAGCTCACCATGTTCAATGTGGGCAGCCAGCAGGGCGGCGTGGGCCGCATTGTCAACGGCTCGGGCGCCGTGGTGGTGGCGCTTATTCTGGCCATTCTGCTGGGGGCTTTTCTGCTGGAAAAGGGCCGCAGGCGCCGGGGCATTGCCTGGTTTTCCCTGTGGAGCACGCTGGGCTTTGCCGCGTATTATATCTTCATTGGCTTCACCTATGTGTATGTGTTCTCGGAAGCCGCCGAAATGACGGATTACAACCGCTATATCTACCCCTACTACACGGGCTGGCTGCTGGCGGCGCTTGCCATTTTTGCGGCCGCATTGCGGCGCGCAAAGCCCGGCGCGCTGATGCACTGGGCGCTGCTGGCGCTGACGGCGGTGTGCGCCTGGCGCGTGGCCACCTTTGTGCCCGCAGAGCTGACGGTGCTGAACGATTTGACGGGCGCACTTTCCGAGCGCACGAAGAACACCGAAAGCGTAGAGCAGGCCAAGGCCCTGCTTACTGAAGAGGACAGGGTGTTCTATATTGCCATGCCGGACAACGGCATCAGCTGGTTTGTGGACAGCTTCGATTTCTACCCCGAGGTGCATGTGGATTACAGCTTTGGCGGCGGGAACTGGATGGATACCACCCTTACGCGCAGCATTGACCTGCCGGCCAATTTTACAGACGGGCAGGTGGAGTATTTCCTCTCGCACGCGCTGACGCCGGAGACCGTGTGCGAGTACATCGACCAGACGGGCTGCACGGCCATTTTCATCCGCAAGCTGGACGGCGCGTTTAAAGAGCAATACGGCCATCTGTTCTCGGACGGCCTGGAGGGCGACTGGCAGCTGTACCGCATTGTCAAGGATGAGAGCGGCATGACCTTTGTGCCTGTGCCGGAAGGGGGCAAGATCGTATGACGAAGCTGAAAAGGCTGATGCATGGCGCCCTTGCCAGTGAAAAAAGGCTGATTGCCCTGTGCTATGCGCTGTTTTTTGCCGCCAGCGTGCTGGTGTGCCTTGCCAGTTTTGCCGAGGATGCCTTTCAGCGCGCGGTGGGCAATGTGGTGCCCGCGCAGCTGGATGTGAACGGCTTTGCCCTCACCGACATGCAGCAGGAACAGCCCGGTGTTTTCACCTCTACTTCGCCGGACCCGCGCATGGTGCTGGAGCCTTCGCCCGCCTATGTGCGCACCGTGACGGTGGACTGCACCTTCAGCAAAGACCCGGGCGAATTCTGCATTTTTTACAAAACCTCGCCGCAGCAGACGGAATATGACGCCACCCGCCGCGCCTGGGGCTACCGCCAGGCGGACGGAACCTATTCCTTCACCCTACCGAAGGGCCGCATCTATGGCCTGCGGCTGGACCCTGGCATTTTTACAAACCTCACCTTTGAGGTGAACAGCATCACCATCAACGCGCCGCGCAGCTTTTTCTCCTGGTTTGCGCCCACACCCGTCTGGGTGCTGGGGCAGGCGGTGGTGCCGCTTTTGATGGCGGCTGTGGCAAAAAACGTGCGCGGGCTGTGGGCGCGGCTGGCCGCCCTGCGCAAAGCGGGGCCGGGCGCATGAAAAAGCCCCGGCCGCGGCCGGCCGGGCGATAAGATATAAGGGAAAGAGATGCACAAAACCATGACAGAGAAGAAATTTATTCCGCTGAGCGTGCCGAATTTTTGCGGCAACGAAAAGGCCTATGTAAACGACGCAGTGGTGAGCGAGTGGGTGTCCACAGGCGGCAGCCTTGTGCCGAAGTTCGAGCAGGCTGTGGCGTCCTATGTGGGCATGCCCGGCGCGGTGGCCTGCAACTCCGGCACGTCCGGCCTGCACCTTGCCATGATGATGGCGGGTGTGGGCCGCGGCGACGAGGTGCTGGTGCCCACGCTGACCTTTATTGCGGCGGTGAACCCCGTGCGCTATGCCGGGGCCGAGCCCATCTTTATCGGCTGCGGCGACAGCCTGTGCATCTGCCCCACCCTGGTGGAGGAATATCTGGCGCAAAATGCCGAGCTGCGCGGCGGCCAATGCTTCAACAAGCGCACGGGCGCGCACATCAGGGCCATGGTGGTGGTGCACGTGTTCGGCAACATGGCCGCCATGCCCGAGCTGATGCGCGTGGCAAAGAAATACGGCCTTACGGTGATAGAAGACGCCACCGAGGCGCTGGGCACGAAATATACCGAGGGCGAGTATGCGGGCAGAATGGCCGGCACCATCGGCGACATTGGTGTGTACAGCTTTAACGGCAACAAAATCATCACCACCGGCTCTGGCGGCATGGTGGTGTCGAACCATTCGGATTGGCTGGAACATGCGCGCCACCTCTCTACGCAGGCCAAATCGGACGAGCTGAACTATCTGCACGACGAGGTGGGCTACAACTACCGCCTGACGAACCTGCAGGCCGCGCTGGGCCTGGCACAGATGGAGCAGCTGGAAAGCTTTATTGCTCATAAAAATGCCATGTACCATTTCTATTTTGAACGGCTGAACGGCAAGCATGGCTATGGCATCATGCCGTTCCGCGCGGGCGTGCGCTCGAACAAATGGTTCTACAGCCTGTATGTGTCCGACGAGTGCCCGCTGCGCCGCGACGATGTCATCCGCGCGCTTGCCGCAGAGAAAATTCAAACGCGGCCTATCTGGGGCCTCATTCAAGACCAGGCCGATTACCCGAAAAACGAACACTACGGCGAAGCGCTGGCGCGCCATTACCTGGCGCGCATTGTGAACCTGCCGTGTTCTACCAGCCTGACACAAGAAGACGCCCAGCGCGTGGTGGACACGCTGCTGGCGCTGTAAGGGGCAAACGCGGGCGGAAAGGTGGCGAGCGCGATGCGCATTGACGATTTGATTATTGACGAAAACAAAACCGTGCTGGACGCCATGCACCAGCTGAACGACACCGGCCGGGCCATTCTGTTTGTGGCGCCGGACGGCGTGCTGCAGGGCGTGGTGACAGATGCGGACGTGCGCCGGTATATTTTGCGCGGCGGCGCTTTGACAGGCCCTGTGCGCGATATGGCAAACTATTCGCCCAAAAGCCTGCCCATAGAGCGGCGGCGCGAGGCAAAGCGCCTGATGCTGGAAAAGGCCATTGGCGCTGTGCCCCTGCTGGATAAACAGGGCCGCATTGAGGACGTGGCGTTTGCCGCGGGCCTTGATATTGACACCCGCAAGCGCGCCAATCTGCCTGTGGTGATGATGGCGGGGGGCCTTGGCACAAGGCTGTACCCTTACACCAAAATTCTGCCAAAGCCGCTGATTCCCGTGGGCGAGCTGCCCATTGCCGAACATATCATTCACCGCTTCACAGACATTGGCTGCCAGCGCGTCATTCTGGTGGTGAACTATAAAAAGAACATGATCAAATCGTATTTCAACGATTTGGAAAAAGATTACACCGTGGAATATGCCGAAGAGGACGAGCCGCTTGGCACGGGCGGCGGCCTGAGCCTTTTGAAGGGCCGCGTGACGCAGACGTTTTTCTTCACAAACTGCGATATCCTCATTGACGCCGATTTTGGGGACCTCTACCAATATCACAAGGCGCACGGCAACGCCGTCACCATGGTGTGTGCTGTGAAGCACTTCACCATCCCCTACGGCGTGGTGGAGCTGGGCGAAAACGAAGAGGTGCGCGAGATACGCGAAAAGCCGGAGATGAACTTCCTCACCAACACGGGCGTGTATGTGGTGGAGCCTCAGGTGATTGATATGGTAGAGCCGGGCAAGCCGGCGCTGTTCACCGATATTCTGGATAAAGTGCGTGCGGCGGGCCTGCGCGTGGGTGTGTACCCCGTCAGCGAGCACTGCTGGATGGACATGGGCCAGATGGAAGAGCTGGACGCCATGCGCCGCCGCATGGAAAACGCATAAAGAAAGGGGCACAGCCATGAGCATCCTGATTATTGCCGAGGCTGGCGTGAACCACAACGGCAGCCTTGCCATGGCAAAACAACTGGCCGGCGTGGCAAAGGCCGCCGGGGCCGACATTGTCAAATTTCAAACGGCAAAGCCAGAGCTGGTTATCAGCCGTTTTGCCGAAAAGGCGGAATATCAGAAGGCCGAGACGGGTGAAGCAGAAAGCCAGCTGGAGATGTGCAAACGCATCCACCTCACGTTTGACGAGCACGCGCAGCTGAAAGAATACTGCGATTCCATCGGCATTGCATATCTGTCCACCCCGTTCGATTTGGACAGCATCGATTTTCTGCAGCAGCTGGGCACGCCCATGTGGAAGGTGCCCAGCGGCGAAATTACCAACCTGCCGTATTTGGAGAAGATAGCGGCCACCAAAAAACCGGTGATCCTCTCCACCGGCATGAGCATGATCAGCGAAATTGAGGACGCGCTTACTATCCTGGAGGACGGCGGCGCCGGGCCCATCACGCTTTTGCACTGCAACACCGAATACCCCACGCCCATTGAGGACGCAAACCTGCTTGCCATGCAGGATCTGCGCGAGCAGTTCGGCCTGCCGGTGGGCTATTCCGACCACACGGCTGGCATTGAGGCGGATATTGCGGCCGCGGCGCTGGGCGCCGTGGTGATTGAAAAGCATTTCACGCTGGATAAAACCCTGCCCGGGCCAGACCACAAGGCCAGCCTTTCACCGGAAGAGCTGACGGCCATGGTGGCCGCCGTGCGCAAAACGGAGCTGGCGCTGGGCGACGGCCGCAAGCATGTGACGGAAAGCGAGGCCAAAAACAAGCCCATTGCCCGCAAAAGCATCCTTGCAAAGCGGGACATCAAAAAGGGCGAAACGTTCACGCCGGAAAACCTCACCGTAAAGCGCCCGGGCGACGGCATCAGCCCCATGCGCTGGTACGATGTGCTGGGCAAAACGGCAAAGCGGGATTTTGCCGAGGATGAGAAAATAGAACTGTAAGCCGGGTGCCCGGCAAAAGGGGGCATGTGCCGTGAAAAAAAAGACCGTGTGCGTGGTGACGGGCACGCGCGCCGAATACGGCCTGTTGCGCGGCGTTGTAAAAAAGCTGGCGCAAAGCCGCACGCTGGCCGTGCGCCTTGTGGTGACGGGCGCGCATCTGGCGCAGGAGTTTGGCATGACGGTGCGCGAGATAGAGGCCGACGGCGTGCCCATTGCGGCGCGCATCCCCATCCTGAAATTCGGCACAGGCACGGCGCTTGCCACTGCCAAGACAACAGCCTATGCGCTGGAACAGTTTATTGACTATTTTACCGCGCACCGGCCGGACATGGTGCTGGTGCTGGGCGACCGGTATGAAATTTTTGCCGTGGGGCAGGCGGCGGCGCTGCTGGGCATCCCGCTGGCGCATATCTCTGGCGGGGACGTCACCTATGGCGCGGCGGATGATTACTTCCGTCACTGCCTCACCAAAATGGCCTCGCTTCATTTCCCGGCATGCGAAGAGTATGCCGCGCGTGTGGTGCGCATGGGCGAGGCGCCCGAGACGGTGCACTGCGTGGGCGGCCTTGGCGACGAGAACATTCGCAGCCTTCCTCTTTTGGAAAAGCCCGCCCTTGCGCAAAGCCTGGGCCTTGCGCTGGCGCGGCCCTATGCCCTTGTTACCTATCACCCCGAAACGGCGGGCGGCGCCAGCCCCACTGCACAGTTTGAGGCGCTTTTGCGCGCGCTGGCAAGCTTTGACGGGCTGGATGTCATTTTTACAAAATCCAATGCGGACGCAGGCGGCGGCGCCATCAATGCACAGATTGACGAGGCCTGCGCAAAGCAGCCGGGCCGCTGGGCCGCGTTTACAAGCCTTGGCGTGCTGCGTTACCTTTCGGCCATGAAATATGCGGCGGCCGTGGTGGGAAATTCCTCTTCCGGTGTGGTAGAGACGCCCACCTTCCGCGTGCCGGCCGTAAACATTGGCGCGCGGCAGAAAGGGCGCATCATCTGCGCCAATGTGTTGTGCTGCGAGGCGGATGAGGCCAGCATCCGCACAGCGGTAGAAACGGCGCTCAGCCCGGCGTTCCGCCAAAAGGCGGCCGGGGCAAAAAGCCCATATGACGGCGGCCCCACCTCGGCGCGCATTGTGGCGGCGCTGGAGCAATGGGCGCAAAGCCCTGCCTTTGGCCGGCCGAAAATTTTTTATGACGCACCCTGTGAGGAGGAAAAGGCATGAGCTGGGACGAGATAATAGCCGCCCTTTCCATGCTGTGGGCCCGCCAGAAGCCAGAGCTTCTGCAGCTTTTGCAGCCCGGGCTGTATAAGGCGCTGCGCCTTGCGCTGGTGGGCACGGTGACGATGGCCGTGCTGCTGGCGGCGCTGCTGGTGGTGCGCCTTGTAAAAAAGCAGAAAAAGGGCCTTGTGGCGCTGGGCGTGTGCCTTGGCTTGTGCGTGGGCGCCGGCGCGGCGCTGTATCTGCCGCGCCCTGTGCTTCCGGCCGGCGGGGCCGGTGCGGGCGTGTCGGTTTCGGTGCTCAGCGCACAGGACGCATTCACCTTTGCGCCGTCCACACAGGCGCAGGTGAACGCCGAGGCCAATAAGGCACAAAGCGAGCAGGCCGCTATGGAAAACGAGACAGGCACAGCCGTCACCCAGGCGTCGGCCCAAATGGGCCAGGTGCCCGCAGAGGCGCGCAGGCTTACCGTGACGCAAGAGGGGGCCAGCGCCATTTTGCAGGCGCTAAGCAGCGCCGCCCGCACCCCCACGCTGCGCCAAAACCTGCCGGACCTGTCGGGGCAGCAGACGCTGTACGTTACAGTGCGCACAGGCGATGCGGCGCAGGTGGTGTGCCTGACGCAGCAGGGCGCCTTTGTGCAGGCCAAAACGGAAAACGCCGTGGTGTACCGCATTGCGGATGGCGCCGGGCTGTACGAAACGGTGCGCACAGCCTGCCTGTGAGCGCGCAAAAAAGGAGAATGCCAGATATGGAAACATTGCTTGTGATAGGCCTTGGCAGCATGGGAAAACGCCGCGTGCGCCTTTTGAAGCGCGCGCGGCCCGGGGCAGCTTTGTGCGGGGTAGACCTTTCCCCCGCGCGCCGCGAAGAGGGCGAGGGCCTTGGCCTTTCGATGTATGAAAGCCTGGAGGCTGCCCTGGCTGCGCAGGCGCCGCGCGCGGCGTTTGTGTGCACAGCGCCCATCACCCATGCCAAAATAATTGCCCAGCTTTTGCAGGCGGGCGTGCCCGTGTTTACCGAGCTGAACCTGGTGGATGACGGCTACGATGAGCTGATAGCGGCGGCAAAGGAAAAGGGCGTGCCGCTGTTTTTATCCAGCACCATGCTGTACCGCGGCGAAACGCAGTATATCAAGCGCCGCGTGCAGGAATTTTCCAGGCCTGTGAACTATATCTATCATATCGGGCAATACCTTCCCGATTGGCACCCGTGGGAAAATTACAAAAACTTTTTTGTGGGCGATAAGCGCACCGGCGGTGTGCGCGAGATATTCGGCATTGACCTGCCCTGGCTTTTGGATACATTTGGCCCGGTGAAGCACCTCTATGTGGAAAAGGATAAGCTCAGCGCCCTGGAGATAGACTACCCGGACACCTATTTCACCGTGCTGCGCCACGAAAACGGCACCAAGGGCGTGCTGGCGGTGGACGTGGTGAGCCCCAAAGCCGTGCGCAATTTTGAGGTGTTTGGCGAGGGGCTGCACCTGTTCTGGGAGGGCAGCCCGCAATCTTTGGCGGAATATGATGCCGCCCGCAAGTGCAAGGTGCCGGTGGACACCTACACCAGCGTAGAGCACGATGCGCGCTATTCCGACAACATTGTCGAGAATGCCTATGCCGACGAGCTGGAGGAGTTTTTTGCCGTGCTGGAGGGCAGGGGCACCGCGCGCTATTCCTTCGAAAAGGATAAACAGACCATTGCCCTGATCGAGCGCATCGAACAGGCATAAAAAAACCGGGAAAGGCGGCCCTGTGTATGAAGGTGCTGTTCTGCGGCCTTGGCTCTATTGGCACAAGGCATTTGAAAAACCTGCATGCGGTGGCGGCGCGCAAGGGCGTGCCCGTGCAGGCGTATGCGCTGCGCAGCTCTGTGCGCGCGCTTCCGGCCGGGACAAAGGCTCTGCTGGCGGGCGAGTTTTGCACCCTGCCGCAGGGGGCGCAGTTTGACGCGGCCTTTCTTACAAACCCCACCAGTCTGCACTACGGCACGCTGTGCGCGCTGCGCGGCAAAGCCGGGGCCCTGTTCATCGAAAAGCCCATTTTTGACGCGCCGGGCAAAAACCTGGATGCCTGCCTTGCCCCGGGCCAGAAAGCTTATGTGGCGGCCCCCATGCGCTGGTGCGGCGTGATGCTGGCCCTGAAGCGCCTTTTGCCGCAGCTGAAGCCGTATTCGGCGCGGGTGATCTGCTCGTCTTACCTGCCGGACTGGCGGCCCGGTGTGGATTACCGCACCGTGTATTCTGCACACAGGGCCATGGGCGGCGGCGTGGCCATTGACCTGATTCACGAGTGGGATTATCTGGCCGAGCTGTTCGGCATGCCGCGGCAGGTGTATTGCCTGAAGGGAACTTACAGCGAGCTGGAGCTGGACTCTGACGACCTGGCCGTATATATTGCGCGCTACGACACCCTGCTGGCAGAGGTGCACCTGGATTACTTCGGCCGCACCTACCGCCGCAGCATAGAATTGTTCTGCAAAGACGGCACCGTTACGGCAGATTTTGGTGCGGGCACGCTGACATTGGCAGACGGACGCGTGGAAGCGTACGAAGAGCCGGTGAACGAGCGCTATGTGCGCGAAATGGAATATTTTCTGGAATATGCGCTGCATGGCATGGGCGAAAGCCTGAACCCGCCGCACACGGCGCAGGAAGTTTTGAAAATTGCACTGGGGGAAGCGTAACGGTATGGAACATGTATTGGTCACCATCTGCGGGCGCGCGGGCTCGAAGGGGTTCAAAAACAAAAACCTGAAGATTTTTGACGGCCTGCCGCTCAGCCATTACAGCCTGGCTGCGGCCAAACTGTTTGAACGGCAGAACCCGCAGCTGAGTGTGGATATCTGCCTGAACACCGACAGCGAGCTGCTGATTAACACCGTGGTGGAAAAATATCCCGAGGTGTCTGTGCTGCGCCGCCCGCAGGAGCTGTGCGGCGATGTGGTGCCCAAGATGATGGTGTACCAGCACAGCCTGCGCGAGATGGAGCGCCGCACGGGCCAGCGCTATGCGCATCTGATTGACCTTGACATCACAAGCCCCCTGCGGCAGGAGCAGGATGTCTCTGGCGCATATGCCGAAAAGCTGCGCCGGCCGGAGCTGGACCTTGTGTTCAGCGTGTGCCCGGCCCGCCGCACGCCCTATTTCAACATGGCAAAGCTGGAGGACGGGCTTGCCAAGCGCGTCATCGACCATCACTTCACCGCGCGCCAGCAGACGCCGCCTGTGTACGATTTGAACGCATCCATCTATGTGTTTGAGCGCGCATTTCTGCTGGAAAACGAGACGGGCTTTTTGTGGGACGGCAAGTGCGGCATTTACCAGATGTTCGACACCGGCATCATCGACATTGATTCAGAAGAGGATTACCGCCTGATGGAGGCTATTGCGCGCCATTTGTACGCCGCCATGCCCTCGTTCGGCGCGGTGCGCGACGCAGTGCGGAAATAGGCGCCCGGCGCTGTTTTGCCGGGCTGGAAACGCAGAAGAGGCACGCGCCCAGGCGCTGGCTGCATTTGGCAGAAAGCGGCCGGGCGCGTGTGTTTGCCTGGCCCCCGGCGGCCTGGCGTGGGGCCGGGCCGTACACCGGGGCCGCACCTGGCCGAGGGGCCGGTTACATGCATGCACTTGCAGCGCGCGGGGCGCTTTGGGCGGCCGCGATGGCGCTGCAAGCGCGGCACATGGAGAGAGGCCGTGAAAACACGGCCCTGAGAAAGGTGGTGTGCGCCATGGAGCGGCAGCAGGAAATTCTGGAATTTGCGCTGGAGGCCGGCCGTGTGCTGCTGGCCAACGGCGGCGAAATTTTTCGCGTGCAAGAGACCATGCAGCGCATTGCGGCAAGTTACGGCGCGCAGAATTTCAATGTATATGTGCTGACAAACGGCCTGTTTGCCTCGCTGAAAGGCAACGGGGAAACCTTTTCGGGTGAAGTGCGCAGCGTGAACGTCACCAATATCCACCTCAAGCGCATTGTGGCCGTAAACGAGCTCTCGCGCGCCATCGAACGCGGGGGAGTGCCGCTGGACGAGGCGTTTCGCAGCCTGCGCGCCATTGAAAAAATGCCGGGCTGGCCGTCCTGGCTGCGCGTGCTGGCGTGCGGTGTGGGCGCCGCGGGCTTTGCCTACCTGTATGGCGGCACGCCGCTGGACGCACTGGCCGCGTTGCTGGCCGGCTTTGCGCTGGAGCCGCTGCGCATTTTTCTTGCGCGCCGCGGCACAAACCGCTTTATTGAAAATTTGCTCAGCGCCGCATGGGTGGCCGCCGTAAGCGTGGCGGCCGTGCAGCTGATGAACCAGTTGGGCGCGGCGTGCAGCATCGACAAGGTGATCATCGGCGGCATCATCCCGCTGGTGCCGGGCATTGCGCTGACGAACGGCGTGCGCGACATTGCGGGGTGCGATTATCTATCCGGCACCATCCGCGGCATTGAGGCGCTGCTGATTGGCGCCGCCATTGCGCTGGGCGTTGGCTTTGTGCTGGGCGCCAGCGCGGCTCTTCCGGGGGTGATTGCGCAGTGATGGCACAGCTTTTGGTTCAGTGCGGGGTATCATTCATAGCGGTGCTGGCGTTTGCCATCCTGTTCCACGCGCCCCGGCGCGAATGGGCCCCCTGCGGCCTCACCGGCATGGTGGGCTGGGTGGTGTACTGGCTGGCCGTGCAGGGCGGCGTTTCGGTGGTGGCGGCCTCGCTTTACGGCACGCTGGCGCTGGCGCTGCTCAGCCGTGTGTTGGCTGTGGTGCGCCGCTGCCCTGTCACCGTGTTTCTCACCGGCGGCATTTTCCCGCTGGTGCCGGGCGCGGGCATTTATTATACGGTGTACGCCTTTATCACCGGCGATAACGCGGGCGCCCTGTTTAAGGGCGTGGAAACGTTAAAAATAGCCGGTGCCATCGCCCTGGGCATTGTTTTGGTGCTGGCGTTGCCAAGGGGCGTGTTCCGCGTGTTTGCCGCGCGGGAAAAACGGCAATAAAACGCCTGCCGGAAAGGCGTGTTGCTGCAGGGTGCGCTTTTAAAAGCGTGCCCTGCTTTTTGGTGTGGCACGGATAAAAGCACAATATATACGATAAATAAAATAAAAAACTGGTATTTAACACAAATTATTGTGGTGCGCGATATTTCCAGTTGACAGGGCACGGGCCGTGTAGTAAGATAAACGTGCGCCATATGACTGACGGAAACGGTGGAGAGATACCACGTGGAGTATGGCGCTTAGGTTGCCGGCCGTCTGGGCAAGTTTTGCCTGGAGGTGCGGCTTTTTTCTTTTTCCGGCGGGTTTTGCCCGCACACAGCAGGGGGCATATGGTAGGTTACCTTCATTCCATTGAATCGATGGGCAATGTGGACGGGCCCGGTGTGCGCACGGTGGTGTTCCTGCAGGGGTGCGCGCTGCGGTGCTGTTACTGCCACAACCCGGATACCTGGCCCGCCGCGGGCGGCGCGCCCACCCAGCCGCAGCAGCTTGTGGAAAAACTGCTGCGCTACAAGCCCTATTACGGGGCCGCGGGCGGCGTGACGTTTTCCGGCGGCGAACCGCTTTTGCAGCCGGGCTTTCTGGGCGAGTGCCTGCGGCTGTGCCGGCAGGCGGGCATCCACACCTGCCTGGACACGGCGGGCGTGGGGCTTGGCAGCTATGACGCCATTTTGCGCTGGACAGACCTTGTGTTGTTCGATGTAAAGCACGAGACGCCAGAGGGCTACCGGCGCGTGACGGGGTGCGGCATGGAACGGGCAGAAGCGTTTTTGCAGGCCGTGCGCCGGGCGGGCACGCCCATGTGGGTGCGCCATGTGGTGGTGCCCGGCTTAACGGACGGCGAGGCGCACATGCGCGCCCTGGCCGCCTATGTGGAGACGCTGCCGAACGTGCAGCGTGTGCAGCTGTTGCCTTACCACACGCTGGGCGTAAAAAAATATGACGCGCTGGGCATCCCGTATGCGTTGCGCGGCACACCGCCGATGGACGCACAGCTTTGCAGGCAGTATGAAACAGCTTTTTTCTCTGCGTATGCAGAAGACAGGAAAGGGGATCGAAACGGATGATGCAGTACCCGCAGTGGGAGGGCTTTGCGCCCGGCGAATGGCAGCGCGGCATTGACGTGCGCAGCTTTATTCAGAAAAACTTTACCCTGTATGAGGGTGGGGAAAAATTCCTTGCGCCCGCCACGGCGCGCACGAAAGCCGTGTGGGAAAAATGCGAGGCGCTTTTGCAGCAAGAGCTGGAAAAGGGCGTGCTGGACGTGGAGACAAAGCGGTTTTCCGGCATTGATCATTTCGAGCCCGGGTATATCGACAGGGACAACGAGGTGATTGTGGGCCTGCAGACGGACGCACCCTTGAAGCGCATTGTGAACCCTTACGGCGGCATGCGCTGTGCCAAGGCTGCGCTGCAGCAATATGGGTATGCGCTGGATGAAGAGATGGAGAAAACCTTCTCGGAATACCGCAAAACGCACAATGAGGGCGTGTTTGACGCATACCCGCCGCGCGTGCGCGCAGCGCGCCATGTGGGCCTGCTGACGGGCCTGCCGGACGCATATGGCCGCGGGCGCATCATTGGCGATTACCGCCGCGTGGCGCTGTACGGCATTGACGCGCTGGCCGAGGCCAAGCGCCGCGACCTGGACGCGCTGGATGGCCCCATGACAGAGGAGCGCATCCGCCTGCGCGAAGAGGTGTCTGAACAAATTCGCGCGCTGGGCAAAATCAAGGCCATGGCCGCGCGCTATGGCATCGACATTTCCCGCCCTGCCAGGGACGCAAAAGAGGCGGTGCAGTTTTTGTACATGGCCTACCTTGCGGGCATCAAGGAAAACAACGGCGCCGCCACCTCGCTGGGCCGCACCTCCACCTTCCTGGATATCTACATTGAGCGCGACCTGGCGCGCGGCGCCATCACAGAGGCCGAGGCGCAGGAGTTAATTGACCAGTTCGTCATCAAGCTGCGCCTGGTGCGCCATCTGCGCACGCCGGATTACAACGAGCTGTTCGGCGGCGACCCCACATGGGTGACAGAGTCGATTGGCGGCATCAGCCTGGACGGCAAACCGCTTGTGACCAAAACGTCGTTCCGCATTCTGCACACGCTGACAAACCTGGGCACTGCGCCGGAGCCGAACCTCACCGTGCTGTGGAGCGAGCATTTGCCCCACAAATTCAAGCGCTACTGCGCCAAAATGTCGATTGCAACAGATTCCATCCAGTACGAGAACGACGATATCATGCGCCCCATCTATGGCGACGACTATGCCATTGCCTGCTGCGTCTCTGCCATGCGTGTGGGCAAGCAGATGCAGTTTTTCGGCGCGCGCTGCAATTTGGCAAAGGCCCTGCTGTACGCCATCAACGGCGGTGTGGATGAAATCAAGGGCGGCGTCATTGTGCCGGGCATCGAACCCATCACGGATGAAGTGCTGGAGTACGACAAGGTGCGCGCCAACTATGAGAAGGTGCTGGAGTATACGGCCGGGCTGTATGCCGACACCATGAACATCATCCATTACATGCACGACAAATATGCCTACGAGGCCGGGCAGATGGCGCTGCACGACACAAATGTAGAGCGCATTATGGCATTTGGCGTGGCCGGGCTTTCGGTGGCGGCAGATTCTCTTTCGGCCATCCGCTGGGCCAAGGTGCGCCCGGTGCGCAACGAACAGGGCATTGCAGTGGATTTTGCCATTGAGGGCGATTTCCCGAAATATGGCAACGATGACGACCGCGCAGACGACGAGGCCGTATATCTGGTGAAAAAGTTCTCTTCCGAGCTGAAAAAGCACCCGCTGTACCGCAACGCCATGCATACGCTTTCCGTGCTTACCATTACCTCGAATGTGATGTACGGCAAAAAGACGGGCTCTACGCCGGATGGCCGCAAGGCGGGCGAGGCGTTCGCCCCTGGCGCAAACCCCATGCACGGGCGCGACAGCCACGGCGCACTGGCGTCGCTGAACTCGGTGGCCAAGCTGCCCTACCGCGACGTATGCCAGGACGGGGTGTCCAACACCTTCTCCATCATCCCCAAAGCGCTGGGCTGGGACGAAGAGAGCCGCGAGGTGAACCTTGTGTCCATTCTGGACGGTTACTTCCAGCAGGGCGCGCACCATTTGAATGTGAATGTGCTGAACCGCGAGTTGCTGCTGGACGCCATGGACCACCCGGAAAAATATCCCTCGCTTACCATCCGCGTATCCGGCTATGCGGTGAATTTTCATCGCCTCAGCCGTGCCCAGCAGGAGGAAGTGGTGCGCCGCACCTTCCACGAAGCTGTATAAGGAGTAAATTCCAGAAAACAGATCCTGTAAAAATTAGAAAACAATAAAAAAGCACAATGCCTCTATGGACTTGGGTTATTCTTCCAGAGGCATTGTGTTTTATTTTTATAATGGCTTTATACAGAAAGTGAGGGATGCTATTTTGCAGTATGATCCTTGGCAACAGATTGTTACTGCTTTTCAGCTTCTTGAAAAGAACTTAATAGCGATTACTCTCTGTCACGCTGGCAACGAGAAATTCATCGCAAACTTTATGATTCAGCTCTACGCCAATGCCGGGGACCGTGGGAACCTCCAACCAGCTGTTTTTGATATGCCTCTCCAGGGCATCTGTCACGATATCATAATGGATATCCGGCCGATAGGGAAACACCTCCTGTGCCATAAAGTTTGACGTGCAGGCGGCAAGCTGCACAGACGCCGCTGTTAAAACAGGCCCGCCGCAGTTGTGCGGAGCATAACGCATATTAAAGGTTTCAGCCATAGAGGCAATGCGCCATGATTCTAAAATTCCACCGCAGGTGCCCACATCGGGTTGTACAATATCTACGCCGCGCTGTTCGATGAGACGACGAAAACCATAGCGGGTATACAGTCGCTCACCAGTGGCAATGGGAATATCCACTTTATCTTTTAAAACGCGATAAGCGTCCACATCAAACGCATCGATAGGCTCTTCATACCATACGGGATGATAAGCTTCCAAAGCCTGGCCGATTCGCGTCATCACATCTGTTGTGCCTTCGGCGGTGACATCAATCATCAAATCAACTTCTTCGCCAATAGCACGGCGTACAGCATCTACAACGGCAATTGTGTGGCGTTCATAGGCCATGCTCACTTCTCTGTTTTTGAGATGATAGTTGGCGTTATGTGCATTTGCAGGAACATAAGGGCTCATGGGGTATAATTTGAGAGAATCATATCCATCTGAGACAACTTCTAAGGCACGTTGAGCAAACTGTTCCGGGAATTCAAAATAAGAGCCATCCGACCAGTCATTGGCGTATACGTGAATGCGGCTGCGCTGTTTGCCACCCAGAAGCTCGTATACCGGTACGCCTAACATTTTTCCTTTCAGATCCCATAAAGCGATTTCCAGTGCGCTGCAGGCTGCGTAAAATATAGGGCCGCCGCCCTTGCCCCAAAATGTGTTGTAATAAAAATCATTCCATATATCGCTGATATCTGATGGATCACGCCCTACCACAAAATTCTCTGCGAGATCTTTTATCATTGTGGCAGCAGCGTGGCAGCCAATTCCAAATCCAACAGAGCCTTCGCCAATTCCACAAATACCTTCATCGGTGGAAAGTTCTACCAATATAGGCCTAAATGAGCCGGTCTCAACAACATATACATCTGCTTGTTTGATCTTCATGTTTTCCTTGGCCTCCATTCATAAAAGCGTGGTGGGTTTGGTGAAAGGGTGCACACGGTTGATATCTGTAGCTTCTGTTCATACATAAATTTTGTCAATATATAGGAATAAATTCTGTGTTGTGCACAAATTAAATGAGGAAAAACAACGAGAAAACGCATTTCTGTTGTGGAAAATGTCAAAAAAGCAATAGAAAGAAGCACCTTCCTTATTGGTTTTGCAAACAAATGTAAGAATTCCTACAATACAGAAGAAAGACTTGTTTGGCACCCATAAAATGTATGGTTTAAAACAATATTCTTCATAATTAGTCTGCAAAGATAAAATTTTTGCAGAAGAATTCGACTTTAAAAAAGCTTTTTTATGGCATATATCCAAGGCATTTCGACGAATGTTGTGAGGAATCACAAAAAACAGGAAATTGATTGACAGCTTTTTTGTACTAAAATATGTTGAATGTGGTGGAGGGAATGCACATGGAAGACTTCATGAAAAAAACGCAGAATATGTATGGAAGCTTAACAAAGCTCCAGAAAAAAGTGGCGGATTACATACGTGCAAATTTTGGGGAACTGGCTTTTATCACATTGGACCAAGTGGCAAGACAGGCTGATGTGAGCACTGCAACTGTGATACGATTTGCACAAGCGATGGGATACAGCGGATATGCGGATATGCAGAGAGATATCATTAACGCGGTAAGAGGAAACGTAGGCCTGCCAGAGCGCCTTGAGAATATGTGCAAAAGCCAAGCACCGGATGACGCTTTGACTGCATGGTTTGAAAAAGAGATTGGCTGCGTAAACAAGACAGTGAAGGAGATTGACCGTTCCAATCTCGAACAGGCGCTCGAGTGGATCGAGGCGGCCCGAAATGTGTATATTTTAGGCCTGCGTCTTTGTTTTGGCCCGGCATTTATTTTGGCAAATTCACTTGGACAGGTACGTAGGAACGTTCATCTGATTCAAGGTGTCTCCAGCACGTATCCCGAGAATATCATCAATGCAGGGCTTGGTGATGTGTGCATGGTGATTGCATATCCACGTTATCTGCGGGAAACGCAGGCACTGATGAGAGAGATGAAGCGCTATGGCGTGAAAATCATTTTTTTCACAGAACCTTCTTATTCTAAAATTACACAGTTGGCGGATATCACGCTTTATACGGCATCCGCTCAGGTAGAACCAAAAGGGTCATTTGTGTCTCTTTTATGCCTTTTGGATTATATAGTGGCACAAATTGTCCAACGTACGCCGGAGGAATCTATGTCGATTGGCACACGCATTGAAAAGTATTTAAAGGAAAATTATCTTTTGGATTACTGAAACAAGAATATGGAGGTATCAGATGGTTTATCACTACATAAAAAATGCAGAGCGACTTTTATCACATGGAGATATATGGCAGCGATCCAAGGTGCTGGAATTGCTGGAAGCGATGTGGAATGAGGTGGACGCCACCACGATTATTCCCACGATGATGCATGTGGAAGGAGATGTTTTATATATTGGCACACGGCGCTGGGATCTCACAAAGTATGGCCAAATTTATATGTTTGGTGCAGGAAAAGCCTGCAATGCCATGGCAATGGCAGTGGGGCGGATCTTGGGAGACAGACTAAAAAAAGGTGTAATCTCAGTGAAATTGGAGGAAGAAACCGACGTTTATCCTCAACAGGTAGAAGTCTATGTGGGCGGACATCCTCTTCCCAATGAACAGGGCTTGAAAGCTGCCCGGAAGATTCTGGATATGATCGATGAGGCGAATCCGGAGGATCTTTTTATTTCTGTTATCAGCGGGGGAAGTTCGGCGCTGCTTACCTGCCCTGTAGAAGGGATTACCTTAGAAGATGAGATAGCTGCACAGGATATTTTGCTCAGATCCGGTGCTAAAATCGGAGAGATAAATGCGGTGCGCCGCCACATATCTCAAACGAATGGAGGACGTTTGGCGCAGAAGATACGGGAAAAGGGCGCAGAGCTCATCAACCTCATTGTGGATGATGGTGTGGGAGAATTGCCTCAGAAAGACCGCAATGTACCTGTTGCCTATTCTGCTACGCCAATTGCAGCAGATGATACGACACTGGCGGACGCGAGGGCCTGTATCATGAATTATGGCTTGAAAGACAAGCTGCCACAAAATATCGTCCAATATTTGTGGTCTGCCGGTCCGCAGTGTGAAACACCAAAGCGCACGGATGAAAAGGTCACTCATTTTGTGCTCAATTCTGTGCCAGAATCATGTACGGCGGCAGTTCAAGCATCCCGGCGTATGGGCATATCATCTGTGGTGCTCACAACCTTTTTAGAAGGAGAGGCACGCGAGGCGGGCACTTTTCTGGGTACATTGGCACGAGAGATTCAGGCAAATGGCCGGCCTGTGGAAGCACCCTGTTTTGTGTTTTGCTCGGGTGAAACTACTACAAAAGTAGAACACAGTGCAGGCACCGGCGGCCCGGGACACGAATTTGCCATGGGTTTTGCTATGGAGGCGCGAAATGTACCGGGCGCAGTGCTGGCTAGTGTAGATACGGAAGGAACGGATGGGACCACAAAATATGCTGGGGGGCTGGCAGACTCACAAACTGTTTCAGAGTTGCTGGAGGCCGGCTATGATTATTATGAAGTACTGCGTGAACATATGGCTGGCGACGCTCTCGCAGATACAGGAAATTCTATTTATACGGGGAATACCGGCACAAACCTGTGCGATTTTAATGTGATGTATGTGCCTTGCAGAGCGGAGGTTGAAAATGGAAAATAAAAATAAAATTGCCCGTCTGAAGGCGCGGCAGGTGCTGGATTCTGACGGGCGCCCTGCCCTTGAAGTGGACGTGATTACGCAGGGAGGAAGATGGGGACGGTCCAGTTCTCCTACCGGAAATTCGGTAGGAAAAAACGAAGCCGTTATCATGCGAGATGGTGATCCTCGCCTGTTTGCCGGGAAAAGTGTATATCATGCAGTAGAAAATGTAGTGAATAAAATTGCCCCCGAACTCATTGGATTAGATGTGACAGACCAGGCAACAATAGATGGTCTAATGCTGCAGATGGATCCTACCCCGACAAAGGAAATCCTGGGCGGGAATGCAGTGAACGCGGTTTCTTTTGCTGTTGCACGCGCAGCGGCGGCCTGCGCAGAAGTTCCATTTTATCGCTATCTTGCTGGAAACCGGACAATCACGTCTACATTTATGCCTGCCTTTAACCTTGTGAATGGCGGAACATATTACGGAATTACACAACCTATTCAAGAATTTATGGTGATACCTTGTAATATAGAGTCATTTAGTCAGGCTGTGCGCATAGGGGTGGAAATGTTTTATAAGCTTGATGAGATGATTGCTAAGCGCATGGGTGTGCGTAAAGCGGTGGCAGGAAAATATTGTGGACATGGTGCCTTTTCTGCAGACCCATTTGAAATTATGGATATGCTCAACAACGCTGCAGAAGCATTGGGATATCAGAAAAACGTGTGTTATGGCCTGGATTGTGCTGCCAGCGAGTTTTATGACGAAAAACAAGGTGTGTATCAATATGGGGGCCAATCTCTGACACGGGAAGATTTCTTGAACATTTTGATGAAGCTCTCTGAAAAATATCCAATCGGTTTTATTGAGGATCCTCTGCAGGAAGAAGATTTTAAAGGATTTGCTTTGGCATGTCAGACACTGGAATCGGCCGTGATTGGTGATGATTTCCTTTGCACCAATATCCAGCGGGCGAAGCGTGCCTATGCGATAGGTGCTATGAATGGAATGATTGTAAAACCGAATCAGGTGGGTACTTTGACAGAGACGATAGAGGCAATTGATTTTTTGCATACGCATGAGCAGATCATGATTGCATCCGGCCGAAGCGGTGGCCCTTTGGACGATCCCACAACAGACCTTGCAGTGGCCTTTGGTGGCCATATGCTAAAAACTGGAGCTCCAAGAAGCGGGGAACGGATTATTTCCATTAATGATGGAATCCACATTGCAGAAGAGCTTGGAGATATAAAACCTTATGATGTTTTAAAGTTAAAAGGTTTTTCAAGGATATCTTCTTTGAGAAAGTGAGGAGAATGATATGAAGAAGCATAAACTAAGTTTGCCGCATATTTATGTTCTTGTCATGCTTTTCATCTTTTTTATGGCGCTGATGACATGGATTGTGCCAAGTGGCCAATATGACAGGCAAGATATCGTGGTAGGTTCTAGCACAAAGTCCGTTCCGATAGACGGAACTTATCATCATATTGATAAGGTGGATGAGGAGGGAAACGATTCCAGACAGGGGCTGTTTGCCGCGCTGCAGGCACCCTTGGATGGGTTGCAGGCCTCCAGCGATGTGGTCGGTTTTGTCCTGATAGTTGGCGGTGCATTTGCACTGTTGAACAAAACAGGTGCCATTGTAATGGGGATGCAAACGCTGATTCGAAAATTGGGCAATCGTAGCATCCTGATTATCCCTATTACCATGATTTTATTTGGCCTTGGTGGAACGACGTTTGGTATGGCCGAAGAACTTCTCCCATTTTATCTGATTATCATCACCATGCTTTTTGGCATGGGATATGACTCCATGACGGCTTTTTTGGTGGTTTTTCTTGGCTCGGGCATGGGGGTTGCGGCTAGTACGGTGAACCCGTTTGCCACTTTGATTGCGCAGGGAATCGCTGGCATTGCAGGCAATCCACAATTGTGGTTCCGCTGTATCCAATTTGTAATTTTGGAAGCACTCGCCATTGCTTTTGTTCTGCTCTATGCGCGCAAAGTGAAGGCAAATCCGCAGAGCTCTATGACGTATGTCACGGATCAGGCATGGAAGCAGGAACTGGAAGGAGAAGACGGCATCCATACAGAAGCGCAGATGACGTTGCGGCAAAAACTAGTATTGGCAGAATTCATAATCTGCTTTGCCATTATTATTTATGGATTGATTGTAAAGGGATGGTTCATGACGGAGATGGCGGCCATGTTCCTGCTGATGGGAATTTTGGCGGGACTTATCGGAGGCCTTAACGTCAATGAAATGGGCGAAGAATTTGTAGCAGGTATGAAAGATTTTGTGTACGCAGGTGTTATCATTGGTATTTCACGTGGCGTGCTGTGCGTGGCAGAAAACGGGTTGATTATCGATACAATTCTGAACAGTCTTGTCAATTTCCTGGGAAGTGTTCCCGTTTCACTGTATGTGGTTGCCATGTATTTTGTACAAGTCGTACTGTCTATTTTCGTTCCTACTACTTCTGGCGTGGCAGCTTTGTCTATGCCGATCATGGCACCATTGACAGAAATGTTAGGGCTTAATCCAGAGGGTGCGGTGACTTGCTTTCAATATGCATGTAAACTTACACTTATGCTTAGCCCTGCGGCGCCAGTGACAGTAGCCGGCATTGCAATGTGCCGCCTTACGTTTCAGCAGTGGTGGAAAATTATTTGGAAATTTATGCTTTTGATTGTTGTGCTGACGATTGGGTTCTCTATCATGTCTAGTTTGCTTCCGGTATGATGAATACCATCCTTAAAAGAGGAAGGCGCCCCGTTATGATTAACGGGGCGCCTTCCTTCATGAATAAGAAAGGATTTTCTATAAATTGCCAGACCATAAGGCGATTATAAACAATCGCTTTCTGTGAGAAACGTATAACCACATTCGCATTCGCGACAGGCGGAAATATTTTAATGGGGCAGGGTAATCCTTGCTTTTTAGAATACATTGAGGGAAATACGCCGCACGCCCTGCTCGGTGGCAAGAAGAGGCAGGCGTACATCGTGCGCCTCGCGCGGCACACGCGCAAGAAGCTGCCAGGAAAAACAGCACAGCACGGCGGTGCTGCCCGGCCGCAGCAGGGGCAGAAAGGCGTCGTAATAGCCCTTGCCATGGCCAAGGCGCCCGCCTGCCTTGTCGGCGGCCACGCAGGGCACCAGGCAGAGGTCAACCGCCTGCGGCAGAACGGCCGGGGCCCCTTTTTGCGGCTGAGGAATGCCGAACGCCCCCGGCACAAGGCTGTCAAGGCATGTTACGGCGGCCATGTGCATCTCCCGCTGTGCGGGCCCGCACACCGGCAGGCACAGGCGTTTCCCTGCGGCCAGCACCTCGTGCAGAAAGGCGCGGGTATCCGGCTCTGCCCCCATGCCGAAAAAGGCGGCCACCGTGTGCGCGGCGGCAAACTGCGGCAGGGCGGCCAGCGCCCGGCACAGGCTGCCGGAGGCCGCCGCATGCACGCCCGCAGGCACCGCGGCGCAGGCCTGCCGCACGGCCAGCCGTGCGGCGGCCTTTTCCCCGGCGGGCGTCATGCGGGTTCCTCTTTGGGCAGCACGTCGCTTTCTGAAAAATCTTCCCGGTCCAGCGTCAGGTTCGGGTTATAGAACGGGTCGTGAAGCAGCGCCTCGCCCCAGCGCTGCTTCAGGCGGCGGCGCTCGCCCTCAAAGCGTTCTTTGGCGGGGCCTTTTGTGTCCAGCCCGCGGCTTTTCGATTCGTAATGATACAGCTCGGCATAGGGCGTCCACAGCACGCGCCAGCCCGCCTGGCGCACGCGCAGGCAGAAATCCACGTCATTGAAGGCCACGGTGAAACCCTCGTCCAGCCCGCCCACTTCGTCGTACACACTGGCGCGGCACAACAGGCAGGCCGCCGTCACACAGGAAAAGTTTTGCACGGTGGCAAGGCGAAACATATAACCGCCCGACGCGCGCCGGGTATATTTGTGGCTGTGGCCTGCATAGCCGCCCAGGCCGGTGATGACGCCTGCGTGCTGCACAGTGCCGTCGGGGTAATACAGCTTGGCGCCCACAATGCCGGCGCCTGGCTGGCTGCACAGCTTCACCATCTCTGTAAGCCACGCGGGGGATATCACTTCCACATCGTTGTTCAAAAGCAGCAAAAACTCGCCCTTCGCCGCCTTCCGGCCAAAGTTGTTGATGGCGGAAAAGTTGAAAGGCCCCTGATACTGCACCACGCGGCAGCGGGAATAGGCAGCATCGCGCGCAATGGTTTCATAATAGGCGAAGGTTTGCGGCTGGGTGGAGTTGTTTTCAATGACAATCACCTCATATGCGGGGTAATCGGTCTTTTCCAAAATGGAACGCAGGGCCTTGTCCAGGTCCTCTGTGTGGTCTTTGTTCGGAATGAGAATCGAGACAAGCGGCGTGTGCGCCAGCGTATAGTCCACTTTGTAAGTGCTGGGAAACAGCCCGTCCTGCACCGTGCCCTCGGCCCCGGTGCGGGCCAGGTGGGCCGCAATGGCGCGCTTGGCCGCCGCGGTGACATAGGGTTTTGCGGCCGTACCGCCCGAGGTAGAGCCCGCGTGCACCCGCCAGTAGTACAGCACCTTGGGCACATGCACGGGTGTGCACCGCTCGCTCAGCTTCAAAAACAAATCGTGGTCCTGCGCGCCGTCGCAGGCGCTGTCCAGCCCGCCCACGGCGTGGAACAGCCCGGCCTGAAACATGGCGAAATGGCAGATATAATTGCAGCAGTTGAGGTAATCGGGCGCAAAATCCGGCTTGAAATGGCCTGCGCTGGGCCGCTCGATGCTGGTTTCAAACAGGGCCTCATCGGAATACAGAAACGCTGCGCCCGTTTGGCGGGCGGCTTTCAGCATCTCGTACACCGCGTGCGGGGCCAGCACATCGTCATGGTCCAGCAAAGCGAGATATTCGCCCCCGGCCAGCTGGGCCGCGGCGTTTGTGTTGGCAGAAATGCCGTTATTTGCCACCTTGCAGTAGCGCACGTTTTTCTTTGCGGCAAAAAACTCGCCCACATAGGCATGCGCCGCATCGGATGCATCCGCCACGCAAAGCTGCCAATTCGGGCAGGTTTGCCCGGCCACGCTGTTCCACATCTGCTCAAGATATGCGCGCGGCGTGTTGTATACGGGCACGCAAATTGACACATGCGGCCAAGTGGAATAATCCAGTGCGCGCTGGCTTTCCAGCACGGCCTTTGGGGGCAGAAACCGCCCTTTTTTGCTTTTTAGCCGCCGCCGGGCAAAGCCAAGCGCGCGCTGGACGGTGGAAGAAATTCCATCCTGCCGCACCAGCGAAACAAACACAGCGCACAATTCGCGCATACGCTTCAGGCGAAGCCTCATGCCATGTTCCCCCTTTTTGGAAAACAGGGGGCGGCGCGGGCCGCCCCCTGTCTGGAATGGTGTTACAAATTTGTGCCTGCTAGGCCAGGTGCATAAAGCACGCATGGCCGGCACAAAGGTTTATTTATAGCCGTAGTTTTCATACAAAAGCGTGAAGTGCGGGTTGTAGTAAGGGTCCCCGCCCTCTGCCAGCATGGGCGCATATTTCTGCCGGAAACGCGCGCGCTCGGCCTCGTAGCGCGCCTGGCGCTCGCCGCCCGCAGTGTCTGGCCCGCGGCTTTTCGATTCATAATGCGTGCCCGCAGCAAACGGCGTCATCACGTTCACATAGCCCTGCGCGCGCAGGCGCAGGCAGAAATCCACGTCGTTATAGGCCACGGCAAAATTGGCCTCGTCCAACCCGCCCAGCGCGTCGTACAGGCTTTTTTTCACCATCAGGCAGGCGCCTGTCACAGCAGAAAAGTTCTGTGCCGTGGCAAGGCGGTACATATCGCCGGAGGAATCGCCCGGGTGGCCCTTGTGGCTGTGCCCGGCCGAGCCGCCCAGGCCAATGATGACGCCCGCGTGCTGCACGGTGCCGTCCGGATACAGCAGCTTTGCGCCCACGGCGCCCACGTCCGGCCGCTGGGAATAGCTGAGCATCTCGCGGATGGAATCCGGCGCAGTGAACACCACGTCATTGTTCAGCAGCAGAAGATGCTGGCCCGTGGCATAGCGGGCCGCCGTGTTGTTGATGGCGGAAAAGTTGAAAGGCCCCTGATACTGCACCACGCGCAGCCCCGGCAGCGAGGCGCGCGCCGCCTTATACAGGGCAAAGGTGGTGCGCTCGGTAGAATTGTTTTCCACCACAATCACTTCCAGGTTGCGCCAGCCCCCATATTTGTAAATGGAGGCAAGGCAGCGGCGCAAATCCTCGGCGTGGTCTTTGTTCGGAATCAGCACCGAAACGCGCGGCTCGCCCACCACGGCATACCGCGTGCGGTATGCGCCCGGGCAGCCGGGAATGGAGGCCACTTCGCCCGCAAGGCCCAGCCTTTGCAGATGGGCGGCCACCGCCATGGCGCCGGCCTTCAGGGCATAGGGCTTTGCCGAAATATCGCCCGCCGTGCTTTGCGCATGGCCGCGCCAGTAATACAGTACTTTGGGAATGTGGCAAACGCCCTTTGCCGCCTCGCACAGGCGCAGTATGAGGTCGTAATCCTGCGCGCCGTCAAACTGCGCGTTCTCGCCGCCGCCCGCGCGGCGAAGCAGCTGCGCCGTGAAAGCGCACAGGTGCGTGATGTAGTTGCACCCCCGCAGGGTGTCGGGCGAATAATCGGGCTTGAAATGATATTCCGAAAGATGTTTCATGGTGCTGTCCAGCACCACTTCGTCCGAGTAGATAAGCTCGGCCCCGCTCTCACAGGCGGCCTTTGCCACCTCGTACAGCGCATTGGGGCTTAAGGCGTCGTCGTGGTCCAGCAGGGTAATCCACTCGCCCTCGGCCTCGGCCAGCCCCACATTGGTGTTGGCCGCAATGCCCTCGTTTTTGGCCAAATGCACATAGCGCACACGCTCATCGCGCGCGCGGGCCACCAGCTTGGCGGCGCCGGTGGGCGCGTCCGATGCATCCACCAGCACAAGCTCCCAGTTCTGGTAGCTTTGGGCGCGCACACTGGCCACCATCTCTTTCAAATAGCGGGGCGGCGTGTTGTACAGCGGCACCACCACGCTGATCAGCGGCTGCCGGGGCAGGGCGTCGTGCCTTTGTGCGCGCAGCTCTTTGCGCAGGGGAACATCTGCGCGCAGCTGCCAGGGCTCTTTGCCGAACACAAGGCAAAGCCGGTAGAACGTCTCGCGCCACAAGGCCTGCCAGCCGCGCGTGCGCAGGCACACAAGGGCGCGGCGCAGAAGGCTGGCGGCGTGCGCGGGGTTGGCTGTGCGCGCCAGGGCTTTGCCAACCGAATCGCGCTCGGCCGGGTTTTGCGGCGCGCTCATGCCCCGGCCTCCGGCGCGTGGCCGTTCAGCTCTTTATACGCCGTGCACACTTCGCCGCATGCGCCCTGCATGCGCACACGGCCCTTTTCCAGCCAGGTGGCCTTGTTGCACATGCGCTCGATTTGCTCGATAGAATGGCTTACCAGAATGACAGTGGTGCCGCCGCTCATCAGCTCCTGCATGCGCTTTTCACACTTTTGCTGGAACAGAAAGTCGCCCACAGCCAAAATTTCGTCCGCAATCAGCACATCGGGCTTTGTGGTGGTGGCCACGGCAAAGGCAAGGCGCGACACCATGCCGGAGGAATAGTTCTTCAGCGGAATATCAAGAAAATCGCGCAGCTCGCTGAATTCTACAATTTCGTCGAAATTTTCGCGGATGTACTTCGGCGTCATGCCCAGCACTGTGCCGTTCAGAAAAATATTTTCGCGGGCGGTGAGGTCAAAGTCAAACCCGGCGCCCAGCTCAATCAGCGGCGCAATGGTGCCGCGCACCGTCACGCTGCCCGCCGAGGGCTTGAACACGCCGGAAATCACTTTTAACAGGGTGGATTTACCCGAACCGTTCAGCCCCACAAGGCCATAGAAATCGCCGCGCTCTACCGTGAGCGAAACGTCGCGCAGCGCATAGAATTCTTCAAACTGCAGCTTGCCCTGCACGGCGGCCAGAAAGTATTCTTTCAGGCTTTCGTGCTTTTCTTTGGCCATGTTGAAGCGCATGGAGACATTGTTCACTTCTATCATGCTCATGTTCTGCGCCCCCTTTAAATATGCAGCACAAATTTATCCTGCTGTTTGCGGAACACCAGAAGGCCGAACACAAGCGTGACAAGGGCGCAGGCGCCGCAGATCCACAGCATGCTCCAGCTCAGCATCTCGCCGTCCAGCACGGCGGTGCGGAAGGCGGTGATATACCAGTACAGCGGGTTGAATTTGATAAAGCGGGACATATTGATGGAAAAACCATATACAACCAGCGAACCCATCTGGGAGGGGTCGTAGAATATGGCCGAGAAATACATCAGCATGGTGGTGAACACGCTCCACAAATGCATGATGTCGCGGAAGAACACCGTCAAAGTGGCCAGCACAAGGCCCACGCCCAGGCTGAACAGAAACAGCGTCAAAAGCGGGTACACTGCCAGCACCACAGTGGGGTGCAGCGGCGCGCCGGTGAAAATCATCACAATAATCAGCGCCACAAAGCTGAACACGCAGTTCACAAGCGCAAAGCACACCTTCTCCAGCGGGAAGATGTATTTGGGAATGTACACCTTTTTGATGAGCGGGGCCGCGCCCAGCATGCTGGACATGGCGCTGGTGGTGGCGTCGTTGAAAAAGGTGAACAGCAGCTGGCCGATAATAAGGTATACCGGGAAATTCGAAATGCCCTGCCCGCGCATAGAGGCAAACAGGGTGGAAAACACCGCCACCATTACAATGTTCATCAAAAGGGGGTTCAGCACGCTCCACAGCACGCCAAGCACGCTGCGGCGGTATTTCAGTTTGAAATCGCGCCCAATCAGGTTTTGCAGCAAATAGCGGTAGCGCCAGAAATCTTTACAGTAAGCTTTGAACATTGCCATGCCGCTCACCACTTTTCAAAAAAGGAAAAATCCTGCGCGGCAAAGCCGGGGTGCAGCTTGTCCTTTGCGCTGAGCTTCACACTGCATCCGGCGTCCGGCCAGACAATGCCGATGTCCGCGTCGTCCCATGCAACACCGCCCTCATCGTCCGGGGCATAGAAATCGGTGCATTTATAAGTGAACTCGGCCTCATCACTCAGCACAAGAAAGCCGTGGGCAAAGCCCTGGGGAATGTAAAACTGGCGCTTGTTTGCCGCCGAGAGGCGCACCCCAACCCACTTGCCGAAAGTGTGGGAGTGGGGGCGGCAGTCCACCGCCACGTCGAACACCTCGCCCGACACCACACGCACCAGCTTGCCCTGCGGGTGCTGCTTTTGAAAATGCAGCCCACGCAGCACGCCCCGCGTGCTTTTCGACTGGTTATCCTGCACAAAGGGGCCGGGAATGCCCGCAGCCGCGAACTCTTTTTCCGAATAGGTTTCCATAAAATAACCGCGCTCGTCGCCGAACACGGTGGGCTCAATGATCATAACGCCTGCCACATCCGTGGGAATAAAGCTGAACTTACCCATCCTGCCGTTCCTTTCGCCGCACACGGCAAGCACAGCCGCGGGCGGAAATACTGATATCTATAAAAAGATAGCACAAAACAGGCCACGGCGCAAGGCGGAAGGGCAAATTCCCGCCGGTTTCGCTGAAGGGAAAAGCGGCTTTGCCCGGCATGCGGAAAACTTGCATGCCGGGCAAACAAACAGACGGCCCCGCGGGCGCGGCGCCATGGCATAGCGCCGCGCCCGCAGGGCCTTGCTGTGCAAAAGGCGCCTGGCGCCTGCAGGCCGTTTAGCAGAACAGCTGCGCGGGGTCGATATACTGGCCGCCCTGCAGGCATTCGATATGCAGGTGGGCGCCTGCGCTGGCCTCTGCCGGCACTTCACCGGCCACGCCGATGCTGTCGCCCTGGGCCAGTGTTTCGCCTTCTTTTACAAACACCTCGTCCAGCCCGCAAAAGCGCAGGGTGACATCGCCGCTTTGCACTTCCACCACGCCGCCCCACAGGGCGTCGTCCGTCTGGGCAAGCTTCACCTCGCCCGCGCCGGGCGAGAACACCGCGCCGCCGAATTTGCTTACCACGTCAATGCCGTTGTGCGTGCGCCAATCGCCCATGGTTTCGTTATACACCAGCTCGTCGCCGCTGAAGCCCTGCGTCACTTCACCTTCCACAGGCCAGACGTACGATGGACTGGGCGATGCCGGCGCACTGGCAGCATCGCTTGGCGCGGCGGACGAAGCCGGCGAAGAGGCCTGCGAGGATGCCCCACTTTGCGATGCAGAGGAAGAAGAGGAGGAGACGGGCACGTCTTCCTGCTTTTTCTCTGCCTGCTGTGCCGATTGTGCATCCCATGGCGTTGTCTCCTCTCCGTCAATGCGGCTTTGGGTGCTGCCCGTGCCGAAATGTGTCATCATGCTGTTCACGGCAAAGAAACTGGCCGTTGCCGCGCCCGCTATCACCAGCGTCAGCGCAAGGTAGAAGCCTTTTCCCCGCCAGAAGCCAGAAAATCCTTTTTTCATTTTTTTCCTCCTTGGCCGGGTGCCCCGGCGCGTTGATGGTGATAGTTTGCGCCGGCTGCGCGCGGTTTATGCATGCGGCGCGCCGCATGCACAGGCGCTTGCCTTTTGCCGCCAAAGGAAGTACAATAAATATTATCTTTTGGCAGAGCCCGCCGGCCCATGGCTGCGGGCGGAAAGGGGCGGGCAGTTTGAACCAGAGTGTTTTCGGCGCGGGCGGCGCCAACGTGGATGTGCACGGCCACAGTTATGCGCCCATTCGCCTGCGTGATTCCAACCCCGGCGCGCTGCATATCTCTTTGGGCGGCGTTTGCCGCAATATCTGCGATAACCTTGCGCGCCTGGGCGTGCCGGTGACGTTTGCCAGCGCGGTGGGCGGTGATGCGTTCGGCCAGATGCTGCTTTCCGGCTGCCGCGCCGCAGGCATGGACACCTCCTGTATTCTGGTGCGCGAGGGCGCGCGCTCGGGCAGCTATATCTCCATTATGGACGATGCGAACGACATGCTGGTTGGCATGAGCGATATGGACGTGCTGGGCGCCATGAGCCCCGAGCACATGCGGCGCATGGCGGAAAAAATCAATGCCAGCGGCATCTGTGTGACGGATGCAAACCTCGAGCCCCGCACCCTGGAGGCGCTGTGCGATGTGGCGCAGGTGCCCGTGTTTCTGGACACCGTCTCTTGCGCGAAAGCACAGCGGCTGCGCGGCATCATCGGGCGCTTTGACACCATCAAGCCAAACCGCATGGAACTGGAGGCGCTGACGGGCCTGCCTGCGGATACACAGGCAGGGCTGCGCCGCTGCTGCGATGCCCTTTTGCAAAAGGGGGTGCGGCGGCTGTTTGTCTCGCTTGGGGCCGATGGCCTCTATTATCAGGACGCCGGCGGCTGTGTGATCCATAAGGCAAGCCGCCCATTCCCCGTGGTGAACGCCACCGGCGCGGGCGATGCCGCCATGGCCGGCGTGGTGTATGCGGCCTTGCACGGCTTTTCGCCCGAACACACGGTGGAATTTGCCATTGGCTGCTCGCTGTGCGCCATTTCTTCCAGCGACACGATTCGCGCGGATATTTCCCCCGCGCTGTGTGAAAGTTATATAAAGGAGTATGTGCGATGAACCTGAAGGACTATTTGTCGATAACACCGGAAGTTTCCGCTGCCCTGCGGGACGGCAAGCCCGTGGTGGCGCTGGAGAGCACCATTCTCTCCCATGGCATGCCCTACCCGGAAAACCTGGCCTTTGCGGCGGAAATTGAAAAAATCATCCGCGCCGAGGGCGCGGTGCCCGCCACCATTGCCATCATTGACGGCGTGCTGAAAGTGGGGCTTTCCCAAAGCGAGCTTGAGCTGATGTGCAAGGGCGAAAATGTGGCCAAGGTGTCCCGCCGCGATTTGCCGGTGATGTGTGCGCTGGGGCGCACGGGCGCTACTACGGTGGCTTCCACCATGATTATCGCCTCCCTGGCGGGCATCCGCGTGTTTGCCACGGGCGGCATCGGCGGTGTGCACCGCGGCGCAGAAACCACCATGGACATCAGCGCCGATTTGCAAGAGCTGCGCAAAACCAGCGTGGTGGTGGTGTGCGCCGGCGCCAAAATGATTTTGGACATCGGCCTTACGCTGGAATATCTGGAGACGATGGGCGTGCCCGTGCTGGGCCTGCGCACGGCAGATTTCCCGGCGTTCTACTGCCGCAAATCCGGCTTTGGGGTGGACTATGAGGCCAGGGACGAGGCTGAAGTGGCCCGCATTGCCAAAGTGAAGTGGGACCTTGGCCTCACCGGCGGCATTCTGGTGGGCAACCCCGTGCCCGAAGAGTACGCCATGGATTTTGACCGGATGAACGCTGTTATTGAAACATGCATTGCCAGCGCAAAAGCGGACGGCATCAAGGGCAAGGCCATTACGCCGTATCTGCTGGCGCATATTGTGGAGGCCACGGGCGGCGAAAGCCTGAAGACCAACATTCAGCTGGCTTACAACAACGCGCGCGCTGCGGCGAAAATTGCCGCGTGCTATGCAAAGCTGTAAAGCCGCGCAGCGCCAGGGGGCGGGCGCGCCCGGCCCCTGGCATGAAAATTTTGAGCCCGCATTAAGGGAGTATTTGCTATGAGCAAGCAGGAAAACCGGAAAGACGGCACCGCACGGGAAGAAAGCTTCGGCGCGCTGGAGCAGGCCATGCCCCAAAGCGGCGGGGACATGGGCGACACCATGGCGTTCACCCCGCTGGGCAAACAGGCGGAAAAGCAGCAGCCCGCGCAGGCTGCCGGCAGAAAAGAGACAGGCGGCCCCGGCCCGCGCGCCCCGGGCGACACGGCCGAGGCGCCGCCGCGCAAGGCAAAGGCGTCCGGCACGCGTGTGCTGGGCAGGCTGTGCATTGTGCTGGCCATCAGCTTTGCTGTGCTGGCAACGGCCTCTATGGGGCTTTCCCATCTGTTCGACCCCGCCAAATTTGTGGCCGAGGCAACGCAGGCCCTGGCCGGCGGCGACACAAAGGCGCTGGAACAGCTGGTGCAGCCCGCAGAGGGGCTGACGGCAGACGAGGCGTCTTTAACTGCGCTGTGCGACGCCTTTGCCGAGCCGTCTGCGCGCGAGGCGCTGGCCCGGCAGCTGCAGGCACAGGCAATGGACGAGACCCTTGCCGGCAGTGCATACCCGGCGCTGGGTGTGGCAAAGGACAATGTGTTTCTGGGCTATGCAAAGTATAAGCTGGCGGTGCAGCCTGTGCAGCTGATGCTGACAAGCGACGCACAAAACCCGCTGCTCAGCCTGAACGGCGTGCCCCGCACCGGCAGGGTGGTGGAGGGCGGCGTGCTGTACGAGGGGCTGTTCCCCGGGCAGTACACCTGCACTGTCACGGCCTCCAGCGGCACGGGCTCCACCGTTACGGGCCAGCAGACGGTGCTGTCGCTGTTCAGTGTGCAGCAGCCCACCGAGTTCAATGGCGCATTGGCGATGGCAGATATCACTGTGTCCGGCTGCCCCAATGATGAGACCAAGATTTTTATTGACGGCGCCGAGGTGTCTCAAAAACCGCAGGGCGGCACCGTCAGCCTGCCTATGGTGGCCGTGGGCAGCACTATCACAATGGAATACACGGCCCCGCACGGCGCCGTCACCACGGGCAGCGTGGTGTTCAGCGACATTGCCAACACGGCCCTTGCTTTTGGCGATGTGAAAACAGAGGGCGGCGTGCCGGATGTGGAAGCCGCGAAAACGCTGCTGGGCACTTATTACGCCTCGTATCTGGACGCTGTGAACAAGCAGGATATCGCAGCCGTGCTGGGCGTCACCGAGGCAAAGCGGGAAGATTTGAAAAGCACGCTTTCCAGCGCCGGCAACCTGGCCAATGTATTCTCGTTCACAAGCGCCGAATGCACAGAGGGCAGCCTGGCGGCTGTGGAAAATGCAGACCCGCCGCGCTTCCGCTGCACGGCGGCTTTCACCTTCCAGCACACGAACAAGGAATCTCATGAAGAGAGCAGCACGGTTTCGTACCAGGCATGTGAGTTCGTCTTTCAGGACAACGCCTGGGTGCTGGACCGCACCGTGGCTATTGACAAAGCCGCCTATGAGGCGGGCGACACAGGTGCATTGAACACCGAGGCATAAAACAGCAAAAAAGGGCGCGCCCGGCCTAAGCCGGGCGCGCCCTTTTCTGCGGGGCGGCACAGGCGGCAAGGCCCGCCTGTCTGCCGCGTCACCGTGGGTTTCATGTGCTTGACGCGCCGGATAAAAAGAACACGCGGCCCTGCGTACGCAAAAGCCCCTCTTTGCGCATGCGGCCTATTTCGCGGCACAAAGCCGAGCGCTCGCAGCCAAGGTAGCTGGCCAGCGCCGCGCGCGTGAACGGCGTGCGCCGCCCGCCGCCGGGAACGGGGCAGGCCTCGGTTTTCAGGTAATACAAAAGCTTTTCCCGCACGCCGCGGCACAAAAGAAGTTCTACCCGCCTGTCCAGTGCGAAGTATTTATCAGAGATAAGGGCGATGTAATTCTGCAAAAGCTTTGCCTGCCCGCACCCCACCAGCGCAGAAAACGGCAGCCAAAGCGCCCCCACCGGGCTGGCGGCCGCCACGGTCACCGGGCTTTTTGTGGCGTGCGAACCGGCCAGCACATCGCCAAACACACCGCCGGGCCCCATGCGCGCGGTGAGAAACTGCGTGCCGTCTGCCGCCAGCTTCATGGCCTCTATCTCGCCGTGCAGCACCACGCCGATGCTGCGGTTTTCATACCCGGCATGCAGCAGCACCTCGCCCTTTTCATACTGCCTGCGTGTGCAGGCCATCTGCCCCAGCAGGGCCTCAATTTCTTCAGCGCACATGCCTGCAAACAGCGCACAGCGCATGATGCCATCTTCCATTGGCGCTTCCCTCTTTTACAGCCCGTGCCGCACATGGCGCGCTGCACAGCGGTGAATAAATTTTTGTCAAAGTTGCCATGGCAACTTTTTTTCTTTCTCTATTATAGTATATTAAAGTTATTCCGACAAGGCGCGCCTTTCGGCGCGCAGAAAAGAGGGGTTTCTTGATGAAAAAGACCATTAGCCTTTTGCTGGCGCTTGCACTGTGCGCCACACTTTTGGCCGGGTGCAGCGGCCCTGCCTCCAGCGCGGCCTCTTCGGCCCCGGCGCAAAGCGCCGCCAGCGAAAGCCAGCCGCAGCAGGCGGCCCAGCGCACGGCGTTTCGCATCGCCAGCCTGAAGGGCCCCACCACGATGGGCCTTGTGGGCCTGATGGACAGCGTAGACAAGGGCGAGGCGCGCCACGACTACGAAGTGACGATGTATGGCGCAGCGGACGAAATTACCCCGCTGCTGGTGAAAGGGGAAGTGGACGTAGCCCTTGTGCCCTGCAACCTTGCCAGTGTGCTGTACAATAAGATGAAAGAGACGGGCGGCGTGGAAGTGGCCGCCATCAACACGCTGGGCGTGCTGTATATTGTGACGACGGGCGATGACATCACCAGCGTGGCCGACCTTGCGGGCAAAACCATCTATTCCACGGGCAAGGGCACCACGCCGGAATATACGCTGAACTATATTTTAGAGCAAAACGGCCTTGTGCCGGGCGAAGATGTAACGGTGGAATATAAAAGCGAGGCCACCGAGGTGCTGAGCGCCATGCAAATGTCCAGCGGGTACCCCATTGCCATGCTGCCCCAGCCGTATGTCACCACGGCGCAGATGCAGATGGAGGGCCTTAGCGTTGCGCTGGATATGACGGAAGAGTGGAACAAGGTTTCGCCCGATTCTGCCCTTGTCACCGGCGTGGTGCTGGCGCGCACGCAGTTTGTGGAAGAGAACGAGGCGGCCTTTGCAGAGTTTCTGGAAGACTATGCGGCCAGTGTAGAGTTTGTAAACGCCAACACGCAGGAGGCCGCGGCCCTTGTGGCGCAGTATGGCATTGTGCCCAAGGCCGAGGTGGCCGAAAAGGCCCTGCCCGCGTGCAATATCACGTTTATTACCGGGGCGGATATGAAGGCCAAGGTGTCCGGTTATTTGAATGTTCTGTATGAACAGAACGCACAGGCAGTGGGCGGGCAGATGCCCGGCGACGATTTCTACTACGGTGCGTAAGTTGCTGCATCACAAGTGGCTGCAAAACGCGCTGGCCATTGTGTTTTGGCTGTGCGTGTGGCAGGCCGTAAGCATGGCGGTGGCCTCTTCGCTGATTCTGGCCTCGCCGCTTGCAGTGCTGAAGACGCTGGCGGGCCTTGTGCCCACCGCTGCCTTCTGGCACACAGTGTGCCAAAGCACAGCGCGCATTCTGGCGGGCTTTTTTCTGGGCCTGTTCGGGGGGCTTGCGCTGGCGTGCCTTTCCGCCGCCTGCGCCTTTGTGCGCGTGCTGCTGCACCCGCTGATCCTCACAATAAAAAGTGTGCCGGTGGCCAGTTTTACGGTGCTGGCGCTGTTCTGGCTGAGCAATGCGGCCAACCTTTCCATGCTGATCAGCTTTCTGATGGTGATGCCCGTGGTATATGCCAACACGCTGGAGGCCCTTTTGAGCGTGGACGCCGCTTTGCCCGAGATGGCGAAAGTGTTCCGCCTGGGGCCTGTGCGCACGGCGCGCTACGTCTATGCCCCTGCGGCAGCGCCCGGCGTGCGTGCCGCGTGCCGGGTGGGCCTTGGCCTGTGCTGGAAAAGCGGCGTGGCGGCCGAGGTGATTGGCATCACGGTCGGCAGCCTGGGCGAAATGCTGTACAATGCAAAGCTGCTGCTCTCGGCGCCAGACCTGTTTGCCTGGACGCTGGTCATCATCCTGCTCAGCTTTGGCTTTGAAAAGCTGTTTCTGGCGGCGCTTGGGCTTGCCGAACAGGCTGTGTGCCGCCGGTGCCCGCCGCCCATGCGGCACCGGGCCGCGGCGCCTGCGGCGCTGCAGGCAGACGGCGTGTGGAAAAGCTTTCACGGCAATGCGGTGCTGTGCGGCGTAACGCAGCGCTTTGCCCCGGGCGAGGCCGTGTGTGTCATGGCGCCCAGCGGCGCGGGCAAAACCACGCTGCTGCGCCTGCTGCTGGGGCTGGTTAAGCCCGACCGGGGCAGCATTTCCCCTGCGGGGGCAAAGCTTTCCTGTGCTTTTCAGGAAGAGCGGCTGGTGCCCGGCCTTTCGGCAGTGGGCAATGTGCTGCTGGCCTGCCCGTGCACGCGGGCGCAGGCAGAAAGCGCTTTTGGCGCGCTGGGGTTTGAAGCGCACACCATGCACCAGCCCGTGTGCGAGCTGTCGGGCGGGCAGCAGCGCCGGGTAAGCCTGGCGCGCGCCATGCTGGCAGACAGCGCGGCCGTTCTGTTAGACGAGCCCTTCAAAGGGCTGGACGATGAGGCAAAGGCCGCTGCCGCCGCCTTTGTGCGCGAAAATGCCGCGGGGCGCGCCGTGGTGTGCGTGACGCACGACGCCGCCGATGCAGGCCTGCTTGCAGCGCGCACCGTGACGCTTTCTGCGGCAAGCGGCGGCGAGGGGCCCATGGCCCGCTGAAACCGTAAGCCGTAACCTTAAAAGAAAACATATTGCAAGGCCCTGCGGCCGCCGGTTCCCGGCGGCCGCAGACGGCTGCAGGGCGAACCTGGCTGCGGGCGGGTTCGCCCTTCTTTTTGCGGCAGGGTGAAACCGGAACCCGGCGGTTCCGCCCCCTTTTTCCGGCAATGCGGCGCGGCGCCTTATCTGCGCCGGCGCGGCCTTTGGCAAAACCCGTTTGCCGGGCGCATCGCGCGGCGGCAGGGAAATATTTTTTATGAAAAGGTGCGCAAAACTTGACAAACGGCGGGTGCAAAGCATAAACTAAACAATGCGGCAAAGTGGCCATCTTGGCACAGCCAGGCCGCAGAAAGGACCGTGAGCAAGCCATGGAAGGCGACGCCCAAGGGCGATTATGCAAACAAAAATTACATAGCGCTGTTCACGGTGCGCGGCGGCCATAGCTGCCCTTTCGCGCCGTGTTTTGGCGCGGAAAGGAACGGCTGATGGTTTCGATTTATGAGACGCAGGAGGGGCGGCTGCATGAATGCGAGCAAATCTGCCCCGGCACGTGGGTGGATTTGTGCGCCCCCACGGAAGAAGAAATTGCTGCGGTGTGCACGCAGCTGCACATTGACGCAGACCTGGTGCGCGCGGCGCTGGACGAAGAGGAGCGAAGCCGCATCGACTCTGAAGACGGGCACATGCTGATTTTGGTGGACACCCCAACCGTGGAGGTGCGCCCCGGGCGCGGCTTTGTGTACACTACACTGCCGTACGGCATCATTCTGACAGAGGCAAATATCGTGACGGTGTGCCTGAAAGAGACGGCGCTGACGCGCGCGTTCAGCGACAGCCCGGTGAAAAGCTTTTCCACCAAAAAGCAGCGCCGCATGACGCTGCAGATGCTGTACCGCAATGCCACGCTGTTTCTGTTCTACCTGCGCGAGGTGGATAAAGCCTCCAACCGTGTGGAAAACGAGCTGCACATCTCGATGAAAAATAAAGAGCTTATTCAAATGCTGGGGCTGGAAAAAAGCCTTGTGTATTTTTCCACCTCGCTGAAGGGCAACGAGCTTGTGCTGGAAAAACTGATGCGCACCCAGTTTGTGAAAGCGTACCCCGAAGACGAAGAGCTTTTGGAGGACGTGATTATCGAGAACAAGCAGGCCATTGAGATGTCGAACATCTACCGCGACATTCTTTCCGGCACCATGGATGCGTTTGCCTCGGTGATTTCGAACAACCTGAATATTGTGATGAAGGTGCTGGCATCTGTCACCATCATCCTCACCATTCCCTCCATTATATTCGGGCTGTGGGGCTCGAACGTGCCGGTGCCGTTCGAAACTTCGCCCTATGGGTTTTGGATTGTGATTGCCATTGCTGTGCTGTTTACAGGCGCTGCTGTGGTATGGATGCTGAAGAAAAAATGGCTTTGAATTTGGCCGGGCCGGGCGGGAAACTGCATTTCCGCCCGGCTTTGCTTTTGTTTTGCGAGTGTTTTCGTGCCTTTTGCGGTGGCGGAAGCGCTCTTTTTTTTGCGTCTTTTGCGCGGAAATGGTAAGTTTTAATAAATTTTGTGTAAAATATCTAAAATATCCTCTTTTTTTTGGCAGTAGATTGCCTAAATGATACAGAATTCCCTTGAAAAATGCAAGAAAGATGAGTAAAATAGAGGAAAGAATCATGCGTTGCATCGCGCCCGGCAGCAGCCGGCGCGGTGCCGCTGTCAGCCTGAGGCGCCCTGGCGCCAAAAAGGAGGAAGTATTTTGGCAAAAAACCTGAAACATACAAACGCTGAAGTTCCAGTATACTTATTCAAACAGGGCAAAAATTTCGAAAGCCAGAAATTTTTTGGCGCGCACTTCGAAACGCGCGGCGTGCAGCAGGGCGTGGTGTTTCGCGTGTGGGCCCCGCGCGCCAAGGCGGTCAGCGTGGTGGGCGATTTCAACAGCTGGGTGCCCGGTGCGGCCCCCATGGAAAACCTGGACGAAGACGGCGGCATTTGGGAGTGCTTTGTGCCCGGCCTTGCCGTATACGATATTTATAAATACTGTGTCACCACGCCGGATGACGAGCTGGTGTTCAAGGCAGACCCTTACGCCTTTCACACGGAAACGCGCCCGGCAAACTGCTCTAAGGTGTACGAGCTGGCGGGCTATGAATGGGGCGACGCCGCCTGGCAGAAAAAAGTGGCCAGGCACAGCCCGCTGAAGGAACCGGTGAACATCTACGAGATGCACGCCGGCTCTTGGCGCACCTATGAAGACGGCAACCCCTATAATTACCGCGAACTTGCCGCGCAGCTTGTGCCCTATTTGCAGGAGATGGGCTATACCCATGTGGAGCTGATGCCCATTATGGAACACCCGTTTGACGGAAGCTGGGGCTACCAGGTGACGGGCTATTTTGCCCCCACCAGCCGCTATGGTACGCCGCACGATTTCAAGGCCTTTGTGGATGCCTGCCACCAGGGCGGCATCGGCGTCATTATGGACTGGGTGCCCGCGCACTTCCCGAAAGATCAGTTTGGCCTTTACAAATTTGACGGCACCAACTGTTATGAAGACCAAAACCCCCTGCGCGCCGAGCACAAGGAGTGGGGCACCATGGTGTTTGACTATGGCCGCCCGGAAGTGCAGAGCTTTTTGATTTCCAACGCGCTGTTCTGGCTGGAGGAATACCACGTGGACGGCCTGCGTGTGGACGCCGTGGCCAGCATGCTGTATCTGGATTATAACCGCCGCGACGGCGAGTGGGCGCCCAACAAAAACGGCGGCAAAGAAAACCTGGAGGCCATTGAATTTTTGCAAAGGCTGAACAGCGAGGTGTTCGCGCGCCATCCGCACGCCATGATGATTGCAGAAGAAAGCACGGCCTGGCCGCTGGTGTCGCACCCCGTCAGCGAAGGGGGGCTGGGGTTCAACTTCAAATGGAACATGGGCTGGATGAACGATATGCTCAGCTACATGAGCACAGACCCGCTGTTCCGCTCTGGCAACCACAACAAGGTGACGTTCAGCTTTTTCTATGCGTTCAGCGAAAATTTCATCCTGCCCATCAGCCATGACGAAGTGGTGCACGGCAAGTGCAGCCTCATCAATAAAATGCCCGGCGATTACGAGCAGAAATTTGCCGGCCTGCGCACTTTCTTTGGCTATATGATGGCCCACCCGGGCAAAAAGCTGATGTTTATGGGGCAGGAGTTTGGCCAGTTCATCGAGTGGAACGAAGCGCACCAGCTGGATTGGCTGCTGCTTGGCTACGAGCGCCATGCACAGCTGCAGCAGTATGTGCGTGCCCTGAACGGCATATACAACGAAACGCCGGCCCTGTGGCAGGACGATTTTTCGTGGAACGGCTTTCAGTGGATTGTGCCGGACGATTCATCCCAAAGCATCATCGTGTTCCTGCGCAGGGACGAAAGCGGCAATGAGGTTATCTGTGTGGCAAACTTTGCACCTGTGCTGCGGCCCGATTACCGCTTTGGCGTGCCCAACCCCGGCACCTATACGGAACTGCTGAACTCTGACGCGAAAGAGTTTGGCGGCACCGGTGTGTGCAACGGGCCGGTGAAAGCGGTGAAAAAGCCCATGCACGGCTTTGAGCACTATATTTCCGTGAAGGTGCCGCCCATGGCGGCGGTGCTGTTCCGGGTGCCGAAAAAGCGCGCGCCGCGCGCGGCCGGCAAACGGGCCGCCGCAAAGCCCGCGCCGGGCACAAAGCAAAGGGAGGCCAGGGGGCCGGCTGCCGGAAAGGCAGAGCAGACGCCTTAAAAGCGAAGCGATTCGCTTGCAGGATAAAAGGCCCGCAAGGGCGAAAGCAAGGGGAGAGAATTATGAAAGAATGTATTGCCATGCTGCTGGCCGGCGGCCAGGGCTCGCGCCTGTACGCGCTTACCAGAAAGCTGGCAAAACCCGCCGTGCCGTTCGGCGGAAAGTACCGCATCATCGATTTCCCGCTGTCGAACTGTGTGAACTCGGGCATCGACACGGTGGGCATCCTTACGCAGTATCAGCCGCTGGTGCTGAACGATTACATCGGCAACGGCCAGCCGTGGGACCTTGACCGGCTGTACGGCGGCGTGCATGTGCTGCCGCCCTATCAGACGGCCACCGGCTCGGATTGGTACAAAGGCACGGCCAACGCCATTTACCAGAACATCAATTTCATCGAGCGGTATGACCCGCAGTATGTCGTCATCCTCTCCGGCGACCATATTTACAAGATGGATTACTCCGAGATGCTGGCTTTTCACAAAGAAAAGGGGGCCGATTGCACCATTGCCGTGCTGGAGGTGCCCTGGGAAGAGGCGCCGCGCTTTGGCATTATGACGGCGGACGCCGATGGCACCATCACCAAATTTGAGGAAAAGCCCAAGCAGCCGCAGTCGAACCTGGCGTCCATGGGCATTTACGTTTTTACCTGGGAAAAGCTGCGCAAATATCTGGTGGAGGACGAAGCGGACAAAACCTCCTCGAACGATTTCGGCAAGAATATCATTCCCAATATGCTGGCAGATAACCAGAAGATGGTGGCCTGGCCGTTTGACGGCTATTGGAAAGATGTGGGCACCATCGACAGCCTGTGGGAAGCCAATATGGACCTGCTGGACCCGAACCAGCCCCTGGATATGTGGGACCCGGCATGGAAAATATACTCCCGCACATCGGGCCGCCCGGGGCACTATATTGCGCCGCAGGCCCATGTGGACAACTGCATGATTACCGAGGGCTGTGTGGTGGAAGGCAATGTAAGCAACAGCGTGCTGTTTGCCAATGTGCGCGTGGCCCAGGGCGCGGTGGTGGAATCTTCCATTCTGATGCCGGGCGCCGTGGTGGAAGAGGGCGCCGAGGTGTGCTATTCCATCATTGCGGAAAATGCCGTAATAAAAAAAGGCGCCCGCGTGGGTGCGCGCCCCGAGACAGTGGAGGACAAAGCCAAATGGGGCGTGGCCGTGGTGGCCGAGGGCCGCACCATTGGGGAAAACGCCAGCGTGGGGCCCAAGGCCATGCTGGAAAAAGACGTACAGGACGGTGAGAAGTTATGGTGAACAAAAACACGCTGGGCATCATTTTCCCGAATACCTATGACGACCTCATCCCCGAGCTGGTGCACCGCCGCACCATGGCAAGCGTGCCCTTCGGCGGCCGCTACCGCATGATAGACTTTACCCTTTCGGCCATGGTGAATGCGGGCATTGACAATGTGACGGTGCTGGCCAAAAAGAATTATTATTCCCTGATGGACCATTTGGGCAACGGCCGCGAGTGGGACCTCTCCCGCAAGCTGGGCGGCCTGAATATGGTGCCGCCGTTTGCCCAAAGCAACACCAAAATGTACCATGGCCGTGTGGAGGCCATTGCCTCCATTCTCAGCTATTTGGAGGCACAGAAGGAAAAATATGTCATCTTGTCCGACTGCAACATCGCCTCGGACGTTGACTATGCCGATTTGATGCAGAAGCACATCAGCGCGGGCGCCGACGTAACCATGGTGTATGAGCGCGCTGCCATCCCCGAGGCGCTGCAGACAGACAACTACACCTTCGATTTCGACGAAAGCGGCCGCATGACGCAGCTTCGCTGCAACGATTACCGCACCGGCGTGCAAAACCTTTCCATGAACGTTATTGTTATGGGCCGGGAAGAACTGATTGCCATGGTGCGTGACGCCACGGTGCACAATTATGTATATTTAGAGAGGGATATTCTGGCCCCTGCGCTGAAGATTTTGCATGTGCGCGGGTATGAATACACCGGCTACCGGGCGCGCATCTATAATATGAAAAGCTATTTTGACGAAAACATGCGCCTTTTGAACCATAAGAATATGGAGGCGCTGTTCCCGCCCGAGCGCCCGGTGTACACCAAGGTGCGCGACGAGGCGCCCGTGCGCTATGCCATGGATTGCAAAGTGCACAACAGCGTGGTGGCCGATGGCTGCATCATCGAGGGCGAAGTGGAAAACTGCGTGCTGTTCCGCGGTGTGCGCGTGGCCAAAGGCGCCAGCATAAAAAATTGTGTGCTGATGCAGGGCACCGTGGTGGAACAGGGTGTGGAGATGGAATATATCGTCACCGATAAAAACGTCACCATCACCGAGCGCCGCCATTTGAAGGGCAACGAGAACTTCCCCGTGTATGTGGAAAAGGGCACGGTTGTGTGATGTGCTGCACCGGGCGCATGCCATGCGCCCGGCAAACTGGAAAGAGGGAAATCGTATGAACATTTTATATTGTGCCAGTGAGGCCGCGCCGTTTGCCGCTTCCGGCGGCCTTGGCGATGTGGCGGGCAGCCTGCCCAAAGCCATACAAAACTGCGGCGCAGCCTGCCGCGTGGTGCTGCCGCTGTATGGCGATATGCGGGAAGAATACCGCGGCAAGCTCACTTATCTTACCAATTTCAATGTGCCCGTGGGCTGGCGCAACCAGTATTGCGGCCTGTTCGAGCTGGAGGCCGGCGGCGTAAAATATTACTTTTTAGACAACGAATACTATTTCAAACGCACCGGGCTGTATGGATTTTACGATGACGGCGAGCGCTTTGCCTTCTTCTCGCGTGCCATTTGCGAAATGCTGTTCCATGTGGATTTCCACCCGGATATCATCCATGCCAACGATTGGCAGACGGCGCTGGTGCCCGTGTATTTGAACCTGTATTACCGGCATCTGGAATCTCACCGCAGCATTAAAACGGTGTTTACCATCCATAACATCCAATACCAGGGCAAGTATGGCATGGATATTATGGAGGACACCCTGGGCATTGGCCGTGCAGACGCCCATTTGCTGGAGTATGACGGCTGTGTGAACTTCATGAAAGGCGCCATTGAATGTGCCGATAAGGTAACCACCGTGTCGCCCAGCTATGCCACAGAAATTTTAGACCCATGGTACAGCCACGGGCTGGACGATTTGCTGCGGCAAAAACAGTATAAGCTGTGCGGCATTTTGAATGGCATCGACACCAAAAGCTATAACCCTGCCACAGACCCGAACCTTGCCGAAAATTACACGGCGGCCAACTTTAAAACACACAAGCTGGCCTGCAAAAAAGATTTGCAAAGCATTTTCGGCCTGCACGATTGGCCTGTGCCCGTGCTGGCCATGGTGACGCGCCTTGTGGGCCATAAGGGCGTAGACCTTGTGCGCCATGTGGCGCAGGAGGTGGTGAACAACGGCATTCAGCTGGTGGTGCTTGGCTCGGGTGAAAGCGAATATGAAAGCTTTTTCTCCGAGCTGGCGGCGCGCAACCCCGGGGCGGTGGGCGTGCGCATTGGCTTTGTGCCCAGCCTGGCGCGCAAAGTGTACGCAGGGGCAGATATGTTCCTGATGCCCTCGAAATCGGAACCGTGCGGCCTTTCCCAAATGGTGGCGCTGCGCTATGGCGCCATTCCCATTGTGCGCGAGACAGGCGGCCTGCGCGACTCCATTCACGATTCGGGCGACGGCAAGGGCAATGGCTTCACCTTCCGCAATTACAATGCCCATGAAATGCTGGGCACCATCCTGCGCGCCAAAGAGGGCTTTGAAAACCAAAGCGGCTGGCATGTGCTGGTGAAGCGCGCAATGGAGTGCGATTGCTCCTGGGGCGCCAGCGCAAAACAGTACGTTGATATGTATGAACAGGTGTGCCAGCTTTGGTGATGCATGCCTGAAACCGAAAAAGTACGCCTGCCTGCGTCCCTTTGGGGTGGTGCAGGCAGCAGGCCGGGCGGCCCGTGCAGCAAAGCACGGGCCGCCCGGCTGTTTGCTGCGGCATTTTGTGCATGGCTTAAAAACAACCCTGGGTATACAAGCTGGCTTTCGCACAGTTATGGATAAATATATCATAGAAAGAGGCGCAGAAAATTATTTTTTTGCAAAAGATATGGATAAAAACAAATATTAAAAATCAAAATCAGTCAAATTCAATTATTATTCCATAATGCGGAACATTTTAGACGGGCGATATCAGAGAGGGGGAATTTTATCCGGGATAGTGCACAAAACCCGCAAATGAGGTAAATGCAGTTTTGTTGAACAGTGAGAAAAAATGGAATTTGTGAACATTGCATAATTAATTGGCGTATTTTTGTGCTATAATGCACAATGTAAGGACGAGGGAAACCAAAAGAGGGGTGGCCCGAAATAGAAGAAAATGTCCTTACCGAAACATTTCGCATTTGCGAGAAGAAAGGAACATGCATTATGGTCAAGCAAGTGAAGATTTCCAGCTTTACTGAGGTAAAAAACATCATGAACGCGGCGTCCGGGTGCTGCGACGATATCGGCGTGCACGATGCAAAGGGAAGCATTGCTGACGCCAAAAGCATTTTGGGCCTGATGAGCCTGGATTACACAAAACCCGTGATGCTGGTGAGTGAGAACGAGCGCGAGCTCGAGCATGTGTTCAACGCCATCAGCTAAGGGCGCCCGTGGGCGTGAAAAGCAGGAAAAACGATATGCCGGAAAAGGCCGGGGCAGGGGGAATTCTCTGCCCCGGCTTTTTCTGTATAAACAATTGACTGTATTTGGTTGCAAGGCAACCACAACATATGCTATAATAAACGCCGGTAATGTGTCTTCCTTGGCCGGGCCGGGCCCAGCCGGGGGGCGGATGTGAACAGGAAGGAGAAATGTACATGAAGAGGAAAGCGGCACAGCGGCTGTGTGCGTTGCTGGCGGCGCTGGCGCTGAGCATATCGGTGTGCGCAGGCGCGTTTGCCGAGGCGGCGCCGGGTGCGGCGGCTTCCGAGCCGCAAAGCGGCACCTGGCAGGCGCAGGAAGAAGGGCAGAGCGGCCCGAAAAGTGAAAAGACGGCCGACAGTGCACTGTCGCATCAGCCGGAAATTCCGGCTGATGAATCTTCCCTGAAAGAAGAGGGAACGCAGGCGGGCCAACCGGCAGAGGATGCCGCAGGGCAGGCCGGGGCGGAACAGGAGGCCGCTGTGCAGGCGGCGGCAGTGCCGCAGGCGGCCAGCCTTGCGGAGGCTACGGGCCTCACCATCACGGCGGACGACGGCCAGCCGCTGGTGGAAGGCGTGGATTATGAGCTGACGGCTGATACCGCCACCAATACAGGCGGCAAGCTGGTAGTGCTGAAAACAGAGCGCGCAGTGACGGTAACGGGCACGTCGAAGGATAACTACGGCCTGCAGGTGGCGGCAGGGGTGCATGCGAGCATCACATTCAACAATGTCACCATCAAAGCGCCTATCCCGTTCGACATTGTCACCAACCTCAACGGCACGGCAGACGGCACGCCGGCCACGCGCGGGTATGAGATTCTGCCGGAAAAGCGCACCAGCGTGCACCTGACGCTGGCGGACGGCAGCGTAAACACGCTTGCCGTTACGCCCGCCAACACCGAGCGGCCGGCGCTGCGCTGCGGCGAGGGGTCTGTGCTTGTAATAGACGACAGCGTGTGGAACCAGACGGCGGCAGGCGAAGCCATCACGCCCGAACAGGGGCGCGTGCCGTATGACTGCACGCTGAAAAACGGCACGGAATTGAAGCAGGGCGACCCGCTGTGGAAGATGGACAGTGAGACGCCGGGCGCGCTGACGGTGAACGGCGGATATTGCAGCGCAGGCATTGGCGGTGGCCCCTGTGAAGAGAATGGAAACATCATATTTGATGGTGGTTCCGTTGAAGCACATGCAACGTTGCCCAATCAGGCTCAGGCGCATTCCAGCGGCGCGGGCATCGGCGGCGGTGTTGGTGCAGGCACTGGCTGTACGCTGGAGGGCGGCGGCCTTATCTTCAACGGGGGAAATATTAAAGCGTATGCAAGCTATCATGGCGCGGGTATCGGTGCCGGCAGCGTTGCGGGTGATGGCATACATGAAGCGGCGGCGTTGCCAGGGGCTTTGGAAAATGCTCGTTTCGGTCTATGCCCCAGCGGACATAATCACGGGCCTGTTCCGGGCGACATTACAGTGAACGGCGGATATATTGAAACGCACGGCGATGCGCATGGTAATGCATTGGGAGGCTCATGTTATAATGCAAATAATGTAGGACATGGAAATGCTTCTGTCCCGCATGAAATTCGTATTACGGGCGGTACCTTAAAACCAATATCACAGCGCAGCAGCCGTTCCTACGATGTCGGGGCCTTAGGCGGTAAAGTGATTGTAACGGGCGGCTCGTTCCCCGTAGGAAAATATAGCGGCGGCGTGGACGGCCTGAGCTTCCAGGGCGCGAGCGTAGAGAGCGCCAGCGGAGAAAAGCTGACGATGGTGGAGATTGACCTGAGAGATTATACAGAGCTGCTTGGGGGCAAGGTTATCAGCTACGAGGTCAGTATCGGTGGCAAGCCGCTGGAACCGGAATACGGCCTTGCCAATATCATCGATACAGACGGTAAGCTGTATTTCTGGCTGCCGAAATCAGCGGTGGGGCAATCGGTGGAGATAAGCGGCCTGAAGGTGCTGAACACGAATGGGGAAGAACAAGATGGAGAATACCCGTTTGTGGTGCCGGAAGTGGGCAATGGAAATATTACCGCCAAGCGGTATGTCACTTTCGAAGTGGATGAGAACCAGTTCAGCGAAGAGCTGCGCGGGCAGCTGAACAAGCGGTACGACGGCATAGCGATTGAATGGGACAAGCTGACGCAGGAAATAGCGGCGCAGGGCATTGAGGTGACAAAGCCGGATAACGAAGTGCTGGATGAAGCGGATAAAATGACACCGGAAGCGCGGCGGTATCTGGATAAAGACGGGCAGCCCACAGGGGAAATGAGCAATACGGCGCCGTTCAAGAATGCGGGCAGCTACGAGCTCACCATCAATTCCAGCCAGTTTGCAACGCCGGGCTCTGAATTTGAGAGGACATTTTGGGGGCACCGTGCGCTGCTAAAGGCACAAATAGAGCCTGCGGCCAGCCGCGTGACAGACTTTATTTACCAGACAACCGGTGTGGATCAAACAGAGACGCTGACGCTTACGGCAAACGTGAAGCCGCAGGCGGGTGAGGCCCTAACCTGCGATGCGCCGGACGGATATGTGCAGTTTTACATCAACGGCGTTGCAGTGGGCGCGCCGGTGGAACTTGCAAAACTTCTCAGCCAGACGGATGCGGACGGCTATGCCTACCGCACGGCCAGCGTGACGCTGAACTTCACGCAGGGCGGTTACCCGGCCATCCCGTCCCGCCCGGATGGAAAGTTTGTCATAGAGGCCAAGCACTACGGCAGCACGAACTATACAGACAGCGAGGGCACCGCCATTGAGCTGGACGGCGCAGACCTTCCGGGCGGAGGGCTGCCCACCACAGACCCGCCGGAGGTGGTGATAAGGCCGGAACAGCCGGGCGGCGGAGAGAGCGGCAAGCCGCTGGAACCGGATAAGGTAGAGCCAAACCCGGACGGCAGCGGCAAGCTGGACAGCTATATCCACGATAAACTGGTGCGGCCGACAGAGCCGGGGGCTGCGTTTGACAAGGATGATGCAAAAGCGCTTATCAATGACCGGTATGTGTTCAAAGATAACCAGGGGAACCTGCTGACGCCGGGGGAAGTGGTAATCTATGACAAAGACGGCAATGACATTACAGACCAGGGCATCGACCTTTCGAAGCCGGGCGATTATGTCATCCATGTAAAGGTAGAGGACGCGAACGGGAACAGCACAACGGTAGACCTGGATTATATCGTGAAAGACCCGCCGGAGGTGAGCATCAAGCCGGGGCAGCCGGGCGAGCCGGAGAAGGACGGGAACGGCGAAGATAAGCCGGGCACGGGCACGCTGCAGCCGGAGGATAAGCCGCACCAGGGGGAAGACGGGCTTGTGCACCAGAATTATAAAGACGTGGTTTACGAGAAGGTAGAGAACGTCACGCTGACACAGGCAGAAGTGGAAGAACTGGTGAACGGGCGGTACAATATCCCGGCGGGCAGCAATGTGAGCGTGGTGATCAAGGACAGCACGGGTAAGGAGGTAACGGGGCTGGATAAGAGCCGTGTGACGCACTACACCATAGAGGTAGTGGTGACGGACGCGGAAGGGAACAGCACCACCGTCCACCTGCGCTACCAGCTGTATGAAGAGGGCACCACACCGCCTGCGCCCGGCGGCAGCGGGGAAAAGGGCAACCCCAAAACTTCGGTGTAAGCGGCACACAGGCAGCAGACAAACAAAAGCGCCCCGCGTTCGAACCGAACGCGGGGCGCTTGCTTTATGGGTTAGGGAAATAGCGCCCAGGCGGGCACACAGGCCAAAACGGCACCGTGCCCGGCCTGCATGGAAAAAAGCTGGCCTTACATGGCCTCTACCAGCGCTTTGGTGTCGCGCGCAATCATCAGCTCTTCGTTGGTGCACACCACAAGCACCTTCACGCGGCTGCCTTCGCCGGTGATGTCGTTGATGTCCAGCCCGCGCAGCTTGTTCTTTTCCGCATCAATGGAAATGCCCAGGAACTCCATATTCTTGCACACTTCGCTGCGCACATAGCCGTCGTTTTCGCCAATGCCGCCGGTGAACACCAGGCAGTCGATGCCGCCCATGGCCGCCGCATAGGCGCCCACATATTTCTTAATTTGATAGTTCAGCATATCGCTGGCCAGCTTGGCGCGGGCGTTGCCCTCTGCGGCAGCCTTTTCTACATCGCGCTTATCGCTGGAAACGCCGGAAATGCCCAGCAGGCCGCTTTTCTTGTTCAGGTAATCGGCCATCTCCTGCCCGTGAATGCCCAGCTTCTGCTCCATATACGTCACCACGCTGGGGTCAATATCGCCGCAGCGTGTGCCCATCAGCACGCCTGCCAACGGGGTGAGGCCCATGCTGGTGTCCACACATTTGCCGCCGTCCACGGCGGTGATGCTGCTGCCGTTGCCCAGGTGGCAGGTGACCATTTTAATATCCTTCGCGTCTTTGCCAAGGTACTGCGCGGCCGCCATGCTTACATAGCGGTGGCTGGTGCCGTGCGCGCCATAGCGGCGGATGGAATACTTTTCATACATCTCGTACGGCACACCGTACATATATGCCTTCGGCGGCATTGTCTGGTGGAACGTGGTGTCAAACACCACCACGTTCGGCACGCTGGCGCCAAACACAGCCTTTGCGCTGCGCAGGCCCTGCACATGCGCCATGTTGTGCACCGGGGCCAGGGGGGCAATCTCTTCAATTTTGTCAATGATGGCGTCTGTGACAATTTCAGATTTCGTGAAGAACTCGGCGCCCTGCACCACGCGGTGGCCAATGGCGCTAATCTCGCTCTTATCTTTCACCACGGCGCCCTCGCCGGTGGTCATCATTTCCACCACTTTCATGAAGGCCTCCGTGTGGGTGGGGAAGGGCACTTCTTCTTCCCACTCTTTGCCGTGCGCCTTGTGCACAATTTTCGAGCCCTCAATGCCAATGCGCTCGCACAGGCCCTTGCACAGCACGGCCTCGCCGTCCATGTCGATCAGCTGATACTTCAGTGAACTGGAACCGCAGTTGATAACCAGTACTTTCATGTCTTTCCTCCAACATTCCGGTGCGCACGGCACCTTTTTTCTTTGCCGAATTTATTATATAATGAGAAAAACCGGTTTTCAAGGGCCAACCGGCCCGAAAACGGGCGGCCAGGCCGTTTTTGCGGCCCGGCAGGCAGAGAGGAGGGCGAGGCATGCGCGTTGCAGGCATCATTGCTGAATACAACCCGTTTCACAACGGGCATGCACACCAAATCAGGCAGGTGCGCGCGCTGGGCTTCGACGCCGTGGTGTGCGTGATGAGCCCCGGCGTGGTGCAGCGGGGCAGCCTGGCGCTGATGCCCGTGCAGGTGCGCGCACAGGCGGCGCTTGCGTGCGGGGCAGACCTGGTGCTGTGCCTGCCCGCGCCGTACGCGGCGGCCAGTGCCGAGGCCTTTGCCGCTGCCGGGGTGCGTGCGCTGAGCGCCCTGGGCTGCGTGCGGGCGCTGTGCTATGGCGCCGAAACGCCGGACGCCGCCGCACACCTGCGCGCGGCAAAAGCCCTGGTGGGGCCCGCATTTGCCGGGCGCCTGCGCGAAGGGCTTGCCGCAGGCCTGCCCTTTGCCGCCGCGCGCCAGCAGGCTGCACAGGCCGTGTGTGAGGGCGCGGGGGACCTTTTGGCAAGCCCGAACGATATTTTGGGCGTGGAGTACTGTAAGGCTATTTTGACGCAGAAAAGCGCTTTGCAGCCGCTGGCGCTGGCGCGCCGGGGCGCGGCACACGGCGCGCCGCTGGGCGCCGGGGCGGCGGCACAGCAGACGTTTTCCAGCCTGCGCGCCGCACGGCAGGCCGCCGGGTTTGCCAGCGCCACAGCGTTGCGGGCCCTTGCGCAGCGCAGCGGCATGGAAGCGCTGGAGCCCTATGTGCCGCAGGCGGCGCTGGCGCTGTACCTTTGTGCCCAACAGCAGGGGGCTGTGCTGGAAGAAGCGCGCTTTTCCACAGCCCTGCTGTGCCGCCTGCGCGCAGGCTGTGCACAGGGGTTTGCCCATGTGCGCGGCGCGGGCGAAGGGCTGGAAAACCGGCTGGCCGCCGCGGTGCGGCAAGCTGGCACGGCCGGGCAGCTGCTGGAACTGTTGAAAACAAAGCGCTATGCCACGGCCCGCCTGCGCCGTTTTGCACTGGACGCGGCGCTTGGCGTGCCCGCGGGCCTGCCCGCGCTGCCCTACCTGCATGTGCTGGGTGCGGGCGAAGCGGGCCTTGCTGTGCTGCAACAGGCAAAACAGGCGGCCAGCCTGCCGCTTTCGGCCTCGCTGGCTGTGCTGGAAAAGGCGTCGCCGCCCGCGGCGCAGGTTGCGGCGCTGCACGCCGCAGCGGAAGATTTTGCAGCTTTGTGCCTGGCTTCGCCGCGGCCCATGGGCACGGCCTACACGCAGAAATTCATTGCGCCGCCAAAGGGGTGAAAACGGTGGAAAACGCACAGGCGCATGCCAAGCGCCTTATTTTGGTGAACGGCCCCATGGGCGTGGGCAAAACGGCCGTGTGCCGCCAGCTGGTGCGCCTTTGTGCGCCCGCCGCCTTTCTGGACGGCGACTGGTGCTGGATGCTGGAGCCGTTCACGGTTACGCCAGAGACAAAAGAGCTGGTGCTTTCCAACATTGCGCACATGCTGGAAAGCTATGGCCGCTGCACGGCCTGCCGCACGGTGGTGTTCTGCTGGGTGATGCAAACGCCGGATATTGTGCAGCAGGTGCTGGGCCGGCTGCCGGCAGGGTTGTTTTCGCCCAGGCTTATTACGCTTATGGCAAGCCCCGAGGCACTGGCCGCCCGTGTGCAAAAGGATGTGGATGCCCGCCTGCGCGGCGCAGACGCTTTGGCCCGCGCATTGTGCTACCGCGAAAAGTATGCCTGGGCGCCCTGCACGGTGGACACCACGCACCTTTCACCCGGCGAGGCGGCCGCCGCCGTGCTGGCGGCGCTGTAATAGGGAAAAAAGCCGCAAGGCCCCGGCCTTGGGCGTGTTGACGCAAAGCGCATTGCCTTTGAAACAGGCATGAGAGCGCAGTGCGCCGTCAGCGCGCCTGAGGCCTGTTTTTTTGCAGGTGACGCGCGCGCCTGCGCAGCTTGCGCAAAAGCACTTGCCGGGCACAGCGCAGCTGGCGTATGATAGAGCCAAAGGGGGGCAGGCGGCATGAAAATTGATATCGACCAGAACAGCGCGTATGAAGAAACCTCCGTTACCATCCGCTGTGCCAGGCTGAGCCGGGAGGTGACGGACCTGCTGGCCCTGCTGCGTGTGTACGATGAAAAGCTCACCGGCCAGCGGGGCGGGGAAACGCACATTTTGAACGCGGCGGATGTGCTGTATGCCGACACGGCCGACAGACGCACATTTTTCTACACGGCGGAGGGGGTATATGAGACAGAGCTTCGCCTGTACGAGCTGGAGCAGCGCCTGGCGGGCGCAGGGTTTTTGCGGGCGGGCAAATCTCTGCTTTTGAATTTTGACCACATCCGCGCCCTGCGGCCCGATTTTGGCGGCCGCTTGCTGGCCACGCTGTCGAACGGGGAAAAAGCCGTGATCTCGCGGCAGTTTGTGCCCGCCTTTCGGAAGAAGCTGGGCCTTTGAGGCCATTTGTTAAGATGAATACAGGAGGTATTATAGAATGAAAAAATTTCTATCTGTTATTGCAACAATCAAAACAGGGGCCTGCCTGTGTTTTACTGCGTGGGCAGCCGTATGGGGCGTGTTGGCGCTTGTGTTCTGGCCGGATGCTTCGCTGCGCGCAGGGCACATTTTAAGTATGCTGGCGGCCAGCCTGTGGATAGGCTTTTTGCAGTGGCTGTGCTTTGTGCGCGAGACGGGGCACCGGGTTTCCTACGGGGCGCGCATTGTTCTGTTTGCAGCCGGGCTGTTTCCAGTGCTGGCGGCCTGCGCCTATTTTCAAAGGTGGTTTCCGCCAGAGAACGCCGCGGCCTGGGTGGGTTTCACGGCGCTGTTCTTCCTTTTGCTGGCGGTGTTCACCCTTTGCTTTGAGGTGGCCTTTGCCATTCAGGGCAAGCGCTATGCGGGCCTGTTGGGCGAATATCACCGCCGCAGGGACGGGCAAAGCGCGCCGCCCCAAAACTGAATAAGGCAGCAAAAGCGGGCGGGCCGTTTTTTTCGGCCCGCCCGCATGCTGCCCGCACCGGCAAAGCTGTGCCTGCTTTGCACAGGTTGCGGGCAGGCCCAGCGGCACATGTTTTTCACAAAAGCCCTGCACGCGGCCTGCCAGGCCTGCCGCGGCGGCTTTTTAAGATGCTTTTCTGCACACGGCCGGGGGGAAGGCGGCCCGGCGTTCGTTTCTTTTACATTTTCAGCGCGCGCAGCTCACATTTCACTTGTGCTTTTTTTAACAAAAAGGTATAATGAATTTAAATCGCGAACTCGCGCCCCGGCAGGGAGAGCGGGAAGGGAAATACAAGTGAGAAAGGTGACCGGAATATGGCATTGACGAACAACAAAAACGTCCTCACCTGGGTCAAGGAAATGGAAGACCTCATGACCCCGGATAAAGTTGTGTGGATTGACGGCTCGGAAGAACAGCTGAAGGCTTTGCGCGAAGAGGCGTTCAGCACGGGCGAGATGCAGCCCCTGAACGAAGAGCTGCTGCCTGGCTGCATGCTGCACCACACCGCAAAGAACGACGTGGCCCGCGTGGAGGACCGCACGTTCATCTGCACCAAAAACAAGGAAGACGCCGCCCCCATCAACAATTGGATGGAGACCAGCGAGATGAAAGCCAAGCTCATCCCCATGTACACCGGCGTGATGAAGGGCCGCACCATGTATGTCATTCCGTACTGCATGGGCCCCATTGGCTCGCCGTTCTCCAAGGTGGGCGTTGAAGTGACGGATTCCATCTACGTTGTGCTGAACATGGACATCATGACGCGCGTGGGTGTGAAAGCGCTGCAGCAGCTGGGCGATGAATCGAACGATTTCGTGCGCGGCCAGCACGCCAAGGCCGACATTGACGCCGAGAACCGCTACATTGTGCAGTTCCCGGAGGAAAACGCCATTTGGTCCATCAACTCCGGTTACGGCGGCAACGTGCTGCTGGGCAAAAAGTGCTTTGCGCTGCGCATTGCTTCTTACCAGGGCATGAAGGAAGGCTGGATGGCCGAGCATATGCTTATTTTGGGCATTGAAGACCCGCAGGGCAATGTGGAGTATATCACTGCCGCGTTCCCCTCTGCCTGCGGCAAGACGAACCTGGCCATGCTGATTCCGCCCGAGGTGTATGCCAAGCAGGGCTATAAAGTGTGGACGGTGGGCGACGATATCGCCTGGATGCACATTGGCGACGACGGCCGCCTGTATGCCATCAACCCGGAGAATGGCTTCTTCGGCGTGGCCCCGGGCACAAACGAGAAATCGAACCCGAACGCGCTGCACACCACCATGAAGAACACCATCTTCACCAACGTGGCGCACAACCTTGACAACAACACCGTGTGGTGGGAAGGCCTGGATAAAAACCCGCCCGAGAACGCGGAAGAGTGGACGGGCATGAAGGTGAACGGCAAAGAGTATGTGGCCGCCGGCAACAAACTGGCCCATCCCAACAGCCGCTTCACGGCCCCGGCAGTGAACTGCCCGTGCCTGTCGAAAGAGTTTAACAACCCCAATGGCGTGCCCGTTACCGCTATGGTGTTCGGCGGCCGCCGCGCCAAGACGGCCCCGCTGGTGTTCCAGAGCTTTGACTGGAACCACGGTGTCTATGTGGGCAGCGCCATGGCTTCTGAAACCACGGCTGCCGCTGCCGGCGCTGTGGGTGTTGTGCGCCGCGACCCGATGGCCATGCGCCCGTTCTGCGGCTACAATATGGGCGATTACTTTGCCCACTGGATTGAAATGGGCAAAAAGCTGGGCGACAAGGCCCCGAAAATTTTCCACGTCAACTGGTTCCGCACCGATGACGAAGGCCACTTCATTTGGCCGGGCTTTGGCGACAACATGCGCGTGCTGATGTGGATGCTGGCCCGCTGCAGGGGCGAAGTGGATGCTGTGGAAACGCCGATTGGCTATGTGCCCAAGGCGGAGGACATCAACATTGATGGCCTGGACGGCATCACGCTGGACACCGTGAAGGGCCTGCTGGATGTAGACAAAAAACTGTGGATGGAGGATGCAAACGGCGTAGAGGCGTTGTATGACGAAATTGGCGCCCGCGTGCCTGCCGAGCTGCGCAAACAGCTGGCCGATTTGAAGGCACGCCTGGCATAAAGCCAAGGCCGATACGGCAGATGTGACACAGAAAATCCCCCGTGCCCAAAAAGTGCGGGGGTTTTTTGTTTTCACTTACCGGTATGGCCGGCATTGAAAACCGGCCTGCCGGCGGGGAAAGGGAAAAGGGAAAGAAGCCGAAAACAGGAAAAATCAAAAGGAAAGGAATGGTTCCAATGGAAAAGTTCGTATTGCCCACCTATAAAGCGCCGGATTTTGAGGCCCTTGGGCTGGCAGATGCGCCCGACGCAAAGCTGGTGGAAGCCCAGCAGGACGGCGTGGCGCCGGCTGGGTACCATGCCACCACCATGTTTCCGGAATATTTCCGCATTCATGGGGAATGGCAGCTTGCGCAGGACAGCCGGATGGACTGTGCCGCCGTGCTGCGCGGCGGCAGGCTTAATGTGGTGGAACTTCGCAACATTCGCCGCGGGGACGCCGTGGTGGTGGGAAGGGAAGAAAACGGCACCGAGGGCATTTATGTGCACACCAGGGCTTTCCGCCGCCGGGGGCGCGCCGGTGATGAGTTTGCCTTCCGCCAGGGCCGCAGCCGTGAAACGGCCTATTCGAAGGATTACAACTCCATCTACCGCCTGCTGAAATATGAAAAGCAGCACGGCAATATTCTGTGGGTGCTGGGCCCGGCGTGCACCTTTGACGCAGACGCGCGCGCGGCCTTTTCGGCGCTGGTGGACGAGGGCTATGTGAACGGCCTTTTGGCGGGAAACGCCCTTGCCACCCACGATTTGGAGGTGGGCTACCGCGGCACGGCCCTTGGGCAGGATGTGTATACCCAGCACTCGGTGCCGAACGGGCATTACAACCATCTGGATACCATCAATGAAGTGCGGCGCTGTGGCTCTGTGCGCGCGTTTGTAGAGGCGGGCCATGTGAAAGATGGCATTATGTACACCTGCGTGAAGAAGAATGTGCCCTTTGTGCTGGTGGGCTCCATTCGCGATGACGGCCCGCTGCCGGATGTGTACGGCAATGTGTACGAGGGGCAGGATGCCATGCGCGGCCTGGTGCGCAAGGCAACCACCATTGTGTGCATGGCCTCTACGCTGCACACGGTGGCCACCGGAAACATGACGCCCAGCTACCGCGTGGTGGACGGGCAGGTGCGCCCGCTGTATTTCTATTCCGTAGATATTTCGGAATTTGCCGTGAACAAGCTGCTGGACAGAGGCAGCCTGACGGTGAAGACCATTGTGACCAACGTGCAGGATTTCATCATACAGGTAAGGCGCGGCGTGTGCAGCTGAGGCAAGGCGGGCTTTGGCCTGGGCCATTGAGGAGGAAACACGATGAAATATGTAAAAAAGCTGCGGGGCGCGCGGGTGTACCTTTCGCCCATGTGCGCACAGGACGCGCAGCAGTATTACGAGTGGTTGAATGACCCCGCCGTGACGGATGGCGTGGGCACCACGGCCAATGTGATGAGCCTGGAGGGCGAGCAGCGCTGGCTTGCCGAAAACGCGGGCGATTACCAGTTTGCCATTGTGCTGGAAGAAGGGGACAGGCTTATTGGCAACTGCGGCATCAAAGAGATAGATTGGAAGCGCCGCTGCGGCGAAGTGGGGCTGTTTCTGGGCAACGAGGCAGACCGCGGCAAGGGCTATGGCAAGGAGGTGCTGCGCCTGCTGCTGGGCTATTGCTTTGAAACGCTGAACCTGCACAACGTACAGCTTCATGTGTTCAGCTTCAATGCGCGCGCCATTGCGGCATACAAAAGTGCCGGTTTCCGCGAGGCAGGCCGCCGCCGTGAGGCATATTTTTTGCACGGCGAATGGCACGACGAACTGGCCATGGACATCCTTCAGCAGGAGTGGCTGGCGCAAATGCGCTGACGGGCCGCAGAACACAAAAAGGCCGCCGCTTTCCACGGGAAAGCGGCGGCCTTTTGCGTCTGTTTAATGCTGTGTGGCCTGCGCATCCTGCGCGGCGCGCTTGGCGGCTTCTATCATCTCGTCCGTCACCACGGGCATCTGCCCGGTTACATAATACTTCGAGGGAATGGGCTGGCTGGGCCATGAAATGGGCGGCGCCACAGGCTGCCGCGGTTGCTGCGCCTGCTGCTGTGCCTGCCCGGGCGCCTCTGAGGCGCTGGCCTGCGCCATGGGCTGCACGGGCCGGGCATGCGGAATGCGGGGCCGGGCCGGCTGTGCCGCAGGCGCCGGTGCTGCGGCTGGCACATCGTCATCCAGCGAGATGGCCTGCCAGGAATGCACCCACTGTTCCTTGGCGCTTTGCTGTGGGGCACTTTGCTGCTGCGGCACCGGGTTGCCCGCCGGGGCTGCTGCCTGGCGTGGCGCCGCAGAAACGGCGCCGGCTGCGGGCGCGGCGGCCGCAGCCGCTGGGATGCCCTGCTTTGCCAGCCGCTGCGCTTCGGCACGGCGCGCCGCTGCGGCCAGCCGCTGTTCTTCTACCATGGCATCGGTGATGCGCGGAATTTGCCCCGTGCGCGCGGCCTGCGCCAGGCGAATTTGCTCTGCACGGTGCGGGTCTGCCACAGAGGCCCGCTGTGCAGCATTCTGCCACTGCTGAGGCTGGGGCACGGCGGCCTTTTCGGCCTCGGCGCGCTGGCGGGCAAGCGCAGCCTGGCGCTGTGCCTCGGCCTGCTGGCGGGCAAGTTCGGCCTGATATTGCGCCTGTGCCAGGCGCCGGGCTTCGGCGGCCTTTTCCGCTTCGGCCTGCTGGCGGGCAAGCTCGGCCTGATGCTGTGCCTGTGCCAGCCGCTGTTTTTCAGCCAGCACCTGGGCCGAAGCGCTTTGAGCCTGCGCCGCGCGGCGCGCCCGTTCTTCTTCCGCTTTGCGCTGCGCAAGGCGCTGCGCCTCTTCCAGAGCGGCCTGCGCCTGCTGCGCCTCGGCCAGCGCCTTCTGGCGCGCCTGCTCTTCTGCGTGCAGGCGCGCATCTGCGGCGGAAAAATCAATGGGTTTCCAGTGATGCGCGGGTGCGGCGGCCGGTTGGGCCTGCTGAGGCGGCTGCGGTGCCGCAGCGGGTGCGGCAGGCGCAGCGGGCCGGGGCTGCGGCGCTTTGGGCGCGGGCTGCGGCCGGGCCGGGCCGGGCGCGCTGCCCTGTACAGGCATGGCCGCACCGGCGTCCGAAGCCGACACGCGGGTGTGGTCCAGCGTTTGCAAGGGCTGCAGGTGGCCATCGTCTTCCTGCTGCGGGTGGGCAAGGCCCATCTCTTCCGCCTGCACCAGCTTGCGCAGCGCGCGAATCTCGGATATTTTGGCAATGCACAGCCCAACGGTGGCGGCTGCAAGGCCGCCCGTGCACACCAGCATCAGAATTTGAATGCTGGTGGAAAACATGCTGCTCGTCAAAAGCAGCCACACGCATACGGCCAGCGCGCAGCAAAGCCCGCCCACCGTGGCAATGGTGGCCAATATCTTTCTTCTGAGTTCCTGTTTTGCCATGCTATCGCTCCTAAAATTGATCAAGGTGTTGCGGGCACGTTATTTCGTGCCAAAAATGCGGTCGCCCGCATCGCCCAGGCCCGGCACAATATAACCGTTCTCGTTCAGCTTTTCATCCAGCGCAGCTAAGTAAATATCCACATCCGGGTGGGTGGCCTTCAGGCGCTCCAGGCCTTCCGGCGCGCCGATGATGCCAATGAATTTGATGCTTTTTGCCCCGCGCTTTTTAATTTGCGTAATGGCGTCGATGGCACTGCCGCCTGTGGCCAGCATCGGGTCCAGCACAATTACTTCGCGCTCGGCAATGTCCTTGGGCAGCTTGCAGTAGTATTCCACCGGCTCCAGCGTCTCCTCGTTGCGGTACAGGCCAATGTGCCCCACCTTCGCGGCGGGAATCAGCGCCAGCATGCCGTCCACCATGCCAAGGCCCGCGCGCAGAATGGGCACCAGGGCCAGCTTGCGGCCGGAGAGCACGCGCGTTTGCGCCATTGCAACAGGCGTCTCGATGGACACCTCTTTTGTGGGCAAATCTCGTGTGGCCTCATAGCACAGCAGCATTGCAAGCTCGCTTACAAGCGCCTTGAACTCTTTTGTGCCGGTGTTTTTATCTCTCAGAAGGCTTACCTTGTGCTGTACAAGAGGATGGTCGAGAATCATTGCTTTGCTCATTATCGTATCTCTCCTTTGAAAAATTTGTCAAACAGATGGAAAAGCGCCGGTGCCCTCGCAAAAAAGCAGGCTTTGGCCCCGCAGGGCGCGAAACACTGCGCTTAACCGGCCGTATGGCCGCCGCGCTCACGCGCCTCAATAGCGGCCAGCTTTTCCACGCGGCGCGCATGGCGCCCGCCCTCAAAGCCGGCAGCCAGGAACGCGTCCACCAGCTCCACAGCAAGGCCGGGGCCCACCACGCGCCCGCCCATGCAAAGGGCGTTGGCGTCGTTGTGCATGCGCGTATATTTGGCGCTGAACACATCGGAACAGCAGCAGGCGCGGATGCCGTTTACTTTGTTCGCAGCAATGCTGATGCCCACGCCCGTGCCGCAGAACAAGAGCGCCAGGCTGCACTCGCCCTTTACCACGGCATCACAGGGGGGCAGGGCGATGTCGGGGTAATCTACCGCCTCGCCGGTGTGGGTGCCAAAATCGCGGTATTCTATGCCGCGCTCTTCCAAGTGGCGCTTTACGGCCTCTTTCAGCTCAAAGCCGCCGTGGTCTGCGCCCAATGCAACAGGTTTTGCCATGCAAAAAACTTCCTTTCTGCGTAAGTGCTTACAGGCCCTTGCGGGCTAATTTCTCCGCGCGCTCGCGCTCTGCCTGGGAAAGGCGCAAATAGCGCGGGGCAAGCGTTTCGGCGCTTTGCGGCTGCACATGCAGCGCAGCGCGGCAAACCCCCAGCGCCCCGGGGCAGCGCGCATGTTCGGGCAAGAGGAATACGTCCTGCGCACGGCGGCCGCCCAGCGCGTCCAGCACAAGCGGGGCGCCGTCCCCCAGCAGCCACACGGGCCCGGGCAAACAAAGGGCCTGCCCGGCAAGGGCAGAGGCGGGGCCGTGGCCGTCCGGCCACAGGCGTGCGGGCCCCTGCGGCCCCATGGAAAAACCGGCGTGGTACACTTCGCCCCGGCGCGCGTCCAGCGCGCAGACACAGCTGCCCACCGGCGGGGCGCAGAAAGCCAGCGCCTCCAGCGTAGAGACGCCGGCGCAGGGGGTGCCGTGCGCAAAGGCAAGGCCCTTTACGGTGGCAAGGCCGATGCGCAGCCCCGTAAAACTGCCGGGGCCGGCCGTCACGGCCAAAAGCGAAATATCCTGCAGGGAAAGGCGGCAGGCACGCAGCGCCTCTTCGCAAAGGGGCAGCAAAGTTTCGCTGTGGGTAAACCCGGCGCACAGGCGGCTTTCATAAAAAAGCTCACCGTCCCTGCACAGGGCCACACCTGCGGTTTTTCCGGCACAATCCAGCCCCAGCACCGTCATAGCCCGGCCCCCTCGATGGTGATGATGCGCTCGTCTTCCGCCGCGCCCTGGCGGATATCCACCTGCACGGCCTTTTCCCCGGCAAACCAGCCGTCGGCCAGCTCGCTCCATTCCACGGCCACAATGGCCCCCTGTGCAAGGTAATCGAACAGGCCTGCGGCTTCCAGGTCTTCCGGGGAGGTGATGCGGTATAAATCGAAATGGGCCAACAGGCGAGGCCCACGGTATACATTTACAATGGAAAACGTGGGGCTTGCCGCGGCATCGGTGCAGCCCAGCCCCTCGGCCAGCCCGGCACAGAACGTTGTTTTCCCGGCGCCCATGCCGCCGGTGAACAGCACCAGTGTGCCGGGCGCCAGCGCGGCGGCCAGCTGTGCAGCCAGTTTTTTTGTGGCGGCAGCGCCGTGCGTCACATATGTGCCAGCGTGCAAGCAAACCCCCTCATTTCCCCATAAACTACCTTATTATAGCGTAAAACCCGTTTGATGTAAACCCTGCACGGCGGCCGGGGAAGCTGTAAGTTCTGGAAAAGAAATGCCGCAGCAGGCTGTGGCCTGCTGCGGCATAAAAAGAAAAGGCAGCTTTGGGGCGCGCGCTACTCGGCGGTATTGGCCCTTGTGAACAGGCTGGGAATAGCGCAAAGCGCCGCCACCCCCACCAGCGTAAACACGGCGCGGGCCAGCATGCTTTGCCCGCCGCCGAACAGCCATGCGACGGCATTGAAATCGAACAGGCCCACAAGGCCCCAGTTGACGCCGCCCACGATAATAAGAAGAATACAAATTTTATAAAACAGATTCATCCGGTCACACATCCTTTCCCTGCGAACAGGATGCCCCAAACCAATGTGTTTTATACATGCTGCCCCTGCGCCCCGCCGGGCTGTGCCTGCAAAAGCACGCCGCAGCTTTCGCGAATGCCGAATGCCGCGGCATAGGCGTTCTCCATCGGAATCCATTTTCCCTCAAAGGCGCACAGCGCCGCAGGGCCGTTGCGCGCCAGAATGCGCGCCTTCTGCGCCTCGGGCGAAATGGCATAATAGGCGCGCACATCGTAAAGGCCCGTGCTGAAAAAGGGGTGCAGGCTGTAAGCGCCCTCAACAACAGTAAGCGGCGCGGCGGGCACGGCGCGCGTGCCCGCCAGCGCCATGCGCGAGCAATCGAACACGCCGTAGCAAAATGCCTGCCCAAGGCGCAGTGCAGGCGCCACCTCTTCGGCAAAGCGCTCGTAATGCACATTCCCGCCGGGCTGGGCAAGGCGCTGCGGCGTGCGCAGGGCCGGCGGCAGGAAAAAATCGTCCATATGCACGCAGGCCCCGCCAAACGCCCTGCACAACAGTGCGGCGGCCGTGGTTTTTCCGGCGGCGGCCATGCCGTCCAGGCCCACCACACAGCGGCCCTTTTGCTGCAGAACATCGCCAATGGCCCGTGCCAGCGGCGCCAGCCCCGTGCCGCCGTGCGCGGCTAGAAAGGCTTGGGCCTCAGCTGTGCGCGGCATGGCCTGCGCGCTCCAGCGCATATACAATGGGAGGCACGGCCACCAGCTGCACCAGAATGCCCAGCCAGGCCGAGCTGAAAGCGCCCGCCACAAAGGCCGCCATGCCGAAGGCACCGCCGGACGCGGCCATCAAAAGGAACATCACACAGCCCCACACCACGCGGCCCAGCAGCATGCTGAGCACCAGCGAGGCATACAGCGCGCCCCATTTTTTGCCTGTGCTGCCGGTGAGCCTGGCTGAAAACAGGCGGTAAAACAGCCCGGTGAACAGGCCGTAGGCCGCCAACTCGAAAGCCATGGCCACGGCAGTGGGGAACATTGGCGGCATGCCGAACAGAAGGCTGCGCAGCAGCGGCGCCACGGCGCCCACGGCAAGGCCCCATACGGGCCCGCACACAAAGCCGCACAGCAGCACCGGCAGGTGCATGGGGGCCAGCATCTGGCCGAATGTCTGAATTTGCCCTGTCAGAAAGGGCAGCACCAGCGCCAGCGCAAGGAACAGTGCGGAATACACAAGTTTTTTTGTGTTGTTTTGTTTCATAAAGGGTCTCCTTCACAAAAAAAGATACCGCGAAGCGGCGGCACAAGCGGGCGCCATGCCCTGTGCCGATACCTTCGTGGTATCTGTTTCAAACCAAATGAAGAAAAAGCGCGGCGGCTTCGTGCCGCCATATCGCCTTTTATTACACCACATGCGCAGAAAAATGTCAAGCCCGCCCGGCACGGGAAAGCGGCGGGCGGGCCAAACGAAAAATGGCTTAGTTTTTCAGCGCCTGCATGGGGGCAGGGATGCGCCCGCCGCGGTTTACGAACACATCCGGCGCAAAGTTGCTTACCTTCATAATGGGCGCATAGCCCAGAAGACCGCCGAAATCCAGCACGTCGCCGGGCTTTTTGCCCACGGCGGGAATGACGCGCACGGCGGTGGTCTTCGAGTTCACCATGCCAATGGCGGCCTCGTCTGCAATAAGGGCCGAAATGACGGCGTCGCTCGTCTCGCCGGGAATCACCACCATGTCGATGCCCACGCTGCACACGGCCGTCATGGCTTCCAGCTTTTCAATGGAAAGGCTGCCGCGCTCGGCGGCTTTGATCATGCCGTCATCCTCGCTGACAGGGATGAACGCGCCCGAAAGCCCGCCCACATGGTTCGAGGCCATGACGCCGCCTTTTTTCACGGCGTCATTCAGCATGGCCAGCGTGGCTGTGGTGCCGCAGCAGCCGCAGCTTTCCAGGCCAATTTCTTCCAGAATATTGGCCACGGAATCGCCCACGGCAGGCGTGGGGGCCAGCGAAAGGTCCACAATGCCAAAGGGCACGCCCAGCGCCTCGCTGGCAAGGTTGCCCACCAGCTGGCCCATGCGCGTAATTTTGAAGGCCGTGCGCTTGATAAGCTCGGCCACTTTATCCAGGCTGGCATCCCGCGGCAGCTTTGCCAGCGCCGCGCGCACGGCGCCCGGGCCCGAGACGCCCACATGCACCACGCAATCCGGCTCGCCCGGGCCGTGGAATGCGCCCGCCATGAAGGGGTTATCCTCCGGCGCGTTGCAGAACACCACCAGCTTGGCCGCGCCCATGCACATGTTATCTTTTGTCTTTTCGGCGGCGGCCTTGATGATGGGGCCCATCATCTTCACGGCGTCCATGTTGATGCCGCTTTTGGTAGAGCCCACATTTACGCTGGAACACACAAATTCCGTCTGCGCCAGCGCATCGGGAATGCTGCGGATAAGCCGTTCATCCCCTGCGGAAAAGCCCTTGTGCACCAGGGCCGAATACCCGCCAATGAAGTTTACGCCCACGGTTTTGGCGGCGGCGTCCAGCGCGCGGGCATACCACACGGGGTCTGCATCCGGCGCGCTGGCCAGCAGCATGGCAATGGGCGTCACCGACACGCGCTTGTTCACAATGGGCATGCCGTAAGTGGCCGAGATGCGCTCGGCCGTGCGCACAAGATTTTTTGCGCGCGAGGTGATTTTGTTGTAAATTTTTTCGCATGCGCGGCGGCCGTCCGCATCCGCACAGTCCAGCAGGGAGATGCCCATGGTGACGGTGCGCACGTCCAGGTTTTCGTCCGAGATCATGCGAATGGTGTCCAGGATGTCGTTTGTATCCAGCATGGCGGCCTCCTTACACCTTGTGCATGGCGTCGTACAGCTCCTGACGGGTGCAGCGGATATCCACCCCAAGCTGTGTGCCAATGGCGCTCATTTTTTCCGAAAAGGCCGTGAAATCCATATTGGCGGCGGAAAGGTCCACCAGCATGATCATGGCAAAGGTACCGCGCAGAATGCGCTGGCTTACTTCTTCCACATTCACGTTCGCCTCTGCGCAGCCTGTGCACACCTTTGCAAGGATGCCCACGGCGTCGCGCCCTATCACAGTGATGACAGCTTCCATTTCCCTTACCCCTTTTCTTGGCGCACGGCCAATGCCGTGCACAAGTAATCCTTCAAAAGTATAGCAGAAAAGCCGCCGCAATGATAGGCCTGCACGCGTGAAATTTTGCCCGGCGCCATGCGGCGCGGCATTTACTTTCCCGCCCGCATGCCCTATAATGGTAGGAAAAGACCCTGCCGGGCACCCTGCCCGGGCGGGGGAAGGGAAAGGGGAAAGACGGTATGGAGAAGATATTAAAACTTCTGGAAGAAAACGCGCGCATGAGCGTGGAGGATATTGCCGGCATCACGGGCGACACGCCCGAGGCCGTGGCCCGCAAGCTGGACGAATACGCCCAAAACCACGTCATCAACGGCTATCACGCCCTGGTGGATTGGGAAAAAGCGGGTGTGCCCCGCGTGCAGGCCATCATCGAGCTGCGCGTGTCGCCCCGGCGCGAGAGCGGCTTTGACGAAATTGCCGAGACCATTGCAAATTTTGAAGAAGTGGACAGCGTAATGCTGATGAGCGGCGGGTACGACCTGGCCCTTGTGCTGAACGGCAAAAGCTACCAGGAGATAGCCCTGTTTGTGGTGAAGCGCCTTTCCCCGCTGGAGGGCGTTGTCTCTACCGCCACGCATTTCGTGCTGCGCACCTATAAAAAAGAAGGCGTGCTCTTCGGGTTGGAGCCGCTGGATGAACGGGAGTTCGGGCTGTGAACTACGAGGCGCTGATCAGCCCGCGCGCGGCGCAGATGCGCCCGTCGGGCATCCGGAAATTTTTTGATATTGCGGCGGAAATGAAAGACTGCATCTCGCTTGGCGTGGGTGAACCCGATTTTAAAACACCCTGGCCCATCCGGGACGCAGGCATCCGCAGCCTGGAGCGCGGGCGCACGTTCTACACCTCGAATTCGGGCCTGAAAGAGCTGCGCGAAGAGATATGCACCTATTTGAACCGCCGCTTCGGCCTTGCCTACACCGCGCCGGAAACACTGGTGACGGTGGGCGGCTCGGAGGCCATTGACCTGTGCGTGCGCGCGCTGGTGCAGCCGGGCGACGAGGTGATTATTCCCGAGCCGTGCTTTGTGTGTTACGAGCCCATCACCACCCTCACGGGCGGTGTGCCCGTGCCGTTGGCGCTGAAGGCGGAAAACGCCTTTAAGCTGACGGCGGCACAGCTGAAAGCGGCCATCACGCCGAAGACCAAACTGCTGGTGCTGCCCTTTCCGTGCAACCCCAGCGGGGCCGTGATGCGCCGGGAAGACCTGGAGCCCATTGCCGAGGTGCTGCGCGGCACAGACATCATGGTGCTTTCTGACGAGATTTATGCCGAGCTCACGTACGGCGGCGCGCGCCATGTCAGCTTTGCCTCGCTGCCCGGCATGAAAGAGCGCACCGTGGTGGTGAACGGCTTTTCCAAGGCATATGCCATGACGGGCTGGCGCCTTGGTTATGCCTGCGGGCCAAAGCCTATTATAGATGTGATGACAAAGATCCATCAATCTGCCATCATGTGCGCGCCCACCACCAGCCAGTATGCGGCCGTTCAGGCGCTGCGCCACTGCGACGAGGATATCGAGCGCATGCGCGAGGAATATGACCTGCGGCGCCGTTTCATTGTGAACCGCCTGAACAGCATGGGCCTTTCCTGCTTCGAGCCGGAGGGCGCGTTCTATGTGTTCCCCAGCATCGCGCGCTCGAAACTCTCCAGCGATGAGTTCTGCAAACGCCTATTGATGGAGCAGAAGGTGGCAGTCATTCCCGGCAATGCATTCGGCGCAAGCGGGGAAGGCTTTGTGCGCATCAGTTATTCCTATTCCATGGCGCACCTTACCGAGGCGCTGCAGCGCATCAACCGCTTTTTAGAGGGGCTGGGGGTTTGATGGCTTTCGCCATACAGGCCCCGGCCAAACGCGTGTTGTGCAAAGCGTGCGCAGGCTATGAACAGGCGCAGGTGGATGCGGCCGTGGAGGCCGTGTTTGCCTTTTGCCCAAACGCTGGGCGGCTTGGGCCGCACAGCCGTGTGCTGCTGAAGCCGAACCTGCTGGCAAAACACCCGCCGGAACGGGCCGTTACCACGCACCCGGCAGTGGTGGCAGCATGCATCCGCGCCTGTGTGCAACGTGGGGTTCTGCCGCAGAACATCACGGTGGCAGATTCGCCCGGCGGCGCATGGACGCCCGGCGGCATGCGCGCCATTTATGCGCAAAGCGGCATGGCAGCCGTGTGCGAAGAAACCGGCGCGGCGCTTTACCTTGGCTGCAAAGCGGGTGTGCGCAAAACACAGGGCGAGCGTGTGCACTCGTTTGAGCTGATGCAGCCCGTGTTGGACGCAGATTTTATCATTGACATTCCCAAGGTAAAAACACACGTGATGGTGGGCATGACGTGCGCGGTGAAAAACCTGTTTGGCACGGTGCCCGGCCTTTCGAAGGCTGAATTCCACATGCGCTTTCCCGCCCCGGAAGATTTCGGCGGCATGCTGGCAGACCTCTGTGAGGCCGTGCGGCCGGATATGGTGGTGGCCGATGGCATTGTGGCCATGGAGGGCGACGGCCCGGCCTCCGGCACGCCGTATGCTTTGGGGCTTATTCTGGGCGGGCAAAGCGCCTATGATGTCGACCTGGCTGTTTGCCGCCTGATGGGCCTTGCGCCGCAGCGCGTGCCATACCTGGCCGCTGCCGTGCGGCGCGGGCTGTGCGCCGCACAGGTGGAAGAGGGCGTGCTGTGCGGCGATGTGCAGGCCGCCGCGCCGCGCGCGGGCTTTTGCCTGCCCACCAGCATGATGGACCTCACCTTTGCCCAAAAGGCGCCGCGGCCCATCCGCTGGCTTGTGCCCGGGGCGGAAAAGTGGGTGGCGCCGCGCCCCAAGGTGAAAAGGGCGCTGTGCATCGGCTGCGGAAAATGCGCCGAAATATGCCCCGGCCGCACCATTCGGGTGCGGGGCGGGAAGGCGCATATCTCCCGGGCCGGCTGCATCCGCTGTTTTTGCTGCCACGAGATGTGCCCGGTGAAGGCCATCGAAGTGCGGCGCTTTGCGCTGTTCCGCCGTTAGGCGGGCTGCGCCCGACAACCTGGAAGGGAGGCTCTGCCATGGAGGCAGTGACTGTTCTGGCACCGGCCAAGCTGAACCTCACGCTGGGCGTGACGGGCTTTGCCGAAAACGGGTACCACACCCTGGATATGCTGATGCAGGCCGTGAGCCTGTATGAAAAAGTAGAGGTGCGCAAAAGTGCCGGCCTGCGGCTTTCGTTGCCCGGCTCGCGCGTGCCCGCCGACGGCCGCAACACTGCGGTGAAAGCCGCGCTGGCCTTTTTCCATGAGACAGGCCTGCTGGCCGGTGCAGACATCACCGTACACAAGCGTGTGCCGGTGCGCGCCGGTATGGCGGGCGGCAGTGCGGATGCCGCCGCCGTTCTGGTGGGGCTGAACGAATTGTACGGCGCACACCTGTCTGTGCAGCAGCTGTGTGCCATTGGCATGAAGGTGGGCGCAGATGTGCCGTTTTCCATTCTGGGCGGCACGGCGCGCGTGACGGGTGTGGGAGATATCCTCACCCCCATGCCGGCCTGCCCGAAGTGCTGGTTCACAGTTTGCATGCCGCCCCAGGGCGTCTCGACGCCGCGCGCCTATGCCCGTTTCGATGAAATGGGTACGGATGTAAAGGTGGACGGCGAGGCGGCCGCCGCTGCCCTCTATGCCGGGGATCTGGACGCCCTGTGCGCGCAGATGGTGAACGAGCTGCAGTTTTCCAGCGAGAGCACGGCCAATGAGCCAATCTGTGCCGCTTTGCGCGCTGCCGGGGCCAAGGCGGCGCTGATGACGGGCTCTGGCGCGGCGGTGTACGGCGTGTTTGAGACGCGCGCACAGGCAGAGGCCGCAAAAACAGCCCTGCTGCGCACCTGGCCAAAGGTGTGGGCCGTGCATCCGGTGCGCTGCGGGGCCCATGTGTGCCGTGGGCGCTGACGCTTTTGTGCGGGCTGCGCAGAAGGTATGTGCTTTTTTGGAATAGGACGCCCCCAAGGTGCCAACACTCTTTTGCGAAACGCAAAGGAGTGTTTTTTATGTTTACAGTTACTTATAATTTTTCCAGCAGCGCGCGGGCGCGCCGCCGCCTGCGCGCTGCGCGCCTTGCACTGTGCCTGGGCACGCTGGCATGCATTCTGCTTTCCCAATTTGCCGCGTTTGCGCAGGCGTGCGCCGGTGTGCGGAAGGATACGCTGCGCCTGCATATTCTGGCCAATTCCGATTCACCGCAGGACCAGGCACTGAAGCTGGCCGTGCGAGATGCCATTCTGGAGGAATACGGCAACCTGTTCGCACAGCAGGCCACCCAGCAGGAGGCCAAGGCTGTTGCCCAGGCCCACCTTTCGGATATGGAACAGACAGCCGCCCGTGTGCTGGCCGAGGCCGGGTGCCCGCAGCCGGTGCACGCCCATGTGGTGAATATGATGTTTCACACAAAGGAATACGACGGTTTCACCCTGCCCGCCGGCAGGTACGACGCCGTGCGCATCGAACTGGGACAGGCTGCGGGGCACAACTGGTTCTGCGTGCTGTTCCCGCCGCTGTGCGTGCCCGCCGCGGCGGATGCGGATGACGGCCCTGCCTACCCACAGGACGAGCAAGCGGCTGTGCACACCCCATACAAAGTGAAATTTGCCGCCCTGGAATGGTGGCAAACCCTGTGGGAAGAGGCATAAGCCGCGCGGCAATATGCCGCAAACTGCACATACTTCTTTGGCTTCCGGCAAAGATAGTTGCAAAAATGCCGAAAGGGACGCTTGTGTTAAAAATTTGTCAACCACCCCCTTGCACACCGCGTCTTTTTATATTAGAATATGAAAAGACAGGAAGGCTTTGCAGCGGCACCCGGCCGCGCGCGGGCCCTCACGATAAGGAGGATGTTTAGATTATGGCAGTAAAAGTTGCAATCAACGGCTTCGGCCGCATCGGCCGCCTGGCCTTCCGCCAGATGTTCGGCGCCGAGGGCTATGAGATCGTCGCAATCAACGACCTCACCAGCCCCGAGATGCTCGCGCACCTGCTGAAATATGACACCGCGCAGGGCCGCTATGACGGCCACACGGTGGAGGCCGGCGAGGACAACATTGTTGTCGACGGCAAGAAGATCACCATCTACAAAAACCCGAACCCGGCCGAGCTGCCCTGGGGCGAGCTGGGCGTGGACGTTGTGCTGGAATGCACCGGCTTCTTCACCAAGAAGGATAAAGCCATGGCCCACATCCAGGCCGGCGCCAAGAAGGTTGTGATCTCTGCGCCCGCTGGCAACGATTTGAAGACCATCGTGTTCAGCGTGAACGAGAACACCCTGACCAAGGAAGACCAGATCATTTCTGCTGCTTCCTGCACCACCAACTGCCTGGCCCCGATGGCAAAGGCCCTGAACGACGCCTACCCCATCCAGAGCGGTATCATGACCACGGTGCACGCCTACACCGGCGACCAGATGATTCTGGACGGCCCGCACCGCAAGGGCGACCTGCGCCGTGCCCGCGCCGGCGCTGCCAACATTGTGCCGAACTCTACCGGCGCTGCCAAGGCCATCGGCCTTGTGATCCCCGAGTTGAACGGCAAGCTGATCGGCTCTGCCCAGCGCGTGCCTGTGCCCACCGGTTCCACCACCGTCCTGGTGGCCGTTGTGAAGGGCAAGGACGTGACGGTGGATTCCATCAACGCCGCCATGAAGGCCGCTTCTTCCGCCAGCTTCGGCTACAACACCGACCCCATCGTTTCCTCTGACGTCATCGGCATCACCTACGGCAGCCTGTTCGACGCCACGCAGACGATGGTGACCAAGATTGACGACGACACCTATCAGGTGCAGGTTGTGTCCTGGTACGACAACGAGAACAGCTACACCAGCCAGATGGTTCGCACCATCAAGTATTTCGCTGAGCTGGCCTGAACTTTTTGCGCGTAGTTTTTCGAATTTTGGCTCAGAAAGCCTCTCTTCCGCAGAAGACGTGGAGGAGAGGCTTTTTTATTGCACCATGACGGCTGGCCGGTATCAGGTGTGTTGGGCAGAATTTTTACAACTTCCGCTTTGTCAAAACGGTTGAACTGGCATGTGAAAGCGGGTATAATGAATGCATATCATGGGGCGTGATGCCCTGCTGGGGCTGTGGTGTGCCGTGCGGCCTCACAGCACGGAAAGGGGGCACGGTGTATGGAAGACTGGATGAAGCAGCCCTCCGACCTTCGCCGCCCTTCCCCCGGCCCGGGCCGGCAGCGCGGTATGACTGAAGTGCCGCTGGGGTCTGTTGAGGTGCCCGTGGGCCGGCCCGCGCAGGGCAATGCAGCGCGGCCTGTGCGCCCTTCCGGCCAGGGGCCGAGAAAGCCTGCGCCCAGCGGCCGCCGGCCGTCGGGCGGGCAAAGGCCGCCCCAGCGGCCCGGCAGCACACCGCCCCGACGCGGCCGGCCGACGAGAAAAAAGAAAAAGCCCTCGTTTGCCGGTTTTGTGGCGGCCAACTTTGCCGTTATTCTGCTTTTGGCAGGCGTGATTACGCTGCTGATTGAGCAGCCGTGGAAGACGGCGGGGCTGCCTGCCTCTGGCAGCACGGCGAGCAGCACAAGCGGGGCGCAGAGCACGGCGCAAAGCGGCGCAGGCGCAGGCGATGAAACCGCGGCACAGCCCACAGGCATTGGCCCCGTGCAGCAGGCGCAGGGCACTTTGCCGGCCATCAGCGCCGCCACATTGGCCCTGGCGGAAAACGGGCGCGTGGACATGAGCTATTTCGATGATGCGCTGTTCATTGGAGATTCCCTGACGCAGGGCTTTCAGGTTTATACCAGCGGAATCTCGAATGCCAGCTATGCGGCATATATTGGCGCCGGGCCGCGCACATTCATTGAGGGCACGGTGACGAACATCAACGGCGAGACGGTAAAGCCCATTGATGAGATTTTGGCGGCCAGCCCGAAAAAGGTATATATCCTGCTGGGCACCAATGCAATGGAAACCCTGACGGATGAGGCGTTTTTGGAATATTACGGCCGCTTTTTGGAATTTCTGGTGCCGCAGCTGCCGGAGGACACGGTGTATTATATCGAGGCCATCCCGCCCGTGACACAGGCCAAGGCGGCTGATGAAAACTTTACGCTGGAGCGCATTCAGGGCGTGAATGAAAAGCTGGCACTGCTGGCCTATCAGCATGGGATGTATTATCTGGACCTTTACAGCGCTTTGTGCGGGGAGGACGGCTACCTGAAAGCAGAGTATGCGGCCGATGACGGCCTGCACCTGAACAACGAGGGCTACAGTGCCTGGCGCGAATTGCTGATTACCCACACGGCTTACCGTGCCGGGAACCCTTATCTGCCGGGCTCGCCCTGCTATCAGGGCTGAAGTATGGCAAATGTACGGAGGAGACCATTTTGGCGGATTTCAGAAAAATGAAAGCACAGGCGAAAAAGCGGCGTGCAAAAAGCCTGCTGGCACAGGCCTTGCTGGCCGTGCTGGCCGTGGCGCTGGTGTTTGGCAACGCCTACTGTGTGGTGAAACTGGTGCATGGTGAGGCGGTGTTCACGCTGCCCTCTGTGCGGGAAGAGGAAGGCGGCGCGCCTTCTGCGCCGGGCAGCGGCGCCTCGGCGCCGGCTCAGCCGGTATCGTCTGGCAGCGGGCAAAGCACAGCGTCGGGCAGCGCGGCCTCCGGCTCTGGCAGCGCGGCCCAGCCGGCGGACAGCCGCACCTGGAACACGACAGCCAAGGCTGAGCGCACGCTGTATTCCGAGCGCACAGCCCAGGATGCACGCATGCTGTCTGTGCCGGAAAACGGCATTGTCAGCCTGGAATATTTTCGCACGGCCCTGTTTATTGGCGATTCGCTGACAGAGGGCTTCGGCATTTACGAACCCCTGAAAAACATTGCCAAAGTGTATGGGTTCCAGGGCATTTCGCCCAAGACGTTTGCGGAAAACGGCGCGGCCGGAAGCCGGGACCTTGGCATTTCTTTTGATGCTGTGTGGGATGCAATCAGCGCCCAGCAGCCGGACAGCGTGTATGTGCTGTTGGGTGCAAACACGCTTGTCCATGCGCAGGACGGCAACGCCTACCTTACCTATTACGGCCGCTTTATGGATATGCTGGCCGAGCGCTTCACTTCGATGGGTATTCCTGTGTACATTCAAGGCCTCACGCCGGTGACAGAGGAATACAGCCAGAAACATGTGATGCTCTCGCGCGAGCAGATTGCCGCCATGAACAACGAACTGGCCAAAATGGCCACGGACCGCGGCATGTATTACATTGACACGCACGAGCCCCTGGCGGATAACGCCGACTTTCTGAACCCGGAATATGCCGGTGGAGACGGGCTGCATATGCGCAGCGGCGATGCCTACCGCGTGTGGGTGGAATATCTGGCCCGCCACACGGTAAACAACCGCATCTCGCGCAATTTCCAAACCACAAACGAGGGCTTTGCGGCTGAAATGGATGCCATTTTCAACCCGCCTGCCGCGCCGCAGGCCTGAAGCCTGAACTATACAGAGAGCAGGGGCCGCCGCGGGCATATGCCCGCGGCGGCCTTTCGAAAGGACAGGAGAGTGCCATGCCGCAGCCAAAAGCAAAAAGAAGCGTGTTTGCCGCCCTTGCGTGTGCGGCAGCGCTGGCAGTGGGCCTTTTGTGCCTGCTGGTGGGCCGGGCGCTGACGGCGCCCAGAACAATCCGCCTTGAGGACTATGCCGAACCTGTGCCCGAAGCCTTCCGCATGAAGGCTGACATTACGCAGAAGGACGGCATGCTGTCGGTGGACGGATATGCCTGCATTGAGGGCGAGCGCTTTGAACACATCGACACCTTTGTGGCGCTGTACCCCGGCACGGGCGGCACTGCCCTTCGCCTGCCCACTAAGATGGTGCTGAGCGAGGAGGCGTATGTGGCGGGCGGAAGCCTGGCCATTGGCCAGCTGGGCGGGTTTACTGCGCGCATTCGGGAACAGGCGCTGCCAGCGGGGGAATACAGCGTGTACATTGCCTACCGCACCGACGGGCATAATATTTTAGCCGATACGGGCCGGAAAGTGCAGGTGGGCGCATGAAACAGTGGGTAAGCCGCCTGAGGCCCCATGCCCCCGGGCTGATATTCGGCGGGTTTTTCTGTGTGATGCTGGCCCTGCACGCCGCGATGCCGGTGGGGCTGGGCGACGACCCGATGTACCGCGACATGCTGAACCGCATGAGCCTTTGGCAATTTTTAACGGAACATTATGCCACATGGTCTGCCAGAAGCCTGGTGGAGGCCGTGCTGTGCACTGTAGCGGCCCTGCCGCCCGCCGTGTGGCGCGTGGCAGATGCACTGCTGGTGGCGCTGTGTGCCTTTTTGGCCGCGCGCACGGCAGGGTTAGAGCGCAGCCCATGCGGCGCCGCAATGGCCGTGCTGTGCTTTTTGTGCTATGATTGGACGGCGCTTTCCACCGCGGGGTGGATGTGCACCACGCTGGTGTTTGTGTGGCCGCTGGCCGCTGCCCTTGCGGCGGCGCAGCCGCTGGTGCAGCTTGCGCGCGGCGCGGCGCCGGGCCGGGCGCTGTGTGCGGCCAGCCTTTTGCTGCTGGCCTATGCCGCCAATATGGAGCAGGCCCTGGTGGTATATACGGGGTGCCTTGCGGGTGTGCTGCTGTGGCACGCGGCAGCCCGCCGCCGTGTGCACTGGGTGGTTTGGGCACAGCTTGCCGTATGTGCGGCCAATGCGCTGTATGCGGCCACCTGCCCGGGCACAGCGGCGCGCATTGCAGGCGAGACGACGTCCTGGTTCACAGATTTTGGCATGCGCACCATTTGGCAGAATGCCGAACTTGGCATTTCGAACGCCATGTATCATGTGCTGTATCAGAAAAATATTCTGTTTTTCGTGTTTTGTGTGGTGCTGGCCCTGGCAGTGGCTGCCCGGCACCGCGCGTGGTATGTGCGCCTGTTTGGCGTGCTGCCCGCGGTGGCTGTGGCCGTGCTGGGTGTGGGTGGGCCGCTGGCGAAAAAGCTGGTGCCCAGCCTTTCCTTTTTTGCCAATGTGTTTACCAAGGACGGATATTTGAACCTGCTTACGGTTTATTCACCCAAATACTGGCTGGCATTTCTTTTGCTGTGCGCCGTGCTGGCGGCATGTGTATTGAACCTTTATCTGGCCTTGGGTCATACCCGGGCGGCCTTTGGTGCCATGCTGCTGTTTTGCGCCGGGTTTGCCTCTTATGCGATGCTGGGCTTTTCGCCCACAGTGATGGTGTCGGGCCAGCGCACGGGTTTTTTCTTTTTGATGTCGGTGGTGGTGTGCACGCTGCTTTTGTGGCGCTCGCTGGCTGCCGCGCGCGCAAAGCGGGCCTGCCGGGCCGTGCTGTGCGTGTGCACGGCGTGCGCCGTGTGGTCGGCCGTTGGCCTGGCTGCTGCGCTGGTGCAGCAGTGGGCCTAGGCGCGGAAAGGAAGAGGGGTGTTTCATGAGCTGGACAGACGAATACAGAAAGGCGCAGCGCGCCGGGCAGAAAAGCTTTCGCGCCTGTGTGGCAAAGGGAATGTACCCGTACCTGCAGGTGCTGGACGACATTTTGGAAAACAGCGCTGCAGACACCACACAGGCCCTTGGAGTGAAGGAAATTCCAGCGGAATTGTTCACAGGCACCAAGACGGACGGGCGGAAGACGGCCTTTGCGCCAAACTTTATGCCGCTGTTGGATGAAAAAACCGAATTTGCCCGCAAATGGATGGAACTTTGCCGCGCCCAGCAGGAGGAAGGCATCCGCGAGCCGGTGCAGGCGTTTGAATTCATGAACCGCTTTTATGTGCAGGAGGGCAACAAGCGCGTATCTGTGCTGAAATATTTTGGCGCGGCGTCCATTCGCGCGCGGGTGACGCGCATTTTGCCAAAGCGCACCGGTACGCCCGAGAACCGCGTGTATTTCGAGTTTCTTGATTTTTACCAGGCTACCGAGCTGAACACCGTGTGGTTTTCGCGGCCGGGCAGCTATGCCAGGCTGACGGCGGCCGCAGGCCGCCGCCCCGGCGAAGTGTGGCCGCAGGACGACCGCATTACGCTTGCCTCGCTGCAGCTGCGCTTTTCGCAGGCCTATGCTGTGTGCGGCGGGGCGCGGCTTGCGGCTACGCCGTCCGACGCGCTTCTGGCGTTCATAGGCGTCTACGGCTATCAGACGGCCTGCGCCATGACGCCCTCTGAAATGGTTCCTGCGCTGCAGCGCATTTGGGCAGAGGTGTTGGCGCTTGGGGAAAAGGACGCGCTGGAACTTTCCATGCAGCCGCAGCCTCAGCAGGCCGGCCCGCTGTGGAACCGCCTTTTGGGCGCCGCGGGCGTGGGGCCGCGCCTGCGCGTGGCCTTTTTGCACGAGCGCACGGCCGAGACCTCGGGCTGGACTTATGCGCACGAGATGGGCCGCGGCGAGGTGCAGCGCGTGTTCCATGAGCGGGTGGAGACATGGGCTTGCGATGACGTGCTGGTGGGGAAGAATGACGAACAGCTGCTGAAGCAGGCGGTGGAGCGCGGGGCGGATGTGGTGTTCACCACCACGCCCAAACTGATGCCCGCCACGCTGAAAGCTGCCGTCACGTGGCCGCAGGTGAAGTTTTTGAATTGTTCGCTGCATATGACGCACCCCTATGTGCGCACCTATTACGGGCGCATCCACGAGGCAAAGTTTATTCTGGGCGCCATTGCGGGCAGTATGGCGCAGGACGGCAGGCTGGGGTATATTGCCAGCTACCCCACCTACGGCATGACGGCCGGGGTGAACGCCTTTGCGCTGGGCGCTCAGCTGGTGAACCCGCGCGCGGCCGTATATGTGGATTGGACGGCGCGCCGCGGCAGCGACATCGAGCGCGATTTCAAAGAAAAGGGCATTCGCATCATCTCGAATGTGGATATGAACCCGCCTGCCGCCGCGCGCGAGCGCTTTGGCCTGTATGAAGAGACGCCGCAGGGTGTGCGGCACCTGGCCATGCCGCTGTGGAATTGGGGCGAGTTTTACACAAAAATTTTGCGCAGCATTTTCGACGGCACCTGGAGGCAGGCCGAAACACAGCCCGGGGCGCATGCCGTGAACTATTGGTGGGGGCTTTCTGCCGGAGTGGTGGATGTGCTGTGCTCGCACAGCCTGCCTCAGGGCACGCTGCGCCTGGCAGAGCTTTTAAAAAATGCCATTGCCCAGGGCCTGTTCGAGCCATTTTCCGGCCCGCTGTATTCGCAGCAGGGCCCCGTGCAGCAGGCGGGCGGCGCCCTGGCGCCGCAGGCCGTCATTACCATGGATTGGCTGTGCAGCAACATTGTGGGGCGCATTCCGGCCTATGACGAGCTGATTGACGAGGCGAAGCCCATGGTGCGCCTGCAGGGGGTGGACGCCACCGAGAAACCGGCGGTGCTGATATGATACAGATGGCCGGGCATGGCCGAAAGGGGGCGCGCAGTGAAGATACTGGCTGTTGCAGATGAAGAATCCAAATATCTGTGGGACCATTTCAGCCCGGACAAGCTGCGCGATGTGGACCTGATTCTCTCCTGCGGGGATGTGTCGCCGCAGTACCTCTCGTTTCTGGCCACCTTCAGCCGGGCGCCTGTGCTGTATGTGCACGGCAACCATGACACTGCTTATAAAAAGACACCGCCGGAAAGCTGCATCTGCGTGGAAGATACCATTTATGAATACGGCGGCGTGCGCGTGCTGGGGCTGGGCGGGTCTATCCGTTATAAACAGGGGCCGTTCCAGTATACCCAGCAGGAAATGGAGCGGCGGCGCAAACGCCTGTGGCTGTCGCTGCGGCGCCACGGTGGGTTTGACATTCTGCTGACGCATGCGCCGGCCCTGGGCCTGAACGACGGGCCGGACCGCGCGCACGAGGGCTTTGAGGCGTTTACAAAACTGCTGGACCAATACCGGCCCGGCTATTTTGTGCACGGCCATGTGCATTTGAACTATGGCGCCCAGGTGCCGCGCACCTGCACCTATGGCGCCACACAGGTTGTGAACGCTTACGAGCGGTTTTCGTTTGAAGCACAGCTCCCGTTTTTTCCGCCGCATGCAGGGCGGGGGCGCTGAGCGCTGCGCTGGGCCGGGCAGGCGGGCATAGCCCCGCCTGCCCGGCCCGTTTTGCATGCAAGGGGCTATGGTTCTATTTTTTGCCCTGCGCGCATACGCTGCCTGTACAGGGGCGCCGCCTTTGACCGCAGAAAGGCGCCCCGCAAGGCTGCTTTGCGGCCGGAAGGAAAACCCGAAGGGGGGGCACGCAGATGCACCAGGTGGTGGTGGAGTGGATTGGTGCGTTCGGTTACTGGGGTGTGTTTGCGCTGATTGCGGTGGAGAATATTTTTCCGCCGATTCCAAGCGAGGTCATTCTTACATTTGCAGGCTTTTGCACGGCGACAACGGCTTTGCATGCGCCGGGGGTAGTGGCTGCCGCCACCCTGGGCAGCCTGGCCGGCGCGCTGGTGCTGTATGGTGTGGGGCGGCTTTTGCAGCCCCGGCGGCTGGACGCCCTGTTGACAGGGCCGGTGGGGCGGGCTTTGCACATGGAAAAGCAGGATGTGGAAAAGGCCGCGGCATGGTTTGCCCAAAAGGGCGCGGCCAGCGTGTTTTACTGCCGGTGCGTGCCCATTGTGCGCAGCCTGATCTCGATTCCGGCGGGCATGGCGGGCATGCGTCTTGTGCCGTTTTTTCTGTATACGGCGGCGGGCAGCACGGTGTGGAATATCCTTCTGGTGGGCCTTGGCGCGGCTGCGGGGCAAAGCTGGCCGCGCGTGGCCGCGGCCATTGCATCTGCCTCTGCCGCGCTGAAATGGGCGCTGGGCCTTACGGCCGCTGCCCTGCTGGTGGCGGTGTTTGTGCGGCGCCGTGCAGTTGACGCAAAGCGGCACCGCACGCTATAATAAAGCCCATAGCGGCCCGCCGTGCGCAGGGCCGTGCAGGGGGCGGCTGCCCATAGCGGGCCCGCCTTTGGAAATGGGGCTTTTATGATGGAAGAGAGACATTTGCGAACGGCGCAGCTTTTGGGGCAGGCGGGCGTGCAGCGCCTGCAGAAGGCGCATGTGGCCGTGTTTGGCCTGGGCGGCGTGGGCGGCTATGCCGCCGAGGCGCTGGCGCGCGCCGGTGTGGGGGCTTTGAGCTTGTTTGACGCGGATGTGTTCAGCCCTTCCAACCTGAACCGCCAGCTGTGTGCGGTGCAAAGCACGCTGGGCCAGCCGAAGGTGCAGGTGTTTGCGGCGCATATCGCCGGGATAGACCCGGCTATTCGTGTGCAGGCACACCGTGTGTTTTACCTGCCCGAGACGGCGGACGCATGGCCGCTGGATGCCTATGACTATGTGCTGGACGCGGTGGACACCGTGGCGGCCAAGCTGGAACTTGCCGTGCGCGCCCATGCTGCGGGGGTGCCCATTGCCAGCGCCATGGGCTGCGGCAATAAGCTGGACCCCACCGCATTTACGGTGACTGATATCTTCGCTACGCATACAGACCCCTTGGCCCGCGTGCTGCGGCGCGAGCTGAAAAAGCGTGGTGTGCCGCGCCTGAAGGTGGTGTACAGCACCGAGGCCGCGCGCACGCCCTGCCTGCCCGGCGAAGAAAAGGGCACGGCGGGCCGCCCGGCCCCGGCCTCTGTCAGCTTTGTGCCGGGGGTGGCAGGGCTTATTCTGGCGGGCGAGGCGATAAAAGACCTTTCCGGTGTGCGGTAAGCCTGCCCCGCACGGCCTGCGTTTTCCGGGCCTGTGTGCCGCTGTGGGCCGCTTTTCAGAAGCCTTGAAAACAGAACACCAGCTTCGCATCCGCGCTCGCCCCTTTCCGGGGCGGGCGCGGATTTGTTTTTTTCGAAAAAGTAAATTTTCGTTGACATTTGTAGATAAAAATGGTACATTAAATTCAGCGACATATGTAAATGAAAGGCGTGGGTGAAGATGAAAAAGCCTCCCAAGCTTCCAGAGGCCGAGCTGGATGTGATGCAGGCCCTGTGGAGTTTTTCGCAGCCGGTGCGCACGGCGCGCATTTTGGAGGCCCTGCAGGCGCGCCGCACATGGACGGCGTCCACCCTGAAGGTAGTGCTGGGCCGCCTTGTGGAAAAGGGCTTTGTGGAAGAGACGCGGCAGGGCCGTTTTACTCTGTACCGGGCACTTGTGCCGGAAGAGGAGTACCGCCGCAGTGAAACAAGGCATATGCTGGGGCGTTTTTACGGCAACTCTGTGAAAAATTTGGTGGCCGCGCTGGTGCAGGACGAAGGGCTTTCGCAGGCAGAACTTGCAGAGCTGGAAGATATTCTGCGCCGCGCCGGCGGCAAACAATGAGCGCCGCGCTGCCCGCGGCGGCCCGGGCGCTGGCCGCCGTGACGCCATGGGTTACAGCGCTGGTGCTGGTGTGCCTTTTGGTGCGCAGGCTGGCCAGGGGGCGTGTGGCTGCCCAAACGTTTCGACTTATGTGGCTGGTGCTGGCTATCCGGCTGGCCCTGCCGGTAGATATCAGCCTGCCCGCCGCACCCGTGCAGATGCAGCTGCCTGCGGCAGCGGCCGCACAGGCAAGCCCCGGTGCGCCAGAGGCGCCGCCCGTACAGCAGGCGGACAGCGCCGGGCAGGCAGTGCCGCAGGAAGAAAGCGGCCCGGCGGGCCTTTCATGGCCAGAACTGGCGGTGGCTTTGCCCTATGTATGGGCGGCGGGGGCGCTGGTGTTTCTGGCATTTCACGCGGGGGCTTATGTGGTGTTTTTATCTCAGCTGCACGCCCGGCGTGTGCGCGAGACAGACGATGCGGTGTGCAGCGCGGTGTGGCTTGCATTCGGCCGCAAAACATGCATTTACCGTGCTGCCGGCCTGGCAAGCCCCATGCTGGCGGGCCTGTGGCGGCCAGCCGTCTATCTGCCCGAAGAGGTGCAGGTAAGCGAGCTGCCCTATGTGCTGGAACACGAGGCAAGCCACCGCGAGGCGCGCGATATTCTGTATGTGTTTCTTTTGATGGCTGCAAATGCCGTGCACTGGTTCAACCCCGCCGTATATGCAATGGTGCGCACGGCGCGCCGCGATATGGAACTGGCCTGCGATGAGGCCGTGCTGGAGGGGCGCCCCATGGAATACCGTGTGGCCTATGGGCAGGCCGTGCTGGACACGCTGAAGCGCGGCCGCCTGCAGGGGCCGCTTGCCCTGAACTTTGCAGGGGGGAAACACGCGCTGAAAGAACGCTTTGCGCGCATGGTAGAGCAGGCCCCGCGCCGCCGGGCCCGCGGCCTTGTGACTGCCACGGCGTGCTGTGTGGCCGCGGCCAGCCTGTGTGTGGCATTTGCAGTGCCTGCGCAGCAAATAGCGCCGGTTGCTTTTACCCAGGCCTGGGCAGACGGGCAGTGGCGCTGGCCGGTGCCGGAATATGGCACATTGGGCGGCACATTTGAAGAGGGGGCCGTGGGCGTCACCATCCAGGCGCCCGAGGGCTCGCCTGTGGTGGCCGCACGCGGCGGCATTGTGGCGTCGCTTCAGGTGCTGGGGCTGCCGGCCTCGGGCGGGCCCTATGGCAACGCGTTGGTGATTTATCACGGGGACGGAAGCGGATATTCCCTGTATGCCAATTGCGGCGATATCTATGCGCAGCTTGGGGACACGGTGACCGCCGGGCAGCCCGTGGCCACCGTGGGCAGCCTTGCCAACGAGATGCTGTTTGCCCTGTGGGCACAGGGAGATTGGGTAGACCCCATGGAATATCTGGCCGCTGTGCAGCCGCAGGGCGAAGTGAACTGGGCAAGGCTGGCGCAGCTGAAAGAGGAGATTCACAGCCTTCAGCGGGAAGAACGGGTGGCTGGGCTTCAGGAAGAAATACGGCAACTGGAAGAACAGATTGACAGCGCGCCCGTCATGACGCCGGAGGAACAGGCGCGAAATGACGCGGCTACCCGCGAGCTGCAAAAGCAATTTCTGGCCGCCCAGCAGGAGTGGGAACAGTGGGTATTCTCGGCCCCGGATTCCCCAGATGCCTCGCAACCGGGCGGCTGAAGAGACATCGTTCAGGAAAAGAGGAAATGACGTGAAACGCACGTTTCAAAAAGGCGCGGCCCTTGTGCTGGCTGCGCTGTGGTTCCCTGTGGCCTTTTTGGCCCTGGCCGAGACGCCGAAAGAGGCGCTGGACAGGCTGAAAGAGGAAAAAAACCGCCTGGAAGAAAAAATAGAACAGGCGGAACAGCGGCAGGAGGACGCCGCAACGATGAAGGAGCTGTACCTGCAGAAAGCGAACAGCATCCTGGCTCAGCTGGATGTGCTGAATGAACAGATTCGCCAGCAGAAAGCCCAGGTAGACCAGGCAAACCAGGCGCTGGCCGCAGCACAGCGTCAGGTGGAGGCCGGGCGGGAGGCATTTGAGCAGCGGCTGGTGGCCATGTATGAAACGCGAAATCAATCCAGCCTGTCGGCTTTGCTGGGTGTCAGCGACCTTGCCCAAATGATGCGCTTTGCTGAAAACCTCACCTGCATTTCAGTGGCCAACAAGGCCCAGGTGGACGGCTATGTGCGGGCAAAGCAGGAGATAGAGGCCCAGGCAGCGGCTCAGCAGGCCGCTTTGGATGAGATGCAACAGGCCAGCACCCAGCTGGAACAGACACGCCAGGAATATGCGGCTGCCATCCGCCAGGCGGATGCCGACCTCTCTCAGGCACAGGCCGACCAGCAGTCCTATGAGGCTGCCTATGAGGACAAAACCCATGAGGTGGAACAGGCCACCAAAGAGTACCTGGAATGGATTGCGCAAGACGACAACCCGGGCGGCCAGCCCCCGGCGGACGGAAGCTGGCTGTGGCCGCTGCCGGGCTACCGGCCGGGCAGCGGTTATGGCTGGCGCACCTTGAACGGCAGGCCGGATTTTCACCGCGGGGTGGATATTCCGGCCCCGGCTATGTCGCCTATCCGCGCGGCGGTGGGCGGTGTGGTAAGTGTGCAGCAGCACGCCAGCTATGGCAACTGTGTGAAAGTGAGCGTGGGCGGCGGCATTGTTGTGGTGTATGCGCACATGACATGCTGGGCGTCCGACCTTTCGAACGGCATGACGGTGGAGGCAGGGCATATTCTGGGCTATGTGGGCACTACTGGCAATTCGTTCGGCAATCATCTTCACTTTGAGGTGGACGTCAATGGCCAGCCTGTGCAGCCGCTGAATTATGTCTCACCCGCATAAGTGCGGCTATTTCTATCGCTCGTACAGAAAACGCCCCGGCAAGGCGCACGGCCTGCCGGGGCGTTTGGTTTATGCCGCAGTGGCTTCATAGCCGGAAAGGCGGGTGTGGTATTGCGGCATGCGGGCGCTGTCCTGCCACACAATGCGGTTTGAAAGAAAGCGGAACGTGCCGTCCCCGCCGGGTTGCACGGTGAGCTCGTGCGTGAACAGGCGGTCGGTGCCGCGGCGCATGCAGGCCACATCTACGGCAAGCGTCAGTGTGCCGTCCGCATGTTCCTGCACGCTTGTCACCTCGGGCGCCATCTCTGGCAGCACAGCCCAATAGGCAACCCCATAGGGCAAATAGGGGTAGCCGCCGGCCTCTGCGTCATATCCGGCCTGTGCACGCAGCTGCGAGGGGGTGACGGGCAGATACTGGCACAGGGCCTGCTCGAACGCCTCTGCCGGCACAAAGCTGGGCGCGGCAGAGCTGGCTGGGGAATAATCCTGCCCAGTGGCCAGGCGCGTCATGGCGTCAAAGGCATCGTTCAGGCACACATCGCCCATATCGCCCGCCTGCCAGTTTTTTGAAAACAAATCGTTATCGCGGTAGCCTACGGTGTCCAGGTACTGTGCTGCCGCATCCTGAAAGGCCTGCGGCACCGGCTGCGCGCGAAGCATGCTGTGGCCGTCCTCGTGCAGAGGGGAAAGGGCAAGCTCGAAAATCAGGTTGCCCTTTTCCGTAAACTGCCAGTTCTCAATATCCGTCTGCCCGGGCCCGCCGGGGTGCGCTGCCCCGGTTTCATCATATTCCAGCCTTGCCTGTGCACAGAAGGCGCCGCTGCCTTCCAAATAGTAGCTGACCAGATAGACATGCCCGCTTTCGGCGACGCTGACGGCTTCCAGGCGGGCGTTTTGCCCGCTGAGCGCTGCCTGGCGGAAAGCGGAAAAGGCGTCCGGCGCCCCGCTTAAGGCAGACACGCCGCTGTGCTCTGGCACCAGCACAGGCTCACCGGCCTCTTCCAGCGCAGCGCGCAGGGCCCCGGCATCGCCCGCCTGCTGGCCTGCCAGCCACGGGCGGCAAAGGTCTGCCAGAGCCGCGGCGCGGCGTTCCAAATCTGCCAGGACGCTGCTGCTCACCGGTTCCAGCCCGTTTTCCGGGGCCGTTTGCGCGCTGCTTGGCGCAGGGGCCGAAGCAGCAGGCACAGAGGAGGCCCCGGCCGCGCCGCCCTGCGCACATCCAAATAACAAAAGGGCGCACAGCAGTGCGGCAGGCAGCTTCCAGTTATGTTTCATCTCGGTTTCCTCCCGGGCATGGTTTCGGCTGAGTGCCCGGCTGGCCGTGGCAAAGCAACCGAACCACAGCATACGGCATTTTGCTGCTTTTTGCAAGCCACGCAGCGTCGATTGGCTCTACGCCGCGTGGAATGCCCGCAAAAACAAAAGGCCCTTTCCTTGGAAGGGGCCTTTTTCGCAAAGGATGGGCAGGCTGTGCCTCACTGGCCGCAGGCTGCGCGGAACTCTGTCCAAATCTGCACATGGGTTTCTTCGGCCTCGGCAGAGATGTTCTGAATCATTTCCATATTGCCGGAAAAATCTTCCGGCAGGGTGAGAAACGGCTTGTATTCTTCTTCAATCAGTTCATCGGCGGCCTGGTTTGTGCAGTAGTAGCCAATGTACTCATAGCACTGCTTGGATACTTCCGGGCGCAGAATGTAATCGATGAAAGCATATGCCGCGTCCTTATTGGGGGCGTTGGCGGGAATAAACTGCGCCATAATGCCAAAGCCAATGCCCTCCGAGGGGTACACCACCTGCAGGTCGGGGTTTTCCATGCACGCCTGTGTCACCTGGCTGGTGTACATCACTGCGGCGGAAACCTCGCCGGAAAGCAGGTCTACCTGCAGGTTGTCATCCTTAATAAGGCGAATGTTGGGCGCCAGCTCCAGCAGTTTTTCACCGGCCTGTTCAATGGTGGCAATGTCCTCGGTGTTATAGCTTTCACCGGCAATTTTCAAAGCCATGCCGTTCATGACGCGGAAGTTGCTGGTGATGCCGATGCTGCTCTGCAGCGATGTGTCCCACAAATCGGCATAGCTGGTGATTTCGGTGCTTACAGCAGAGGGGTCATATACAATGGTTTGCACGCCTGCGCCATAGGGCACGGTATAGGCATCCTGCGGGTCGAAGAACTGGCCCTGATAAATGGGGTTTACGTTGCCAATGTTGGAAAGTTTTGTTTTGTCCAGCTCAGAGACAAGGCCCTGGGCGATGGCAGTCTCGATGATATAGTCGTCCGCAATCACCACATCGTAATCGCCGCCCTCAGCGGCCTCCAGGCGGGCCAGCATGGTCTCGTCTGTGTCAAAGCTGGAATAGTTCACCTGATAGCCGATTTCTGCTGTGAAAGCATCCAGCACCTCCTGCGGGAACATGCCCTCCCAGGTGTACAGGTTCACTTCGCCTTTGATTTCCGCCCCCTGCGTGCCGCCGCAGCCGGCAAGAAGGCCCAGCACAAGGCAAAGGCAGACGGCCAAGGAAACAAGTTTTTTCATAGTTTCTCCTCCTAATTTTGCTGTTTTGCGCGCTGTGCGCGCAGATATGATGGAAAACATGGGCACACATGCCCCATGCCATGCAGCAGCCCTTCAGCTTTTTTTTCGGCTGATCAGGGCCGAGGCGGCCACTGCCAGCACCGTAAAAGCCAGCATCAGTGTGCACAGGGCGTTGATCTCGGGCGTGATGCCTGTCTTCAAAGAAGTATACACTTTCAGCGGCAGTGTATTCACATTCACACCCGTGACAAACAGGCTGATGATGACGTCGTCAAAGCTCATGGCAAAGCTGAGCAGCATGCCGGAGGCAATGGCCGGGGCAATGAGCGGCAGCGTGATGTCGAAAAACACACGCGCCTCGCTGGCGCCAAGGTCGCGCGCGGCCTCGGGCAGGCTTTTGTCCAGCCCTACAAGGCGCGCTTTCACCAGCATGTAGACGTAGGGAATGCAGAAGGCCGTGTGTGCGATGATGAGCGTTGTCATACCGAACGGCAGGCCCAGCAGAGAGAAAAACGCCAGAAACACCATGCCCAGAATAATCTCCGGCGTCATCATGGGCAGCATAGAGATATACTCTACCACATTTTTGGTGCGCGCTTGTATTTTGGTAAAGCCCACGGCCCCCAGAGTGCCAATGACGGCGGCCGCCAGCGAAGAGGACAGCCCCAGCACAATGCTGTTCACCAGCGCCTCAAACATGGCCCTGTCGCGGAACAGCGTCTCATACCAGCGCAGGGAAAAGCCGCTCCACATGGTAGAGATGCGGTTTTCGTTGAAGGAATAGACGACCACCAGCACAATGGGCAAATAAATAAGGAACAGAATGACCCCAAGGTAAACGTTGGGCAGCTTTGTGCGGTTTTTCATAAAAGGCCCTCCAGTTCGCTGGAGTGGGTGACGCGTTTGTACAGCGTAATCATCAGTGTAGTAAGCGCCATCAGCACCACGCTCAGCGCAGCGGCAAAGGGCTGGTTGTGGGCTTTCATCAGCTGATCCTGAATCAGGCTGCCAACCAGCACCACTTTATTTCCGCCCAGGATATCTGCAATGAAGAACAGCCCCATCGAGGGGATGAAGGTGAGAATGATGCCGGACAACAGCCCCGGCAGCGTCAGCTTCAGCGTAACCGTACAGAACGCGCGGAAGGGCGAGGCGCCGAGGTCGCGCGCGGCCTCCACCAGGCTCCAATCCATTTTTTCCGCGCTGGAATACACGGCCAGAATCATGAACTGCAAAAGCGCATACACCATGCCCACCACCACGGCGGGGTAAGTGTACAGCAGTTTCAGGGGGGAACTGGTGAGCCCCAGGCCCATCAGAATCTGATCCAGCGTGCCATTGGCGCGGAAGATGATCATCCAGCCATACAGGCGGATGAGCGAATTCGTCCAAAACGGAATCATAATCAAAAGCATCATGCGCTTTTTCCACACAGGCGGCAGTTTGGCCATAAAATAGCCAAACGGATAGCCCAGCAGGGTGATGAACGCCGTGCTGGTGATTGCCAGTTTGAACGATTCTGCAAACGTCTGCAGATAGATGGGGGTGAGGATGTTTTTGTAGTTATCCAGCGTGAAGGAGTTCACCACGCCCCACACTTCGCCGCGCTGCAGAAAGCTGAGCACCACCATATAGATGAGCGGCCCGGCAACAAATAAAATGGTAAAGATGTAAAGGGGCGCCAGCATCAGCCAGATGCCCGTTTGCCTGCGTTGCTTCATGCCCGGGCCTCCTGGTGGGTATCCACCGGCACGGCATTCTGTGCAGCCCATGTCACGCGCACGCCGTCGCCCGCCGAAAGGGCAATGTCGATGCCATGGCGCGAGGCCACCAGCTCGTCGCCGTTTTCCAGGGCCAGCGCAATGCGCAGCATGCCGCCGGCAAATGTCTTTTCCTTCACCGTGGCGGGCAGGCCGCCCTCTGTGCAGAACTCTACATGTTCGCTGCGCACGGCCAGGGTTACGCTGTCGCCAGTTTTTTTGCCGCAACCGCAGCACAGCGCGGGAACTTCGCCGCCCGCGGCGTGCACCATAAGGGTGCCGTTGCGGTTTTCTGCCACCCGGCCCTCTACAATGTTGGCCGTGCCCACAAAGCGGGCCACAAAGCTGGTGCGCGGGCGGTCGTACACTTCGGCAGGCGTGCCCACCTGCTCAAAGCGGCCGTCGTGCATCACGGCAATGCGGTCCGACATATTCAGGGCTTCCTCCTGGTCGTGCGTGATGTAGATGAACGTCAGCTCCACCTGCTTTTGCAGGCGCTTGAGCTCCAGCTGCATCTGGCGGCGCAGCTGCAGGTCCAGCGCACCCAGCGGCTCATCCAGCAAAAGCACGCTGGGGCGGTTTACAATGGCGCGGGCAATGGCCACGCGCTGGCGCTGCCCGCCCGAGAGCTCTGCCGGCATGCGTGCGCCGTAGCCCGAAAGCTGCACCAGCTCCAGCGCGGCGTCCACCTCTTTGGCAATTTCAGCGCGCGGCATTTTTTTCAGCCGCAGGCTGTAGCCGATGTTGGCAGCCACCGACATATGCGGAAACAGCGCATAGTTCTGAAACACGGTGTTCACGTCGCGCTTTTCCGGCGGCGCGGCCGTCACATCCTTTCCGCGCAGCACAACGCGCCCCGCATCCGGTGTTTCCAGCCCGGCAATGATGCGCAGGGTGGTGGTTTTTCCGCAGCCCGAAGGGCCAAGCAGGGTTACAAACTCACCGTGCTGCACGCTCAGGCTTACGCCGTGCAGCACACCTGTGTCGCCAAAACGTTTTTCGATGTGGTCCAGTTCCAGAATCGTGTCGCTCATGGGTTCTCCTTCAAAATCCTCCGCTTCGCTTGGAATGGGTGCGGCCACGGCCGCCATGCTAGCGGCGCGCAGGCCGCATACGGATACATGTTAAGTATAAACAATTTTCACATTTAAGGCAAAGGCTTTTTGCGCAGAAGGCGCCCTTTGCAGGGAGAAGTTTTCTGCGCCGGGAGAGGGAAAGTTGTATAATTCCACCAAAATGGTATAAAAAGATGCTGTGAAAGCGGCCGGCGCCCCGCCGCCTGCCGGCCCGGCGGGGCTGTTCTTTTCCGGCAGCATATGGTAAAATAGGCAAAGAATAAGTGACGGGCGCGCCGGGGCAGGCGCGGGCCCGAAAAACAGAGTGGAGGCGGCGCAGTGCAAAAACTGTTAATTCTGGGGGCGGGCGGCTATGGCCGCACCGTGGCAGAGGCCGCGGCCGGGCAATTTGAAACGGCCTTTCTGGACGATGCCTCGCCGCTGGCGCTGGCCCCGTGCGCAAGATATGCAGAGTTTGTGGGCGAATATGCGTTTGCCTACCCGGCTTTTGGCGACAACGCCCTGCGCGCGCAGTGGCTGCAAAAGCTGAAAGCGGCGGGTTTTCGCCTTCCGGTGCTGCGCCATGCGCAGAGCTTTGTAAGCCCCAGCGCCGTGCTGGCGCCGGGCAGCGTGGTGCTGGCCATGGCGTGCGTGGGCACGGGCAGCGTGGTGGAGGAGGGCGCCATTTTGAACCTTGGCGCCATTCTGGACCACGACTGCACCCTGGGCGCATGTGCGCACCTGGCGCCGGGCGCTGTGGTAAAGGCGGGCAACTGTGTGCCGCCGCAGGCGAAAATTGATTCCGGCTGTGTGCTGGGGCGCGCGGCCATGCCTTGGAAGGGGAATGGTGTACATGTCTGAACTGCTCATTGTGGGCTGCGGCGGGCTGGGCCGTATGGTAGGCGAGGTGGCGCTGGCCACCGGAAAATGGAGCGGTGTGCGCTTTTTGGATGACGCCGTGCGCGGCGAGGCCGTGGTGGGAAAATGTGTGGATTACACCGAGCTCACCGGAAAATACCCCGAGGCCGTGGCTGCCTTTGGGGAAAACCGCCTGCGCCTGGCCTGGGCCGAAAAGCTGCTGGCCGCGGGCTACCGCGTGCCCAGCGTTGTGCACCCCACGGCAATTGTCAGCCCCTCGGCACAGCTAGGCGAGGGCTGCCTGGTGCTGCAGGGGGCCATAGTGAACACGGCGGCCGTGCTGGGCCGCGCCTGCCTTGTGAACGCGGGCGCCCTGGTGGACCACGACGCCGTTTTGGCCAACGGCGCGCACGCCAACCTGCACGCCACGGTGAAGGGCTGGGCGCGGCTGGAAGAATGCCGCCACACCGAGGCAGCCGAAGTGGTGGCGCCCGAGCGCCGCGCCATTCCCGGTGTAGAGGCGGAAAGCCCGCTGGAAGAGGCACTGTATGCCTTTAAGCTGGGCGAGAAGGCAAGCTATGTAAAGCCGTTCGGCGCCGGGCACATCAACGACACCTATGCCGTGTATGTGGGCGAGGGTGCGGGCGAGCTGCGGTATGTGCTGCAGCGCATCAATACGGCGGTGTTCAAAAAGCCGCTGGAAGTGATGGAGAACATCTTCGGCGTCACCGAATATCTGCGCAGGCAAATTCTGGCGCGCGGCGGCGACGCGGACCGCGAGACGCTGAGCTATCTGAAAACAAAGGCGGGCGAGCCGTATTATGAGGACGCAGATGGAAGCCCGTGGCGCTGCTATAATTTTATTGCAGATTCCGTGTGCATCGAAAGCGTGCGCACCCCGCAGGATTTTTACAATTCGGGCAAAAGCTTCGGCGCGTTTTTGTGTGCGCTGGAGGCATACCCGGCGGATACCCTGCACGAGACCATTGAAAAGTTCCACGACACGCGCAAGCGCCTGGCAGACTTCGACACGGCCCTTGCGCGCGATGTGAAGAACCGCGCGCGCCGCGCGCGGCCGGAAATTGCCTTTGTGCAGGCCCGCCGAGCAGATTGCCCCGTGCTGATGGACCTGCTGGAAAAGGGCGAGCTGCCGCTGCGCGTGACGCACAACGACACCAAACTGAACAATATTCTGTTTGACGAAAAGACGGGCGAAGGCCTGTGCGTCATTGACCTGGATACCATCATGCCCGGCCTTGCGCTGAATGATTACGGCGATTCCATCCGCTTCGGCGCCACCACGGCCGCCGAGGACGAGCCGGACATCTCCAAGGTGCACTTCAGCCTGGAGCTGTTCGAGGCCTATACCAGGGGCTATTTGGAGGCGGCCGGCAGTGCGCTGACGCCCAGGGAAAAGGAGTATCTGCCTTGGGGCGCGAAACTGATGACGCTGGAATGCGGCATGCGCTTTTTGACAGACTACCTGGAGGGCGACACCTATTTCCGCGTGACGCACCCCACACATAACCTGGAGCGTTGCCGCACGCAGTTCAAACTGGTGGCAGATATGGAGGCCCACTGGGCCGAGATGCAGGCCATCGTGAAAAAATACAGCTGAGGCTGCGGCCGCTTTGCGGCGCGCCGGCCCAAAAGAAGGGAATGTTGAACATGGCTCATATCGAAACACAGTGCCTGCACGAGGGCTATAAGCCCGGCAACGGCCAGCCGAAGGCCCTGCCCATTTACCAGAGCACAACGTATACCTACGATTCTACCGACCATATTGGCCAGCTGTTCGATTTGACGGCCGACGGCCATATGTATTCGCGCATCTCAAACCCCACCGTGGCCTGTGTGGAAGAGAAAATAGCGGCCATGGAGGGCGGCGTGGGCGCGCTGTGCACCACGTCCGGCCAGGCGGCCAGCCTGCTTTCCATCTTGAACATCGCCAAAGCGGGCGACCACTTCATCTCGGCCTCCACCATCTATGGCGGCACGGTGAACCTGTTTGCTGTCACGCTGAAAAAGTTTGGCATCGAGTGCACCTTTGTGGACGCCGGAGCGCCGGAAGAGGAATTGCAGAAGGCCTTCCGCCCGAACACGAAAGCCGTGTTTGGCGAAACCATTGCAAACCCCGCCATTGCGGTGTTCGATATTGAAAAATTTGCAAAGCTGGCGCACGCGAACGGCGTGCCCCTTATTGTGGACAATACGTTTGCCACGCCGGTGCTGTGCCGCCCCTTTGAATGGGGCGCGGACATTGTGGTGCACTCTACCACCAAATACATGGACGGCCATGCCGTGCAGGTGGGCGGCGTGCTGGTGGATTCCGGCAATTTCAACTGGGAAAACGGAAAATTTGAAGAGCTTTGCACGCCGGACGAGAGCTACCACGGCGTGACGTACACCAAACAATTCGGCCGCGCCGCCTACATCACCAAGGCGCGTGTGCAGTTGATGCGCGATTTTGGCATGTACCCCGCGGCCCACACCGCTTTCCTGCTGGACCTTGGCCTGCAGACGCTGGCCGTGCGCATGGAGCGCCACTGCCGCAACGCGGAAAAGGCCGCGCAGTATCTGGCCGGCCGGCCCGAAATGGAATTTGTAAACTACCCCACCCTGCCGGGCAACCCGTATCAGGCCCTGGCGGAAAAATACCTGCCGCAGGGGTGCGCGGGCGTCATCTCGTTTTCTATTAAAGGCGGGCGCGAGGCCGCGGTGAAATTTATGGACAGCCTGGAGCTGGCCAACAATGTGGTGCATGTGGCCGATATCTGCACATGCGTGCTGCACCCGGCTTCCTCCACGCACCGCCAGCTCACGGACGAACAGCTGGTGGCCGCGGGCATCACACCGGGGCTCATCCGCCTGTCTGTGGGGCTGGAGCACATAGACGACATCCTGCAGGACCTGGAAAAGGGCTTTTCCGCTTTAAAAAAGTAAGCCAGCAAGCATGAAAATGGGCAAAAGGACGAAAAATTGCCCTGAAATATAGTAAAACGTCCAAAAAGGGAACGGCTGCGCAATTAGCCGTTCCCTTTTTTCTGTGTTCTGTGATATAATCGTTTACATAGTTTACATATCACGTTACATTACGGAATGTCCTGCCCGGTGCGGCGGCTTCACTTGATAATGGGCACCGTCTGCACCAGGTTGGCAATGTCGTTTTGCAGCGCGCGCAAAAAATCCAGCCCCGGCTGGCCAAGCGGCGCTTTGCGAATGGCAATGTCGCGGTAGCAGTTCTCGGTGCGGCAGGGCTTTTGCACCAGTTCTTCCCGCGCCAGCACTTCGAAGGGCATGGGGCTCACCCACATATAGCAGCCGTGCACGCGGCGCAGAAGGTCGAACTGGCTGCCGCGCTCGTACACCGCAATGCGGTTGGCGCTGTGCAGCGGGCTGCTGGGCGTCTGCTGTTCGGCGGGAAGCACGGGGGTAAGGTCGCCGTGCACAATTTCGGGGTATTGGCGCAAAAGATGGTAGGGCACTTCGCCCAGGGCCGCAAGCGGGTGATGCTCACTCATCAAAAGCACCATGGAGTATTGCCACAGCACCTCTGCGTGCAGGCCGTTCTCGCCGCACAGCGTTTCAAAATAGCCCGCGTGTTTGTCCTGGCAGCGCAGAATGCCCAGCTCGGCCTCACCGCTGGCCACGGCGTGCAGGATGTCCATGGAATTTGTCTCGCGGTAATCCAGGTCCAGCGCGGTGCCGGTGGCGGAAAGCTGCGCGGCAAAGGCGCTGAATGCATTTGAAATATAGCTGGCGCGCGGCGCCGCCATGTGCAGGCGCGCGGCGGGCGCGCCGTCTTTCCGGTACAGCTGGGAAAGGCTCTCTACCTGCGAGAGGATGCTGCGCGCATAACCCAGAAAATCTTCCCCGGCGCGGGTGGGCTGCACCCCGCGCGCCGTGCGCGAAAACAGCGTTTGGCCCAATTCGGCCTCCAGCTCTTTGATGCTTTTCGAAAGGTTCGGCTGGCCCATGTACAGGTTTTTGGCCGCCTTGGAAATAGAGCCCACGCGGGCAATTTCCACCGCATATTTCAACTGCTGCAAATTCAAGCTGGCACGCTCCTTTTATAGTGTCGCTTTTAATTCCATGAAAAAAAGGCATAGCCCATATTCCTATTATATATTACCCACACGGCAAAGGAAAGTGATAAAATTTTAACGAAGGCAAAACTCGAGCATTTGCCTCAATTTTATCAAAGGATCGGGGCGGCGCCCCGATGCACCGTAGTGGAGGTTGTGTACAATGGGACGTTTTACTTTACCGCGTGACCTGTATCATGGCAAGGGTTCTATGGAAGAGCTGAAAAACCTGAAGGGCAGCAAGGCGATGGTCGTCGTGGGCGGCGGCAGCATGAAGCGCTTTGGCTTCTTGGATAAGGCTGTGGGCTACCTGAAAGAGGCTGGCATGGAAGTGGAACTGTTCGAGAACGTTGAGCCGGATCCTTCCGTTACCACCGTGATGAAGGGCGCCGAGGCCATGCGCAAATTCCAGCCGGATTGGATTGTGGCCATGGGCGGCGGCAGCCCCATTGACGCTGCAAAAGCCATGTGGGCGTTCTATGAGTACCCCGAAGTGACGTTTGAGCAGCTGTGCGTGCCGTTCGGCTTCCCCACGCTGCGCCAGAAAGCGCGCTTCTGCGCCATTCCCTCTACCTCCGGCACTGCCACCGAGGTGACGGCTTTCTCTGTGATCACCGATTATGACAAGGGCATCAAGTATCCTCTGGCCGACTTCAACATCACGCCGGACGTTGCCATTGTGGACCCCGAGCTGGCCGAGAAAATGCCCCCGAAGCTGACGGCTCACACCGGTATGGATGCCATGACGCATGCCATTGAGGCGTATGTGTCCACCCTGCACTGCAATTATACCGACCCTCTGGCACTGCATGCCATTAAGATGATCCACAACGATTTGAAGAAATCTTATGACGGCGATATGGACGCGCGCGACCGCATGCACGACGCGCAGTGCCTGGCCGGCATGGCGTTCTCCAACGCGCTGCTGGGCATCGTGCACTCCATGGCGCACAAGACGGGCGCCGCTTTCTCTGGCGGCCACATCATTCACGGCGCCGCCAATGCCATGTACCTGCCGAAGGTGATCAAATACAACTCGAAGAACGCTGAGGCTGCCGAGCGCTATGCCGAAATTGCGAAATTCATCAACCTGCCGGGCAACACCACCGAGGAACTGGTGGATGCTCTGATTGCCGAGCTGCGCGAGATGAACAAGCAGCTGAACATCCCCCTGGCCATCAAGAACTACGGCGAGGGCGGCGTCATTGCCGACAAGAGCATCATCGACGAGAAAGAGTTCAACGACAAGCTTTCTGAGGTGGCTGCAAACGCCATCGGCGACGCCTGCACAGGCTCTAACCCCCGTCAGCCCAGCCAGGAAGAAATGGAGAAGCTGCTGCTGGCTGTGTACTATGACAAAGAGATCGACTTCTAAGCAAAACTTCACATGCAAACAAATGCAGGCGGTGGCGGGGCACAGCCCCGCCGCCCTGCTTTGGTTTTCAGGCAAAGAAAGCGGAGCCGCCGCGGACGGCTTCGCTTTTTCTGAATAAAGTAAGGAGTGAAGAACGTGTATAAAATCCTTGAGAAAAAGGCGCTGAACCCGACTGTGACGAAGATGGTCGTAGACGCGCCGCTGGTTGCCCACAAGGCGCAGCCCGGCCAGTTCATCATCTTCCGCGCCACCGAGGACGGCGAGCGCATCCCTCTCACCATTGCAGATTATGACCGCGAAAAGGGCACGGTCACCATCATCTTCCAAATTGTGGGTGCCGGCACAATGGACCTGAATGCCCTGAACGAAGGCGACTACATTGTGGATTTTGTGGGCCCGCTTGGCACACCCAGCCATTTGGATGGCCTGAAGAAAGTGGCCGTGGTGGGCGGCGGCGTGGGCTGCGCCATTGCTTACCCCACTGCGAAAAAGCTGCACGAGCTGGGCGCCGAAGTGCACAGCGTTGTGGGCTTCCGCTCGAAAGACCTCGTCATTCTGGAACAGGAGTTCGAGGCCGTTTCCAACCGTGTGGTGAAAATGTCCGACGACGGCAGCTGGGGCGAAAAGGGCCTTGTGACAAATGCACTGGAGGCCCTGATCAAAGAGGGCAACCAGTATGATGAAGTGATTGCCATTGGCCCGCTGGTGATGATGAAATTCGTGTGCAAGCTCACCAAAGAATACGGCATTAAAACCACGGTCTCTATGAACCCCATCATGATCGATGGCACCGGCATGTGCGGCGGCTGCCGCCTGACGGTGGGCGGCAAAACAAAGTTCGCCTGTGTGGACGGCCCCGATTTCGACGGCCATGAGGTGGATTTTGACGAGGCCATGCACCGCGGCAGCATGTACCGCGATTTTGAGGCCCACGCCCGCGAGGCAGAGTGCAATCTGCTGAAAAAGGAGGTTGAGTAAGATGCCGAATATGGACCCGAAAAAGTGCCCCATGCCCGTGCAGGACCCTGAGGTGCGCAACAAAAACTTTTCCGAGGTGGCTTTGGGCTATACGCCCGAGATGGCGGTAAACGAGGCCAAGCGCTGCCTGCACTGCAAAAACAAGCCGTGTGTGTCCGGCTGCCCGGTTGGCATTGATATTCCCGGCTTCATTGCCAAGGTGGCAGAGGAAGATTTCGAGGGCGCCTATGAGGTGCTTTCCGCCTCTTCTGCGCTGCCCGCCGTGTGCGGCCGCGTGTGCCCGCAGGAAAACCAGTGCGAGGGCAAGTGCGTGCGCGGCATCAAGACAGAATCTGTGGGCATTGGCCGTCTGGAGCGCTTTGTGGCCGACTGGCACCGCGAGCACTTCCAGGGCGAGCCTAAAATGCCGGTTTCCAATGGCCACAAGGTGGCTGTCATCGGCTCGGGCCCTTCCGGCCTGACGGCTGCGGGCGACCTTGCCAAAATGGGCTATAAGGTAACCGTGTACGAGGCCCTGCACACGCCCGGCGGCGTGCTGGTGTACGGCATCCCCGAATTCCGCCTTCCCAAGGAGATCGTCCGTCAGGAGATTGACGGCCTGAAGAAAATTGGCGTGGATGTAGAGACGAACGTGGTGATTGGCCGCACGCTTACCATCGACGAGCTGTTCGAAATGGGCAACGAGGCCGTGTTTATCGGCAGCGGCGCGGGCCTGCCCCGCTTTATGGGCATTCCGGGCGAAAGCCTGAACGGCGTATACTCTGCCAACGAGTTCCTCACCCGCATCAACCTGATGAAAGCCTACAAAGAGGGCTCGAAAACGCCCATCCAGCACGCAAAGAACGTGGCCGTGGTGGGCGGCGGCAACGTGGCTATGGACGCCGCACGCTGCGCAAAACGCCTGGGCGCCGAGAACGTGTACATTGTGTACCGCCGCGGCATGGAAGAGTTGCCCGCCCGTAAGGAAGAGGTAGAGCACGCCGTGGAAGAGGGCATCATCTTCAAGACGCTTTCCAACCCCATCGAGGTGCTGGACGACGGCAAGGGCTATGTGAAAGGCATGGTGTGCCAGGAGATGGAACTGGGCGAGCCCGACGCCTCCGGCCGCCGCCGCCCTGTGGCAAAAGAGGGCTGCACCTTTACGCTGGATGTGGACTGCATGATTATGTCCATCGGCACCAGCCCCAACCCCCTCATCCGTTCCACCACGCCGGGGCTTGAGACGAACAGCCACGGCTGCATCATCACCAATGGCGACGACGGCCTCACCACCCGTGAGGCAGTGTATGCCGGCGGCGACGCGGTGACGGGCGCAGCCACGGTTATTTTGGCCATGGGCGCGGGCAAACACGCGGCAAAGGCCATTGACGAGTACATCAAAAGCAAAGCAAACTGAAACCGGCGCGGCAAACGCCGCTTTCTGCGGGGCCCCGGCTGCTTGTGCAGCCGGGGCCCTGTTTTTGTCCCGCGGCATCTGTTTTGCCTGAAAGGGCAAAGAGCAGTGGTGCAGCGGCGGCGCAAAATCAGGCGCGGCACGCCACGTTTTCCTTCCACTTTGTGCGCGGGTGTGCTATACTAAAAACGATTCTGCAAGTGGGAAAGGTGCGGGCTTTAGAATGAAGCAGTCAGCAGGCGAATTTTACAACAACCTGAAGGGCAAGCGCGCTGCGTTTATCGGCGCAGGCGTCAGCCACCGGGAATGTATTGAGGTGTTTGCCAAAAAAGGCGCCATTGTGACGCTGTGCGATAAAAAACCGGATGTGAACGCCTTTGGCGCATACGGCGAAACGCTGAAGCAACTGGGCGTTCGCCTTTCGCTGGGCGAACATTACCTGGACGGCCTGGCCGGGCAGGACATCATTATGCGCACGCCGGGGTTTGAATATTTTACGCCGGAATTGCAGGCCGCAAAAGCGGCGGGCAGCGAAGTGACCAGCGAGATGGAACTGTTTTTTGAGCTGTGCCCCTGTGAAAAGGTGGCGGTGACAGGGTCGGACGGGAAGACCACCACCACCACGCTGATTGCCGAAATGCTGAAGGCAGCCGGGCGCACCGTGCATCTGGGCGGAAACCTGGGCCGCGCATTGCTGCCGGTGGTGGAACAGATTGCGCCCACGGATGTGGCTGTGGTGGAGCTCTCCAGCTTCCAGCTCATCAGCATGCGGGAATCGCCCGACGTGGCCGTGGTGACGAATGTGACGCCGAACCATCTGGACCATCACAAGGATATGCAGGAATATATCGACGCCAAACGCAACATCCTGCTGTATCAGGCGCCCGGGTCGCGCGCGGTGCTGGGCTATGCCAATGACATCACCCGTGCCATGGCGAAGGATGTGAAGGGAAGCTACCTGTGGTTCACGCGCTTTTCCGAGACGGACAACGGCGGCTTTTTGCGCGCCGACGGCATGCTGTGTGTGGCAAAGGACGGCGTGGTGACGCCCATTGTGCACAAAAGTGAAGTGGCCCTGCGCGGCGAGCACAACCTGGAAAACCTGCTGGCCGCATTTTGTGCCGTGTGGGGCATGGTGGATGTGGCCGTGATGGCGCAGGTTGCGCGCAGCTTTCAGGGCGTGGAACACCGCATCGAGCCGGTGCGCACGCTGAACGGCGTGCAGTGGTTTAACGATTCCATTGCCTCCAGCCCCACGCGCGTGATTGCCGGGCTGCGGGCGTTCAACCAGAAGCTCATTCTTCTGGCGGGCGGCTCAAACAAGCGCGTCAGCTTTGCGCCGCTTGCGCCAGAGCTGTTGGCGCATGTGAAAACGCTGGTGCTGATTTCAAACCCCGCCGAAAAGGCGGCCGCCGCCGCGCGGGGCGAAAGCGGCTACCAGACTTCGGCAGAGCAGATAGAGGCCGCCGTGCGTGCCGAGCCGGGCTTTGCCGAAAGCGGCATGAACATTCTGCACGCCGAAAGCATGCAGCAGGCCGTGCGCCTTGCCTACGAGGCAGCCCAGCCTGGCGATATTGTCTCGCTTTCGCCGGCGTGTGCATCGTTTGACTTTTACCCCAATTTTGAAGTGCGGGGCCGCCATTATAAGGAACTGGTGAATGCACTGTGATCACACAGGTGACAAAAGAAACCGAAGCGGAATATTTCCGCCGCCTGGGGCAGGCGCCGTTTTTTGCCTCTGTGATGCACACGGTGTATGCCTCCTGCGGGGGCAAAGGCGCGCAATGCTATTTGGCAGGGCAGCTTGCGGCCCTGCAGGTGTGCGGGCAAAGGGCGCTGCTTTGCGGCGAGCCGGAGGATGAAGCCGAGCTTGCCAGCTTTCTTTCGTTTTTGGGCATTGCGCGCCTGAAAACGCAGGGGTGTTGCCCCAAGGGGTTTACCCCGCATGCGCTGCCGCTGCTGTGCTTTGACGGACGGCGCGCGCCGCCTGTGCCGCCGCTGCCAGCGGGCACGCAGTTAGAGCAAGAGCCGTCTTTGCTGGAAATTTGCCGTATGGAAGGCCTGTCGGACGGAGCTGTGCCGCCCGACCTGTTCGCGGTGGATGCCGCGGCGCGGCGCAACCGGGGGCTGGCCGATATCCGTGCCCTTTCTGCTGGCGGGGCGCTTGTGGCCACGGCGGGCGTGTATGCCCTGCAGCCATGGGAAGCCTATATCGGCGCCGTAGAGACGGTGCCCGCTTTCCGCCGCAGGGGGTGCGCCGGTTACCTGGTAAGCCTGCTGGCACACACCTATGCGCAGCGGCCTGTGCGGCTGATTTGCGCAGAGGGGTTGGTGCCCTTTTATGCCAAACTGGGCTTTGCGCGAGATGGGCTTTTGTGTGATTGTGTGCGCACCGGGCAGTGAGGCACGGTATGGCGGGAAATGGTACAAATAGTATAAATTGTAAGAGGTATTACAAAAAGTGATAGAAGAGTTTTATAAACTGAGCCCGCGACTGCTGGAGCTGGACAAACAGGCGCGCGGGCTGTGCGCCGGGCAGTTTGCCGCGCTGGAAGAGATCAAAGAATACAACCAGCTGAAAATGCTGCGTGCCTTTACAGACAGCGGTGTGGGCGGCCAGCACCTGGTGGGCACCACGGGCTACGGGACGGATGACCCCGGCCGCGATAAGCTGGAACAGGTGTTTGCCAAAGCCGTGGGGGCCGAGGCATCCCTGTTCCGTCAGAGCTTTCTCTCTGGCACGCACACGCTGAGCGTGGCGCTGTTTGGCGTGCTGCGCCCGGGCGACCGCATGGTGGCTGCGGCGGGCGCGCCGTACGACACCCTGTTGGGTGTTATTGGCCTGACGGGTGACAAGGGCTGGGGCAGCCTGAAAGAGTGGGGCGTGCAGTATGACGAAGTGCCGCTGCAGAACGGCAGGCCGGACCTTGCCCTGATTGCACAAAAGTGCAAGGGCGCCAAAATGTGTTATATCCAGCGCAGCAGGGGCTATTCTTCCCGCGATGCGTTGAGCCTTGCAGATATTGAGGCCATCAGCCGGGCGGCCAAAGGCGCCCAGCCGGACATTCTTGTGATGGTGGATAACTGCTATGGTGAGTTCACCCAAAAGAAAGAACCCACGCAGTGCGGGGCAGACCTGATGGCAGGCAGCCTTATCAAAAACCCCGGCGGCGGCATTGCACCTACGGGCGGGTACATTGCGGGCCGGGCAGACCTTGTAGAGAAATGCGCGCACCGGCTTTCGGCCCCCGGTGTGGGCGGCGAGATAGGCTGCACCTTAAATGTGCTGCGCGAGTTGTACCTGGGCCTTTACTATGCCCCGGGCGTGGTGTGCGAGGCGCTGAAAACAAGTGTATACACAAGCTGCCTGTTTGAGCTGCTGGGCTATGAAGTGATGCCGCGCTATACCGCCCCGCGCAACGATATCATCACCAGCGTCAACACTGGCAGCCCGCAGGGCATGGTGGCGCTGTGCGGCGGCGTACAGGCGGGCAGCCCGGTCGATTCCTTTGCCGCGCCGGAACCCTGCCCCATGCCGGGCTATGAGGATGACGTGATTATGGCGGCGGGCGCGTTTACGCTGGGCTCGTCCATCGAACTGTCGGCCGACGGCCCGCTGCGCGAGCCGTATACGGTGTATGTGCAGGGCGGGCTGAATTTTGCGGCAGCCCGCGCGGGCGTTCTGCTGGGCGCCCAGCGCATGCTGGAACTGTGAGAAAGGGGATAAACGATGCAGGTATTCAACACACTGACAAGGCGAAAAGAAGAATTGAAACCCATCATGCCGGGCAATTTCCGCATCTATGTGTGCGGCCCCACGGTATACAACTATATCCACATTGGCAACGCGCGGCCCGTGGTGGTGTTCGACACCTTGCGCCGCTATCTGGAATACCGCGGCAACAAGGTGCGCTTTGTCTCGAATATCACAGATATTGACGATAAACTCATCACCAAGGCGAACGAAGAGGGCGTGTCCATGCAGGAGGTGGCCCGCCGCTATGAGGCGGAGTTCCTGAAAGACTGCGAGGGCCTGAACGTGCTGCCGCCCACGGTGCGCCCGCGCGCCACCGAGCATATTGACGAAATCCTCTCGATTGTGGCGGACATTATCGAGAAAGGCTATGGCTATGTGGCCAAAAACGGCGACGTGTATTTTCGCGCGCGCAAGTTTAAAGAGTATGGCAAGCTTTCTCACCTGAACCTGGATGAGCTGGAAAGCGGCAACCGCAGCCTGCGCCATACCATGGAGGACGATTTGAAGGAGGACCCGGCGGATTTCGCCGTGTGGAAAGCGGCCAAGCCCGGCGAGCCCTATTGGGATAGCCCCTATGGCCCCGGCCGCCCCGGCTGGCACATCGAGTGCAGCGCCATGGCGCGCAAGCACCTGGGCGAGACCATTGACATCCACGCGGGCGGGGAGGACCTCATTTTCCCGCACCATGAAAACGAAATTGCGCAAAGCGAATGCGCCAATGGCTGCGAATTCGCGCATTACTGGATGCACAACGCGTTTTTGAACATCGACAACCGGAAAATGAGCAAAAGCGCCGGCAACTTTTTCACCGTGCGCGAGATTGCGCAGAAATACGGTTACGAGCCCATCCGCTATTTCATGCTCACGGCACAGTACCGCAGCCCGCTGAATTACACGGTGGAGCTGATTGAGGCCTGCCGGTCTGCCCTGGAGCGCCTGTACACCTGCCGCGAAAACCTGGATTTTGCCCTGCAGAATGCAAAGGGCGAAAGCGAAGCCCTGACGGTGAAAGCGCGCTTCGCCCGCGAGAAGTTCTGCGAGGCCATGGACGATGATTTGAACACGCCGGATGCGCTGGCCGCGATTTTCGACTTTGTGCGCGATGCGAACACGCTTGCTTCGGACGCCTCGAAGGGCGCGCTGGAAGAGGCCGCGGCGGTGTTTGACGAGCTGACGGGCGTGCTGGGCATTGTGCAGCACCGTGAAAAGGAAGCCGTGCCTGCCGATGTGATGGCGCTGGTGGCCGCCCGCGCAGAGGCGAAGAAAGCGAAAGACTGGGCCCGTGCCGATGCCCTGCGGGCCGAGATTGGTGAGAAGGGCTATGCGGTGGAGGATACCCCGCAGGGCCCGAAGGTGCTGAAAAAGTAAAAACGAAAACGAAAATGATAAAACGCCCCGCCTCTTTATGTAAAGAGGCGGGGCGTTCTAAAATGGTTGAGGTTGAGCGGAGACAAAGGCTAAAAATATGGTGAGCTCTTTTATCTGGATGGATGGTCGGCAGGCAAAAGAATAAAAGGAGAGTGAATGAGTCGAGATAGTGCGCATAGCATGGGAAGAGATTGAGTTTGAATTTGTTTTTCATTATAATAGTGCTATGAATTTTGAATTTCCGAAAAGGGGAGCGAATGATGCAGAATTGGTTTGATTATACCAGTCAGCCAGGAAGAACTCTGGAGAGAAATGAGATGGCAGGCACCCAGCAGCCGTTAGTTAGTGTGATTACCCCTTATTACAATGTGGGAGAAGTGTTTGAGCAAACATACCGCTGCGTAATGAATCAGACATTTCCATGGTTTGAATGGATCATTGTGGACGATGGAAGTACAAATGAAGATTCTATTAGACGCTTGCATCATTTGGCCGAGACGGATACACGGATACGAGTATACACGAAAGAAAATGAAGGTGCGGCGGCTGCGCGGAATTATGCTGTCAAACAAGCACAAACAGAATATCTGGCAATGTACGATGCGGATGACCTGATTGAGCCAACTTTTTTGGAAACACTGTATTTGGCGTTGCTTCATACGCCGCAAGCAGCATGGGCTTATACGGATATTGTGACATTTGGTGCAGAAGAGTTTTTATGGAGAAGAGAGTTTTCTTCGCAAATTATGCGAGAGGATAATGTAGTTCCCATTACCTCTATGGTGAGAAAATCTGCATTTGATGCAGTGGGCGGTTTTGATGTGGAAAAATTTCCATTTCATGAGGATTGGCATTTCTGGCTGAAATTGCTTTCCCGAAAAATGCGGCCTGTTCATGTAAAGGATTATTTGTTTTGGTATCGAAATGAAAAAAAAGGAATGTTAATGGCGGTATCCGCTACAGCGGAAAGCCAAAAAAGAAATGATGAAAAAATTGCAGAGATTGCGAAAGAGGTGCCAGATGGCATTTTGGCTTTTGAGCCGGAAAAGGAAGGAAAGAAATTTGAGTTAGAAGAGTTTTGGCAAGATATTCGGCTCCGGCCGTGGACCGATAAAAAAGCAAATATTCTTTTTGTTTTTCCCCATATGGTCATGGGCGGGGCAGATAAGTTCAATTTGCAGGTGATACAGCATTTTAGTAAGGAATATCATATCAGCATTGTAACTACGTTGCGGGAAGAAAATGAATGGAAGCAAAAATTTTCGAGCTGGACCAGCGACATTTTCTCCTTGCCGGCTTTTTTGCCAAACGAAAAATGGGCCGCATTTTTGGATTATATTATAGTGTCCCGGCAGATAGATGTTGTTTTTATCTCCAACAGCTATTATATGTATTATGCAGTGCCCTTATTGCGTCACAAGCATCCAGCGGTTACTTTTGTTGATTATATTCATGCTGAAGATTGGTCGCACCGCAATGGCGGATTCCCCAGGCCTTCCAGTGCAGTTCAGATGTTTTTGGATAAAACCTATGTCTGCAATGAACATTTGCGGCAGGTAATGCTGGAACAGTTTGGCAGAAGCCCTGCAGATGTGAAAACGGTTTATATTGGTGTAGATCACAAGTGGTTTGACCCTGAGAAGGTAGAATGCGAGGATGCTAAGAGAGAACTCCCCGAACATTTGAGAGAACAGCCAGTTGTTTTATTCCCTTGCAGGGTATGTGAGCATAAACGCCCCATTTTGGCCGCTGAAATTGCACGCAGGCTTCCGCGATATACGTTTGTGGTGGTGGGCGACGGCGTACAAGAGGAGGCGCTTAGGGGATATATTCGCCATCATAAAATTGAAAATATGCTGTTGGTCGGACGGAAGGAGGATATGCGCCCCTGGTACAAATTAGCAAAAATAACCCTGATATGTTCTTTAATGGAAGGTTTAGCGCTAACGGTGTTTGAATCTTTGGCGATGGGAACACCGGTGGTTTCAGCAGATGTAGGCGGTCATCGGGAAGCAATTGACAGCCAGGTGGGCCGCATTGTGCCATTGTATCAGGACCCTGCCAGAGACCTTTTCCATACGCAATATAGGGAGGAAGAAATACAGGCTTATGTAGAAGCAATTGAGTCTCTGTGCAGTGCTAGTGACTATGAACAAATATGCCACTGCTGTAGAGAACGTTGTGTGAAGAAATTTACACAAGAAAATATGAAGCAAGTACTGGAAGAAGAACTTTATGGCCTTGCCAGTGAAACAAGAAAAAAAGAACATAAAAATCATTATGTTATACATCATGAGGAAAAAATGTCCGCTCTGTTTAAAAGCTATCTCTATACCTATGATGCGCTGGAGCAAATGGCGCAAGCATATGTAAACGGAGACTACTTTCGCCAGCTTTGGGAGCAACGCGGGTTGCCGGCAGAAAATGAACTGAACAGAATTCGGAAAATGAGAAGCTATCGAGTGGCGGAAACTTACCAAAGATTGATGAACAAACTGAGGAAATAACATAAAAAGCACGGCATTTCAACTGAAATAGTTGAGGCCGTGCTTTTATTTTCTTTTCCAGTCCCCAATTTTAAAAGAAAGAAATTTGAGGAAAGAATACGCAGTGATAAGGAATGACTTCATAGCTGCCGCGTACAATTACCTCATCCAACATAAACCATGTGCTGACTAAGCAGATAAGGCCAATTAGAATATAACGAAGGTTTCGGTCTGAGATGCGGGAAACAACCATAGGAAGAAAAATGATATTGCTCATCTCAAAGTAGAATAAAATTCGTTCTATTTGAGGAAATAAATTATAATTGCAACTTAAAAATAGTGCAATGGTAAGCAGGCTGAAAAATACTTGATAGGAAGTATCAGCTTTTTGCCCCTTAGGATATGCATACGAGGCAATCAGAAAGAACAATAGTAGGATTAAAAATCGTTGTGGGTATATAGAGACGGTGGCATCGAATGCACTTCCAAGATATGATTCATAGGACGACCCGGCCAAAAACTGGCGGAGTAAAAGGGAGATAGGCACACGCAGTAAAGTGCCAGCAGTCAACAGAATATAAGCGAGTTTTGGGGTGATGGGCAGATAAATCAAAATATAAGCAGCAGCAAATAAGAGTGCTGTTTTATGGAATGAAGCGGCCACTACTACAAGCAGAAAAAATTTCCAGGCACAAGGTTTGCACAAGTAACGGCAGGCAAATAATAAAATAGCCATTGCCATGTATTGCCGCATGATGTTCATGCCGGCAAAGAAATGGCGAGAGAGGAAAAAAAGAGCAACGCTGAACCATGGAAGAGGAGAAAGATGCCAGATGGCACCCCAAAAAAACCCTATTATCACAAGGGCAGATAAGGCGAATACCCAGACATTACAGGAGGAAAACAACAGAACAAAGCGATTTATCAGCCAGTAACCAATCTCGATATCAGGGGTGCTGTGCTGGCCTGCGACCATTCCTGAAAAATAGGGCTGATAGGTGAAAAAGTAGTCTGTACCTACGTCATAACGAAAAGCCATGACCAAAAAAAATGGCACGGCAGAGAGAAATGCCCATATTTTCCAATTACAGCGGGGCAGACGATAGGAAAAAATATTGGCCGCTTGTTTTTCCTTTTGAGCAACTATGGCGCATATTACGCCGACAAGCGCTACACAGCTGTAAAAAATCATGGAAAAGTTCCCCCGGTGCGGTTTTACTATGCAGACAGTATAACATGATTTTGGCGGCCTGTAAAACCAAAACAAACGAACAAAAGGCCCCGCACGCGGAACAGCCGCATGCGGGGCCTGCCATACCGGCGGGAGAAAGGCGCGTCAATCTATCACGCGCAGCTCGTGGTCCAGCGGGGTGAGGCGCTCGGCGCCTTCAGGGTGGACGAACAGCAAATCTTCAATGCGCACGCCGAAGCGCCCGGGAAGGTAAATGCCCGGCTCGTCGGAAAAGACATTGCCTGCCTCGATGACGTGTTTGTTGCCGGCCGAGAGGTAGGGGTGCTCGTGCACGTCCAGCCCCAGGCCGTGGCCAAGCCGGTGGGTGAAATATGGGCCATAGCCGGCCTTTTCTATTACGCTGCGGGCGGCTTTGTCCACATCTTCACACACAGTGCCCGGCTTTGCCGCTTCAAAGGCGGCCTGGTTGGCCGCTTTTACAATGCCGTAAATTTCCGGCAGCCCTTCCGGCATGCGCTTTACGGCAAAGGTGCGGGTGGTGTCTGCAATATAGCCTTCGCCCTTGTTTTCCCCGCCGAAATCAATGACGACTACATCGCCCGGCTGAATAACCGTGTCGCCCGTGACATGGTGCGGCAGGGCGCTGTTGGGCCCTGTGGCCACAATGGGCACGCCGTCGGGCGAATCTACGCCTTCTTCGTCGCTGTACTGCATCAGCAGTTTGCCGGCCTGCAGTTCCGACATGCCGCACAGCCCGTGTTCAATCAGGCGGCACAGCGCGCGGCAGCTGTTTTGCTGCACCTTTTTCAAAAGCGCATATTCCGCGTCATCTTTTACCATGCGCAGGCCGCGCATCAGCCCTTCGGCCGACACCCAGCTGTACTGTGGGCGCAGCGCCTGCATGCCCAGCAGCACCCAGCTTGGCACTGCGGTGCCCACTGCAATGGTCTGCCCGGCCCCGGGCAGCAGGCCGCCGGCCAGGGCAAAGGGGTCTTCACCGTCCTGCCAGCCATGGCAGGTCAAAAGGCTTTTCGTGGCCTGCTTCAAATTGCCAAGCTCAAAAACCGGGGAGATGAAATGCACATCCTCCTGCGAGATCAGGCAGCAGGCAAGGCGCTCGAACAGATGGCCCCGCATGCCTGTCAGGTAAAACAGGTCGGTGGAAGGGGTGAGAAGCAGAAGGTCAATGCCCTGGCTGCGCATGGCGGCGCGTGCGCGCGCAAGGCGGTTTTCATATATCATGCGAGAGATCCTTCCTTTCCAAACGGTTTATGCGGCGTTTTATTTCGCCTCGCGCGCAAGCAGCCAGTCGCGGCAGGCACGCAACGGGGTGTCCGGGTCCGGATAATGCACGGCGCCCCAAAGTGCAAGGCTGATTTTTCCTGCGTAGCCCTGCGCATCCAGCCGGGCAAGAATGCCGTCCAGGTCCATGTTGCCCTGGCCCAGTGCGGCGCCGTCCGTGTCGGAAAAATGCACATGCGCCAGGTGCCCGAAAGCTTTGTAATAGGCGTCCACATCCGTTCCGTGTTCCAGCGCCAGGGGGATATCCATACATGCTTCCACGCCTGTTGCCTGCACAAGGCGAGAAAGGCGCGCCAGCGTGCTGCAAAGCAGGCTGACCGTGGGGTCCTGTTCTTCCATGGCAACGCGCACACCAAGCGGCTTTGCATATTCGGCAAGCTGCTGCACTGCCTGGATGGCACGCTCTGTGTCCGCTTCGGTAAAGTCGTTCACGAACACCCAGCCCGGCGTCAGCATCATAAGAGGTGCGCCGAATGCAGCGGCATCCTCCAGGCAGCGTCGCATGAAATCCATGCTTTGCGTCTGAATGTATGTGCTGGGCGAAGCGATGTTCACCGGGTATTGCCGAATCTGTTCCGGATGATACACCGCCATGGAAAGCCCGCGTGAAGAGAGCATTGTGCAGATCTCGCGCACGCGATGTTCGCGCGCGGCAGCATCGTAATCGTCCAGGCAATAGTGCGGTGAAGCGCCCCAGAGCTCGATGCTGGAAAAGCCATTGGCGGCGATGGCGTCCAACCCGTATTCCAGCGTGTGGTGCAAAAACGGCGCTGTCAAAACACAAAAGCGGGACATATCCAGCTTGCTCATTCCAGTTCACCTCCGTCAAAATGCGCGCGCAGCGTTTCGATGTTGGCGCGGTAATGGGGCTCCGGGTCCAGCATATAGCTGCCGTTTGCCATCTCCATGGTGATGGTGCGGGTGTAATTGTATTTGCGCATGGCGTTGAGATGCGCGTCCAGATCCTGTGTGCCGTCGCCCCATTTCATGTGGCCGGTGGGGCGGCCATCGTTCAAGTGGATGTGCCCGATCTTGTCGCCCATCCACTCGAAATACTCCTCCAGCGTTTCCCCGGCATAGGCCACAGGCACCGTGTCGATACAGCATTTCAGGTAGGGGGAATCGATCTCTTTCACCATGCGGAACTGGTCGAACCGATTAGTGGCAAGAAGCGATTCCCGCGGGTTCAGGTTTTCATACATCAGGGTCACGCCATATTTTTCACCGTGGCGCACCAGCTTTTCCACCGAATCGCGCCCGCAGGCGTACCCCACAGAGAATGGCTTGTCCCAGTACGGGCGCCCGGGGCAAAGCAGCATCTGCGGGCATTCCAGCTCGGCGGCCGCCTCGATAAAGCGCTTGTACTGTTCCACAGTTTTATTGCGGATATTGGCCTCCGGCGCCGCGATGTTGATGGCGTAGGTGTTTTCCTCCGGCATCAGCGACACCACCTGAAACCCGCGCTGTTTCAAAAGCTTTTTCATGGCGGGGGCGGGGTTTTCCTCCCCGTCGTAAAAATGAAAATGCGTGCTGCATCCATACAGCTCCAGCCGATGGATGCCCAGGCGGTCCATGGAATCGAGAAAATAGCCGAAGGAAAAGCGGCTGTACACCATATTGGTGGCGGCAAGCTGGTTCATCAGCAGCTTTGACATTTTGCGCGCCTCCTTTACTCCGTATACATGCGCAGGTTGCGCATGTTTCTCTGGTCGTGATAGAACGGGTCCTCAAAATAGCTGCCGTCTGTCAATTCCTGGCTGAACAGGCCGGTGTAGCCGTTGTCCAGAAATGCGCACAGCATGTCGTGCAGGTTCTGCTTGCCGTCGCCCCACACATAGTGCCCATAGGGGTCGCAGTCTTGAAAATGGCTGTGAATGATGTTTTCGGCGCCAAAGGTGTCGAACCAGCGCTGCACGCTTTCGCCCTGCACGCAGATGGCGGTGAGGTCAATCATCACTTTAAAATTGGGGTGGTTCACCGTATCGAACAGGCGCTTGATCTGGTCGATGCGGTACCCGATGCGCGTCTCCTGCGGGCGCAGAGATTCACAGGCAATTGTCATGCCGTATTCCTTGGCCACTTCCGCCAGGCGGCTGTGCATCTCGGCCGCGCGCTGAAAGCCCTCTTCCTCGGGCTCGTTCCAATAGCCCCAGCCGCTGTTGGCCTCTAAAATTTTTGCGCCCAGCTCTGCGCCAAAGCGGATGCCGTTTGCAAAATAGCGGAAGCACCGCTCTTTCAGCTCGGGCTCTTTGGCGGCAAACTGGTAGCCGTAGCCGCAGTTCTCCGGCGTGAACACCGGGCAGGAAAGGCCGCGCTCTTCCAGCTTTTTGCGGATGGGTGCGGCGTCCTGGTAGCCGTATTCATCCATCCAAAGGCCCTGGTGCGCGCCCAGCAGCTCTACATTTTTGACGCCAAGCTTTGCCTGGCAATCCAGAAAATAATCCAGTGTGTAGTTATTATAATGAAGGCTCAAAACGGAGATCCTGCTGATATCGATCAGTTTCATCTGTAACCCTCCCTTACACGAAGAACGGCTCAAAAGCCGCCATGTTGCGCCGGTCCGCCTCGCGCGGGTCTGCAAAGTAGCGATCGTCGGTGATCTCCTGGCCGAGATACCCTTCGTAACCGTACTGGTTCATCAATTCAATGTAATCGGCCATGGGGTGCAGGCCGTCGCCCCACACAAGGTGCCCGTAAGGCCGCCCGTCCACAAAATGCATGTGGCGGATGTCGCTTCCCAGCGTTTCAAACCACTCCTTCACCGTCTCGCCGGCCACACCCACGGCGGTGAGGTCCAGCGCGGCCTTGACATTGGGGTGGTCAACGGCTTTCAAAAGGCGGGCCAGCTCCGGCAGCTTGATAATCATGCGCGATTCTTCCGGCCGCACGGTCTCTACCGCCAGCGTCACGCCGCAATCGGCCGCAACGGGCGCCAGCTTGCGCAGCATCTGCACGGCGCGCTCGAACACGCGCTCGGGGTCTTCGTTCCAATCGCAGCCGCAGCAGTTTGTGAGCATCACTTTGGCGCCCACTTCACCCGCGGCCCTGATGCCGTTCGTATAATAGCCCAGCGCACGCTTGCGGGCATATTCGTCATGCGCACAAATCAGGTAATTGTACATGGCGCATTCCGGGGTGAACACACCAATGTGCAGGCCGTGCGCCTCCACTTTCTTTTTCAGCTCAGAGGTGCTCTGGTAGCCGTGGTCGTCCAGAAAAAAATGGGGCCGGCCACACCACATCTCAATGGTTTTGAACCCCAGCTCCTGCTGGCAGTCCAGAAAATAATCGAAGGAATGGTACATGTAATGAATTCCCATTCCGGCAAGCTGTTCCCGCCTTAAATGCGGCATTGCAATTCCTCCTTTTACTAGAAAAAATGAAATGATATATTTCCCGCGCCTGCGGGCAAGCGGCAAAAAGAAAGAAATCTGGCTTGCACAGGCAAGCGGCCGTGCACGGCACTTATGCATGGTTGCGCGCCACAGGCATACAATTCAACCCAAAACAACGAAAAACAACGCTGATTTTCAAAATATCAATAAGAAAAATGAAATATTTTGAAATGTTTTGCCTTTGTGGGAAGAGAAGAAAGCGGGCGGCAACATAATTTGTGAAAAAAATCACATGCATCGGACAAATATGCGCTTTTGAGTTGTAAAAAACCGGAAAAGAACCCCAACATGCGTTGTGTTTACTATAGCACAGGGGGGGTTCACTTGTCAAAACATTTCAAATTGTCATAATTTTATTTCACTTTTCTCTTGCAAAGCGGAAAAGGATGTGCTATGATTAACCACAATAATTTCATAAATCTGGATTTTTGATGAGCAAGAATTCCGCTGCATCCTGCTTTTTAGAGCATTTATGAAATAAATTGCATAATTTGTGAGAAATGACAAAAATGCAAGCGTTTGTAAAGCAAAAATGAAAAGGGGTATTAAGAACTATGTGGACGAAAGAACTGTTTGGTGTGGAAAAGCCGATTATTGCCCTGGTGCATCTTCGCGCTTTGCCCGGCGACCCATATTACGGCAATGACCTGGAGGCTGTGGTGAACCAGGCGCGGGCCGACATACATGCCCTGCAGGAGGGCGGTGTGGACGGCCTTCTGATCGCCGACGAATTCAGTATGCCCTATCAGGTCAAAGCAGATTATGTCACCGTGGCGGCCATTGCCTATATTGTGGGCCGCCTGAAACAGGAGATTAAAGTGCCCTATGGCGTGAACGTGGTGATGAACCCCCTGGCCAGCCTGGACCTTGCCGCTGCCACGGGCGCCTATTTTATCCGCAGCGCGTTCACCGGTGCCTATATGGGCGAATATGGCGTTTCGGTCACCGACGCAGCCAATGTGGTGCGCCGCAAAAAGGCCCTGGGGCTGGATAACCTGAAGATGCTGTATAAAGTGAACCCGGAATCGGACGTGTACCTGGTAGAGCGCGACATCAAAACCATCGCCAAATCCATTTTGTTCGGCTATGCGCCCGATGCCTTGTGCGTGTCCGGCGCAAGCGCGGGCTCTGAGACAAAGACAGACCTCATCAGCGAGGTGAAGAGCGTGGCGGGCGGCGTGCCTGTGTTCTGCAACACCGGTTTCAACGCCAAAACGGCCAAGGAAAAACTGGATGTCAGCGACGGCGCCTGCGTGGGCACTGCCTTTAAAACAGACGGGAAGTTTGAAAATAACGTAGACCCTGCGCGCGTAGAGGAAATTATGAACATCGTAAAGGCGTACCGCAGCGCGATGTAAGCCTGTGCGCATCGAAAACCCGGAAAGATCCGCTAGGGGGAAAAGCTGTGGCAAAGTATTACCTTGGAATTGACGTAGGCACCTTTGAGACAAAAGGGGTGCTGGTGAACGAAGCGTATGAAGTGGTGGCCACCCATTCGGCAAAGCACGAGATGGAAAACCCGCAGCCCAACCACTTCGAGCAGGATGCCGAGGCCGTGTGGTGGCACGATTTCTGCGTGGTTTCCAAAGGCCTGTTGCAGATCACAGGCATTGACGCACGGGACATTGCAGGCGTGGGCGCCGACGTGCTGGGCTGTGACTGCCTGCCGGTGGACGAAAACTGCCGGCCCCTGCGCAAAGCCATCTTGTACGGCATTGACGCGCGCGCCAGTGAGGAAATAGCATTTTTAAACCGTCATTACGGCCCCGAGCGCGTGAAAGAGCTGTTTGGCCACACGCTGTGCTCGGATGACATTGCCCCCAAGATTATGTGGATTAAAAACCACGAGCCGGATGTCTATGCCAAAACATACAAGTTCCTCACAGGTTCCTCTTACATTACGGCAAAGCTCACCGGCGAATATGTGATAGACCAGTTTCTGGCGAAATCGTCCTTCAAGCCGCTTTATACACAGGACGGGCAGATCAACGAGGCCGAAACGGGGTTGTTTTGCCGGGGTGACCAGCTGGCACGCACCATGTTTGTGCACGAGATTGCCGGCCATGTGACGGCACAGGCGGCCGCAGAGACAGGCCTGGCCGAGGGCACGCCCGTTATTTGCGGCACGGGAGATTCCACCAGCGAGGCCATCAGCGTGGGCATTGTAAAGCCCGGGCGCGTGATGTTCCAATTCGGGTCTTCGCTGTTCTTTTACTATTGCGCCGACCATATGGTGTACGACCACCGCATCCATGGCGGCAACTTCACGGTGCCGGGCACCTACAGCGTCTCGGGCGGCACCAACACCGCCGGCACGCTGACGCGCTGGATGCGCGACACACTGTATTTCGATTTGATGGACGGCAGCGTGGCCGAGCCCTACGCCGAAATGATGGAGCGGGTGCGGGCCGTTCCGCCGGGAAGCGGCGGCCTTGTAGTGCTTCCGTATTTTGCGGGCGAGCGCTGCCCGGTGAACGATGAAAAGGCGCGCGGCGTAATTTTTGGCCTGACACTGGAGCACACGCGCGAACACATTTACCACGCGGCGCTGGAGGGCATTGGCTTTTCTGTGGCGCAGAATATTGCAGTGATGGAAGAAATTGGCCTGCCGGTGGACACGGTGACCGTGGTGGGCGGCGGCACAAAGAACCCGGTGTGGATGCAGATTGTGGCAGACATTCTGGGCAAGCCGCTCAGCATTCCGAAAGTAAGCATTGGCGCAAGCTATGGCTGCGCGCTGCTTGCCGCCCTGGGCACCGGGGCACTGCACAGTTTTGACGAGCTGGCGTCGGTGATAAAGCCGGGCCGCGTGTTGCAGCCGGACGCCCAGCGCCACAGCCAATATCAGAAAATCCGCCATGTGTATGACAGCCTGTACCCCGCCACCTGCGGGCTGATGCACGAACTGTAAACACGAACGGGAGAGTTGCACGGTTATGATACGAGCAGAGCGTTTTCAAATGATTGCCGAATTGGGCGAAAAAGACAGCGACGGCATTATAACGCTGGAGCAATTGGCAGAGTACCTGCATGTTTCCATGGCGACGGTGCGGCGCGATGTGGATGAGCTGGCCAGCCGGGGTGTGCTGCAGAAAACGCGCGGCGGCGTAATTTTGCAGGCGCGCGAAACCGCCTCGCTGGACCCGACATACGCCATGCGGCTCTCGGTGAACATGGATGAAAAAAACCGCATTGCGCGGGCGGCCAGCGCCTATATCTACGAGGGCGACAACATTATGTTCGATTCCGGCTCTACCGTGCTGGAGCTGGCCAAAGAGCTGCCGGTGCGCAACCATCTGGGCATCATCACCTATGACCTGTATGTGGCGCTGGAGCTGGTGAACCGGGAATATGTCGACCTTTTGATGATTGGCGGCGTGTTCCGCCGCCAGTATTTCGGCTTTCATGGCTATTTTGCTGAAAATGCCATCCGCCAGATGTATTCCAAAGTGGCGTTCATCGGCGCAGACGCCGTGAACTTGCAGGGCGGCATTATGAGCCACAACCAGAACGATGTGCCGCTGAAGCAGAGCATGATTGAAAATTCTCAAAAGACGATTCTGCTGTGCGACCACACCAAGTTTGGTTCTTATGCGTTCATGCATGTGGCGCCGCTGGAGAAATTTGATATTGTCATCACCGGCAGAGAGCTGGATGAAAAATATGTTTCCGCCTTGCGCGAGAAGGGGATAGGGGTAGAACTTGTCTGATTGGAAAGGCGCGCACCCTCTTCTGCGCGGCACCCCGTACTTTCTGTTTTTTATCTTCTACTGGGTAGCCGAGGCATTATTTGTGCCATACCTGGGGCTGTATTTCGAGATGCGCGGTATGAACAGCGTGCAAATCGGCATGCTGAACAGCCTGTTCTATGTGGTTACCATCATTTCGGCCATGACCATCGGCTATTTCGCCGATAAAACGCGCCGGCCACGGCTGACGGTAAGCATCTGCTTTTCCTGCGTGGTGCTGGTGGTGCTGTATATGTCGCGCGCCACCACGCTGCCGCACCTGGCGGCTGCCTATGCGCTGTACGGGTACTTTGTGGTATCCTGCTGCGACCTGGTGGACAAGTTGCTGTTGGAACAGCTGGGCGATGACACGCGCTATTTCGGGCTGTTCCGCGTGGGCTCGCCGCTGGGCTACAGCGGCGGCGCCATTCTGGCGGGGGCGCTTATCCCGCGGCTTGGCACCACTTCCCTGTTTCCGGTGTGCATGCTGTTTGCGGCGCTTTGCGTGGCCATGTCGCTGCTGATGAAAGAGAGCAGCGGCATGCCCCGGCGCAAAAAGGCCCGGGTGCCGGTGAAACAGCTGTTCACAAACTGGCAGTCCTCCTACATATACGGCACCATGGTGCTGTGGGGCTTTTCCGAGGCGGGGGCGCTGTCTTACCTGGCTGTGTATATGTCCGACCGGGGGTTTTCTACCGAATACACCTCTGTGCTCATCACCATTGCCATGGTGGGGCAGACGGTGGCCTTTTCCCTGATGCCGGCCATTCAGCCGGTGCTGCACCCCAAAACCATGGTGATGCTGGGCTTTCTGGTGTTCAGCGGGCGCATTCTCTCTTTGGCGCTGGTGGGCATGCAGCAATTTCCGTTTTTGCTGGTGGCGGTGTTCCACTTTGTTGGCGGCAGCGCGCAGGCGCTGATTTTGACGCCCATTACGCTGATGATAGGCCGCAGCTTCAGCCGTGAGGTAAGCAGCACGGCCCAGACGCTGAAAACCGTGGCCAGCAAGGGCATTGGAAGCAGCACGGGCGCCTTTCTGTATGGCTGGCTGTACAGCCAGCTGCCGGCGCGCGGCGTAATGCTGCTGTTCACCTGCCTGATTTTCGGTTTCGGCATCCTGTCCCGCCTGGGCGGCATGTGGGTGGACGCCCGCACAAAGGCTGCCGCGGCACAGCAGGGTGTGTGAAATACCATATTTCAGATTCAAAAGGATCTTCAAGGAGGCTCATTATGGACGAAAAAGTGCAAAAAGTACTGGACTACATTGAAGAGCACAAAGAGGAATACCTGGAGCTTTTGCTGCGTTTCTGCCGGCAGCCCAGCGTGGCCGCCACCGGCGAGGGCATTGAAAAGATGGCCGGCATGGTGGTGGATGAGCTGAAAAAGCTGGGTGTGGAGCCCACCGTGCTGGAGACCGGCGGCAGCCCCTTTATTTACGGCGAGATCAAGGGCGAAGTGGACCGCACGTTCGGTTTCTATGACCATTACGACGTGCAGCCGGTAGACCCCATTGACGAGTGGATTACCCCGCCGTATTCGGCGGATATCCGCGACGGCGTCATTTATGCCCGCGGCGTGGCCGACAACAAAGACGGCCTTGTCACCCGCCTGTGCGCGGTGGACGCATGGCAGAAGGTGCACGGCAAGCTGCCGCTGAACGTGAAGTTCTGCTTTGAAGGCGAAGAAGAAACCGGCAGCCCGCACCTTGCCAGCGTGGCCAAGGCGCACCCGGAGATGATTCAGTGCGACGGCTATGTGTGGGAGGGCGGCCACCGCGAAGAGGGCGGCCCGGCCGAGATTACCATGGGCGTGAAAGGGCTTTTGTATGTGGAGCTGTACGCCAAGGTGAGCGAGAAGGACGCGCACTCGATGTACGCGGCCATTATGCCCAGCCCCGTCTGGCACCTGGTGCAGGCGCTGAACACGCTGCGTGATAAAGACGGCAATGTGCTGATTGACGGCTTCTACGATGGCATTCAGCCCATTTCGCAGGCCGAGCTGGACGCGCTGAAAACGGATGTGTTTGATGAAGAGGACACCAGAAAGAATATCCTCGGCATCGAAAAGTTCATCAACGACGAGCACGGCGAAGACCTGCTGAAGCGCCTGTACTACCGGCCCACCTGCAACATCTGCGGCATTACGGCCGGCTACCAGGGCGAGGGCAGCAAAACGGTGCTGCCCGGCAAGGCCAGCTGCAAAATCGACTTCCGCCTTGTGCCCGGGCAGGACCCGGACCGCATTCTGAAACTGCTGCGCCAGCACCTGGATCAACACGGCTTTGCCGATATTGAAATCAAGTGCAATTCCGGCTGCCCCGCGTTCCGCAGCGACCCGAACTCGCCCTTCTGCAAGGCCATTGTGCGCACCATGGAAGAGCTGTTCCACGAGCAGCCCTGCGTGCAGTGCACTTCGGGCGGCACCTCGCCCATGTATATCTTCTGCAAAGAGGCCAATATCCCTGCCGCCATGTTCGGCGCCTCCAGCAAGAACGCCAACATCCACTCGCCCAACGAGCATTTGGCGGTGGAAGCTTTCTATAACATGATTCGCATCAACGCCACCATGATGTACGAATTTGCACATCAGGAATGACCGGGAACTACCCGGCGCAGCCCGCCGGATAGAAATATACTGTACGTGTAACGTATCAGAAGGAGGAAAAGTATGAAAAAGAACATCCGCAACGCACTTGCTCTTTGCCTTGCCGTGCTGATGATGGCCACCATGCTGGCCGGCTGCAGCGGCGGTGCATCAAGCAGCACACCGGCCTCCGCCAGTGCCAGCGCTGCCAGCGGCACTAGCAGCAACGACAGCACCACGCTGACCCTTGCAATCAACGCTGACATCCTGACGACGGACCCTCAGGCGCTGAACAACGGCACCACAACGTCCGTGCTGTACAACGTGTTCAGCAACCTCGTCAAGTATGATGACGCAGGCGAGATTGTGATGGACCTGGCCGAGAGCTATGAGCTGCTGGAAGACCAGGTGACCTGGGAGTTCAAGATTCGCGAGGACGCCGTGTTCCATGACGGCACCCCTGTGACGGCGGAAGACGTGGCTTGGTCTCTGACGCGCGTCATGACGGACGAATCCAGCTCGGACTACATGAACTTCAGCCCGCTGGCCGAGGCTGTGGCGGTGGATGATTACACCGTGCACGTTGTCAGCAAAGATCCGTACCCCATCATGCTTCAGCTGCTTTGCAAAGGCGGCGCGGCCGTGCTGCCGAAGGCCTACTTTGAGGAGAACGGCGAAGAGGCCTGGCTGGCCAACCCCATCGGCTCTGGCCCGTACCAGCTCACCGAGTATGTGAAGGACGACCACGTCACACTGGTGCCCTTTGCCGACTACTATGGCGAGCAGAACCCCGATTGGGAAGAAGTTATCTTCCGTGTGGTGCCTGAATCCTCCACCCGCGTGGGCGAGCTGATTGCCGGCAACGTGGACGCTGTGAACATGGTTATCCCCACCGAGTGGGAGCGTGTGAACGGCAACGAGGGCACCGCTGTGGTGAACGGCCCGTCCACCCGTGTGTACCAGCTTGCGCTGAAGACCGACAAGGGCCCCACAGCCGATTTGCGCGTGCGCCAGGCCATCGACCTTGCCATTGACGACCAGACCATCGTGGATACGATTCTGCAGGGCGCCGGCACCCCGATGCTCACGCGTGTCCCCAGCGGCGTGAACGGCTGCAACGAAGACCTTGTGGGCAAATACAACTATGACCCCGAGCGCGCGAAAGAACTGCTGGCCGAGGCCGGCTATCCCGATGGCTTCAGCATGAAGATTGAAGCCCCCACGGGCCGCTATACGATGGACGCCGAGATCTCGCAGGCCATTGTGGCCATGCTGAGCCAGGTGGGCATCACGGTGGACCTGCAGCTGCTGGAATCCAGCGCATACTCCAACGTGTTCAGCGCCCACAGCGCAGAGGACGGCTTCATGACGTGCTTTGGCCTTGGCTTCTTTGACGCTTCCTACGGCATGATCGGCTACTTCGGCGTGAACACCTCCGGCGAAAGCAACTGGAACAACCAGGAGTACATCGACATGTACTATGAGGCCGAGTTCAACATGAACGAAGAAGAGCGCACTCAGCTGTTCCAGGAGATGCAGCAGATGGTGGCGGACGAAGTGCCCTATGCCATCATTTGCCAAATCGACAACAGCTATGGCGTGAAGGACAGCATCACCATGACGCCGCGTCTGGATGATGTGTGGAACCTGAGCACCATCCGCAAGGTATAAAAGCCTGGACAGGGCTTATTTGGCTTGATTTTACCTGGGTTGCGGGCCTGGCGGCATTTGCCGCTGGGCCCGCCGCCTAGGGCGAGCAGCTCCGTGCCTGAACAGCGCACAACCAGCCCGCATGATTGTTCGCTGTTTGGGCATGGGCCTGAATTTTGAACCGCTGCATGCCCGAAACGCCTGCAAGCGATGAAAGACAGGGGGAGGAACGTTATGCTGAAATATATGCTCCGAAGGATTTTGCAGATGATCCCGGTGCTGATCATTATCACCATCATCACATTCCTGTTTGTGAACGCCTCGGGCGACCCCACCGCCATGCTGCTGCCGCCGGAGGCAACATTTGAAGACCGCGAGATTCTGCGCGAGGCACTGGGCCTGAATGAGCCGCTGTATGTGCAGTACTGGATCTTCATCACCAATGCCCTGCACGGAGATTTTGGCACAAGCTTCCGTTATGGCACGTCTGCCATGGGCGTTGTGATGGAAAAAATACCGGCCACGGTGCAGCTTGCCAGTGTCTCGCTGTTGTGCTCGATTCTCGTGGCGATTCCGCTGGGCATTCTCAGCGCCCACACCAAAGATTCCCCGCTGGACCTTGTGGTAAGCGGTCTGTCTTCGCTGGGGCGCTCGATGCCAAGCTTTTGGGTGGGCATCATGCTCATTCTGCTGTTTGGCGTCACACTGAAGGTGCTGCCCGTTTCGGGCCGCGGCACCTGGCTGAACCTGGTGCTGCCATGCGCTACCCTAACCATTAACACGGCCACACAAATTGTGCCCCTGGTGCGCAGCGGCATGCTGGAGATTATGCAGCAGGACTATATCCGCACGGCACGAAGCAAGGGCCTGCCAAACCGTGTGGTGGTGGTAAAGCACGCCTTTAAAAATGCGCTGGTGCCCGTGGTTACCATTGTGGCGCTGCAGATTCCCAACCTGGTGGGTGGCGCGCTGATTACCGAAACCGTGTTCGCCTGGCCCGGCCTTGGCCAGCTGGTGGTGCAAAGCATCGGCTCGCATGATATGAGCGTGGTGCAGGCCTGCGTGGTTGTCATTGCGCTGGTAACCATGGTGGCCAACCTTCTGGCAGACCTTGTGTACTGCCTCATCGACCCGCGCATCCGCTATTGAGAGGAGGGGAAAGACTTATGGCAGAAAAGACAAAAGTAATTTCTGAAGCAAAAAAGCAGGCGCGCGAGCGCTCCATCGTATTTGACCTTCCCCGCCTTTTGCTGAAAAGCCCGTCCGGCATGCTGGGGCTTATCATTGTGCTGGTGGTGGTGTTTGTCGCCATCTTTGCCGATTTCATCATCCCCTGCACGCCGGAGGAAATTGACCTGCTGAACATGGCACAGCCGCCGTGCTGGGCAGAGGGCGGCTCGATGGACCATATTTTGGGCACAGACATTTTGGGGCGAGACATCTTCTCGCGCATTCTGGTTGGCTCCCGCGTGTCGCTTCTGGTGGGCATTTTCTCCGTGGTGGTGGCCGGCCTCATCGGCACGGTGATGGGCGTTCTGTCCGGCTATTTTGGCGGCTGGATTGACTCTGTGGTTATGCGCATCACCGATGCGTTTTACTCTATCCCGCTCACTCTGTTTGCCATGGTGATGCTTACCATTATGGACCCCGGCGTGCTGACGCTGGTGTTCGTGATTGGTGTTACAAACTGGCCGTTCTATGCGCGCATGGTGCGCGGCGAGGTGCTGGGGCTGAAAAACAAGGAATATGTGAAGGCGGCCCGCACCATCGGCACCTCGGGCGGCATGATTATGATGCGCCACATTCTGCCGAACATTCTGCCCACTTTCATCGTGGTGTCCACGTTGAGCGTGGCCTCCAGCATCCTTATTGAGGCATCGCTGAGCTTCCTGGGCCTTGGCATTCAGCCGCCTGCCGTGTCGTGGGGCGTGATGCTGTCGGACGGGCGCAACTACCTGGCAACCAACTGGTGGATGGCCACGTTCCCCGGCATTGCCATTTCCGTGACGGTGCTGGGCATCATGCTGCTGGGCAACTGGCTGCGCGATGTGCTGGACCCGAAGAACCAGGGCCTGCGCTGAAAGGAGGGGGACGCATATGGAATCGACTGCGGCAAAAACCACAAACGACATCCTGCTGGATGTAAAAGACCTCAACATCCGATTTAAAACAAAAAAAGGCTATGTAAATGCAGTGGAACATCTGGATTTCCACGTCAAAAAGGGCGAGCTGCTGGCCCTTGTGGGCGAAAGCGGCTGCGGCAAAAGCGTCACCAGCCTTGCCGTGATGGACCTGATTGAACGGCCGGGCGAGGTAAAGGCGGAGTCTATGATGCTGGATGGGCACGAGCTCACCACCACGCCGCCGAACGAAAAGCGCAAAATGCGCGGCACGGAGATGGCCATGATCTTTCAGGACCCCCTTACCAGCCTGAACCCGCTGTATACCATCGGCAACCAGCTTTCCGAGCAGTTCCTCACCCATATTCCGGGCTGTACCAAGCAGCAGGCGAAGGAAAAGAGCATCGAGATCATCCGGAAAACGGGCATCCCCCGGCCGGAAGCGGTGTATAAAAGTTACCCGCATCAGCTTTCCGGCGGCATGCGCCAGCGCATCATGATTGCCATTGCCCTGGCCTGCAACCCCAAGCTTCTGATTGCGGATGAGCCCACCACGGCGCTGGACGTGACCATTCAGGCCCAGATTTTGCACCTGATGCAGGACCTGATCAAAGATTTTGACACCTCGATTCTGTTCATCACGCATGACCTTGGCGTGGTGGCGGAAATGGCAGACCGCGTTGTGGTAATGTACACCGGCCAGATTGTGGAAGAGGCAGACGTTTACACGCTGTTCCATAACCCGAAGCATCCTTACACGCAAGGGCTTTTGAACAGCACCATCAACGTGCAGCAGCAGGACGACACGCTGGAGCCCATTGCGGGCACCGTGCCCAGCCTGAACCATCTGCCGGAGGGCTGCCGCTTCCATCCGCGCTGTAAATATGCCACCGAGGCATGCAAACACACCATGCCTCAGCTGGTGGAAGTGGGGCCTGGGCATTATTCGCGCTGCCTGCTGGCAGAGAAGGAGGGCTGAACATGGCAAACGAAAACACCGCTGTTGAAAAACGCCCGGAATATCTGCTGGAAGTGAAGGGCCTGAAAAAGTATTTCGATGTGACCCACGGGTTCTCTTTTGGCAAGGAAAAACAATATGTGCGCGCGGTGGACGGCGTCAGTTTTGCCATCCGCCCGGGCGAGACGCTGGGCCTTGTGGGGGAAAGCGGCTGCGGCAAATCCACCACAGGCAACTGCGTCATCCGCCTGCTGGACCCAAGCGGCGGCGAAGTGCTGTTTGAAGGCAAGGATATTTCCAAAATGTCGCCCAAAGAGCTGAAACCCCTGCGGCGCGATATCCAGATGATTTTCCAGGACCCATACTCTTCGCTGGACCCCCGCATGCGCGTGTTCGACCTCATTGCCGAGCCGTTCCGCGCCAACGAGCACCTCAGCGATGAAGAGCTGCACAAGGCGGTTTGCCGCCTGATGGACGTGGTGGGCCTGCCGGAAGAGTATATTGGCCGTTTCCCGCACGAGTTTTCCGGCGGCCAGCGCCAGCGCATCGGCATTGCCCGCGCGCTGGCCCTGCGCCCGAAGCTCATCATCTGCGACGAGCCTATCTCGGCGCTGGACGTGTCGATTCAGGCGCAGATTCTGAATTTGCTGGTGGGCCTGCAGAAAGAGTTTGAGCTTACCTATATCTTTATTTCGCACGCGCTGCCCTCTGTCAAGCATGTCAGCACGCATGTGGCCGTGATGTACTTGGGGCGTATTGTGGAATATGCCAAAACAGAGGATATTTTCAGCCACCCCCGTCACCCGTACACAGAGGGGCTGATGTCCGCCGTGCCCATCCCGGACCCCTCGCTGCGCGGCAAGCGCCCGAAGGTTATTCTGGAGGGCGACCTGCCCAGCCCGGCGGCCCCGCCGCCCGGCTGCCATTTCCACACCCGGTGCCGCTATGCCACCGAGGAATGCAGCCACACCCCGCCCAAAATGTGCGAGGTGGAGCCGGGCCATTTCTGCGCCTGCCATCACCCGCTGAAAGATGCGGTGGGCACGGTGCTGAAATAACGCATGCCCCAAGCCGCAGGCGGCGCAGGCTTTTTGCGCCGTGGCCCGCGGTTTGACGGCGCAAAGTTTTTTCGATGATGCCGGGCAAGTTTATTTGCTCTCTCCTGAAAAAGTGCGGCCCCTGCCAAAAGGGCCGCACTTTTTTACCTGCCGTGCCATGTTGCGCGGCGCGGCCTGGCCTTGGGGCGGGCGGTGCACGGGCGGCGGGCACGGCCTGGCAAAAAATGCAGGCAGGTTGCCCTTGCCGCGCAGATGAAGTACAATGAAAGCGCAAATATCACATGGCTTTCTGTGCGCGGCCCAGGCCGCGCAGGCCGCAAAGGGGGGCAGCATGACAGTTTATCTGGTTAATATTCTGTATCTGGTGCTGTTTCTGGTGCTGTATTGGAAAGACAGACGGCGCATGGCCAACGGGTTTCTGTTTTTTATTTTGCTGGTGCTAAGCGGTGCTTCTCTGCTTCGGCTTGCGCAGGATACGCAAAGCGAATTTCTGTATTTTGTGGTTTTTGCCGTGGGCATACTGGTTGCCCTGACGCTTCTGGCGGGCGTTTTTATTCTAATTGCCATCTCTTTGGCCAGCGCACTGGTTTTGCTGCGCAGAGAGCGCTGGGTACCGGCAAACTTTCTCAGCCTTTCAGTGGGGCTGGGGCTTGTGTTGTGGATGGTGCTGAACGCGCTGGTCATGCAGGCGCCCGACAGCGTGCTGCCGGTGGCGTTTTACGGCATGCTGTGCGTTGACATCCTGCTGTTTTACCTGCTGCTTACGTTTTCCAATTTTGTGCTGTCCGCCTTTCTTTATCAGCTTTATTCACCGCTGCGCAGGCAGGACTATATCATTGTGCTGGGCTGCGGCCTTTTGCATGGCAGCGAGGTGTCCCCGCTTTTGGCGGGGCGCATTCAGCGCGCCTGGAAGGTGTACCGCTGCCAGGTGAAAAGGGGGCAAAAGCCGCCTGTGCTGGTGATGTCCGGCGGGCAGGGGGCGGATGAAGTCCTGCCGGAGGCACAGGCCATGAAAGCGTATGCCGTGCGCCTTGGCGTGCCCGAACAGGATGTTTTGACCGAGAGCGCCTCGAAAAACACCTGGGAAAACATGCTGTTTTCCAAACAGCTCATTCAAAGCCGGGAGCCGGCGGAAAAGCGCCTGCGCATTCTGTTTTCCACCACAAACTACCATGTGTTCCGCGCCGGGCTGTATGCCAAACAGGCGGGCCTGCCGGCCCAGGGTATTGGCGCAAAAACAAAGTTTTATTACTGGTATAACGCCGTTCTGCGGGAATATCTGGCCGTTTTTGTCATGCATAAAAAGGCGAACGCCGTGTGCATTGCCATTCTGCTTTTATTGGCCAGTGCCGGGTATTTTCTGCTCTTTTACCCGGGCGCCCTGGCCTGGCTGGCAGGGGCCTGGCAAGCCGTTTAACACGCCGGCCTGCGGGCGTGCAGAAAGGGGGAGTTTGCATTGACCTTGAAGGATGTGGCCGAAAAGGCGGGGGTGTCCGTTTCCACCGTTTCCCGCGTCATTGCCTCCAGCAACGAAAAGTGCGCCAGCGAAGAAGTAAAAAAACGCATTTGGAAAGCCGTGCAGGAGACGGGCTACCGCCCCAACCAAAGCGCACAGGCGCTGCGAAAGGGCTCACCTGGCCAAAACGAGCGCGCGGCCTCTATCTGCTGTTTGTTTGCACGTTCGAAAGATTTTGCAAGCGACCGCTATTTTGAAGAACTGTCCGGCTATGTCAAGCAAGAGATTATGCGCCAGGGCTACCGGCTGGGCAAGCAGTTTGCCCAGCACGACGCCCAGGAAGTGGCCACGGGAAACTACCGCCCGGGAAAGCGGGACGGCCTTGTTGTGATGGGGCGAACCCAGGACGCCCTTGCGCCCCTGATTTCTTTGTTCGGCAAACGCGTGGTGTATATCACGCTGAACCAGATGCACATTGCGGCAGACCACGTCATGTGCGATGGCCGGCAGGCAACCGAAATTGCCATGCGCTATCTCTATTCAAACGGGCACCGTAAAATTGCCTATATCGGGGAATACAAGGGCGAGATTCGCTATAAAAGCTATGCGGAGTTTTTGGCCCAAAACAATTTGCAGCTGCAATGGGGGCATATTGTATTTGCCGAAATGAATGCGGAGGGAGGTTATGCTGCTGCGAAAGAACTGCTGAAGCGCAGCACGCGGCCCACAGCGATTTTCTGTGCCAACGACGTTACGGCAATTGGCGTGCTGGCGCGTTTGAAGGACAGCGGCGTGCGGGTGCCGCAGGATATTTCGGTGATTTCGATTGATAACATCCGCGATGCCAGCCTGTGCTCTCCGGGGCTTACCACCGTCAGCATCCCCCTGCGAGACCTGGGCACGTTTGCAGTAAAGACACTGGCAGACCGCATTCAGCACGGGCATACGTTTCCCCTCAGCATCTTTATGCCGCCCGAGCTGGTTATTCGGGGCAGCGTACAGCCATTGTAAGGCGGCATGCAGGCCGCGCGGCAGGGCCTGCATGGCGGTAGAAAAAACAAAAGCGGAAGAGCGCTCGCTCTTCCGCTTTTTGCATACGCAAACGTTTGTGCGGGTTGATGTTGCCGGTGCGATTTGAGCACATTACAATATCTATATAGAATCTTAAAGGAAAAGAGGAAATAAAATGTGCAGATTGTCTATAGAAAACCCGTTTCTTCGTGTGGAAATTGCACAAACAGGCGGCAACCTTACCTCGGTTTACGAGAAAGAGAAAAACAAGGAACTGCTTTGGCAGGGCGACCCGCAGGCGTGGCGTTTTCAGGATGTTGTTATTTTTCCGCTGATTGGCCTGCCGCGGGGCGGGTATGACGTGCAGGGGAAAACCTATCAATTCCGCATGCCGCACGGGGTGGCGCGCTGGGAGAAATTCGATGTGGAAGAGCACACGGCAGACAGGCTGGTGCTGCGGCTGGAAAGCAACGAAGAGACCCTGCGGCGGTACCCCTTCCATTTTTGCCTGCGCCTGGTTTACCAGCTTACCGGCAGGCAGTATTCGCTGACCTACGCGGTGTCAAACCCTGCCGGAGAGAACATGCCGTATCAGGTGGGGGCACATGCCGGTTTTCAGACGGCGGGGGACGAAGTTACCTTGCAGTTTGAACAGGAAGAGCCCATTTATCACTACCCGTATGATGATGTGCTTCACCGCCCTGCCAGGCTTTTGGCGCAAAACGGCAGGCTTACCCTGTCGAAAGAAATTTTTGAAGAAAAGCGCTCTCTGGTTCTGCCAAGGCCGCGCAGCGCCTTTTGCACCGTTACCCGGCCGGACGGCATAAAGCTGCGGTATGGCCTGGGGGACGCCACAAGCCTTACCATTTGGGGGTTTGCAAACGGAGGCCATTTTTTGTGTGTAGAGCCCTGGTGGGGCATTTGCGAAGGGGAAGATACCCCGCGCGAGCTTGCGCAAAAAGAGCTGCTGTGCTGGGCCGGAAAGCAGGAAAACCGCCATACTTACACCTGTGAGATTTTGTGAGAAGCGCAGCACGCAAACGTTTGCATGAATTGAACTTTACTTTGAAACTTTTGGCGAATATGCTTAAAGTATAAAAGAAATTCACGAAACTGCAAAAATATATGAAAAATAGTGAAATAATTCGCCTTGGGTTTCTTGGCACGGGAGCCACAACCTCTGTGGCAAACTGGCACGCCAAAGCCTTTTTACAAGAAAAACGGGCGGCGATTACGGCCGTTTACAACCGCACCAGAGAAAGCGGGGTGCGCTGGGCAGGGCAGTTTTCCCTTGACGTGCGTGTGTGCGAAACGCTGCAGGAATTGCTGGAATGCTGTGACGCTGTTATCATCTGCACCCCGAACCACACGCATTTTGCCTATGCCATGGCGGCGCTGGAAGCGGGCAAGCACATCCTTTTGGAAAAGCCGATGGCCCTGACGGCAAAGCAGGCCGCTGCGCTGGCGCGGGCAGGCAGGGCGGCGCAGGCGGTGTGCCAGGTGGGGTATGTATACCGCTTTGCACAGCCGGTGCAGATGCTGAAAAAACTGGTGCAGGAACAGCTTGGCCCGCTGTATACCCTGGATGGCCGCCTGGGCGGCAAACGCCTGGCGGACGCCCAGGTGAAAATGGAATGGCGGATGGTTTCCCGGGCTGCAGGGTCCGGTGCGCTGCACGATTTTGGCAGCCACTTGCTGGATACCGCGCATTTTGTAACGGGAAAGCAGGTGTCCTCTGTGTTTTGCACAAAAGAGACATTCCTTTTGCAGCGCATGGGCGAGCACGGGATGCAACGGGTAGAGACGGACGATGCCGCATATCTGGTTTGCACGGGCGGCCATATGCTAAGCAGCTTTGCGGTGAGCAGGGTGGGTTTTGGGCCCATGGCGCTTACCGCCGTGGGGGAAGGCGGCATGGCAGAGCTTCAACTGAAAGAGCGCCCAAAGCTTGTGTTTCAGCCAAAAGAAAAGCGGGGCCCCTACCGGGGAAAAGCACACAGCTTTGCCTTTGCCGCAGAAGAGGCGCAGGTGCAGGGGTGGTTTCACCGGCAGGCACAGGCATTTTTAAATGCGGTGCAGGGCGAAGCCACGCTGGCCGCCGGCTTTGCAGAGGGAAGCTATGTGGACCACGTGCTGGACGCTGCTTTGCGTTCCGCCGGCCTGGGCCGCATGCGGGCCGTTGATGTGCCGGAATGAATCGGTTTTCAAACACTGTGAAAACAGCTTGTGAAATAAAATTGGTTTTTATTCAGAAGGAGGTATAACCATGAACAAGGCACAGGAATATATGAATTGCGTAACCGGGCTGCTGCAAACAATCATGGATAAGGAGGCGCAGAACATCGAGGCCGCGGCACAGGCGCTGAAGAACACCATGATGCAGGACGGCATGATCTATTCGTTCGGAACCGGGCACTCGGTTATTCTGTGTTCCGAAAGTTACCGGCGCGCCGGCGGGCTGGCAAACTGCTGCCCAATTTTGGATCAGCGCGTGATGCCCTTCCCCAAAGCGGGCAGACCTCTGAATGAAGGCATAATAGAGCGCGAAGAGGGCGTTACGGCGGAAATATTCAAACGCTACCCTTTGAAAAAAGGCGATTCCATGTTTGTGTTCTGCTATGGCGGCAAAAATGCCACATCCATTGACGCAGGGCTGCTGTGCAAAGAACTGGGCGTCACCACCATCTGCATTTCCAGCGTGCAGCACGCGCTTGCCGTTGGGTCCACCCATTCCTCCGGTCTGCTTGCGCATCAGGCCTGTGATATTTCCATTGATAACCATGGGCCGGTGGGCGATGCGGCCATCCCCTTTGATGGCTTTACGTTCGGGCCGGTTTCCACCATTGTGGGTGCTTCCATTGTACAGTCGGTGTGCTGCAGGGCAGTGGAACTGGCCATGCAGGAGGGCTACACCCCGGATGTGCTGCTGAGCATGAATGTGCCCGGCGGCGATGAACACAACCAGCCCCTGTTTGAAAAATATGACAAACGTATCATAAAATATTGACCCCGATTGCCCAGGGGGATACGAAAGGAAAGGGGAACTTATGGAAAAAGAAACTGCACCCATCAAAATGCGTAAGCTGAAAGATTTCAGCGACACTTCCGGAAAGCGCTTCAAGCTGTTGCTGACATGCGGCATCCTGCTGGGGCCCATTGTCTGGTTCCTTGTCACGCGGTTTGAAAAGCCGGCGCTGTTCTTATCTACGCCGGAAGCCGTTTGGGCTGTGACGCTGCAGCGCATCCGGGACGGATACTTCTTTGACGACATCTGGGCCTCTTTGCAGCGTGTGCTTTCGGGGTATGCGCTTGGCATGCTTTGTGCCATCCCCATGGGCTTTTTGATGGGCTGGTATAAAACCTTCCGCACACTGGTGGAACCCTGGCTGCAATTTTTCCGCACCATCCCGCCCATTGCCACAATCCCCATCATGGTGGTGGCCTTTGGCGTAGGGGAACAGTCCAAAATCGCCATCATTTTTGTGGCCGCGTTTCTCTCCAGTTCCATCACCATTTACCAGGGCATTAAAGAGACCGATAAAATTCTGATCAAAGCCGCCTATACGTTCGGCGCCAGCGACAAAGACCTGTTTTTGTACGTGACGCTGCCCTCTGCGTTTCCCTATATTCTGGTGGCGGCACGGCATGCATTGGCCGGTTCGTTCACCACGCTGATTGCCGCAGAGATGACGGGCGCCACCATTGGCCTTGGCGCGCGCATTCAAATTGCAAGCGGTGCCGCGCGCATCGATATTGTGATGATGGGCATCATCACCATCGGCATCCTGGGCTTTGTGTTCGACAGGCTGCTTCTGTTTGTGGAAAAACGCCTCACCCGCTGGAAGTAGGAGGAAAAATGCAATGGCAAAAACAGTGTTTGAAGTTCAGGATGTAAAAAAAGTTTATAAAGTTCCGGGCGGCAACGACGTGCATGCGCTGAACGGTGTGAGCCTGACGGTGAAGGAAAACGAGTTCATCTGCGTGGTGGGCCCCTCTGGCTGCGGCAAAACAACCCTGCTGAATATTGTGGCGGGCCTGGAACCCTACGATTCCGGCAGCGTCACCATTCACGGGCAGCCTGTTATCGGCCCCGGGCCAGACCGCGCGGTGGTGTTTCAGCAGTATGCGCTGTACCCCTGGATGACAGTGAAAAAGAATGTGGAATTTGCCATCAAATTTCAGACGCACCCGGTAGAAGTGGAAAAGAAAGACCCGCAGACGGGCAAGATGGTCAAAACCGTCAAGCAGGTAAAATACACCAGGGCCGAAAAGGCCAAAATGGCGGAACACTACATCAAAATGGTGAACCTGGAGGGCTTTGAAGATTCTTATCCCTCCGGCCTGTCCGGCGGCATGAAGCAGCGCGTGGCGCTGGCCCGCGGGTATGCCACAGACGCGGACGTGCTTTTAATGGACGAACCGTTCGGCGCCCTGGATGCCCAGACGCGCGCCCAGCTGCAGGAGGACCTGCTGGGCATTTGGGCACAGGAAAAAAAGACGTGCCTGTTCATTACGCACGATGTGGAAGAGGCCGTGCTGCTGGCCACCAAGGTGGTTATTATGAGCGCGCGCCCCGGGCGCATTAAATCGATTATTGATATTGACCTGCCCTACCCGCGCGACCAGGCCACCAAACTGGACGAAAAGTTCATCCATTACAAAAACATGATTTGGGAATCTGTCTACAAGGATTACCTTGAAGTGCAGAAATAAAAATATTCGCTTACCCCAAAAAAAGAAAGAGGTGTAACACGATGAAAAAAGCACTTGCACTTGTCCTGACCCTTGCCCTGGCCCTTGCCCTGCTTGCGGGCTGCGGCAGCACCCCGGCGTCATCCGCTGCGGCGTCCGGCTCTTCCGCGGCATCCGGCAGCGGGGCCGAACCCGCCGAATCGCTTGGCACCGTGCGCTATGGCATCCATCAGGGTGCAAACGCCACTCAGGCAGGCTTCCTGATGCATGCGTTGGAACTGGACAAAAAGCACAATTTCACCGGGGAAGTTACCGTCACCACCGGCCCGAACGTATATTCTGCGCTGGCGGCCGGCGATATGGACATTGGCTACCTGGGCAACGGCATGGGTTGGCACTATTTTGAGGACGACGCGAAAATTGCCATCCTCACCATTGACAACCTCACCAACGATGACCGCCTTCTGGTGCGCACCACGTCCGATATTGGCGAGAATGAACCGCTGGAGGGCCTGTATGAAAAGCTGCCGGGCAAAACCCTGGCCTGCGATTTAACCACCACCCCCGGCACTTTCCTGAAAAGCCTGGTGAATGCCATCAACGAAGGCAAGGACGACGCCGATAAAATCTGGTATGAAGATGTAGAAGGTGCTTACCCGCTGAAGGGCGCGGCCGATAAAGAAATTATTATCCTCAACACCACGAACGCCAATATCACAGCTGCCATGCAGGACACTGCCGTGGACTGCTGCATTAGTTTTGGCAACACCCGCAAGGCGCTGGAGCGCGACACGGAAACCTACCGCGTGGCGGCCACAACATTTACGCATCTCTCCAACACCATCACCCCCAGCACCTGGGCTGTGAACAAAGATTTTGCCGCCCAGAACCCCGAGCTGGTGCAGGCTTTTGTGGACGCGCTGGTGGAAGCCATGGATTACCGCGCCGACGAGGCCAACTGGGAGACATGTGTGGAAATGGCCATCCCGTTTGACCAGCTTTCAGAAGAGGATTACGACCGCGACGCCGCCTACTGGCCCACGAAAGAAGACCTGAAAGGCTACTGGGAGACAGACGATTCCATTGGCTTTACCTATCTGGAACAGATTCGCGCTTCCCATATGGGCAGCAATGGCCTGGATGCCGATACGGCGCCGCAGGCAAAAGACGTGATTTTGGTAGACTTTATTCGAAACGCCACCGCAGACTGATGGCAGCACCACGGGCCGCGCCAAGTGGCGCGGCCCGGCTTTTTCAGCGTGGGCGGCACGAAAACGGGAAGGAGCACACCATGCAGTATTATCATATCTCGGCGCAGGAACTTGGAAAAGGCGCACGCATCCCCATTTTGAAACTGGGCGATTCCGGTGAGGTGTTCTACGAACTGGCCATGGAAATGGTGCGGGAGATTCAGAAGAACAATGCCGCTGGCAGGCGGACGGTGTTCATCTGCCCGGTGGGCCCTGTGGGGCAGTACCCGATTTTTGTGCGCCTTGTGAACCAGCAGGGCATCAGCCTGAAAAATTGCTGGTTCATCAATATGGACGAGTACCTGCAGGACGACGGCACCTGGCTTCCGCAGGAGGACAGGCTTTCGTTTCGCGGGTTTATGCAGCGCACCGTTTACAGCCAAATACAGCCCGGCCTGCTGATGCCGGACGAACAGCGCGTCTTTCCAGACCCAAAGGCCCCAGAGAAGGTGCAGCAGCTGATTGAGCGGCTGGGCGGGGTGGATATCGCGTTTGGAGGTATTGGCATCAACGGGCACCTTGCCTTTAACGAGGCGCAGGACGGCATGACGCCGCAGGAGTTTGCACGCCTGCATACACGCGTGCTGGAGATTAGCCGCGAGACGCGCACGGCCAACGCCATTGGAGACCTGAACGGGGCCATCGACGCCATGCCGCGGCTGTGCATCACCATTGGCATGGCGGAGATTCTGGGGGCCAGAAAAGTGCGGCTGGGCGTGTTCCGAGACTGGCACCGCTCCGTCATCCGTCAGGCGGCATATGGCGAGGTAAGCGCCCATTTCCCGGCCAGCCTGCTGCAAACCCACCCGGACGCTATGATTATCACCAACGCCAACGCGGCCCAACAGCCGTTCTGAACTTCTGCAAAAAAAGGGGGAGGCCTTGTGGAAAACTGTTTGATTTGCGGCGCACAGGTGTATTTGGACGGCGCTTTCCGGCAGGCGGATGTTTTGTGCGCAGACGGAAAAATTGCCGCCATTGGCCAGGGCCTGCGGCAAACCGGCGGCCTGCGGCTGGATGCGCGCGGGTACCGCCTGGTGCCGGGGTTTCTTGATATTCACACCCATGGCGCCGCAGGGGTGGATGTGAATGCGGCAGATGAGGCGGGCCTGAAGAAGATTGCCGCCTTTTTTGCCTCGCAGGGCACGACATCCTGGCTGGCCAGCGTGCTGACCGACACGCAGGAACAGACGCTTCGCTGCATTGGCGCCATCCGCAATGTCATGGCACAAAGTGGCTATGGCGCACAACTGATGGGCATTCATCTGGAGGGACCCTTCCTCTCACAGGAATACAAGGGTGCCATGCCGGAACATCTTCTGCAAAAAGGCGATGCGGCTTTGTTTGCCCGTTACCAGGAAGCGGCGCAGGGCGCTGTGAAATATCTTACCGTAGCGCCGGAAGTGGAGGGCGTGCTGCAGCTGATAGCGGATGTCAGCGGGCAGGTGGCGGTTGCCATTGGTCATTCCGGCGCCAGTTATGAAACCAGCATGCAGGCAATTGCCAACGGCGCGCGGTGCATCACCCATACATTCAATGCCATGAAGCTGTTTCATCAGCACTTCCCTGCCATCATGGGCGCGGCGCTGGAAAGCGACGCTTATTGTGAGGCAATTTGCGATGGGCGCCACCTGCACCCGGGCGCGGTGCGCATGCTGCTGAAGTGCAAGGGCCCGGGCAGGGTGATTGCCGTGACAGACAGCATCATGGCAGCGGGCCTGCCGGACGGACGGTATATGCTGGGCGTAAACGATGTGGTGGTGGAACAGGGGGACGCCAAGCTGGCCTCCACCGGGGTGCGCGCCGGCAGCACCCTTACCACAGGGCAGGCGCTGCGCAACCTGGTGGCCTTCACGGGCCGCCCGGTGGAAGAGGTGCTGCCCCTGCTGACGGAAAACCCGGCGGCAGCTTTGCGCATGCAGCGGCAGAAGGGCCGCATCCGTCAGGGAATGGACGCGGACATGGTGCTGCTGGACGCCCAGCTGCAGGTGTGCGCTACACTGGTGGGCGGCAATTTGGTATACGATGCGCGTCAGGCATAAGGGCACCGGCCCGCCCGGCTGCCAGGAAAGGAGAAACGTATGGCTTTGATTCCATTGCGCCCCGTGCTGGAGGCGACACAGAAATACGGCTATGCGCAGGGGGCGTTCAACGTAAACGCCGTGGCGCAGGCAAAGGCCGTGATAGAGGTGCACGAAATGTTCCGGTCGCCCGCCATTCTGCAGGGGGCAGACCTGGCCAACGCCTTTATGGGCGGCCGGGTGGACTTTGCAAACGGCACAGTGCAGGACAAAATAAAGGGAGCCGCCAATATTGGCGCGGCAGTGAAAAAGTATGGGGAAAACAGCCCGGTGCCGGTGGTGCTGCACCTGGACCACGGCCGCGATTTTGACAGCGTGACGGCGGCCATTTCCGGCGGGTACACCTCGGTGATGATTGATGGAAGCAGCCTGCCATTCAACGAGAATGTAGAGCTGACACGCGAAGTGGTAAAGTACGCCCACGAGCGCGGCGTCTCGGTGGAGGGCGAGCTGGGCGTACTGGCCGGTGTGGAGGACCATGTGTTCAGCCAGGCCAGCACGTATACAAACCCGCTGGACGCGGTGGAGTTCGTGCGCCAAACCGGCGTGGACGCCCTGGCCATCAGCTATGGCACCATGCACGGCGCCTCTAAGGGAAAAGATGTAAAGCTGCGCAAAGAGATACCGACAGCCATTCGGGAATGCCTTTTGCACGAAGGGCTTTTCTGTGTGCTGGTAAGCCACGGCTCGTCTACGGTTCCCGGTTACATTGTGGACGAGATTAACGCGCTGGGCGGGAAGCTGGCAAATGCCCATGGCATTGCGCTGGAGCAATTAAAGGCCGCCATTCCCTGCGGCATTGGAAAAATCAATGTGGACACCGATATCCGGCTGGCTGTGACGCGAAACCTGAAAGAGCTGTTTGCCCAAAGGCCCGAACTGCAGGCCAGCGCATCGATTGGCGGCATTTACGAAAGGCTGCAGGCAAAACCGGAGCAGTTTGACCCGCGCGCTTTCCTGCAGCCCATTATGGATACCGTGATGTACGGCACTGTGCCGGACGACGATGTGCGCGCGGTGTGCGGCTGCATCGAGCGCGGCGTGAAAGAGGCGGTGGGCACCCTTATTGTGGAATTTGGCAGTGTGGGCAAGGCGCCGCTGGTAGAGCCGGTGAGCCTGGACGAAATGGCCTGGCGCTACCGCAAAGCGGGCATCTGAAAGCGCACGAAAGGAAAGCCGGTACATATGAAAAAAACAAACCTTCTTCTCATTCACGGCGGCGCGCCCACCGCGGTGCTCAACGCCTCTTTGTACGGCGCTGTGCAGGAGGCGAAGCGGCACCCTGAAATTGGCCATATCTATGGCGCGCTGGGCGGAAGCCTGGCGGCCGCACGCGGGGAATGGCTGGACCTGGGCGCCGTACCGCAGAGTGAGCTGGCCCTGCTGCCAGGCAGCCCTTCCTCCGCCATCGGCACCAGCCGGGATCATTTAGAACCGGCAGATTATGACGCCATTGCGGCCCGCCTGCAGGCCGGTGAAGTTGGCATCGTATGCTTCAACGGGGGAAATGGCAGCATGGACGCCTGCGGCAGACTATACGAGGCCTGCTGCCGGCAGGGGGCGGATGTGCGCGTTGTGGGCATACCGAAAACCATGGACAATGACATTGCCGTAACCGACCATGCCCCCGGTTATGGCAGTGCGGCACGGTATATGGCGGGCAGCGTGGCAGAGGTGTGCTGCGATGTGCGCGGCCTGCCGATTCATGTTGTGGTAATAGAGGCCATGGGGCGCAGCGCGGGTTGGGTGGCAGCGGCCAGCGCGCTGGCCGAAGAGTGCGGCACCGGCGGACCCGATTTGATTTATCTGCCGGAACGCGCGTTCGATGAAGCGCGCTTCCTCAGCGATGTCAGGCAGCTGATTGCCCAAAAGGGCTGCGGTGTGGTGGTGGCCAGCGAAGGCCTGTGCGGGCAGGACGGGGCGCCCCTTGTGGCGCCTGTGATGACTGTGGGGCGGGCCACCTATTTTGGGGATGTCTCTGCCCATTTGGCGCAGCTTATTGTTCAAAAGCTGGGCTATAAGGCGCGCAGCGAAAAACCCGGGCTTTTGGGCCGGGCCTCCATTGCATGGCAAAGCGAGATAGACAGGCAGGAGGCGGAACTGGCCGGGCGTGAAGCAGTAAAGGCTGCATGTGCGGGGGCCACCGGCGTCATGGTGGGCTTCCGGCGGCACGAAGGGGCCGTTTATGCAGTAAGCCCGGAATGCATCCCCATTGAGCAGGTGATGCTGGCTGAGAAAAAGATGCCGGAAGAATTTATCAACCAGGCGGGCAATGGCGTGACAGAAAGCTTCAAGGCATGGTGCCGCCCGCTGGTAGGGCCGCTGCCGCGCTTTGTCAGTTTCCAAAAGGGGGGCAGGCTGAAATGAAACACATCTATTTGAATTTAAAACGCTTCGATATCTGCCCCCGGTATGGCGGGGTGAACCGGCTGGCGCCGGCGGCGGAATGGGGCCGCACCATTGTAGAGCGCACACAGGAAGCGCTGCGGGGTTACCGCGCGGATGAAGCGGAATTTGTTATGTACTTCCCAGAGGCGCACATCCTTCCTGCCGCTGCGGCCAAAACACCCGGCAGCCCGGTTAAGCTCGGCTGCCAGGGGCTTTACCGGGCCGACACGGCGCCAGGCGGTAATTTTGGGGCCTTTACCGCAAACCGCACCGGCCACGCCATGGCACAGCTGGGGTGCGAAAGCGTGCTGATTGGCCACTGTGAAGAGCGCGCCGACAAACTGGGCCTTCTGACGGCGGCAGGGGCAGAAAGCGGGCAGGCGGCGGCCGCCGTGAACCGGGTTTTAAACGAAGAGATCCGGGCGGCGCAGGCGGCCGGGCTGGCAGTGCTGTATTGCATTGGGGAAAAATCGGAAGAACAGGAACACTGGCAGCAGGTGCTTGGCGCACAGCTGCAGGACGGCTTGGCCGGTGTAGATAAAAGCCGCGTGGTGGTGGCCTATGAGCCCATCTGGGGCATCGGCCCGGGAAAAACGCCGGCAGACAGGCCGTATATCGAAAAAGTGGCCCGGTTTGTAAAGCAGTGCACGGGCGGCCTGGATGTTGTGTACGGCGGCGGCCTGAAAGCGGAGAATGCGGCCATGCTGGCCTCCATTCCAGAAATCAGCGGCGGCCTTATTGCGCTGACGCGCTTTTCCGGCGAAATTGGCTTTTATCCGGAAGAATACCTCGATATCATCCACACCTACCTGGGAAAGTGAGGAAGCAGCATGAAACTGGAATTTGAATACGGGCAAGGCACGATGGGCGCAGAGCTGCCGGACAACACAGATGTGTTCATCCCGGGGCAGACAGTGGCAGACCCGCCATGCATCGAACAGACATGGCAGGCCTTATACGAGGCAACCATGCAAAGCATCCGCAACCCCATCGGCATGCCGCCGCTGAAAGCGCTGGCCCACCGAGGCAGCACGGTGGTGTTTGTCATACCGGATATTGTCAAGGGTGGCAACCAGCCCACCAGCCACCGCAAGGTGGCCATCCGTGCGTGCCTGGACGAGCTGTATGCGGCCGGAGTGGAAAAAAAGGACGTGCTGCTTTTGTTTTCAAACGGGCTGCACCCGCGCGCAACCGTGCCGGAGATGAAGACCATTCTGGGGCCGGAGCTGTTTCAGGAGTTCTACCCCACAGGGCAGATTACAAGCCACGATTCAGAGGACTACGAACACCTTGTGGACCTTGGGTATACGCCGCAGGGGGACCATGTGATTCTGAACAAATATGTGTACGATGCCGATGTGGCCATTCTCATCGGGCACACACAGGGCAACCCGTACGGCGGCTATTCAGGCGGGTATAAGCACTGTGCCACCGGCATTACGCACTGGCGCAGCATCTCGGCGCACCATGTGCCGCAGGTGATGCACCGGCAGGATTTTGTGCCCGTGAGCACCAGCAGCGAAATGCGCCACAAGTTCGACCAGCAGGGCATGTATATGGAAGAGAAGATGGGCAAAAAGTTCTTCTGCTGTGATGCAGTGCTGGATACCCAAAACCGCCAAATTGAAATCAACTCGGGCTGGGCAAAACAGATGCAGCCGGTGAGCTGGAAAACGGCGGATAAACGCACCTATGTGCACTGGGCGAAAAAGAAATATGACGTGGTGGTGTTCGGCATGCCGACAAAATTCCACTACGGGGACGGGATGGGGACAAACCCCATTCAGATGATGCAGGCGCTTTCGGCACAGGTAATCCGGCACAAACGGGTGTTGGCAGACAGATGCGTGTTCATTGTGTCCAGCATCTGCGACGGGTGGTTTCACGAGGAGCGCTGGCCATACCTGAGGGAACTGTATGAAATGTTCCAGCACGATTCCATGAATATTCTGCCGGATATGAACCGGTATGGAGAGTACTTTGCCACAAACGGGGAATATATCCGCAAATACCGGTTTGCCAATGCCTTCCACCCGTTCCACGGTTTTTCCATGATGAGCTGCGGGCACCTGGCGGAAGAGCACACAAGCGCAATCTACATAGTGGGCGCGCGGGAGCCGGGCATTGCCCGCGGGATGGGGCTGAAAACGCGCGCAACGTTTGAAGAGGCGCTGGAGGATGCCAAAAGGAAATATGTGGGGCCGTGCCCCAATATTCTGGCCCTGCCGCAGACATTTACAACCACAGCGGTGCACCTTTGCATGGAAGACCCGGCCCAAAACAGCCATACGCGCGACAATGCGCCCGCACACCCCTGCGGTGGATGAGGAAAAGGGCGGCCCATCGGCCCGTTTTCCGAATTTGTAAATCTTCTAAAAAATGCCAAAATATCTGGGATAAGCCACGGGCTCTCCCGGCCGGGTTCTTTGCCGGCCGGGAGTTTTTTGCTGTTTTGGCTCTTTTCATGGTTTCTTTACAGTTTTGTTACGAAAAACGGGTATGATAAAAATAATTCGCAGTTGTACAAAAAACGCGGGATGCCTTGTCCGGCCGCCGGTTGGACAAATATCAGGATGTGTAGTATAATAAACCATACTTATAAGTGTGCCCAAAGCACGCCTGCAACGCGGGACCCCGTTGAAATTTGCCCAGGGAAGAGGAGCACGCCATGATTCGCAGAAACCAGAAAATTTTGAATGCCGTCAACATGCTGCTGGATGCGGCGCTGGTGTTCTGTGCCTATTTGCTGGCCACTTATATCCGTTTTGACATCATGTATGGCGCCGCGCCTGCGCTGCAGCTTGCGTGGAACCGCAGATATTTTGAAATTGCCGCAGTGTATGCCGTGGTGCTTGTGGCGGTGTTCTACGCCGCCAGGCTGTACGGCTCGTACCGTTTTCAGTCTCAAGGGCGGGAGCTGGCGGTGATTTTTACCGTAAACGCCGTGGGTGTGTCTGTTCTCACGGCGCTTTTATATGTCACGCGCTTTGCCGATTTTTCCCGCCTTGCGATCTTTATGTTTTTTACTTTTTCCACGCTGTTTGTGTCTGCAAAGCGCATTTGTGTGCGTGCTATCCTGCGGCATTACCGCAAGCTGGGGTATAACCAGAAACATGTGATTGTGGTGGGCAACGGCCATTTTGCACAGCAGTATATCGAAGACATTCAAAAGCATCCGCATCTGGGCTTTACGGTGGATGGATATGTGAGCAGGGCTCAGCGCCCGGAACTGGGCCGCTGCCTTGGCGCTTATGAAGATTTGGAGCATTTGCTGGAGACACGTTTGGTAGATGAAGTGATTGTAGCGCTGGAGCCGCATGAGGGGCAATTTATGAAGCAGGTGCTGGCGGCTGCCGACAAATTAGGTGCAAGAATCAGCATCATTCCATTTTATAATGACTATATCCCGGCACACCCAACCATTGATGTGGTGGGAAAAACCAAACTCATCAATATGCGTGCCACCCCGCTGGACAATGTGCTGCTGCGCGCGTGCAAACGCTGCATGGACATTGCGGGGGCATTGGTTCTTATTGTGTTGACAAGCCCGCTGATGCTGTTGGCGGCCATTGGGGTGCGCTTTTCCAGCCCCGGCCCCATTTTGTTCCGGCAGGAGCGTGTGGGCAAAGATAAAAAGCCCTTTCGCATGTATAAATTTCGCAGCATGCGTGTGACGGGCACGGAAGACACCGGATGGAGCACAGACAACGACCCGCGAAAAACAAAATTTGGCAGTTTTATTAGAAAATACAGCATTGATGAACTTCCTCAATTTTTCAATGTTCTAAAAGGCGACATGAGCCTGATTGGCCCACGGCCGGAAATTCCGTTTCATGTAAACCATTTCAAAGAGGAAATTCCGCTTTACCTTGTGCGCCAGCAGGTGCGGCCGGGCATTACGGGCTGGGCGCAGGTGCATGGCCTGCGCGGTGACACCAGCATTGAAAAGCGCGTGGAATATGACATCTGGTACATCGAAAACTGGAGCCTCTGGCTGGATTTCAAAATTTTGTTTATGACCGTATTCGGCGGGATGAAAAATGCCGAGCAGGTGGTGAAATAATGAAAAAGAATATAAAAGTAGCCTTGGTCCATGATTGGCTTGTGACGATGGGAGGCGCAGAAAAGGTGCTGTGGCAGTTCCATCTTTTGTTTCCACAGGCCCCTATTTATACTTTGGTATATGATTCAAATTGCGGACATGGTATGTTTGAGGACTGTGACGTACGCACTACATGGTTACAGAAAATCCCTTTTGCAACCAAGCTATATAAGAATATGCTTACGTTGATGCCGAGTGCTTGGGAACAGCTGGATTTGACAGAGTATGATCTTGTGCTCAGCAGTTGCTCTAGTTGCTGCAAGGGAATTATCACACGGCCAGATGCTGTGCATATTTGCTATTGTCACACACCAACTCGTTATGTGTGGGATTTTTATTATCAGTATCTAAAAAATGCGAGTGCATTAAAAAAGCTGCTGATGCCCCGGATGATCCACAAGATGAAAATCTGGGATCAACTTGCAGCAAACAGAGTGGATTATTTTATTTCGAACAGCAATTTTATTGCGCAGCGCATAAAAAAGTATTATCGTCGCGATGCGAAAACGATCTATCCTCCTGTTCATATCAACGAGTATCCGCTTGTGGATGAGCCGGATGATTATTACCTGCTCGTGTCACGTTTTGTATATTATAAACGCATTGATATTGCCATTGAGGCCTGCAACAAACTTCAGCGTAAACTGGTGATCATCGGCGGCGGTGACGAAGAGAAAAAGCTGCGCGCCATGGCCGGGCCAACAATTACTTTTGCAGGCCATTTAGACGATGAAGAAATGATGCAGTATTATGTGCACGCCAAAGCATTTTTGTTCCCGGGTGAAGAAGATTTTGGTATTACCCCTGTGGAGGCGCAAAGCGCCGGTTGCCCTGTGCTGGCCTATGGCCGTGGCGGGGCGCTGGAAACTGTGCTTGACGGCAGGACGGGTTTGTTCTTTACAGAGCAGACGGCCGAGAACCTGATGGAGTGCATCCAGCGCTTTGAAGCGCAGGGTGTGGAATATGACAGAACACATATTCGTCAACATAGCCTTTCCTTTAGCGAAGAGAGGTTCCGAAACGAGGTATCTAATTGTGTCAATCGATGCAACTTATAATATGAAAAATACAGACATTACTATTACAAAAGTAACAATGATTTTAACGGCCTTGGCTATTATAACCGCACCGTTTGACGAGCTATTTGTGATAGAAGTTGGAGGTTTGACATTACGGTTTTCCCTTATATTTATCATGGCAGCGTGCTTTTGTCTGCTGATGGGCTGGCGCCAACGCAAGGAAATCTTAGTGCCTGTAGGGTCAAATCTTCTTATCAGTCTGTTGATTCTTAATGGAGTATTCAGTTTTATAAATTCTAGCGGGTCATTGATGATGCAACTTGGCTACCAGATATGGTTTGCACTAGATGTGATGCTAGTACTACTTTGTGTCAATCTTTTTTTAAAAGACAAGCACTTGCTATTTATACTATGGACAGGTGTCTTTTTAGCTATGGCGGTAATCTGTATTATACAGTTATTTTTAGGGATATGGGGAATATCCTTCTATCAGGAACAGTATTTCGGAAGATTGCCCCGATGCGATGCGTTCCTCTCCGAACCTTCTTATTATGCTTGTTTTGTATTGCCTGGCTGGGTTACTTTTGCTTGGTTGCTGGAGCAGCGCGAAGAATATATCTTTTCTCGCAAAGCACAATGGGGCATATGGTTACTGTTCACGGTTACATTGATGTTTTCAACTTCCCGAATGGGAATTCTTATGACAGCTGCATGGTTGGTTTTTCGTTTGATGGCTGTTTGCTTTGCACAACGTAGCGTACGCAGAGACAGATTAAAAGTATTGGCTTTTCTAATTGTGGCTTCTGTGTTGGCATTGTTAATGGTTTGGTTGATATATGCAATTGCTAATAATGAGTTGTTTGCGGTGAAGAACGCCATCCCACCGGCACAAGAAGATTTCAGCGACCGAATTATGGACACTGCAGGTTCTGATACGCCTCGGATTGAGGGCATGGTTTGGACTTTAAGAGCATTTTGGGAAAATCACTTGTGGGTAGGCAGTAGTCTGGGGGGAGTATACGCCGAAGTAATGCATCTTGCACCCGAGAATGTATGGCAGGTCAGTAACTTATGCGCAGAACTTTTAGTTGCATTGGGCCTGCCCGGTTTTCTAGTGCTGGTCGCGTATTTATTAAGGCTAGTACAAAAAAGCGTTGTTGCCGGAAAAAGCAATAAAATAGTTATAGCCGTTCTTTGGGGTATCCTTTGGCAGCTTGGCATTTTGCAATTTAATAACAACGGGTTACGCATTTATGTTTGGGTAAATATTGCTTTGTTGAGCATTTATTTGCCGACCAAACAACTAAATCTCGGAGTAAGAAAGGGAAGCTAAATGGTTTCTGTCATAGTTCCGATATATAATGCCGAACGCTTTTTGAATGATTGTGTGACGATGATTCTCGCTCAGAACGTGGATAATATGGAAATTCTATTGGTGGATGATGGTTCTACCGATGCCAGCGGGCCAATGTGCGAAGATTGGGCCCGACGAGATAGGAGAATAAGGGTATTTCATAAGTCAAATGGAGGAGCTTCTTCCGCAAGAAATCTTGGTATTGAAAGAGCTCGAGGGGACTTTATCCTTTTCGTGGATGCAGATGATATCATTCCGACGGAACATATTTCCACCTTGCTGGAAGTGCAGGAACTGACGGGAGCTGATCTCGTTTCCGCTTCGGTCACTTATGTCCCAGGCCCAATTATTCGTCACCCGCCATGTGTATGTGATAATTGGCATTTTATTGAATTGGTGCTATATCGAGACGGAGTGGGAGATTATCCCGTTAGCAAGTTATATCGCAGGAATTTGTTTAATGGATTAAGGTTTGTGGAAGGAATCACCAGCGAGGATTTTGAAATTTTCTACAGACTATATCGTCGGGCAGTTCGAGTTGCGATCACCGATCGCACTACCTATTATTATAGACAAAATAATGCAAGTGTTAGCAACAATGGATTTTCAGAGAAGTTTTTTAATCGTATTGAGATATGTGAACGATTGTTAAGGGATATTGAGCGGGAAAAACCAGAATTATTGCCTGCGGCCCGCTCCCGAGCGGTTGATGAGGCTATTTGGTTATATGGAATTTTGCCCGGGAGATATAATCAGCAGCACACTTGGATTCACACTATCGTTAAACGGTACGGACAAGAGGTACTTGTAGATTCCCGGACAACGGCAAAGGTTCGGCGAAAAACGCGTATATTTCTCCTATGTCCGGCAATCTGGAAATTACGTGTTCGTTGCAAAGAGATGCTCATATGGACTACGGCTCAACTGCAAATGATTCGAAGGAAGAACCGCTAGGAGGGTGAACCAGTATGAAGCTTCTGTTTTTGTGTTTTGAATTTTGCGGCGAGTGGGATCCCGGTGCACAATGTATCCATCAGCTTCGGTCTGCCCTATATGCGGATGGGGTGAAAAGCGACGTGCTTACCTATGCCTGGAATGGTGAGAAAGAGCGGCCTGTTGTCGATGAATATGGTATGGTCTATCCTACTCGTACTTGGTACCGCTACGCACGGGTAAAGCGGATGCCCGATGGGAAAATTCAGATGTCTCCTGCGCAGTGGGCCCGTGTGGCGGCAGCACGCGGCCTTGCCACGCTGCTAGAAGGCCGCCACTATGCCCAGCGAGGCGTGCCTGTCCATGCTGCGAAGCATCTAGGAAAGCGATTGCGGGCATTATGTCTGGGAAACCGGTATGACTGGGTTGTATCAGTGGCCTACCCATTCGCAAATCATTTGGTGGCGGCAAAGTGGACACCGGCCCCCACCAAATTGGCCTTTTACAACCTGGATCCCTACTGGAACAATGGTACCTATCCTTCTCAGCTGGCTGAAGCTCGTGCTGCCGAGGAGGCAGCAGTCTACCAGAAAGCAAATTGTGTATTCTGCACTTCGGAGCAACAGGTTGATTATCAAACAGAAACATTTCGTACTGTGGCGTACAAAATCCATCCTTTACCATATCCTAAATTGGTTCGGCCAAAAGTTCAGCAGGCCTGCCCGATCCAGTTCGACCCAGAATGTATCAATCTGTTATATTTAGGGACAGTGTATGGGGATATCCGAAAACCGGAAGCCTTGTTTAAACTGTTTCAACACGCAGTGGAGATAGAACCGAGACTCCGATTGTATATCGTTGGCAAAAAATTTGGTGCTGATGCTGATCGTTATCTTACGGAATATAAGGCAAAGCTGGGTGAAAAACTACAATGCTATTCACCTATCCCACCAGAGCAGACGGTGGATTTGCTGCTTCGTGCTGATGTGCTGGTTAATATGGGTAATACTGTGCGCAATCAGATGCCTAGTAAGATAGTGGAGTATATTTCCACGGGCAAGCCAATTTTGAATCTGAGTGTGGATAAACATTGCAGCACTCTACCTTTGATGCGGCGGTATCCGCTTACTTTTCAGACTTTTGCTGCGGATTGCCGACGGGAAAGCACCGCCGAAGCAGCGGTGGAGTATTGCCGGGAGGCCCAAAATAGACAGCTTGCCTGGCAGCAGGTAACTAATCTTTTTCCGGAGATGGAGCTTGCGCGGGTCGAAAATACCTTTTTGCGAGAACTGAAAGACTGACGCAGCCAGTTGTGGGTAGGAGTGAGGCCATAATGAACAAATCAAAAAAAACGGTCAAGCGTCTGCTACAGATTAACTGCAGCGACGGTGGTAGTACCGGTGGCATCATGCGTGGCATTGCGGCACGGGTACAGCAATACGAATATGAATGCCGTATGCTCTGTGCTCCTCCCGGACCCGGCGAAAGCTGTGGGGATGATGTAGTCTGCTTGGGTAACCCGGTGGAGTGTGCTGTGCAGCGAAAATGGAACAAATTTACCGGAAATTATGGACAAGGTTTCCTCCTGGCCACCCGGCAACTGATTCGGGAATTGGAGAGTTTCTCGCCAGATATCGTGCAACTGCACAATTTGCATCATCAATTTTTTGATTTGAAGACGCTGTTTTGCTATTTGAAGCAAAAGCAGATTCCTACGGTATGGACATTGCACGACTGTTGGCCGCTCACCGGACACTGCGCCCATTATATGATGAGCGAATGTAAGCGTTGGGAAACTGGCTGTGGAAAGTGCCCAGATTTGCGGCATTATCCTGCGATACACCGTGATACCACAGCAAGGTTGTTTGCGCAAAAAGTTGATATGTATGGTCATATGAACGACTTATTCTTGGTGGCGCCTTCGGACTGGACAAAAGCTCAGATTGAGCGTTCCTTTTTACGGCAGCATCCCGTCACAGTAATCAAAAACGGTATTGATCAAACAGCATTTCGCCCCCGACAAAGCGACTTCCGAAAACGCTATGGTTTGGAAAATGCGTTCATCGTTCTGGGAGTTAGTGCGTTCTGGACCAAAGAAAAGGGAATCGATGTTTTTATTCAGTTAGCAGAGAGCCTTCCCCCCCCTTGTAAGGTAGTTCTTGTGGGAGGGACGGAAGTGGCTGCCGCAAATTTTCCGAAAGAAATCCTGCATATTCCAGCTATTCATGGCACTGTTACCCTAGCGGAGATATACACCGCTGCCGATGTGTTTTTCAATCCCACGCGAGAAGAGATCCTGGGTTTGGTGAATGTGGAGGCGCTGGCTTGCGGCACCCCAGTGGTCACTTTCCCTACAGGAGGTTCACCAGAGTGTATCGATGACAGCTGCGGGATCCGCCTAACAACTTCCACAGTGGAGGAGGCATACGATGTGCTTTCTCGTATGGCGAAAGGTGAAGTCCAATTTGAAAGAGAAAGCTGTCGCCATTATGCCTGCCGGTTTGACCGAGAAAATTGCTTTGCCGGCTATCAAGCGCTGTATGATGCCGTTTTGCAAAGGAGAAAGCCGTATGCCGATGTTCAGTGTAATTATCCCTGTGTATAATGTGGAAAAATATTTGGATCAATGTGTTCAGAGCGTCTTGAATCAGCCTTTTACGGACTTGGAGGCGATTCTGGTGGATGATGGGTCCACCGATTCCAGCGGAAAAATGTGCGATGAATATGCGGCTAAAGATCCCCGTGTGCGGGTGATCCACCAGGAAAACAGGGGCTTGGGGCAGGCACGCAATGCGGGGTTGCATGTGGCCAAAGGGGAATGGATCCTTTTTTTGGACAGTGATGATTATTGGATGGAAAACGGATTGCAATTGATTTTCCAAAAAATTCAAATGTGGCCGGATGAAAAGCTGTTCGTGACAAAGTGGGTATCCTTTAATCAACAATCAGAATTTGCTCAAAACACAGAAGGCTCAATGAAGTACTATACAGAAAGGTCTAAAACATTCAGCACAGTAATGGATACCATCCAAACGTATGAAAAGCTGTGTGGTTGGGCGATTTGGAAATTGGTGATCCATCGCAGTTTGATTTATGATCCACTTCTTTTATTTTTGCCGAATGTACGCAACGGTGAAGATCTGTATTGGGGCGTCCATCTGTTTGACCGTTGTCGTAATCTTTGCTTTTTGGATACACAGCTTTATTGCTACCGTGTACAAAGCAATGGTACGTTGTCAGAACTTTCGGCGATCAATGCCTTGAACTGGACTACATCAATTTTTTTAACTGCGTGTGCGTTTGCTGACGAAAAGTTTCCGGAAGAACAGTTCGTTCAAAGCTGGTTAGCGGAAAAATATGTTTTCTATATGATTTTCGCGGCGAAGGAAGAACAAAAAAGTGCATGGATAGAGCAGTGGCCCTATCATCGATACATGTTGGAAGCTGCGGTGGCTCGATTGAGCGGAAAAAAAACAAAGCTGATGAAACGTCTTTTCAGGTTTGGAGCAGAGCCACTTTGGGTCGGTTGCAAAATAGTGCGTAAGAAGATATGGTACGATCTCAATAAAACAAATGGGAACAATGGAAAATAATCGAGGTGAGATATTGTGGAAAAAATAAGTGTTGTTCAGAACGTGGGTATTTACCTGGATGTGCGCGACGAAAAACGTAAACATGTTTTGGCAGACAGGCTTCGTCAACAGATGGATGGGTTTGCGGAGTACTACCAAAGCAAACCAGAACAATATAGAATGGTTGTTAAGGACCTAATGGAATTGGAGATGCCCGATGGAGCAGTGTCGGTACCGGACAATGCTTACTTTAAGTGCGGATTGTTCTACAGCATCGAGGCAAAGGTTGCATTTAGAGAGACCGATGAAGGAATGATATTTTGGACGGATGAAAATGTATGGTATCTGCCATACATGCTGGAATATATCTGGGAAAGACAAGGTGCGACCTTTGTTCATGGCGCAGCGGTTTCCAAAGATGGCGAGGGTTTCCTTCTGGTGGCGTTTGGAGGAATCGGAAAGACTTGCTTTATTTCGGAGGCAGTCAAACAAAAAAATGTCAAAATGCTAGGCGATGACTTGATCATTCTGAACAGCGAGGGTAACTTATACTCCTATCCCCGACCATTCTGCCTGTACGAGTACCATAAAGGTTTATTCCCTGAATATTTTAAGGGTAAAAATTTTCATTTTGAAGAATTGCGCTCGGATCGGTATGTTCTTCGCATTATGCGTAAGCTAAAAAAAGAGTTACACATTAAAGATACCATAATCTATGATTACCTGCCGGTGTCCCCTATCCACCTGTTTACAAAAGAAAAGGTAGAGACAGAGCCTGTGCCGGTGAAGAAGATCTTTCTTGTGCGCCGTATAAAAGGGCTGACGGAGGTGAGTGCTCGGCCCTTTACGGATATAACACAAGCGGCAAGTTTTGCCCATGACATCATCCAGCATGAGTGGAGTATTGGAGTGCGTCTGGAATTCAACTATTTGGCACATACAGGTGAAGCCTATATCACAAGGGCACAAAAACAATATGACATCATTTTATCTGCTTTTCAAAAGGCGGAGCAAATTTTTCAAGTGGATATTCCGGAAAACATGTCTGCCGAGCAGGTGAGCAAAGCGCTTTACAATATCGTTTTGAATAACTCATGAGGGGTGAACATATTGATTGTTGTTAAAATACAAGGCGGCCTTGGAAATCAGATATCTCAGTATGCCATGTCTCGATGGCTGCAAAACAGATATCCAAAGCATCAGGTAAAGCTAGATGTCTCTTGGTGTGACACACACGCACCGGGTTTTGAGCTGGTGCAAGCCTTTGATAACAACAAATTGCATTATACGTTGGCCACCCCACAGGATGTCTTTCGAGCATCAGGCCTTTTTACGGAACCAACCACCAATAAAGTATGGGCCAAAGGATACAATAAACTAGCACGCACTTGCAAACGGATCTTGGGCCACTCAACTGTGGTATGTCAACAGATCTCGTCGGGGTATCCTGAGACGCAGCAGCTCTATCACTTGGATGAGAGGGGCAATTGGTATATCAACGGCTTTTGGCATAACTGGGACTACACCCATATCCTTGCTCAGTTGCAAAGTGAATTGGTATATAACCCATGGAACGATGAGGAGTTTGTGGCTCTTCAAGCAGAGATACTCAGATGTAATGGTGTGGCCGTTCATATACGGCTAAGTGACTATTCAGGCTCAGAGCATGATATTTTGCCTACTAGTAACTACTATGCCGATGCTTTGAAATATGTATTAGATGAAATTGCAAATCCAGTGATCTATCTTTTTTCTGATGAACCAGATAGGGCCACTAAGTATATGCAAACAACCATTGCTGGCATCCAAGTTAAGACAGTGAAATCACAGAGCAGGCCACCGTATACGGATATGGTTCTAATGAGTTTATGCAAGGCTGTGCTTTGTGCTAACTCGACCTATAGTTATTGGGCGGCACTGTTGGGTTATCGTGCGGAGCATATTATCACGATCCCGGAATATTACGCTAAAGATCGTAAGATGTGGAGAAATGGCTTGTGCATTACAATCCCTTTATATAAACTGGAAGGAAAAAAGAAGCATGATATCGAAAATAGACCCCGGTAGGCGACAATACTTGAAAATAGTAACGACTTTCGTATGGTGGGGATGACTCGTCAACAAGCTGCGATTTACCTTTTTGACGAACAGAACATTTCAAAAGACATTTTTGCTAAATGGCTTATTAGTTTGATATTTGGCGATAATTTTCATAAGATTGTACTTCTCCCCCAGATGCAGGCGAAAGGAAGAGAGAGCCAAAAGGTTCCGGGATGGATTATTTTGGATGTCTGATGATGGTATAGTATAATGTTTGTGCGCATGGTAAGGAGTGACTTATGAAGATTGCGGTAATTCCACATCCGGGCATTACGTTTGAAAGAATGTTTTCACAATGGTCTCCTTTTTTTGAGGAAAAAATCTGTCAAAGCAATAGCTATATGTTAAAAAAAGAATTAGAGAAAAGGGACATAGAACTTGTGCCAATGGAAAGATTGGAAAAAGGAGAAGCATGTGATGCTATATTGCATTTTTCTCCTTTTCAGTTTGAGGCTTTAAAGCGATATCCTAATATTAGACATATATATATTGCGGCAGAACCGCCGGTTGTGCTCCCTATACATTCTGAACTTGGAGACAAACTGCTTGCCAAATATGTATTTAATGCTGTAATTGCGACGAATCATCAGGCTGTAGCGGAAAACATATTCCCAGTTATCTGGCCGAAAGATTTTCCTAAAGAGTTACCGCCGAAGAGGAAGATCTCATGGGAAGAGAAAAAGCTCGCTTGTATGTTTGCTGCAAACAAATTTGCGGTGGGTAAACATGAGTTGTATACTGTGCGCCGTCAGATAATAAAATGTTTTGAAGAAAACGCTTCTGGCCAATTTGATTTGTATGGGGCCGGTTGGCCGAATCAGTTAAGTGTATATAAGGGATACGCTGAAGACAAATACAAAACAAGCCAACGATATCGATTTAGTATTTGCCTGAGTAATGTTGCGCATATTAAGGGTATTTTAGACGAGAAAATTTTCGATGCGATGATTGCAGGAACAGTCCCTGTCTATCAAGGAATTGATGAAATTGAAGAGTATGTCCCGGCCGGTTGCTTTATCGACTATAGAAAGTTTTCTACACCATTAGAGTGCTTGCAATTTTTACGGGAAATGACACACCAAGAATATGAACAATATCAAGGGAACATACATGATTTTATTTCTTCAGAGAAAACACGCACAAAATTTTCCGCAGTGAATGCTGCCAATGCGATTGAAAGTGCATGCAGATTATCTGAACAGAAGAAAAAACGAAAGATATATGTGTTCCAACTGTTGAAATTATATAATAAGATATACAATAAAGTTTGTGAGTATGAAAAGGTGAAAGGAGTCTTTTGAAAGGCGTACTATGAAAGAAAAGTTGAAATTCATATTGAAGAAGAAGCCTTTTTCGCCGCTCTTTTTCTTGGTAAGATGGATACTAGTAGTAGCCCCTCAGAAGATTCAAACATATTTCCATATATGGAAATGGCGAGAAAGAAGGGCTTGCTTTGGAAGAAAAAATCCAGAAAAAATTTTTTATGTAATCCGATGGGATGCTGATGTCAATGCACTGATGGGCTTGATGAACTATGTTCTAGGGAAAATTGCTTATGCGGAAAAAAAAGGCTGGATCCCAGTGGTTGACTTTAAAAATGGGAAAAACTACTATTTTGAGAACGTGAACGAAATAGGCACATACAATGTATGGGAATGTTTCTTTATGCCCATAACACAGTATACTCTGGATGAAGTTTATCAAAGCAAGAATGTAATCCTAGGAAGCATTTCTATAGAAAGAGGCCCTTCTAAGGATGTAGATTTGTTCCAACTAGAAAACACATATTCGGAATGGAAAAAGCGAGTGAACACTTATATTGCCCCATCGAAGAATGTTCAGATGCGTTTGGACCAATTAAACAAAATTTATGGAAAACCCACTCAGTGCATTGCTATTAAAATTCGTGGAACAGATTATAATCCCCCGCCCAAAGGACACTTTTACCAACCTGACATCAGTTTGATCATAGATGCTGTTAAGGAGCTCTCACAAAAGACCTGCTGCACAGGAGCGGTGTTGTCGACTGAGGATGATAAATTAGAGCAACAAATATTAGAATCCCTGAAAGCAGAAATAACGATTACTTCAATTTCAGATAATAATGTTTATCAGAAGATATCTAGAATTGAAGAAGGACAACGATATCTTGCCGATTTATTATATTTAAGTCAATGTGAATATTTAGTGGGAGGCATTAATGGAGGGCTTATAGGGATAGCGCTGTTGGCCGATAATCTTCGCGAAATTAAAACATGGTTTTTGGGAAAGGCACCTTGAATGAGATTTAAGAAGTCGGTGACTAATAGTATCTTCTTAGTGCTGCAGCAAATAGTTGTGATGGCTTTGGCGTTTGCCAGCAGAACAGTTTTTGCTCGATATATGGGTATGCAGTATCTAGGGTATACTACACTATTTGGAAATATCTTTATTTGGTTTTCCTTTGCTGACATGGGGTTCGCAGCAATTAATTTTATGTTGTATAAAGCTTTAGCAGAGGAAGACAGATTTGAAATTTCTTCTATTGTGCAGATGTACAGAAAGGGCCTCCGCCTAGCAGGTATTGCTATTTTGGGATTCGGTTTTGCAATAACGGGAATTATCCCTTATTTAGTACATCAGCAGGAAAATTTAAATATTAAAGAATTATATGCAATCTATTGGATACAGTTAATAACTACAGCAATACCTTATTTTTCTATGCATTGGCGACTTTACATGCAGGCCAATCAATGCGGTTATATTTGTACGAGTCTTGATACTATTATACACGTTTTTACGAGCATGGGACAGATTTTTGTGCTCGTGCAAGGAACCGGGATCTATGCATATCTGTTTGTAACTCTATTGGGAAACATCTTTTCTGTTTTTGTTTTGGAATATATAGGGAACAAAAAATATGCGGATGTGATTATTCCGGGAATCCAGGCATTGAGTTTAAAAGAGTCAGGCATTCTGAAAGAGATAAGAGATTACATTGCGCAGAGAATTTCTGCACTCGTTTATAATTCAACAGATTCAATATTGATTTCAGCATTTTGTGGTGCTACTGTTGTGGGGAGATATGGGAATTATACCACCATCTACCAGTATACCAGTGCATTGCTTTTTACGAAATTGTTCGGTGGCATTCAAGCTTCGCTGGGAAATTTTTTGAATCAGGAATCGCCCGAAAGCGCCAAACGAATGTTTTCAATTCTGGATACATTGATGTATCTTTTTACTTGTGTTACTTGCTGTGGGTATATTGTGTGTTTCCAGCCATTTATGAATTGGTGGATGGGTGAAGAGAATACTTTGTCCGACGGCTTTTTGCTCCTCTACATATTTACAGCCTATATTAGTCTTGACACTGAATTGCTTTATAAATATCGATCGGTTTATGGATACTATAAGCTCGACCGAGGATGGTCAATCCTGTCTGCGGTGCTAAATTTAGGTGTGTCTCTTTTGTTGGTTCAAAAAATGGGCTTAATAGGGATACAAATTGGAACGATAGTAGGGTTGCTGTGTATGGTGGTAGGCAGACTCCAAGTTGTCTTTTTTATGAATCCACAGTTTTCGCTAAAAACTTACCTTAAAAAGCATTTCTGTCGTGGAGTATATTTTCTGATACAAGCAGCAATTACATATTTCTTATGCTTTAGAATTCCTCATAGTCTGTCAGGCTTAGTTTTGAGAGGAATAATTGCCGTTGTTGTGAGTGGATTGGCAGGAATCATTTTGATGTGCGTTAGTAAAGATGCACGGCTGTTACCCAAGTACCTTAAAACAAAAATTCACCTATTACATTCCTAATCAATTTCAGAATGAAAATATAGACGGCATATGGAAGGACGGTAATTCATGAAACGTGAAATGGCGGATAAAGCGTTGACTATAATTCTGCTATGCAAGTTCCGGAATTTTGTTAGGAGAATGTGGGGGCACATTGTCTTGCAAAAAGATTCCGTAACGATTATTTCCAACAATTGTATTGGCGGCGTCCTTTGTCACGACTTCGGATTGCGGTTCTGCTCTCCGTTTGTTAATACAAATATTAGTATGGAACATTATCTGCAAATTTGTAGGCATTTAAAAGCATACATGCAGGTGAAACTACAGCAAGTGGAGGTAACTAAAGAAGTTCAGGACTATTTCTATAAAAATTTGGGCAATGGGAGGGTGGATTTTCCAGTTGGCAAATTAGAATTATCTGGGGAGTCTCCGGTGCTTATTTTCTTTCAGCATTATTCCACATTTGAGCAAGGCTTAGAAGCGTGGGAACGGAGAAAAGAACGAATTAATTACGATAACTTGTTTTTTATAGTTGCCACAGATTTGATGAACAATCAAAACGAGTGTGAAGATTTCGCAAATTTGAAGTTATCTACTCAAAGGAAGTTACTGCTTACCACGGATGTTCCGTTCGAAGGTAAAGGAGTTTTGTCGCGGTGTATGCATGTTCCGGCAGACGAGCATTTTTTGAACATCAAAAAAGAAAAAGGCGGTTGTTACTATGATTGTTTCCCTTATTTAAAATGGTTTTATTCACCGGATAAGGTGAAAGGATAAAAAGGAGAGAATTATGAAAAAAGCGCTTATCACCGGGATAACCGGTCAAGACGGCAGTTATCTTGCCGAATTTTTGTTAGAAAAAGGTTGCGAGGTTCACGGCCTGCTGCGCCGTACCTCTACCTCTAATACCGAGCGCATCGACCATTTGATTGCTGAAAACAAAATCACCCTGCACTTGGGTGACATGGCGGATTCTAGCAGCATTATCCGTGTGGTGGCGCTGGTGCAGCCGGACGAAATCTACAACCTTGCGGCACAGAGCCATGTGGCGCTCAGCTTTGATGCACCCGAATATGCCGGCGATGTGGACGCCCTCGGCGCCCTTCGCGTGCTGGAGGCGGTGCGTATCCTGGGCCTTACCAAGACCTGCCGTGTTTACCAGGCTTCCACCAGCGAACTGTTCGGAAAGGTGGAGGAAGTGCCACAGCGGGAGACAACGCCTTTCCACCCTTACAGTCCCTATGCTGTCGCCAAGCAGTATGGTTTCTGGATCGTTCAGGAATACCGGGAGGCCTACGGCATGTATGCTTGCAATGGCATCCTGTTCAACCATGAATCGGAGCGCCGGGGACATAACTTCGTCACCCGAAAGATCACTCTGGCAGCCGGGCGCATTGCCTGCGGTCTGCAGGACAAGCTGTACCTGGGCAATCTGGACAGCCTGCGGGATTGGGGCTATGCCAAGGATTATGTGGAGTGCATGTGGTTGATGCTGCAGCAGGATAAACCGGAGGATTTTGTGATTGCCACCGGCGTGCAGCATACGGTTCGTGAGTTTACGGAACTGGCGTTTCACAATGTGGGTATAGAGCTGGAATGGCAGGGCCACGGCACTGAGGAAAAAGGAATTGACAAAGCTACGGGCCGTGTGCTGGTGGAAGTGAGCAAGGAATTCTACCGCCCTACTGACGTGGTCAATTTGTGGGGCGACCCTACCAAAGCCCGCACACAGTTGGGATGGAACCCGCAGAAGACCAGCTATGAAGAGTTAGTTGCACTGATGGCAAAGCACGATTTGGCGCTGGCAAAGCGCGAAGCGGCGGCAAGGAGGGCGCAAGGATGCTAAATGTGGAAAAGACTAGCCTTGAGGGGGTATACTTAGTGCGTCCTTCTGCTCACGAAGACGCGCGGGGCAATTTCTACGAGACTTACAATGAAAAGGACTATCAGGCTGCAGGTCTTACCGCGAAGTTTATACAGGATGACATCTCCAAATCTGTAAAAGGAGTTTTGAAGGGGATGCACGGAGACCCTGGCACCTACAAATTGGTACAGTGCGTGTACGGCAGCGTTTATGCGGTCATCCTGAATTGTGACGAGTCATCGCCGGATTTTGGCAAGTGGCAGTCGTTCGTTCTTTCCGATGAGAACAAATGCCAGCTTTATATCCCGCCCATGTATGGAAATGGATATTATGTGCTTTCCAATATGGCAGTTTACTCCTATAAGCAGTCCACTTATTATGGTGAGTACAAACAATTCACTTACAAGTGGAATGATCCTCGTTTCAAAATCGAATGGCCGGCCGAGGCGACAATCATTTCGGAAAGGGATGCGTGAATATGGCACTGTTTGAAAAGCTGGTACCGGATTTCACCTTTGAAGATGGCCGAGGCAAGTTGGCGCAGCTTGTGCATGGGGGATATACTCAGATCAATGTGCTGGAAAGCCGCAAGGGCGTGCTTCGGGGAGGGCATTTCCACAAACGGGCCCGTGAAGCCTTCTTCGTAGTCAGCGGCCAGGTAGAGGTCACCCTGAAAAAAGGCCCTGAGCAGCAGATCGAACTGTTCGGCCCCGGCAATTTTTTTGAGATCGCTCCCTTTGTCGTACACAGCATGAGCTTCCCTGAGGATTGTGTCCTGGTAGCCATGTATGATATCCCTGTAGAGCACGAGGACGGAACAAAAGATATTTATGCAGATGAGGTGTAAAAGTACATGAGAGAGATTATAAAGAACGGTGTGATGCTTGCTCGGCATATTACACAGGAGGATATCAAGCCGGGCCTGAATTTCTTTTCTAAAGACGAAGAGTTTATCCAAGTAGGTGTTTGGGGGCACTATGAAAAGGATAAAGAGCTGAAAGCCCACATCCATAACACGGTGGAACGTATGGCCAACCGCACTTACGAAGCTCTCTATGTGATCAAGGGCGCACTGGAAGCAGTGATCTACGATATGGACGAAACGCCGGTGGAGACACTGCAGGTGAGGCAAGGTGAGATCTTGGTGCTGCTGGAGAGTGGTCACGGTTATTTCATCAAAGAAGAGGATACCAATGTTCTTGAAATTAAGAACGGACCTTATCTTGGCGCTGAAATTGATCGCCGCCGCATCTGAACAGGAGGAATAGAGAAATGGAATTTATCAATCAAATGGAGCCTTCTTTCGATATGAATGAAGCGGAGGCCGTATATGAATATATGAAAAGCGGCGGCTGGTGTACAGAATTCAAGAAAACCCGAGAATTTGAGCAAATGATTTGCGATTATACAGGTGCTAAACACTGCTGGATCACATCAAACGGAACGGTCAGTCTATCTGTCGCACTGATAGCTGTGGGCGTGGGTGTGGGGGATGAAGTGATCTGCCCCGACTACACAATGGTCGCTACTCCTAACAGCGTTGAACTGATCGGCGCCAAGGCGGTGTTCGTGGATGTGGAAAAGTCAACCCTCTGTATGGACTTCGAAAAAATGAAGGCCGCGGTTACTCCTAAGACCAAAGCGGTGATGCTGGTGTCTATCAACGGACGTCATCCGGCCGATATGCAGCAGTGGGTGGGTTTCTGCAAAGAGAAGGGCATCCATCTGATTGAGGACGCGGCCCAGTCTCTGGGTAGCTTCTGTGACGGAAAACACTTGGGGCGCTTCGGCGAGATTGGCAGCTTTTCCTTCAGCGCCCCCAAGGTTATCACCACCGGCCAGGGTGGCGCGTTGATCACCGATGACGATGATCTGGCAGACAAGATCAAGAAAATCCGCGATTTTGGGCGTGACAAGGGCGGATCCGATCATTATTTGTGCAAAGGTTGGAACTTTAAGTTTTCAGACCTTCAGGCAGTTGTGGGCATTGAACAGATGAAGAAGCTGCCCGGTCGTATTGAACGCAAGAAGGAAATGGGCAAGCTATATGACTCCCTGTTAGCGGGAACACCCGGTGTGGAGCTAGTACCTACCAACTACGAGAACACTTCGCCCTGGTTCTTCGACATCCTGTGTGAGCGCAGAGAGGAGTTGCAGGCTTTTCTGAAAGAAAAGGGGATTGGCAGCCGCATCTTCTACCCGCCGCTCCACGCGGAGCCGGCCTATGCGTATAACGAGTTATCTTTCCCTGTTACCGAGGAAGTCTCCCGCAAGGGCCTGTGGCTACCTTCCAGCGTATTTTTAACTGATGAACAGATTCGGTATATTTGTGGTTGCATCAAGGAATTTTATGAGGGGAATTAAACAATGAACGGCTATCTCTCACGGGAAGAAGTGCTTGCACTGGGATTTGCCAGTGTGGGCGAGGATGTGCAAATAAGCGATAAGGCATGTTTTTACGGCGCAGCAAAGATGCGTATTGGCAGCCATGTGAGGATAGATGATTTTTGTATTTTGATTGGGTCGGTTACATTGGGTAATTATATCCATATAGCCAATTATACAGCAATTCATGCAAGTGCAGGATCCTTTACTATGGGAAGCTATTCTACTCTTTCTTCCCGAGTGGCGGTATATGCAGCGAGTGACGATTATTCCGGAGAATATATGACTAATTCAGTAGTGCCTTCACAATACACACATATCATTAGTTCGGATATTGTGATTGGGGAGCATGTGGTGGTGGGGTCGGGAAGTACATTGCTTCCTGGAGCGGTGTTGCCTGATGGTGTTGCACTTGGGGCGATGTCACTGGTGAAAACTTCCCTATCGCCTTGGTGTATTTATGCAGGAATTCCGGCAAAAAAGATTCGAGACCGTGCACAAAATTGTCTTGAATTATCGAAACAGCTTCAAAATGAGTGATTAAAATAAGGCAGGAATATATAGTGAACTTTATCTTACTTTCCGGCGGCAGCGGCAAGCGTTTGTGGCCGCTTTCAAATGATGTGCGCTCAAAACAATTTTTAAAAGTTCTAAAAGATGAGAATGAGCAGTACGAATCTATGGTGCAGCGAGTGTATCGGCAGATCCGTGCTGCTGTGCCAGAGGCCAGAGTTACGGTGGCCACCGGCAAAAAACAGGTAAGCGCACTGGTGAACCAGCTGGGCGATAAGGTGTCCATTTGTGTGGAGCCCGCCCGGAGGGACACCTTCCCCGCCATTGCGCTGGCGGCGGCGTATCTTGCCTGCGAAAAAGGCGTTTCGCCGCACGAGGCAGTGGCAGTTTGCCCGGTGGACCCGTATGTGGACACAGAATATTTTTCTGCAATCGGCCGCCTGGCAGCCGAGGCAGAAAAGGGGAACGGCAACCTGTATCTTCTGGGAGTAAAACCCACCTATCCCTCGGAGAAATATGGGTACATTATGCCGGTCACCGTTGGCGATGTGATGCCTGTCGGCTCTTTCAAGGAGAAACCAACCAAAGAAAAGGCGGAAGAGTACATCGCCCAGGGCGCGCTGTGGAACTGCGGCGTGTTCGCTTTCAAGCTGGGCTATCTTTTGAATATTGTACAGCAGCGATTTGGCACAACAGACTACTGGACCATTTATCGCCGTTATGACACGCTGGAAAAAATCAGCTTCGACTATGCGGTGGTGGAAAAGGAAACCTCCATTTTCTGCATGCAGTATGACGGAATGTGGAAGGATATCGGCACCTGGAACACCATGGCCGAAGAGCTGGCGGAACCGGCTATCGGCAATGTCATCCTGAGCGACAGCTGTCAAAACACCACCGCCATCAATGAACTGAACATTCCTCTTCTCTGCATGGGCCTCAAGAATGCAGTGGTGGCTGCCAGCGGTGACGGTATTTTGGTTAGCGATAAAGAGCAAAGTTCTTACATCAAACCCTATGTGGACAAAATAGAGGGCCAGGTGATGTTTGCCGAAAAATCCTGGGGCAGCTTTACGGTGCTGGATGTGCAGCCCACCAGCATGACCATCCGGATCCTGATGCGGGAAGGGCATCAGCTCACCTACCACACCCACGAGCATCGGGACGAAGTTTGGACGGTGATCAGCGGCACGGGCTATACCATCGTGGATGGAATGAAGCAGAGTGTGCGGCCCGGTGACGTCATTACAATGTCTGCCGGGTGCAAGCACACCATCCATGCCGAGACCGAGATGCAGGTGATTGAGGTGCAGTTGGGCAGCGAGATCGACGCGGCGGATAAAACTGTATTCAAACTGGAAGAGGATGTGTAACGATGGAACACAGCGAATACAGCCGCTGGCTTGCCCAGCCGGATATGCCGCGTGAACTGAGGGATGAACTGGAAAGCGTTGCGCAGAACGAGACGCAAATTGCCGACCGTTTTTATCGCGAACTGGAATTTGGCACCGGCGGCTTGCGGGGCGTGCTGGGCGCCGGATCAAACCGGATGAACATCTATACCGTGGGTAAGGCTACCCAGGGCCTGGCAGAATATATTCTTTCCCGGCCTGGCGCGAAAAAACGGGTGGCCATTGCCCACGACAGCCGCATCAACAGCCGCCTGTTTGCGGTGCGCACCGCCTGCGTGCTGGCGGCCAATGGCATCACGGCATATCTGTACCCGCGCCTGGAGCCCACACCCGCCCTCTCCTGGGCGGTGCGTGCACTGGAATGCGATGCAGGTGTGTGCATTACGGCCAGCCACAACCCGGCCCGGTACAATGGTTATAAAGTGTACGGGCCGGACGGCTGCCAAATCACAGTGGAGGCAGCCAAAGCCATCCAGCAGGCCATTGACAAGGTAGATTGCTTTGCCGATGTGAGGGTATTATCTGAGAACGAGGCCCGGCCGCGCGGCCTTCTGGCAGATACGCCAGAAGCGGTGTTGGATAGCTTTGTGGATGCGGTTTATGCCCAGCGGCTGCCGCTGGAGACTGGTTTGCCCGCGCTGAAGGTGGTCTACACGCCTCTCAATGGTGCGGGGCTTGAATGTGTTTGCCGCATTCTGAAGCGCATCGGTATCACGGATGTGACGGTGGTGCCAGAGCAGGAAAAGCCCGATGGGAATTTTCCTACCTGCCCTTACCCGAACCCGGAGATTCGCGAGGCACTGGAAAAAGGCGTGCAGCTGTGTGAGACCGTGCATCCGGATCTGCTGCTTGCCACCGACCCGGATTGTGACCGCGTTGGCATTGCTGTGAAAAATGACGGGGAATATGTATTGCTCACAGGCAATGAAGTGGGGATATTACTCTTTGATTTCATTTGCCGAATGCGCATTCGGGCAGGCACAATGCCCGAAGCACCGGTGGCGATAAGTACGATTGTGTCTACTGATATGGCAGATGCGGTGGCCGGGAAATATGGCGTGGAGATGCGCCGCACCTTGACTGGATTCAAATTTATTGGCGAACAGATCGGCCTGTTGGAGCAACAGGGAGAAGTGCAGCGGTATCTTTTTGGCTTTGAAGAAAGTTATGGATATTTGTCCGGGCCACATGTACGGGACAAGGACGGCGTGAACGCGGCGATGCTCATTTGTCAGATGGCCCAATTCTACAAGGCACAAGGGAAAAATCTCGTGCAGGCAATGGAGGCTTTGTACCAGGAATTCGGGTATTATCAAAACAACCTGTATAGCTTTTCATTTGAAGGGCAGGCTGGATGGGTTTATATGCAAGATTTGATGCATACACTGCGTACAGCACCTCCGAAAGAGATAGGCGGTTTGGCCTTGGAGCAGATGAACGACTATTCCTTTGGCCTGAACGGATTGCCGAAAGCGAATGTCCTGGAATTCTGTTTGCATGGCGGCGCGAAGGCAATCGTCCGGCCCAGTGGAACAGAGCCGAAGCTGAAGTTGTATCTGTTTGCCCGTGCGGATGAAAAGCGGCGGGTGCAGAATATTTTAAGTGCGTTGCACCAAAGCATGGAACAGTATTTACAATAAGGGTGGCGACTGATGCTAAGGCCTTTTCTTCTAAAGCCGGCATGTAAAGACTATTTATGGGGCGGCGAACAATTAAAAACTTTATATCATAAGCACACAGACATCACTCCTTTGGCAGAGACGTGGGAATGTTCCGTACATCCGGACGGCCCAAGTACAATCATAACAGGCCCATATGCAGGATATACCCTGCGGGAATTCTTGTGCCTTTTTCCTCAGGCAATGGGGCGGCACGGAAAAATGTACGGCGAATTGCCGATTTTGATTAAATTGATCGATGCAGAGAAGGACCTCTCTATCCAAGTGCACCCAGATGATGCTTATGCGAAAAAGCATGAAGGGCAGCTTGGCAAAACAGAACTGTGGTATGTGCTGCGTGCGCAAGCTGGTGCTACCTTGGTGTATGGCTTTGCGCATGATGTCACACCGCAGCTTGTGCGGCAGGCCATTGCGCAGAATACTCTGATGCGGCATATGCAGGCGGTGCCTGTGCACGAGGGGGATGTGTTTCTGATTGAACCAGGTACGATTCATGCCATCGGCGGAGGAGTGCTTTTGGCAGAGGTTCAAGAAAGTTCTAATATCACCTATCGGGTATATGACTATGGGCGAAGAGACAAATTGGGCAATTTGCGTCAATTGCATATCGAAAAAGCGTTGTCTGTGATGAATTTTAAGGCCGCGCCACTCATACGCCAGCATCAGAGAATCATACAATATACACCGGGAATGGCGAAAGAACTTGTGGGGCGATGCCGCTATTTTCAGGTGGAACGCCTGCGCACAACAGGGCGCTGTGTGGTGCCAATCACAGAAGAAACCTGCTATGCCATGGTTATATTCTCTGGAAGAGGAAAGATCATAACGGAAGGCGAACAGCTTTCTGTTCAAAAGGGCGACACGGTGTTTGTGCCGGCCTGCCAGGGGGAATTGCTGCTGGAAGGCGACCTTGAGATGCTGCTGGTTCAAATATGAGGTGACGTTGTGGCGTGCCTTGCGAAATTGTGAAAAAGGGCGGGAAATTCCCGCCCTTTTTTATTGCGCAATGTGCTTTTCAGTGCATTTAACGCATTTAAAGAATCTGGCTCCCTTGTAGGTAGGTAGTGTCAAGAATTTTTCGCAAAATGGTTTGCAGGCTCTGGCATGAGAGAAGTCAGCCAGCAATGGAGGCGTCCTCAAGGGCAGCTTCCAGGTGCTTCATGTTCATGTACTTCTTGTTGCCCCATTGGGTGCTGGCCACATGGCGCAATCGGGCGCAGACCAGCATGAGGGTAGAGTTACCGTCCGGGAAGCCGCCCACCACACGGGTACGGCGGCGGATCTCCCGGTTCAGCCATTCAATGACGTTATTGGTACGGATGCGGGTCCAGTGTTCGCTGGGAAAATCACAGTAAGTCAGTGTTTCTTCGATGCCATCCTCCACCTTCTTTGCAGCCTCTTTCAGCTTCATAGAGCACAGTTGCTCCACCACGGCTCTTGCTTTCTCCCGGGCAGCTTTCTTGCTTTCCTGGGCGTGGATCGCCTTGAGCATCTTGGCCACTAGCTTTACCTTGGAGCGAAGCGTGACCGAGAACACACTGCGGTAAAAGTGGACGGTACAGCGCTGGTACTTGGCTTCGGGGAATACTTCTCCCACAGCCTCCAGCATACCGAGGCACTTGTCGCCAACCACCAGCTTGACCCCATCCAGACCACGGCTGCGCAGCCACTGGAAGAATCTTACCCAACTGGCCTTGTCCTCTTTCATGCCTTCGGCGGCACCTAAAACCTCACGGTATCCATCCTCATTCACCGCGATTGCCACCAGAATGGCTACATTTTCAAGCTCTCCGCCCCAGTTACGGCGCAGGTAGATCCCATCCACATAGACATACGGATAGCTCCCACCTTGCAGAGGGCGGTTTCGCCAATCCTCAATGTGGATATACGCTTTCTTGTTCAGCTCGCTGATGGTAGATGGCGACACCTTGCTGCCCCACAGAGCCTCCGTAATATCCTCCACACGCCGGACGGATACGCCTGCCAGGTACATCTCAATGAGAGCTTCTTCCACACTGCTCTCCCGACGGCGATACCGCTCAATGATGGCGGTCTCAAAGGAGATCCCTTTGAGCTTGGGTACCTTGAGGGTAACGTCCCCGGAAGTGGTGGTAAGGTTGCGGCTGTAGTGGCCGCTGCGATAGCCCTGCCGCTGCTCATTGCGCTCGTACCGGGCCGCCTGGGTCAGTTTTTGAGCCTCGGCCTCCAGCAGTTCGTTGAGGGTTTCCTCTACGCTGCCTCGTGCCAGCTCTTTGATTTGACCCTTGATTACTTCTTCGTTAAGCTGTACAATCTTCTTGGACATGGTTTGCTGTCTCCTTTCAGAATGGTGTGTCGCAACTTCATTCTACCAGAGTTCTGCAAACCATGTCTCTTTTTATCTTCTTTTCAATTTGCGAAACTTAATCGCGGTTCGAATTTCGATTCGGGCAGGTTCTGCTACAATAAATAAGAACGCCGGCTCCACAGCGGGAGCTGCGGGCAATTGGCTGTTATTTGGCAAAACAAGAAAAGGAAAGGGGAAAGAAGGATGGAAGAGGCACTGGCAGGGTACATGGTGTTTCTGAAAGAGCAAGAGCGCAGTGAGGCGACGGTGAATAAATACCGCCACGATATCGAAACATTTCTGGCGTGGAACATGCGTGCCCCTGTGACGAAAGAGCGGGTGATTGGCTATAAACACTGGCTGATTGAGCGGTATGCGCCAGCCAGTGTAAACAGCATGCTGGCTGCGCTGAACGGCTTTTTGCGGTATGCGGGCCATGGAGCCTGCACCGTGAAAGCACTGCGCGTACAGCGGCAGATGTTCTGCCAGGAGGAACGAAAGCTGACACGCGGCGAATATCAGCGGCTGCTTGCGGCAGCAAAGCAAAAGAGCATACCGCTGTGGCTGGTGATGCAGACGCTGTGCGCCGCCGGGCTGCGCGTGAGCGAGCTGCGGTTTGTCACGGTAGAGAGCCTGCAAACAGGCCGTATGGCCATTGCCTGCAAGGGCAAACGCAGGGTAGCGCTTTTGCCAAAGGAGCTGTGCCGCAAGCTGAGGAGGTATGCGGCCCGCAGGCGGATATACAACGGGCCGGTGTTTGTCACGTCGCACGGGTGCCCGCTGGACCGCAGCCATATTTGGGCGTCGATGAAGCGGCTGTGCGCTGCGGCACATGTGGCGCGCACCAAAGTGTTCCCGCACAACCTGCGCCATTTGTTTGCAAAAACCTATTATGAAATGTCGAAAGACCTTCTGCGCCTGGCAGACCTTCTGGGGCACAGCAGCGTAAATACCACTCGGGTGTACACGCTTTCAGATGGACAGCAGGAATTTCGCCAGATAGAGCGCCTGCATCTGATAGACTGACTGAAACAAAACAAAAAAAGAAGCCACATAATTACTGTTATGTGGCAAAACAAAAAAGGCATCGCCCACCTGAACCGCTCCAACTTGTGCGGACAGCACAAAAAGGCGCCTATGTAGGGAAATATGAAGTTTTAAGCGGAGAGGCG